>Ga0209281_1001833_pt1 | contig 10496 bp, 10 predicted proteins | sample MedtruBG_FD_187514 | JGI IMG/M metagenome (GOLD analysis project Ga0209281, IMG submission 187514) | Root nodule microbial communities of legume samples collected from California, USA - Medicago truncatula BG (SPAdes) (version 2) | ecosystem: Host-associated > Plants > Roots > Nodule | place... | reverse complement strand
AATAAAGTTTCTATGTGGCACTATTTCATTTATAATTCTGGACATTAGACGATTAACTAATATCTCGAAATGGAGTAAGTGCATGAACCCCAGGAATATGGATGCAGCCTGCCTGCGCGCCCTGCGCCGCCGTGGCCACTCGGATGCGACGATTATCGCCATGAGCCCTGAAGAAGCGTTTTGCGAGTATTGCGCCTATCACGGCATCATGAATTTGCAGCCGAATACGCTGCAAATGCTCGATAAGCTGCGCGACGTGCCGCCGAAGCAACCGCTGGCTAACTAGCAACGGGCCCCTTGGAATGAAAAAAGCCACCTGCGGTTGCCCGAGGTGGCTTTTTGAATAAGCAGTATCCGCTTACTTGTAAAACGCGGTGACCACGCCTTTGAGCTTGATCAGCATCGGGTTGCCGCGGCGATCGACTGCCTTGCCGGCCGGGACTTTGATCCAGCCTTCGCTGATGCAGTACTCGTCGACATCCATGCGTTCTTTGCCGTTGAAGGTGATGCCAACTTCGTGTTCGAACACGGCGGCAACGTGGTGCGGGCTGCGCGGGTCGATCGACAGGCGATCTGGCAGCGCAGGCTGTTGTGGGGTTTGGGTAGGTTCGTTCATCCCATAATTATATCAGCTGGTTTTAACGATCAACTGCGCCGCGCGCCGCAATTTCGGATACACCATCGGCACCGTCAGCATGGTGCTGGCAATGGCCATCAGCAGCAGCGCGGTAAAGGTCTCGTTGGTGATCAGGGCCTTGTCGAGCAGGATATTGGAAAAGATGATCATGATCAGCGCCTTGGTCTGCAACAGCCAGCCGATGATGGACGCCTCGCCCGGCCCCCATTTCAGGATACGGCCGGCGATGTGGGTGCCGATCAGCTTGCCTGACAACGACGCCGCCAGCAGCACTGCCGCCGCGATGAACACGGCCGATCCGCCCACTGCCCAGTTGGTGCGCAGGCCCGCGCTAAGGAAGTACACGGGCATGATGGTGATCAGGACGGTCTGGCGCATGAAGTCCAGACGCTGCTGGGCGAACCAGTGCGCATCCATCACGGCGCCGGCCAGGAACGCGCCCACCATGTAGTGCAAGCCGGCCCAGTCGGCCGCGAACGATACCGCCACCAGCCAGATCAGCGCGACAAACCAGCGGTCGCGCTCCTCGAGCCTGGCCATCAACATGCGGAACAGCCGGGTGGCGACGGTGAACACCGCGATAAAACCCAGCTGGCGTGTCACGCGGTCCCAGTCGAGCATGATCACGGCCAGCACCGCCCAGATGGCAATGTCGTCGAGGCTGGCGTAACGCAGGATGCGCTGGCCGATGTTCTCGCGCAGGATCTCGAGCTTTTCCATCAGCAAAATCAGGATCGGCAGCGCCGTCACCGCGCACGCCATGCCCACGCCCAGCACGAACTGCCACGACTGCGCTTTCGGACCGATCCAGCCCGCAAAGCCCAGCATGCCGAAAGCGGCGATGCAACCGAACAGCAGCGGCGTGCCCAGCGCCAGGCTGGCGGTAATCGTGCTCTCGCGCCGGTGCTCCCAGGCCTTTTTCAGATCGAGTTCGATCCCGGCCAGCATCACGAATATCATCACCGCCCACCAGGCGATGCCGTTCAACGACTGCACCACCTGCGGATTGAACACGAAGGTGTAGTACTCGGGGTAGGCACGGCCCAGGATGCCGGGCCCGAGGATCACGCCGGTGATGATCTGCACGATCACCAGCGGCGCGTAGTAGTCGGTGCCGCCCACGCGCCAGATCAGGTAGGGCACGGCAAAGATCAGCAGCATCGCGATCAGGAAAATTTCGGTAGTACCCATGTGCATGGTGGAGTCCCCGGATTTTATGTTTATGAAAACGTTATCATAGCCATCTCGGCCCGACCAATAAACAAATAATTACTTGCTTATTCAAGCATTAATCACGTAATATTCAAGGAATTGACACCCAAATCAAGGAGCATGTGATGGAACACGACAATCCGCCAGTGGCGCCCAGCCTGGAATTCACCCTGCGCCTGGCCCGCGCGCAAGCCACGCTGGTACGCCGGCTCGACCAGGTGTTGGGCGGCTACCACGGCATCAGTTTTGGCGACTTCATGCTGCTGCACTACCTGAGCCGCGCACCGGGCGGCCGCCTGCGCCGGGTGGACCTGGCCGAGCGCCAGGGCCTGACCGCCTCCGGCGTCACCCGTACCCTGCTGCCGCTGGAAAAAATCGGCCTGGTCGAACGCCAGCAAGACCCGCGCGACGCCCGCGTGGCGTATGCCGCCATCACCCCCACCGGGCGCGAACTGCTGGACAACGCGGTGGTGGTCGCCGAGCAGATCAGCCGTGACTTGCTGCGCAGCTGCCCGCCGGCGCAGTTGAGCGAAATGAGCACCGCGCTGGGCCTGATCGCCGGCATGAACGCGTCCAATTCCTGACACCGATGAGTACCGGCAAACCGCGTAGCGCCCTGATGGGCAACCTCAATTTCCGCTGGCTGCTGCGCGGCGGCGCAATCTCCATGCTGGGTGACCAGCTGACCATGATCGTCCTGCCATGGCTGGTGCTGTCGCTCACCGGCGACCCGCTGGCGCTCGGTCTGGCTATCGCCCTGATGAGCATACCGCGCGCGGTATTCATCCTGCTTGGCGGCGCGCTGGTGGACCGCCACTCACCCAAGCGCGTGCTCATGCTCAGCAAGTACGCCAACGCGGCCTTGCTGGCACTGCTGGCATCGGCACTGCTGCTGGACCGGCACGTGCCGCTGGCGCTGCTCTATGCGCTGGCGTTCGGCCTGGGCCTGGCGCAGGCATTCGGCATTCCGGCCGGAACGTCGATCTTGCCGCAGGCAGTGCCGGCGGAGCATCTGCAGGCGGCCAACGGCATGCTGATGGGACTGCGCCAGTTGTCGATGCTGGCCGGGCCGCTACTGGCGGCCGGGGTACTGGCGCTGGGCAGTGGCGGCGCTGGCGCCGAGCCGGCGGGGCTGGCGCTGGCATTCGGCCTCGATGCCGCCAGCTTTTTGCTGTCCGCATGGACGCTGTCGCGGGTGGCGCTGATTGCCGCGCCGGCAGCTTCCACCGCTGCGCCGGAGCCGGTGCTGCGCGCCGTGGGCGCGGGGCTGCGCATGGTGTGGGACGATCAGCCGATGCGCCTGTGCTTCATCTACTGGGGCGTGGTGGCGCTGTTCATCGGCGGCGCCATGCAGGTGGCGGTGCCGGTGCTGGCTGGCGCACTGCACGGTGCGTCCACGCTCGGGCTGCTGATGGGCGCCAACGGCGCCGGCACCTTGCTGGGCATGGGCATCGCTGCCAAGGCCGGCGACCGGATAACGCTGCTCACGTTCGGCAGCACCATCCTGGCGGCCGATGCGCTGGTCGGGCTGCTGGTGATGCCGCTCGGCGCCGCCGGCACGCTGTGGCAGGCGGTGCTGCCGATGCTGGCCATCGGCGCCGTGTCTGGCTATATGCAGATCGGCGTGTTCACCTGGATCCAGCGCCGGGTAGCGCCGGCCATGATGGGCCGCGCCATGAGCATCTTCATGTTCATCTTCATGGGACTGGCGCCGCTGTCGGCGGCGGGTACCGGATGGCTGCTGACGCTGATCTCGCTGTCGCAATTGTTCGTCGGCGGTGGCATCATGCTGGTGGTGTTTGCGGCGCTGGCCTGGCTGCTCACGCCCATGCGCGCCATCACGGCCGCGCCGCTTAACGATACGCCGCAACCGCACTAAGGACTTTGCATGGAAACCAAATGGCTCGAAGACTTCATCTCGCTGGTGGAGACCAATAACTTCAGCCGCTCGGCGGCGCTGCGCCATGTGACGCAACCGGCATTCTCGCGCCGCATCCAGTCGCTGGAAAACTGGCTCGGCACGGATCTCGTGGACCGCACGTCGTATCCCACCCGCCTGACCCCGGCCGGCATCGTGTTCTACGAACAGGCGCTGGAGATGCTGGCGCAAATCAACGGCGCGCGCGACATGCTGCGCTCCAAGCGCGCGGCCGCGCAAAACAGCATCGACCTGGCCGTGCCGCACACGCTGTCGCTCACGTTCGTGCCCAAGTGGCTCACTGCGCTGGAAGCCGATTTTGCGCCAATCAACAGCCGCCTGATGGCGGTCAACGTCCACGACGCCGTGCTGCAACTGGTGGAAGGCGGCTGCGACCTGCTGCTGTGCTATCACCATCCGCGCCAGCCGGTGCAGCTCGACCCGTCGCGCTACGACATGCTGGTGCTGGGCCGCGAATCGCTGCGCGCCTACGCCCGCTGCGACAAGAACCGCGTGCCGGAATTCGTGCTGCCCGGCACCCGCAAGGCGCCGCTGCCGTTCCTCTCGTACACCAACAACGCCTACCTGGGCCGCATGGTGGAACTGATCCTCGGCGACGCCAGGCCGCCGCTGCACCTGGAACCCCACTACGAAACCGACATGGCCGAAGGCCTGAAAATGATGGCGTTGGAGGGCCGGGGCATCGCATTTTTACCCGAGTCGGCGGTCACCCGTGAACTCAAACAAAAGCAGCTGGCGCGGGCCGACAACAACAGCGCCGATTGGGAGATCGAGATGGATATCCGCCTGTACCGCGAACGCCCGTCGGCCCAGCGGCGCGGCAAGGCCATCGTGGGGCGCCTGTGGGATTTCCTCGAACAGCGCCAGAACGACAAGGCGCCGCGCCGGCGCGTGCCGGCCTCGGAGCGATAACCTCAAAAATAGTAAAAATAATGTAACTATGCGTCTTTTGCATAACCGGATGCGCAGACGGCATTGGCCGCCCCTGCGGCGCAGTCCTATGATTCGACACACTGGAACAACGCCACAAGCCCGGTTCCAATATAACGAATTCTTGACGAATCCACAGGAGCACACGCATGACCACCGCGCACCAGCAGCACGTATTGCCTTCCTACCTCAATCCCGACGACCTGGGTCCATGGGGCGTCTATCTGCAGCAGATCGACCGCGTGACGCCGCATCTCGGCTCGCTGTCGCGCTGGGTGGAAACCCTCAAGCGCCCCAAGCGCATCCTGACGGTCGATGTGCCGATCGAACGTGACGACGGCACCATCTCGCACTACGAGGGTTACCGTGTGCAGCACAATATGTCGCGTGGTCCGGGCAAGGGCGGCGTGCGCTTCCACCAGGACGTGACACTGTCGGAAGTGATGGCATTGTCGGCGTGGATGACGGTGAAAAATGCAGCGGTCAACGTGCCCTACGGCGGCGCCAAGGGCGGTATCCGCGTCGATCCGAAAACCCTGTCGCGCGGCGAACTGCAGCGCCTCACGCGCCGCTACACCAGCGAAATCAGCCTGATCATCGGACCAAACAAGGACATTCCGGCGCCCGACGTCAACACCAACGAACAGGTAATGGCCTGGATGATGGACTCGTACGCCATGATCGAAGGTAACCTGTCCACCGGCGTGGTGACCGGCAAGCCGATCTCGCTCGGTGGCTCGCTGGGCCGGCGCGAAGCGACCGGCCGTGGCGTATTCGTGGTGGGCCGCGAAGCGGCAGCACAGCGCGGCGTGGCCATCGAAGGCGCCCGGGTCGCCATCCAGGGCTTCGGTAACGTGGGCGGCGTGGCCGCCACCATGTTTGCGGACGCCGGCGCCAAGGTCATCGCGGTGCAGGACCATACCGGCACCGTCGTCAACGAAGGCGGCCTCGATATCGCCCAATTGCACAAGCACGTGGCCGAAGCGGGCAGCGTGACCGGCTTCCCCGGCGCCGAAGCCTTCCTGGACCGCGACGCGTTCTGGGGTATCGAGTCCGACATCCTGATTCCGGCTGCACTGGAACAGCAGATCACGGCGGAAAACGCACCGCGCATCCGCACCAAGATCATCCTGGAAGGCGCCAACGGCCCGACCACGCCGGAAGCGGACGACATCCTGACCGACAAGGACGTGCTGATCGTGCCCGATGTGCTGGCTAACGCCGGCGGCGTAACTGTGTCATACTTCGAATGGGTACAGGACTTCTCGAGCTTCTTCTGGAGCGAGGACGAAATCAACGCCCGCCTGACGCACATCATGCAAGACGCCTTCAAGTCGGTATGGGCCGTGTCGCAGGAGAAGAAGGTAACGCTGCGCACCGCGACCTTCATTCTTGCCTGCACCCGGGTGCTGCAGGCCCGCGAAGTTCGCGGCCTGTACCCTTGATGTAACGAACAGCGTCACATTGCGCCTGCACCGGTTCACGCCCGTGCAGGCGTTTTTCGCTTTAAACATAATAATTTATACATACACGATAAGGAAACCATGAGCACCATTGAACAGAAGGCCCTCGCATATCACCGTGCCGGCCGCGCCGGCAAGATCGCCATCGAAGTGACCAAGAGCGTCGCCACCCAGGAAGACCTGGCGCTGGCCTACTCGCCGGGCGTGGCTGCGCCGTGCATGGAAATCGCCCGCGAGCCGGCCAAGGCCTATGAATACACCGCCAAGCGCAACCTGGTGGGCGTGATCACCAACGGTTCCGCCGTGCTGGGTCTCGGTAACATCGGCGCGCTGGCCGGCAAGCCGGTCATGGAAGGCAAAGTGGTCCTGTTCAAGAAGTTCGCCGGCATCGACGCCTTCGACATCGAGATCGACGAAGCCGATCCCGACAAGCTGGTGGACATCATCGCCTCGCTGCACCCTACTTTCGGCGGCATCAACCTCGAAGACATCAAGGCGCCCGAGTGCTTCTACATCGAACGCAAGCTGCGCGAGCGCCTGTCGATTCCCGTCTTCCATGACGACCAGCACGGCACCGCCATCGTCGTGGGCGCCGGCATGCTCAACGCCATCGAAATGACCGGCCGCGATATCGCCACCGTCAAGATCGTGTGCTCGGGCGCCGGCGCCGCGGCCATGGCCTGCCTGGAACTGCTGGTGGACCTGGGCGCGCAAAAACACAATATTTTTGTTTGCGACAGCAAGGGCGTGCTGTCCACCGTGCGTCCGCTCGACGGCGAGAAGGCCGCATGGGCGCGCGATACGCCATTCACCACGCTGTCGCAAGTGATGGAAGGCGCCGACGTGTTCCTCGGCGTATCCGGTCCGGGCGTGCTGTCGCAGGCCGACATCGTCGCCATGAACCCGCACCCGATCGTCTTCACGCTGGCCAACCCGGAGCCGGAACTGCGCCCGGAACTGGTGCGCGAAGTGGCGCCCGACGCCATCATCGCCACCGGCCGCTCGGACTACCCGAACCAGATCAACAACGCGCTGTGCTTCCCTTACCTGTTCCGCGCGGCGCTCGATTGCGGCGCCTCGACCATCAACCAGGAAATGAAGCGCGCCTGCGTGGTGGCCCTGGCCGACATGGCCCGCAGCGATGCCCGCTTCGGCAAGGACTACGTGGTGCCAGGTCTGCTGGACCCGCGCCTGCTGCGCGGCGTCACGCCGAAAATCGCCACCGCAGCGTATCGCAGCGGCGTGGCCCGTAAAGAGCTGATCGAATCGGAATACGCGGACGACCTGGTGGAACTGGGCGAATCGCTGATCTGATCTTCACCACACCACCTGCCCTTGGCGCCGCTCAGCGCGGCAAGGCGCAGGTGCGCAGTCCCGCGAACATGTCGTCGCGCTCCGGCGTATAAAAATTGCGGTAGCGCGGCGAGATAAAGCGCGCAGGCGTGGCAAACGACGCACCGCGCAGCACCTGGTGGCTCGAAAACCACGGCTGCGAATACTCGCGGTACCGGTCCGCCGCAAAACCCGGGTACGGCTCGAACGGCGTGGCCGTCCATTCCCACAGCTGGCCCCAGCGAAACGCCGGGTGGCCGGACAATGCAGCAAACTCCCATTGCGCTTCGGTCGGCAAACGCCGTCCTGCCCACGCACAATAAGCCAGGGCTTCGTGCAGGGTGATGTGGCGTACCGGCTCGGCGCCGTCGAGGTCTGCCGCCTGTCCGAAGCGCACGGTGCGCCACTGCGCGCCGTCGCGGTGCCAGTAGCGCGGCGCGCTGCGGTCCTGGCGCAGCAGCCAGTCGGCGCCCTCCCGGTTCCAGAACTGGCGATGGTCGTAGCCGCCATCGTCGACAAAAGCGGCAAATTGGGCGTTGGTTACCAGCGTGCTGTCGATGGCGAACGGCGCGATGTCGAACCGGTGCGCCTGGCGCTCGTTGTCGAAGACAAAACCGGGGCCGTTGGCGCCCAGCGCGAACGTGGCGCCGGCAAAGCCGATCTCCGACGGCGTATAACCATGTTGTTCCGGTGCGGCCGGCACGACGCCTGGCGGCGTAGCCAGCCCCAGCGTCTGCAAGGTGTACAGCAATGCTTCGCCATGCATGTCCTCGTGCGCCAGCGCCAGCCGGTACGGGTACAGCGCGGCGTCGGTATCGGGTTCGCGTGCGAGCTTGTCGAGCACCCGGTCGAGCACTTCGCGACAATAGGTTTTCAGCTGCGCGGGCGGCGGCAGGTCGAGCGTCCAGCGGCTGCGGTGCGGCACCAGCGCCGAGTCGAACCAGTCGTCGCCGCGCGTGAGCAGGCAGTTGCCGTTGCCGTCGGCCGGATGGCTGGACGTGGCCTCGCGCAGGATGAACCATTCGGCAAACCAGGCCGTGTGGCCGATTTCCCACAGCGGTGGATTAATCGTGCGCAGGTAAGGCACGCGCGCGGGCGCATCCATGCCCGCGGCGGCAAGGCAGTCGAACAGCCGCAGCGTATAATCGCGTGCCAGTCGGAGTGACTGCGCGAGCTGCTGCGGCGTGGCGGTCCGGAACGAACAGGGGCTGGTATTCATGCGGCGATTGTAACGGGAAAATCTTTGAAGCCACGACAGCATATCTGGATTGTCGGCCCCGCTGCGGCGGGCGCCAATAACGGCAACTGGCAGAGCGCCAGCCGCTGGGCCAGGTTTTTGCGCGCACATTACCGGGTGACGCTGGCGCAGCAGTGGCCGGCGGCACGCGCCGCTGGCGCGGCTGCTGCCCACGCCAATGCCGGCGCCGGAGCCACTACTGCTGCCGAGGCACATGCCGGTGCCGGAGCCCGCGCCACTACTGCTGCTGCCGAGGCACAGGCCGCCGGACTGGTGACCGCCACGGCCACCGGCGCGACACCAGGCCACGACGCGCCGCCCCCCGACCTGCTGATCGCGCTGCACGCGCGCCGCTCGGCGCCATCGCTCGACGCGTGGACGCGGGCCTGGCCCGACCGCCCTTCCGTGCTGCTGTTGACCGGCACCGACCTCTATCGCGACATCGCGGTCGACGCCGACGCCCAGCGCGCGCTGGTGCAGGCCACCGCGCTGGTACTGCTGCAACCGGCCGGCCGCATATTGCTGCCCGAGGCGCTGCGCGCCGGCGCCCACGTGATCTACCAGTCCGCCACCGCGCTCGCGCCGCTGCCCGCCACGGCGCGCCGCCGGTTCGACATCGCCATGGTGGGCCACCTGCGCCATGAAAAAGACCCGCTCACCTTCATGCGCGCAGCGCAGCTGGTGCGGGCGCCGGCCACGCGCCTGGTCCATATCGGCGGCGTGCTCGAACCGGCGCTGGCCGCGGCCGCGCAGGCAACCGCTTTGGCCGAGCCGCGCTACCGCTGGCTGGGCGCCATGGCCCATGCCGCCACCCGCCAGCGCCTGAAGCGCTGCCACGCGATGGCGCTCACCTCGCACATGGAGGGCGGCGCCAATGTCATCATCGAAGCGGTGACGGCCGGCGTGCCGGTGCTGGCGAGCGACATCAACGGCAACCGCGGCATGCTGGGGGACGACTATGCCGGCTACTTCCCGCCCGGCGACGCCGCCGCGCTGGCGCGCCTGATCGACCGCACCATCGAAGAACCCCGCTTCCACCAGCTGCTGTGCGAACAGTGCGCCGCGCGCGCGCCCTTGTTCGCGCCGGCGGCCGAGCGGGCAGCATTGCTCGCGTTGGTGGATAATCTGCTGAACCATCAATAAGGAAACAAACCATGAGCAACGACGCTATCAAGCTGACCTCCTTTTCGCACGGCGGCGGCTGCGGCTGCAAGATCGCGCCCGGCGTGCTGTCCGAGATCCTCAAGAATTCCAGCGGTTTCCCGGTGCCGAAGGAACTGCTGGTCGGGATCGAAACCGCCGACGACGCGGCCGTCTACCTGCTCAACGACGAGCAGGCACTGATTGCCACCACCGATTTTTTCATGCCAATCGTCGACGATCCGTACGACTTCGGCCGCATCGCCGCCACCAATGCCATCTCCGACGTGTATGCGATGGGCGGCACGCCGATCATGGCGCTGGCCCTGGTCGGCATGCCGATCAACAAGCTGCCGGTGGAGACCATCGGCCAGATCATCAAGGGCGGCGAATCGATCTGCGCCGAAGCGGGCATCCCGATCGCCGGCGGCCACACCATCGATTCGGTCGAGCCGATCTACGGCCTGGTGGTGATGGGCCTGATCCACCCGTCGAAAGTCAAGCGCAATGCCGACGCCCGCGCCGGCGATGTGCTCATCCTGGGCAAGCCGCTGGGCGTGGGCGTGCTGTCGGCCGCGCTCAAGAAAGACCAGCTCGATGCGAACG
>Ga0209281_1001830_pt1 | contig 10504 bp, 9 predicted proteins | sample MedtruBG_FD_187514 | JGI IMG/M metagenome (GOLD analysis project Ga0209281, IMG submission 187514) | Root nodule microbial communities of legume samples collected from California, USA - Medicago truncatula BG (SPAdes) (version 2) | ecosystem: Host-associated > Plants > Roots > Nodule | place... | reverse complement strand
GTCGTTAGCTCAGTTGGTAGAGCAGTTGACTTTTAATCAATTGGTCGCAGGTTCGAATCCTGCACGACCCACCAATGTAGAAAGGCGCCCTAAAGGCGCCTTTTTGCTATACGCGATTCGTGGAGGATGAGAACCTGCTGCAGGTTCGAGTCGAACGAAGTGAGACAACGGAGTCGCTTGCGGCGACGGCCCGAAGGGCGAGCGAAGCGAGTCATCCTGCACGACCCACCAATGTAGAAAGGCGCCCTAAAGGCGCCTTTTTGCTATGCGCGATTTACGCGCTAAACTCCTCAAGCCCAACACCATTCTGCCGATAACACTGTTTTCCGTAATTGAAAGGAACGCACGATGGCGGCAATTTCGTTACCCTCTTCTTCTGCACCCGGTCTGCAAACGACAACCGTCAACGCCAGTCCGCAAGGCTCTGACGCCTCTTCGCAAATTACCCGTATCACTCAGCAGATAACCAAACTGACCCAACAGCTGAAAACCATTGCTGACGGCAGTGGTGATGCGGATGAAAAACAGAAGCAGGCGGAGATGATTCAGGAACAAATCACCATGCTTGAAGCGCAGCTGGCACAAATCCAACGCCAGCAGGCCGAAAAAGAGCAGGCGCAAGCGACGCCTTCAACGCCGGCCACTGGGGTGAACAACCCATCGGATGACCATCAGATTGATATTTACGTCTGATATAGCGGGTCGTGGGCACGGGCGGCGGTCAGCGCCTGGGCCTGTTGCCCGACGACGTCCCACAAAGCCTGTGCTGCAGTCGAAAGCGAACGGTTTTTACGTCTCGCCAGCATCAACTGCCGATCAACCACTGGCGTCAGACGTTTAACCATCAGGTGGCTGCCCTGCGGCAACGGCAGCGCCAGCGCGGGTAAAATGCTGATCCCAATCCCGGCTTCGACCATCGGGAAAAGCGTCGCCGGATGCCCAATTTCCTGCACAATATTGGCCTCGATAGCATGATGCGCCAGAGCAGCGTCGATCAGCGGCCGGCTACCTGAGGCATAATCCTGCAATACCATCCTGGTGCCTTGCAATGCCTGCCACTCAACGCTTTCAAGCCCGGCAAAAGGATGATCGCCCCGGCACAGCACAAAAAACGGCTCAGACAGAATGGGCTGACACTGCAAATCCCCCACTGCGCCCGGGTCAATCACAATCCCAAAATCCACTTCCCCCTGCCGAATACTCTCCAGCACCCACCGCTGTGGGCGGTCGTGAAGCACAAAATCAATCTCAGGATAACGCTGATTACTGGCCGCAATGCACTGCGGGATCAGATGCGCCGAAATGGTCTGGCTCGCCGCCACCCGGACGGTGCCCGCGAGCTGCTGCCCAACGCGCCCGGCTTCACGCAGGGTACTGTTCAGTTCGTCGAGCAAACGTTCGAGCCGGATTGCCAGCTGCTGCCCGGCTTCGGTCAGCACCACTTCTCGCGTGGTGCGGTCGAGTAACTTCACACCAGTCTGATGCTCCAGCTCTTTCACGCTGTGGCTCACCGCCGACTGGCTCAGGCCAATCATCTCCCCTGCCCGGCTAAAACTTTTGGCCCGGGCAACGGTAATAAACACTTTCAGCTGACGCAGGGAATAATTCATCTGTTTAATTCATCAATGGATGCAATAAATCAATTTTATTTCTCAAAGCAGAGAAAGCACAATAGCGACATCGACTTTCAGGAGCGTTTATGAAACTTTTCCGCATTCTTGACCCTTTTACATTGACGCTGATTAGCGTCGTTCTGTTGGCTTCCTTCTTCCCCGCTCGCGGCGGATATGTACCGTTCTTTGAAGGCCTGACCACCGCCGCCATTGCGCTGCTGTTCTTTATGCACGGTGCCAAACTCTCCCGCGAAGCAATTATCGCCGGGGGCAGCCACTGGCGTCTGCACATCTGGGTGATGTGCAGTACCTTCGTGGTGTTCCCCGTACTCGGTGTGCTTTTTGCCCTCTGGGCGCCGGTCAATGTCGATCCGACACTGTATAACGGCTTCATTTATCTGTGTATTCTGCCCGCAACCGTACAGTCTGCGATTGCGTTTACGTCGATGGCGGGCGGTAACGTTGCAGCAGCGGTATGCTCCGCGTCGGCATCTAGCCTGCTGGGGATTTTCGTTTCGCCGCTGTTGGTTGGGCTGCTGATGAATCTGCACGGTGCGGAAGGCAGTCTGGAGCAGGTCGGCAAAATCATGCTGCAACTTCTGCTGCCGTTCGTGTTGGGCCATCTGTCCCGGCCGTGGACCGCCGCCTGGGTGTCGCGTAACAAGAAGTGGATTTCCAAAACAGACCAGACGTCGATTCTACTGGTCGTTTACTCCGCCTTCAGTGAAGCGGTGGTCAACGGAATCTGGCACAAAGTAGGCGTCGGGTCGCTGCTGTTTATCGTGGTGGTGAGCATCGTACTGCTGGCGATTGTGATTGCGGTGAACACCTTTGTGGCGCGTAAATGCGGTTTCAACAAAGCCGATGAGATTACGATTGTGTTCTGTGGTTCGAAAAAGAGTCTGGCCAACGGCATTCCGATGGCCAATATTCTCTTCCCGACCGCGATGATCGGGATGATGGTGCTGCCACTGATGATTTTCCATCAGATCCAGCTGATGGTCTGTGCGGTGTTGGCGCGTCGTTACAAACGCCAGACTGACGAACTCCAGGCCAAAAACGCCGTTGATGAGGCGAAAGCTTAACGACTGCGCTTCAGGGGCTGAACCAGATGCGTCAGCCCCTCCGTTTTAATCAGCAGCGTGATGGCCATCAATTCCCCGAGCCGCCCGGCAGGAAATTCATCCTTACGGGCAAACCACAGCAAATATTCCTCCGGCACATCAATCAGCATCCGGCCTTTGTATTTACCAAATGGCATTTCAGTGTTGGCGATTTCAATCAGCTGCTCTTTTTCCACGTTACACTCCTAACAGGCGCAGCATTTCTGCTTCGTCGATAACGTCAATGCCCAGCTCTTGTGCTTTCACAAGCTTCGAGCCCGCGGCCTCACCGGCAATCACCAAATCTGTTTTCTTCGATACGCTGCCCGCGACTTTCGCCCCGAGTTCGACCAGACGCGCTTTGGCATCGTCACGTGACATCTGGCTCAGGCTGCCAGTCAGTACCACGGTTTTCCCAGCGAACGGGCTATCAATCTCTTCGGCATTGATGACCACCGGCGCAGGCCAGTGAACGCCTTCAGCCTGAAGCTGTTGAATCACGTCGCGGTTGCTCTCTTCGGCGAAGAAGTTGAACACATGGGTGGCGACGACAATCCCGACGTCCTGCACCTTTTGCAGATCCTCGATGGAGGCGGCAATCAGTGCATCCAGCGTGCCGAAATGCGCCGCCAGGCCTGCGGCTGTCGCTTCACCCACTTCACGGATGCCGAGCGCATACAGGAAACGCGCAAAGGTCGTTTCTTTCGATTTTTCCAGCGCACTGATCACATTCTGTGCGGATTTCGGCCCCATGCGATCGAGTCCGGTCAGCTTGCCTGCAGTTAAACGGAACAGATCCGCCGGGGTGTGGACGTACTCTTTCTCAACCAGCTGATCGATAATTTTGTCGCCCATGCCGTCGACATCCAGCGCCCGACGCGAAACAAAGTGCTTCAGCGCTTCTTTACGCTGTGCCCCGCAAATCAAACCGCCGGTGCAACGGGTAACGACTTCACCTTCTACACGCTCGACGTCAGACCCGCAGACCGGGCAATGTGCAGGAAACTCAACGGCACGGGTATCATTCGGGCGCTCTGACAGCACCACGTTTACCACCTGCGGGATGACATCCCCGGCGCGACGGATAACCACCTTGTCGCCAATACGCAGGCCCAGACGTTCAATTTCGTCGGCGTTATGCAGCGTGGCATTACTCACCAGCACGCCAGCAACCTGCACCGGTTCCAGACGCGCCACGGGCGTGATAGCCCCGGTGCGCCCGACCTGAAATTCCACATCGCGTACGAAAGTCATTTGCTCTTGGGCGGGGAATTTAAACGCTACCGCCCAGCGCGGCGCACGCGCCACAAAGCCAAGCTGTTCCTGAAGCGCCAGTGAATCAACCTTGATAACCACGCCGTCGATATCGAACCCGAGCGTTGGGCGGTCTTCTTCAACCTTGTGGTAGTAAGCGAGTACTTCCTCCGGAGAGCTGCACAGCTTAACGCGGTTGCTGACCGGCAGACCCCAGGCTTTAAACTGCTGCAAGCGGCCAAGATGGCTGCCCGGCAGTTCGCCGCCTTCCAGCACGCCCACGCCGTAGCAGAAGAAAGTAAGCGGTCGCTTCGCGGTGACGCGCGGGTCAAGCTGACGCAGGGAACCTGCCGCCGCATTACGCGGATTAGCAAACAGTTTGCCGCCGGTCCGACGCGCGTCTTCGTTGATTTTCTCAAAGCCCGCCTGCGGCAGGAACACTTCGCCACGCACTTCCAAACGCGCCGGAATATTGTCGCCGCGCAACTTCAGCGGAATGGCGCGGATGGTTCGCACGTTGGCCGTAATATCTTCGCCGGTGGTACCGTCGCCACGCGTGGCCGCCTGAATCAGCACGCCGTTTTCATACAGGATGCTGACGGCCAGGCCATCGAGCTTCAGTTCACAGCAGTAGGTCAGCGCATCGGTGCTTTTCAGCCGGTCCTGCACGCGCTTGTTAAAGGCGACAAAACTCTCTTCGTCGAAGACGTTATCCAGCGATAGCATCGGCACTTCATGGCGGATCTGACTGAATGAAGTCAGCGGCGCGGCGCCTACGCGCTGCGTTGGCGAATCCGGGGTAATCAGCTCGGGGTGTTGCTGCTCCAGCTCGCGCAGTTCGCGCATCAGGCGGTCGTATTCGGCGTCAGGCACTTCTGGCGCGTCCATGACGTGATAGAGGTATTCGTGATGGCGAAGCGTGGTTCGCAGTTCTGTCAGTTGTTGTTCGATTGGTTCCATATCCCACCATCAATGATAAAAAACCCCCGACAGGCGGGGGTTCAGGAAGGGGTGTGATACGCCGGGCGTTTATGCGTTGGCGTCTTTCACTTCGCGGATACGATCCTGATACTCACGCACCTTCTGCGGGGTGATCATCCGGCGCTGATCGTCCAGCACCACACCACCGACTTCATCCGCGATGTACTGCGCAGATTGCAGCATCAGCTTGAAGTTTTGCAGCTCGTCACCGTAGGACGGCACCTGCATGAAGATGGTCACGCCAGGCGTTTGCATATCGACCATGTTTTCCGGGTCAAAAGTCCCCGGCTTCACCATGTTGGCGAGGCTGAACAGCGCCGGGCCACCGCCGCCAGGATTCAGATGGCGATGATAAATATTCATGTCACCGAAGACGAAACCGGTCTGCTCAACGCTGTTACGCAGCAGTTCGCCATTAATATGCGAACCTTGATGGGCAGCAACGCTCAGGACGACGACCGTCTCTTTGCGCTCCTGTTTCACCGGCTGCGGCTCTGGCTGCGGTTCTGCAACAGGCTGAGGCTGAGCAATGGGCTGCTGCGGGGCAACAGGCTGCTCTACTGACGCAGGCTGATGGGCATGCGGCTGCGCGACAGGCTGCTGTGGAGCATGAGGCTGCACCGGCTGCTGATACTGAGGCACAATCGTCTGTTGTGAAACAGGCTGCTGTGGAACCGGCTGCGGAGCAACAGGCGGCTGAACAGGCTGATGCTGTTCCGGTGCCTGATGAACCGACGGCTGTGGACGCACAGGCTGTTGCTGCGGCTGAGGTGGCTGACGTACCGGCTCTTCCTGGCGAATGGGCTGCGGCGGTACCTGACGCTCGTAAGGCGGCTGGTACTGATGCTGCGGCGCCTGACGGTTAGCGTCTTGCTCACCGGCGTGTACGTTTTGGGCAGGGTTCACCCGGTGAACACGAACTTCACCTACGCCTTCAACCTCGTCATCGAAGCCGTCGTCATCCGACTCGTCGTCGTTACGCGATTTCATGCGTTTCATTGGGCGATCGCGGAACATCGAAGAACGTTCTTTGCGACTGGTCCAGAAACCGTGAACCAGCAATGCAATTATGGCGATCGCGCCAACAATGATTAATATCAGACGCAAATCCTGCATCATTATATTCTCTGTTGTTCTAACACCTTGCCACCACGGCAAACATTTACTCACTAAGAGTATTTGCCCATTACGTCAAGTGCAAGTGTGTACCAGGAATTCGGAGCATAAAGATGAACCAAATCGTGCTTTTTGCTGTTTTTTCGACCATTTCCGAACTGGATATCGTCTGACAAGCCGATAATATAGACGCGCAATGACCAGGACTTTTCTAAAAGGAGTATGACCTGACCATGGTTTCAACCTCTGCACCCCGTAGTGGGGTTTACTACTTTTCACAGGGCTGGAAACTGATCACCCTGCCGGGCATTCGCCGATTCGTGATTTTGCCTTTGCTGGTGAACATCGTGCTGATGGGCGGCGCGTTTTGGTGGCTGTTCAGCGAACTCGGAAACTGGATCCCGGCATTGATGGGCCATGTACCTGACTGGCTGCAGTGGCTGAGCTATTTGCTGTGGCCGATTGTGGTGCTTTCGGTTCTGCTTGTTTTTGGCTACTTCTTCTCCACCATCGCCAACTGGATTGCCGCCCCGTTCAGCGGCCTGCTGGCTGAACAGCTTGAAGCGCGGCTGACGGGCGCCACGCCGCCCGATACCGGCGTACTGGGCGTAATGAAAGATGTGCCGCGCATCATGAAGCGTGAATGGCAAAAACTGGCGTGGTATTTACCGCGAGCGTTAATTCTGCTGGCGCTGTATTTCATTCCCGGTATCGGCCAGACCGTCGCGCCAGTGCTGTGGTTCCTGTTCAGCGCCTGGATGATGGCCATTCAGTACTGCGATTATCCGTTCGATAACCACAAGGTGCCATTCAAAACGATGCGTGAAGCACTGCGTGCCCGCAAAGTCACCAATATGCAATTTGGTGCATTGACCAGCCTGTTCACGATGATCCCAGTGCTGAACCTGGTCATTCTGCCCGTCGCCATTTGCGGGGCCACCGCGATGTGGGTAGATTGCTATCGCGACAAGCACGCCGTCTGGAAGTGATTGTCATCTGTATATAAAAGTAAATAAGGGATGGCTTATGCCCTCCCTTATTCCATACTGATAACCTTTATTTCACATCAGCATATCGATATACGAAAACTTTCCTTCCGCATCATGACCATCCGCGTATGCTGGTGTCGTTCCCAAATTTCATACAGTTAAGGACGGGCTATGAGTAAGATTTTTGAAGATAACTCGCTGACAATCGGTCATACGCCGCTGGTTCGACTGAACCGAATCGGTAATGGACGCATCCTCGCGAAGGTGGAGTCACGCAACCCAAGCTTCAGCGTCAAATGCCGAATCGGGGCCAATATGATTTGGGATGCCGAAAAACGCGGTGTACTGAAGCCGGGTATCGAACTGGTTGAACCGACCAGCGGTAACACCGGGATTGCGCTCGCTTACGTTGCCGCAGCGCGTGGTTATAAGCTCACGCTGACCATGCCAGAAACCATGAGTGTAGAACGCCGCAAGCTGCTGAAAGCGCTGGGCGCGAATCTGGTTCTGACCGAAGGCGCGAAAGGCATGAAAGGTGCCATTCAGAAAGCCGAAGAAATTGTGGCGGACAACCCTGAAAAATTCCTGTTGCTGCAGCAGTTCAGCAACCCGGCCAACCCGGAAATCCACGAGAAAACCACCGGCCCAGAAATCTGGGAAGACACCGACGGTCAGGTCGATGTCTTTATTGCGGGCGTAGGGACTGGCGGCACCTTGACGGGCGTAACGCGCTACATCAAGGGCACCAAAGGCAAAACTGACTTGATTAGCGTCGCGGTTGAACCGACCGATTCACCGGTTATCACTCAGGCGCTGGCGGGCGAAGAGATCAAACCCGGCCCGCACAAAATTCAGGGTATCGGCGCGGGCTTCATTCCGGGCAACCTTGACCTGAAACTTATCGACCGTGTCGTCACCATCACCAACGAAGAAGCTATCTCTACCGCACGTCGTCTGATGGAAGAAGAAGGCATTTTGGCAGGCATCTCTTCAGGCGCAGCAGTCGCTGCAGCGCTGAAACTGCAGGAAGATGAAACCTTTACCAATAAGAATATTGTGGTTATCCTTCCGTCCTCTGGTGAGCGCTATTTGAGTACCGCATTGTTTGCAGATCTCTTCACGGAAAAAGAATTGCAACAGTAATGCCAAATGTAAAAATATGACGAAAAAAGCACCCGACAGGGTGCTTTTTTGTGGTGCAGGTCAAACTTTTGGTCCGCCCGGCATTGCTTCCCCCCGTCGGGTCTGGTATTTAACCATCACATTTATTTTGATGCGCGAAATTATTCAATTCAGGATTTCCGCTTGCTGAATCGATTTTATGATTTGGTTCAAATCTTGCTTTCGCGGCATAATGTTTAATGACGAGCTAAACGTCACCGGCCAGAAGTGCCTGCCAGGATCGCGTCAGACCTTCTGTCTCGCTTTCGTATCCGCCGGCGCTAATCTATACAGGCTAAAGTGTAGCCGCCAGGCTAGACTTTAGTTCCACAACACTAAACCTATAAGTTGGGGAAATATAATGTTCCAGCAAGAAGTTACCATTACCGCTCCGAACGGTCTGCACACTCGCCCTGCCGCTCAGTTTGTTAAAGAAGCTAAAGGCTTCGCTTCTGAGATCACCGTGACCTCCAACGGTAAAAGCGCTAGCGCTAAGAGCCTGTTCAAACTGCAGACTTTGGGTCTGACCCAGGGCACCGTTGTGACCCTCTCTGCAGAAGGCGAAGACGAGCAGAAAGCAGTTGAGCATTTAGTTAAGCTGATGGCTGAACTCGAGTAAGTTCAAGAGTTCTTTTTAAAATCAGTCACAAGTAAGGTAGGGTTATGATTTCAGGCATTTTAGCATCCCCGGGTATCGCTTTCGGCAAAGCATTGTTGTTGAAAGAAGATGAAATTGTCATCGACCGGAAGAAAATTTCTGCCGATAGCGTAGACCAGGAAGTTGAACGCTTTCTGAGTGGTCGCGCTAAGGCGTCCGCGCAGCTGGAAGCGATTAAAACGAAGGCTGGCGAAACGTTCGGCGAAGAAAAAGAAGCCATCTTCGAAGGCCACATTATGTTGCTGGAAGATGAGGAGCTGGAGCAGGAAATCATAGCCCTGATTAAAGATAAGCACATGACTGCTGATGCAGCAGCGCATGAGATTATCGAAGGTCAGGCGACTGCTCTTGAAGAGCTCGATGATGAATACCTGAAAGAACGTGCAGCAGACGTACGTGACATCGGTAAGCGCCTGATGCGCAACATCCTCGGTCTGGCAATCATCGATTTGAGCGCTATTCAGGACGAAGTTATCCTGGTCGCGAAAGATCTGACGCCTTCTGAAACCGCACAGCTTAACCTGAACAAGGTGCTGGGTTTCATCACCGATATCGGTGGCCGTACTTCCCACACCTCTATCATGGCGCGTTCTCTTGAACTGCCAGCGATCGTGGGCACCGGCAGCGTCACCACTGACGTGAAAACCGGCGACTATCTGATCCTCGATGCGGTTAACAACAAAGTTTACGTTAACCCGACTAACGACGAGATCGAAGCGCTGCGTAAGATTCAGACTCAGGTAGCTGAAGAGAAAGCAGAACTGGCTAAATTGAAAGACCTGCCAGCAATCACTCTCGATGGCCACCAGGTTGAAGTCTGTGCCAACATCGGTACCGTTCGTGATGTCGACGGTGCAGAGCGCAATGGCGCTGAAGGTGTCGGCCTGTACCGTACAGAATTCCTGTTCATGGACCGTGACTCGCTGCCAACTGAAGAAGAACAGTTCGCTGCGTACAAAGCCGTTGCTGAAGCCTGCGGCTCTCAGGCGGTCATCGTCCGTACCATGGACATCGGTGGCGACAAAGAGCTGCCGTACATGAACTTCCCGAAAGAAGAGAACCCGTTCCTGGGCTGGCGTGCAATCCGTATCGCTATGGATCGTAAAGAGATCCTGCGTGACCAACTTCGTGCCATCCTGCGTGCTTCCGCTTTCGGTAAACTGCGCATCATGTTCCCAATGATCATCTCTGTTGAAGAAGTGCGTGCACTGAACAAAGAGATCGAAATCTTCAAACAGGAACTGCGTGACGAAGGTAAGGCATTTGACGAAACAATCGAAGTTGGCGTGATGGTGGAAACACCCGCGGCGGCGACCATTGCCCGTCATCTGGCCAAAGAAGTTGACTTCTTTAGTATCGGAACCAATGATTTAACACAGTACACCCTGGCGGTTGACCGTGGTAATGATATGATTTCGCATCTCTACCAGCCAATGTCTCCTTCTGTACTGACGCTTATTAAGCAAGTTATTGATGCTTCTCATGCTGAAGGCAAGTGGACTGGCATGTGTGGTGAGCTTGCAGGCGATGAACGTGCTACACTTCTGTTGCTGGGTATGGGTCTGGACGAATTCTCTATGAGCGCCATTTCCATCCCGCGCATTAAGAAGATTATCCGTAACACGAACT
>Ga0209281_1001829_pt1 | contig 10506 bp, 15 predicted proteins | sample MedtruBG_FD_187514 | JGI IMG/M metagenome (GOLD analysis project Ga0209281, IMG submission 187514) | Root nodule microbial communities of legume samples collected from California, USA - Medicago truncatula BG (SPAdes) (version 2) | ecosystem: Host-associated > Plants > Roots > Nodule | place... | reverse complement strand
GATGTGGCAACGTATATTCGTTACTACAACCTTGACAGAAATCATACGGCGAACGGGGAAATATCTCCGGTACGCTATGAACAGATGTCTGATAAAAAAGTGTCCTGATTAACTTGACCAGAACACGAGAGAGTGGTTGGTAACTCCGAGATAGATATTGCCAGTTATCGACAACGCCAACAGGCCGAACAGGCTGACAATCAGGTACCCCACCACCCTGCCACCGGAGACCTTCGCTTTTAAGGACATGGTTACCGCCTTTATTTAATCCATTGCCGAAAACAGGACCCGGGAATTTTGCGGTACACCACCCGGAACAGTTCCGTCGGCAGGTACCAGTAGAGCAGGTTGTACAGCCACATGCTGCCCTTCCCCCGTTTGAGCCAGTGAATGAAGAGCCAGGCGAGCACACCGTAAATCAGCCCGCCCAGGGCATGCTTCTCCCAGATGGCAATCAGAAACGGGGGAACAGAGGGAATAAACTCATCCAGCGGCATGCCGAAAACCCGCATCTGCTCCCCGAGCGTTTTCGGGAAAAGAAATTTTTTCAGTTCATCTCCCGGCACCGTGCTTTCCTCTTATCCGATGATGGCGAACGCCACGTTGATGAACACGGACAGCACGATAATGCCGCCCAACACCTTGAAGCTGCGGGTCCCGATATAGGTGGCGATGGCCACCACCACCTCCCCAATCAGCAGCCACTTCATCAAGGAGGAGTCCTGCCCGAAGGTGCCCTTCACCGCATCATCCCCGACCTTGAGCAGGTCTTTGGTTGCCCCGGCGGCAAACGCCCCATGCTGCAGCACCAGGAACAGCGCGCAGGCCAGCAGGACCATCACCAGGACGTGCGCCACCTTCCGGCGCAACACCTTTTGTTTCACGGCGAAGAAAGCGCCGCGATGACTCAGTACCACTTCCATTATTGAATCCTTCTGAAACAGTGAGTTAAAACAACGTTGTTACAGCGGACCGGCGACCCTGCCCACGGTAAAAATGGTGTCTCAGGGGCGCCGTAAATCGGCTTTACCCGACGGGCACCTCACCCGGTACGGCTCTATCTGCACCAGGAGGTCCGCAATATCGCGACTGCGGGCATGTTCATTGCGATAGAGATGCCGATAGCGCAGTTTCAGCGCCGAGAATGCAATCACCTGTTCACGCCAGTGTTTTATTTCCGGGGACATACGAACCTCCAGTGAAAATAAGCCGGGAGAGAAAGCCAAAATAAGAGAGAAGCCTCGCCAGGAAACAGACATGCTACCGCCCTAGGGTGTCACACCTGTCGTGGGGCCAGAATGCCCCGACGGGGTTCGGGCAAAGGGAAGCCCGCCGCTTTTTCGGGAATAAAAAGCGGGTGGTGCAAAAAACATGTTTTGGGGACGGGCAGTGGCCGGGCTGAACACTACAGCGTCATGATGTCGCGTGGATCACCGGTCAGCACGGGGATCGTCTTCAGGCTATGGTAGAGCCGAAGTCGCGCCTCAGCACTGCGAGTGCGCACGTCCTTCTTCGTTGTCAGCGTCAGCAAAAAGCGGGTTTCCACCGGGGGGTTGGCCGGGTGTTCAGGATCGTTGATAGGTGTGGTCATAAACATTTCTCCTGGTTAAGTAGAGAAATACTTTCATAAAAAAGGGGCTTTTAAAGGGCGGGCATCTGCCCGTTGTGAATTTATACAGTGTGTCTATGTCTATAAATCAAATAGGATTGTATCTTTTTTGTGCGAGAGCATATATTTTCTATCAGCTGAGTTTTTGATAAAAGTCAATTTCCAGATTACTGCAATCACCTAAATTGTTTTTATTACTGCAAGGCAGTAGGGAGCATCTCCACCATATTGGACCTATTCAAGAGGCAATAACGTGGGCTCAGAAACAAACTGTTCAGGAATAATATTAAGCCAGCCATAGTGTCCAGAAAGGTGCAAAAGTGCATCCCTGTTAGAAAGATTAAGCTTCAGGTAGATACTGCTGAGATGTCGATCTATAACCTGCCTGGATACTTTCATGTATTCAGCTATCCACCGGTTGGATCTACCTGCAATCGTTAACCAGGCTACAACCCACTCTTTCTTGGTCAAAACAGATGTAGGTGATACCCCGGTGAATCTGTCTGAATCAATAATGTTAAGGGAGGCTTTTTTTAGTTCCGGAATAACCGTCGGAAGCCAGTCAGTGACCTGATGAAGAGATGAAAGTTCGGTGAGAAAAATCAAGGTACATTTATTCCCTGCAAGCAGAATGGGAACCAGCCTGACGATAAATGACTTAACACCATTGATGTCAGTGAAATATCCCCATGAAAAAAGAACCGTCTCTTCCCCGAGCGCCACAGTTCGTGTCTCAAATTCATGCATCAACCTGATATTATGCTCTGGCGCAGCAAAAACGCTCCGATCCGTCATTCCGGCAACGGGGGTTATCTGTGGGGAAAATCGGGATAAAAACGCAATACTGCAATCCATAAAATAGTGGCCTGCGGATTTTATGTACCATATTCCACTGTGATTTTTATAAAACTCATAAAAATCATGATGGAAGTCTTGTGATCCGGCAGAGAGATCCATAGGATCGAGAACAGCCATAACCATCCTCCTATTGTGCAGGGGATGCATCTTATGTTTGCGTGCTAAAGTTAAAATATATACCCTCAACAAAATGCAGGTCGAGAAAATTTATTGCAAGAGTTATGGTTATTTTTGACTGCTATTTAAGAGAATTCTTCTGTACAGGCTGTAATTTCATAGAATACGCATTAAGATCTGGTGGTTGAAACAATGTTCAGCCGCCAGCGCCAAAAATCCGGCCCAGCTGAAGAGCTGAGTTTCGCCGTATTTCAGCTCTGATTGATTCAAACTGGTATCCCCCGTGGGATTTCACCTCATCAATCTCACTAACCATACGGAGGAGCATCGTCGATGCATAGCTGGTTTTCAGCATATAATCCATCAGTATCCGATTAAAATCAGCCTGCCCCGCATCGTTATCGGTTCTATTTTCTTCGCCCTCGGTCTCTCTTTTCTTTTGAGCAGAATAGACTCGAAGGCCGAGATCAAGAAGCATGCCACAGACTGAAGAAATATTTGCCTGGCTGAAATCAGCTCCGTCATTCCTTTTTTCTTCCACAATCTGATGAACCCGCTCATAACTATTTTTATCAATGTAGACCTGTGCTCTTAGCATGCTCTCATCTCTCTTATATTCATTATTTCAACGTTCGTCTTCCGGTTTAAAGACGGACTGAATCAGACTCTATGTCACAATTTATCATGGAGTCTGATTTAGAGCCTAGTTACAAAGTATACATCATATCAGAGTCTGAATTAGACTTTACTCATTATAATTCTATGTTTTTGTTGTGATAGTCTGATTGGAGTCGCATCAGGACTCTAAGTAGAGTCTTATTACTGCATGATATTTGAATATGAGCGCCACCATTTCATTTTAACTCATTATTTTCACAGGATCCTGCAGGATTTTTAAGTCCTGCGTCAGGTGTGGTAATTACCAGGTCAATGAGCCGGGTCTTAAAATACCATCGTCACCTGTCTCGCTTGTGCCAGAATAATGGCGGGAATATGGTCTATCTGTATGACTTTAGTCCCTTAAATTATTAATAAAGTTAGCTGCTCATACGCGATTGCCATTCAGTATATAAACACTAAAACTTATCTGAAAACTGATCCCTTCCCAATATCGATGCCAGGTTAAATCAGAGGTCCGGACCTTTTTATAGACTTCGGATAAATTCCTCCGGTGTCAGGTTGTTTAATGATGAATGAGGTCGTTGCTGGTTATATTCCTGTCGCCAGCACTCGACCTTCTCCTGAGCATCTTCCAGTGACAGGAACCAGCGCAGGTTCAGACATTCATCACGCAGGCTGCCGTTAAATGACTCAACCAGGGCGTTATCAGTGGGCTTCCCGGGGCGGGAGAAGTCCATCGTTACCCTGTTTTCATACGCCCAGCGATCCAGCGTTTTCGAGATAAATTCGCTGCCGTTGTCCGTCTGTAGCCGCTGTGGTACACGCTGCTGTGTCTGCCTGATCCGTTCCATCACGGCGACCACATCGTCACCGCGAAGTCCCTGGCCTACCTCAATCGCCACGCATTCACGACTAAAATTATCGACTACAGTCAGGGTCCGGATCCTGCGTCCGTTGAACAGATTATCAGCAACGAAATCCATGCTCCAGCACTGATCCACAGCGGTCACGGTCGGGCGGATACGCCTGTGCCTGGCAGTCACGTGACGCCGTGGGCGTTTTGACCGCAGGTTCAGCCGCTCCAGGCAGTAAATCCGATGGGTTTTCTTATGATTTATTAACCAGCCTTCCCGCCGTAAAAGAATATGAATGCGCTGGCAACCGTAGCGAACTCGCGCTGCTGCAGTCTCTCTTATCCTCTGAGTCAGGGCCCTGTCATCGCGGCAGCTACGGTAGTTGTACACCGTGCGACTCTGCATCATCAGACGGCAGCCACGGCGCAAACCAATTCGGTAGGCGTCCAGCAGATAAGTCACAGCTTCCCGTTTCTGGACGGGCCTCAGAACTTTTTTCGAATGACATCCTGGAGCATTTCCTTGTCCAGACTGAGGTCTGCCACCAGACGACGGAGCCGCTGATTTTCATCCTCCAGTTGCCGTAGACGGCGCAATTCTGTCACGCCCATCCCGCCAAACTTTTTCTTCCAGTTGTAAAAAGTGGCTTCAGAAATGCCCATCTTTCTGCACACTTCCTCCACCCGGGTGCCGGTTTCTGCCTGTTTCAGCGCAAACGCGATCTGCTCTTCGGTATAGCGGGTCTTTTTCATGACGGAATGGCCTCTTTGTTTGATGAAAGAAAGACCGGATACTTCAGTTTAGACTGGTACTGTTTTCAGGGAAGAGATCACCCTACGTGATGACACCACGAAATTGATAACTCATGTGGAATCCAGATCGGGTCACAACAGCGCATTTTTTGACCTATACAGACAGTTATATTTTCACTGTACCGCATCCTGTTCATCAAACTGAATGGCTATTTTCAGTTTATCCAGCTCTTCTATCCACCAGGATTTATAGCGAGACGGGTTACGGTTTTCCCATCCAACCCAAACGGGTTCCCGCCCAAGTTCATATCCCAGATCAACAATACTGAGTGTTTGATTATCGAGTTGTTTCTTGACAGCAAGCATAGGCACAATACCGATTCCATATCCCTCCTCGAGCAGAGAAAACTGTGTAAAAAAATCATTAACGAGAATTTTATTTTTTATTTTAAGTTGTGTAATATCATATCTGACGTGTGAATCCAGACTGCTGTTTGTAATTATCGCTAACAACTCGTCTTCTGCATCTTTTTGACACCAAATTTTTTTATGATTTCTTTCAATATATTCTGGCGCCGCACAAAATATTAATTTATTCTCTCCAATAAATTTACTTTTCACATCAACCTGGGAAGGACATGATATGTTGGAAATGACAAAGTCCAACTTTGAACTTTCCAAATCACCCCATTCTGAACCATCCTTCATTTTATTTATTTTTATCTTTATTTTTGGGTATTTAACCGAAAAGTCATGTAATGACCTTCCCAACAGGTTAATAGAGAATGATTCACTCACGCCCAAGTTAAACACCGGGTTCCTTGGGTTTTTTATCATTAACTTGCATTCAAGATTATCAATTGCCTTCAGGATCCATTCACCTTCAGTCGCAATATTTTCTCCTTCCTTTGTAAGAGAGATAAGCGGGCCATTGCGGTCGAACAATTTCACCCCTAAATTTCGCTCAAGACAAATCACCCGATATGATATCGCGGAAGGTGTTTTATTCATGAGCCTAGCGGTTGTCGAAAACGAACCTGTAAGCTTAATTAGGTTTATGATTTTCAGCGCGTCAAGTGATAGCTTGGCCATTATTCATGAGTTCCACAGATTTTTCAATGAGTAACAAGTATTCAATGTCCATGTGTTCTTCTCAACGGTATTGGCACAAAGTAATCGTTACTTATTCATCTCCGTCGATTATAATTCTTACCACACGAAGTCCATTTATTACCGTTCACCTTTTTAGTCCCCACAAGAAGTTACCGAGCAAACCAACGGAATCAGGGTGGTAAACGGAAATAAACATCACCAGGGCAGAGGCGAATACTATGTCCGCTCAGGCACCAGATCGCGCGCATCTTTTTGCTTTTAAGAGCCCACATCTATATTAATATACCCCTTTTCTTGATCAAATATGATGCTGGTCAGGCAATATCGGTGAAGCACGGCATCACTGTCGATAACGTCCGGTTCTACCTGAGAGATACTAAAGCTGATGATCGATCATTCAACATGAGTTTAACGACTGGTCTCTGTTTTCTATGAGGATGACTTTTTACTATTCCCCCACCGGCTCGCGTGGTAATAAACAGGGTTTGATAAGCTACAACCTCGTTTTCTGCCTGTCTGCACCTGCGTTAACAGACAGACCAGTTCCCCTCCATGCAGAAATCATACAGACAAAAAGCAGCAACGTTATCCGACATAGTTATCATTGTACGTACCCTTTTCCACGTTAATATAGGACCAAGAGGCATGCCAATACTATTGAGAGCGCCGGGAAAGAAGCCCGGAAAACTCTGAATTCAGCTTGCTGGCACACAGAAACAAGCGTTCTGGAATGATACAATATGCTTGCCCGGTACTTTGATTTAGAAATTTTCAAGTTGAAAACAATCAACGATCTTTCTGGCTCATCGTCCCCTTTTTTTTAATGTAGGTGATTATGTCTGCTAATCGTTGAGTTCCTGCCGGTTTCTGGACTCATTAATCGCAAATATTTCTGAAGAGAGTCCGGCGACTTTCTCATTTAACAAAAAAAGATCATCAGGTTAAGAATCAGTACTCCCGGAAAGTCAGGTAAAACATGGTATTCGGATCGCACGCAGGTGATCATAAAGGGACGGTTTTCTCAGTCTCGGGCAGCATATTCTGGCCACCCTGCTAATATTTTAGTGTTCCGATTTGCCGGTTACACAGGCGATACATATACACTAGGGCCCATGACCGACAACGTTGTCAACCACGGGAATCTGACAATGAATTATCTGATTATATCGTACCGTTCTCAATACAAGTCAGGGGGTATGATGTCACACGAAGGCGACTTTAGACGATGCACTCCAGACATCAATATGATGCAAAGTGACCGGATGCATGCAAATCCCCAGGATGTCACCCACACGAAAACATACTTTTCTATTAAAAATGATTACTTATGCAATACTCTGTAGATAATAAAATTATAGTAACACAGTCCGGTATCACGACCCCAGACGATGAATCCACGCAACTTATCATTTCTGCCGTGCCACTGCGTTTACTGACCTACTTTGTTAAAAACAGCAACAGACTGATTACACGTGAAGAAATTTTTTATCATGTGTGGGAAATGCACGACCTGACACCATCAGGAACAGCCCTGGCGACTCAAATGAGTTATCTCAGAAAAATCTTGTCTTCTTATGGCCTTGGTGATGACGTACTGATCACGAAGCCAAAACTTGGTTTTATTTTTAACGCAACGATTACACAAACAACCGGGATATCAGAAACCATTCACAATGAAAATGAAGAAATAAAGTGGAAAAAAAATAAAAACAATACTATTTGTTACATTATTATTTTCTGCGCTGTACTTACAACCATTACATATTTATTTTTCTTTAAGACGGCGAAAGAAAGTGACATTAACTGGTATACACTGAGCACAATTAAAGGTTGCCACGTTTACATAATGAATCCTGACATATCACAGACTGTTTCAATGTACTATCAAAAAAAGGCTTATGAATTTATCACTAAAAATGGTCTACGTTGTGATGCCGACGACATGGTACTTATACATATTCAACGCCCTGACACCAACGGTCACGATAATGTCTACGAGACCAAGCAATTTTATTCATATTGTAAAAAAATGAAGGGAAATCACACATGCGACAACACTTATTTTTCTGCAGGAAAAATAGACTAACACTGTCTTTAACCGCATTATTTATCGTCGTCATTATGGCTTTCTATTTTATAAAAAGCACACATAAAGTTCTAATTCATTGCAGCAGTCAAATAAATTCTGTTTTTGGTGACAATGAAACCTACCCCACGTTTAGTGGCATTTATACATTCATGCTTGACGATGGACAGGGTTATATCTCAGTCAACGGTATTTTCCATACACAAAGTGATACTTATACAGTCCAGAAAATAATTAAAATCTCACTTCACACTGTGTCCTATGATCAGGTCTTCTATGATATTAAGCAAGCCTCAGTACAGAGCCTTACCGGCGATAACCTGCCTGATACTCTGTATGTACGATACATATTAAGCCCCTTCACTGTTATTGCTCTTGACAAAACACTCCACAATTCCTACCTCATTCGCAACCTATACTCTCCTGTTCTGGTATGCAATCCCATGAATTAATAAAGCAAAAACATAATAACCTAACCACAAAAAGTATAAAAAGTTAAAAAATAAAATAAAACTGAAATTAAAAACTAATTAATGACATCAAATCAGTTTAACATTTCATAAAGACTTTCTTTTTGAGAACATTAATGCGTCCAAGAGAGGTGCCTATTATGTCAGTTCCTGTACTGTGAACGGACTTTAGCACACCTCATTAACGCATAGCAGTTCGCATGACATGAGTGAATGAAATGGCATATCAAAAATTCCCTGACATAACCGAGTACCGGTATGGCAACAACAGTCGTGTACTTATACGGACTAATGTGCCATTTCTTGAAGTGACACTTAAATTCTGCACAGAGCGTTTTTTTTCAACCGACATGGGCGTTCTGTATATCATTGATGCAATACTTTTCAGTAGTTTCTCTGATCTGTTGAATCATCTAAGAAGGGTAAATGCCGTTAAGCCTGATATGCATATCATAATTATTGATGATAATAAGCCAGCTCAACAATCTGACGGGGAGTGTTGCCCATGGATCCTATCTACTAAAGACTCTATTGAATCACTTATTTCAAGTCTGAAGGCATTAAACTCCGCGGTCAATAATTTTAATGACATAGTCACGTACTATGAAAACAGGCGTAAGATGGGCTATCTGGATCCGAGACAGGCACAAATGCTGGAATGGGTTTGTAAGGGAGAGTCTATCGATTGTATTGCCTCCAGAATGAATCTTTCACCTAAAACCGTTTACTACAACCTGAGAAAAGTCTCAGCTTATCTCGGCATGAAAAATCTGTCTCAGCTCATCGTGTTCATGCTCCGCGAACATTATGTCCCATTTTGTTTGAATGCACGCTGATCTTTTTTAGGCACAAAGAAACAGACTGCAAAGGCACTATTATCGAATAAAACAGACTGGCGAGCGACATTCAAACAAATTGAATGGGGGTGAATAAGCAGAGTGGATTTAATACTATTGTATGTTGCTCAAGACCTGCCACAGTCTGTGCTTGGGTAATTTTTTCGGTCATTACAATGATATCCATCACATGCCATTTTGCAAAGATGCACGACATCTGGCGCCATTGGTGGCCGAATTTACCCTGTTTTTTATGGTGCCCAACCTGATAGCCGGGCGATTTATACTTTCATAGGCATACCGGGAGACAGCACAGTTGGTTTTCACCTGGCAAGCTCTGTGTATCTGAAAGAACAGATACTACATTATTGAGTCAGCCAGCCCCGGTAAGGCGACAATAAGTCATGCCCCACCACTGACTGAGCTATTTCATCTCCACGCAGAGAAAATAAGTAGTTCTGTCGCCGTTTCAACTGGTGGCTGTTGTGACTCCGGCAAGCCGGTGAAGATAATACACTACCTGCAAAATTGCCATTCTCCCCCTGTAGCCCTCAACACCGAGTTCCGTAATACAGGTATTGCGGTCAGGGTTGATAAGCTGGGCGCACTGAAACAGACAGAAATCACAGCGCTGCTGAAAGAAGGGGGAATTTTCGACTGGAGCAAAAATGTCTTCGTTCGGGGATCCGACTGGCAAATGGTATCTGAATTGCGTGACGCCCGATAGGCGGATGTAGTTGCTTTACTTGCCCCCATAGGACGATATGTCTTACGGGCTCGCCAGCTGTATTTCGCCGCCGACAAGTGCCAGCCACTCTGAGCTTGATTATGCCACGGTGAGTTTGTGCAAAACAGGGAAGCGCCGATATGGCTTTTGCGCACGAGTTCGAACATTTGCCGGGAGGACAGCATTCACGTCACATGCCAAAAAAGCTGGGTAATCCCCAATATGTTTTTGCACGCGGGTATATATCAAAAGATGATTCGCGGGGGACCCTGATGGTAAACGGAGAAACAGGCACAACAACACCCGGCTAGTCTGCAACAGACCGACGGTGGAAAGTGTTCTGGTCAAGTTAATCAGGACACTTTTTTATCAGACATCTGTTCATAGCGTACCGGAGATATTTCCCCGTTCGCCGTATGATTTCTGTCAAGGTTGTAGTAACGAATATACGTTGCCACATCCT
>Ga0209281_1001826_pt1 | contig 10525 bp, 7 predicted proteins | sample MedtruBG_FD_187514 | JGI IMG/M metagenome (GOLD analysis project Ga0209281, IMG submission 187514) | Root nodule microbial communities of legume samples collected from California, USA - Medicago truncatula BG (SPAdes) (version 2) | ecosystem: Host-associated > Plants > Roots > Nodule | place... | reverse complement strand
AGGTGCTTTATATTTTAGAGAAAAAGGTCTTGAAAGAATTGTTTTATCAAGAGAGCTTTCTTTAGATGAAATTAAATATATTTCAAAGGATTTAGGCATTGAGACAGAAATATTTGTTCACGGTGCCCTATGTGTATGTTATTCAGGCCAATGTTTAATGAGTTCAATGATTGGCGGAAGAAGCGGAAACAGAGGAAGATGTGCGCAGCCTTGCAGAATGCAATATACTTTAATAGGCGAAACTTCAGGAGAAAGAAAAGGGTATTTATTAAGTCCGAAGGATACTTGTCTGATTGAAGATATTGAACCAATTATAATAAGTGGGACTGCTTCTTTAAAGGTCGAAGGAAGAATGAAAAAGCCAGAATACGTAGCTGGTGTTACAAGGAATTATAGAAAATCTATTGATAAGGTATTAGTGAATACAAAGTTTGATTTACAAAAAGGAAGAAATGAATTAGCGCAACTATTTAATAGAGAAGGATTTGCTAAGGCGTATCTTTATAAAAATGCCGGAAAAGATATGATGAGCTATAATTATCCTAAAAACACTGGAGTATTTATAGGTCAGGTTTTAAATAGCGGAGAAATAAAATTAGAAGCAGATGTTGCTTTAGGTGACGGAATAAGATTTGCTGATGATGGATTTACTTTAAGTAAAATCTTAAAGAATAATAACGAAGTAAAGGAAGCTTTTAGAGGAGAAACTGTAAAGTTATTTCCTACAGGAGGATATAAAAAGGGATATAGATTATTTAAGATGTCCGATAAAAAGCTTTATGATGAATTAAATGAAGATTTAAAACCATATAAAAAGAAAATAGGTTTAGTAGGTGAAGTTGAATTTAAGGCCAATGCTCCTATGTGTATAAAAGCTAAATTCAATAAAAAAGAATTTAAAGTTTATGGAGAAGTAGTAGAGGAAGCTACTAATAAGCCATTAACAAGGGAAAGGGTTGAAGAATCCTTAAAGAAGTCAGGAGAAATTCCATATAAATTTGATAAAATAATCTTTGATACCTTTGATGATGGATTTATAAGAATAGCATCAATAAATAATCTACGAAGAGAATTATCTGAGGAGATTTTAAAAGAAGTAGTAAGCTCTTATAGAAGAAAAAGAGATGAAGAAGCTCCTAAAGCAAAAGAACTAAAATCTCAAGAAGATTTAGGATATATTTATAGCTGTATCACAAAAGATCAGTTAAAGGCATTAAGTGAAAATAAAAATACTAAAAATATAGTATTAGATATATTCTTTAGCAGACAAAAGAATGCTTTGAAGAAAGAAGATCTAAAAAACTTCTATGAACAAGAATCAGGAGATAAAAATATTTACTTAAAAGTTCCAAGTATCATTAAGGGCGAGTTTAATAATATTGTTAAAGTTATTGATGAAATGATGCCTTACATAAATGGGATAATCACATCTAATGCTGGAATAATAAAGCTTTATAAAGATAAACTATTCATAATAGGGGACTATAAATTAAATATTTTCAATAAAGAAGCGGCAGAATTTTATGCTGAAGATATAGATCTGCCTTTTATAAGCTTAGAGTTAAACAGAAAAGAAATAAAAGAAGTAACGAAGAATATGGATTCTAAAATTGGAATTAATATTTATGGTAAGACTGAGCTGATGGTTAGTGAATATTGTCCTATAGGAAGCACCTTTGGGAATAAGTCTTCGAAAAAAGAGTGTAATGGGGCATGTATGAAAGATACTTTCAGATTAAAAGATAGAATGAATGAAAGCTTTAGTTTACTAGCAGATAATAGCTGCAGGAGTTATATATTAAATTCAATAGCAACAAACCTAATTGATGAAGTAGAGGAACTTAAATCTTTTGGTATTAATAATTTCAGAGTAGATTTTAAGGATGAGAGCTATGAAGAAGTTAATGAGATTTTAAATCAAATTGTTCATGGAAATAAAAATGAGAATAAACAGTATACAAAAGGTCATTACAGACGTGGAGTTGAATAAACAGTTAAATTATCGCAGACTACCCGTAAAGGCTATTAACTGAATTAAGGGATGTGAATAAAATGAATGAACGCTCTCTAAGAGTATTGGAGTTTTATAAAATTAAAGAGAAAATAAAGAAGTATGCAAGAACCAATGCTGGAAAAGCAATGGTTGATAAACTTGAGCCATATGATAATATGTATGAAATAAATAATAAATTAGAAGAAACAGATGAGGCGCTTGAAATTTTAATAACAAAAGGAAATCCACCTCTTGAAGGACTTGCTGATATACATGAGGGAATTGAAAGAGCTAAAAAAGGTGGTACTTTATCTCCAGAACAATTATTAAAGGTTAGCGGAATGCTTAAAGCTACTAGAACTATGAAGGAATTCTTTCAAAGAGAAGAGGCTGAAAAGGCGTATCAAAGACTTGAAGATTTAGCATACATACTAGTTCCAATAAAGGCACTAGAAGCTGAAATAGAAAGAGCGATAGTTTCAGAAGATGAAATTAGCGACAAGGCCAGCCAGACTTTATATAATATAAGAAGAAGTCTTAAAGAAAAGAATTCTTCAGTAAGAGAAAAAATAGGCTCTATAGTTAGAAGTAACTCAAAGTATTTACAAGATGACTTATATACTATGAGAGGCGATAGATATGTAATTCCTGTAAAGTCTGAGTATAAGAGCCAGGTTCCAGGACTTGTACATGATCAAAGCTCAACTGGAGCAACATTTTTTATTGAGCCTATGAGCTTGGTAAATTTAAATAATGAAATAAGGGAATTAGTTTTAAAAGAAAAAGCAGAAATAGAAAGAATACTTTCTGAACTTTCATTGAAAGTAAAAAATAATTCTGATGAATGTTTAAGTAATTTAAAGGTACTTGTTGAGTTTGATTTTATATTTGCAAAAGGGAAATATGCATCTTCACTTAATGCAATAAAACCAATAGTAAGAGAAGATGGAACCTTTAGCATATTATCAGGAAGACATCCATTAATAGAATCTGATAAGGTTGTACCATCAGATGTCTATTTAGGTGAAGAATTCCAAACTTTAATGATTACAGGGCCAAATACTGGAGGTAAGACTGTTACTATAAAGACCGTTGGATTACTTCATATTATGGGATTAAGTGGACTTTTAATACCTGCTAAGGATAATTCGTCTATAGCTTTCTTCACTGAAATATTTGCAGATATTGGTGATGAACAAAGCATTGAGCAGAGTTTATCAACATTTTCTTCTCACATGACTAATATAGTTAATATTATGAAACATGTGGATGATAAGTCACTAGCACTATTCGATGAACTTGGAGCAGGTACAGATCCAGCAGAAGGAGCTGCCCTTGCAGTATCAATATTAGAAACATTAAGAAATAGAGGGGCAAAATTAATTGCAACTACTCACTATAGTGAATTAAAGGCGTATGCATTAAAGACAGAAGGTGTCGAAAATGCATCTGTAGAATTTGATATAGAAACACTAAAACCAACATATAGATTACTAATAGGAGTACCAGGTAAATCTAATGCCTTTGAAATTTCTAAGAGATTAGGCCTTGTTGAAGGTGTAATAAAAAGAGCTAAAGAGTATATGTCAGAAGAAAATCTTCAATTTGAAAATTTAATTAGGGATCTTCAGGAAAAGAGCATTATAGCTAAGAAAGAAGCTAGAGATGCTAAAATGCTTAGAGACCAAGCGGAAGACTTAAAAAGAAAATATGAAGAAAAGCTTGAAAAATTAGAGCAGACTAGAGAAAAAGCATATATGGATGCTAGACGTGAAGCAAAAGAAATAATTTCAAATGCAAAAGATGAAGCAGATGATATTTTAAAGGCTATGAGAGAACTTGAAAAGCTGGGAATAGAAAGCGGCGGAAGACAAAGACTTGAAGAAGAACGTAAAAAGCTTAGGGAAAGTCTAGAAGCAAAAGAAAAAGGTATCCATAAGATGAAAGAAAATGAGGGAGAACTAATTACTAAGGTTAGTCTAGGAATGGAAGCATACTTACCTTCATTAAATCAAAAAGTTATTATAACATCTCTGCCAGATAATAAAGGCGAAGTTCAAGTTGAAGCTGGAATAATGAAAATAAATGTTAAGCTTAAGGATCTTCGAATGACTCAACAAACAAAAGAAGAAAAAGTAAGAAGAAAAAGAGAAGTAAAGCTTAACCTAAGCAGTGTAGAATCAAGAGTAGACTTAAGAGGTATGGATGCTGAAGAAGCATGCTACAAAGCAGATAAATACTTAGATGATGCCTATAGAGGTAATTTAGGTGAAGTAACTATAGTTCATGGTAAAGGTACTGGCGTACTTAGAAAAGCAATAAATGATATGCTTAAGAGACATCCTCATGTAAAATCATATAGATTAGGTACTTATGGTGAAGGTGGAGATGGAGTTACTATGGTTGAAATTAAAGGATAAACTATAGAATTTCTAGAGTAGTATTTAAATTGTATTAAAGTTTTGTTATGATTATAAAAATGTACAGTTTACGATGTATATTAGATAGTATTGTTAAGTAAATTCATTTAGAATAGATTTGCATTGTTAATTGTGGAGAGAATAGAGGTGATCATATGTACATAATAAGTGCATGCTTGTGTGGAGTTAATTGTAAATATAGCGGGAAAAATAATTTGAATGACAGATGCATGAAATTATTTAGAGAAGGAAAAGCTGTTTTAGTATGTCCAGAGCAGTTAGGAGGATTACCAACACCAAGAAATCCAGTTGAACTAAATAATACAGCAAGTGAAGTTATTAATGGCAATGGAAAAGCTATAAATAATGAAGGAGAAGATGTAACTAAACAATTCTCAGATGGAGCTTATGAAACATTAAAAATCGCTAGAGAGCTTGGTGCAACCAGAGCAATATTAAAAGAAGGAAGCCCTTCATGTGGATCTAACTTTGTGTATGATGGAACTTTTACAGGAAACAAAATTAAAGGAAAAGGGATAACAGCACAATTACTAGAAGATGAAGGAATCCTTGTATTCTCAGATGAAGATTTAGAGGTAAATAATGATAAGTTAGTATATCTTAATGAGTTTGATAGAGAAAAGGCTAAGAAGAGAAAGTTATTTGAACAAGGGGAAGAGGAATACGAAGAAGAGTTTTACGATTTAACTGAAAATTTAAATGATATGTCAGAACTTCCTCCAAGTGTTGAAGAAAATGTTAAAAAGCTTATGATTTCATTAGCTCGAGATCTAATGGGATTTGAAGAAACAGATGAAATTGCAGAAGCAACAGGACTAAGCATAGAAGAAGTAGAAGAAATATTAGATGAAGAGTAAGTGTATATAAACCGAAATTAGATATATTTTTATTCCAGAGGGCTAATGAAGATTTCGCTGAAAGGTTCTAAATGTCAGGATGTACCCATGTATACTTGCTCCCACTATTCAGTATGACAAGTATACATGGAACAACCCGACATTAAGAACTTTAAGCAGCTCATTTTCATATGCCTCTTTCACAAAAATATATCTGATTTCTGGTATAGGATACACTTGAGTGTATGAGTATTAAGCTTAGTTTCATATACTTATTTCACAAATGTGCATGTAATTCTTTGCTTGATATACGATTAAGTAGCGTGGGGAGTAAGCTTGTTTTCAAATGCTTGCTGCACAAACATGTATCTGATTTCTGGTATAGGTATGCACTTAAGCGTTATGGGTATGAAAAATTATTAGTAAAAAGTTAGGGGAAAAAGCCTAAAGGTGTTTAAAGAAATATATTTATGAAAAATACTTAGTGATTTTATTCTTAGCTTTTCACTTACAACTTGTAACTTTTCATTAAATAATAGCACACATTTGAATTCTACCTTTGATGTGCTTAAATCTTATAAAAAGGGAGCATTTAAATTGAGTAAAGAACTGGGTATACAAGAGAGAGAAACTATAATAAGAGAACTATTCTTAAAGATATTTCAAGAAAAGGGAGTATCAATAGAGGAACTAAAAGAAGCTATTTGCCAATCTTATATTGATGAAGGATTTGAGTGCAAAACCTTTGATGATATACCGATTAAGGAAATGGAAACTGCAATTCTTGATTGCTATGAAGCTGGTGGATTGGCTTTTGAAAATATTGATGAGGTAATTGAACATAATTTGAAAGAAGAATAATTAATTTACCGAAATAAGTAACATATTGTGTTTCGGTTTCTGGGAATTTTGATGGATGATTCTAAGATTAGAAGTTGTACCCACAATGCTTGCCTCAACGACATGCGTTGAACAAGCACTGTGGAACTAACTCTAATCAAGAATCATTACCATCGAAATCCCAATGAAACACTGCAAACAATATGTTACTTTTTTCTATTAAAGTTATACAGTCAACTTAACAAATATGGATAGTTATTTTAATTATAAGATCAATTCTTAAATTAGATATCTATATCTATTGAATCGGTTTAGGTTTTAATTTATATGTATAATAATATATTTAAATTATGAAGATAATAAGTATACTAAAAGTAATATAGTATCTAGGTGATTGAGATGAAGAGAACTTTGTATGATTATAAGGACAAAATTATGAAGCTGCCCTTGAAAGATAAATATAGTAAAGAGGAAATTTTAATAAGTGATTTTTTGATTGAAAAAGATGATGATATAGAAATATATTACTCACCTCACAATGAGCATATTAATTCTAAGGCGAGGGTGTTTATAGTTGGTATAACTCCAGGGTTTCAGCAGATGAGTACTGCTATTTCTACTGCTAGACGTGAATTCGAACGTTCTGATGATATTGAAAAAATCCAATATAAGTGTAAGCAAGCAGCACGTTTTAGTGGAAGTCTTAGAAATAATTTAATTAGTATGCTTGATGAGGTAGGGCTTAATAAACATTTAAAGATAGATAGTTCCAGTGAGTTATTTGGAGACAAGGATTATTTGTTACATACTGTTTCATTAATACCTTATTCGGTTTTTGTAAAAGGACAAAATTATTCAGGGCATACTCCAAAGCTTATTAGAAGTGAATTTTTAATGAAATATATTTATGAGAATTTTGTTGATGAACTTAAAGAATTAGATAATGCTAGAAGTATACTAATAGTACCCCTTGGAAGATCAGTTGAGGAAGTTTTATTTAAACTGTGTAAAAGTAATATTGTAAGAGAAGATCAGGTTTTAAAGGGATTCCCGCATCCGTCTGGAGCTAATGTAAATAGGGTGGTTCAGCTAGAAGAGAATAGGGAGAATATGTGGCGAATAATAGTTAATAATATTAAAGGAAGTTTAGGATAATTGATGGTAAACCGTACCATAAATAAAAAACCACTACCAATTAATTAGTCGTGGTTTTCAATAATTTTCACGTAAATATTTATATCTAGTGAAGCCTGGCTGTAGAAAGCGAGTTAAGCTTATCTAGTGGGAAATAATAATCGATGTATTGCCTCAATACAAAGCCATTTGCTTCGCAGCCGGGTATTACCTCCTGGCAAAGCACTTCTGAGCGTATTAAGCTTTCCGGCTCATTTATTCCAAATAGTAACCGCATCCCTGTGGAACTGCTGAATCTGGGATTTATTTCGAAAATTACTGGCATACCATCTTTAAGGCGCAATTGAATATTTATAGCCCCATACGCTCCCAGTGTACTTGCAACCACCGCACAATAATCTGCAATGTCGTGATAACCATCAGAAACTGCAGCAATAGAAACTCCTTCCAGCAAATACCGCCTTAAAGCGATTTTGGAAATGACCTTTCCCTTTTGATTAATACAAATCCCTACGGTAAACTCTTGCTCCTCAGCTGTGAGGTATTCCTGTATAATTAGGCTTTCCTTACCCTTTATATTTTCAAGCAGCTGCTGCTTATCCTTAACCAGAACAACACCTACTGAGCCACGTCCAAAACGAGGCTTGACTATCAAGGGAAACCCAGCACTTTCAATAAATGAGGATAGTATACCAGCATCTTCAGGATACCTGATACTTGCAGGAATTTGAAAACCGGAGCGTGATAAATGGCACATAGTCATCCACTTATCGGTGCAAAGCTCTATCACTGCAGGAGAATTTACAAATACCTTTGACCCTGTAGATCTTTCAAGGGATTCTCTATTTCTTGAATAAAAGGGAAGCTCCGCTGTAGAGCCGATAAATATCGCTTTAATTTGATGATCTATACAAAGGTTTTTAATAAACATATAATAGCTTTCTTCAGCTGCTGCTCGTGGAGCGATAAAGCTTTTGTCGGCAAAAAATAAACCTAGGGAATATGGGTTAGTGTCAATTGCTATTATTTCAACAGGAAGCACCGATGCTTTCAGTGCCCTGATAATACCCTGTCCGTAAACCGAACCTGCACCTGTAACCAATACATTTAGAGGACTATTGATTTCATTCATATTTTTGTAAGCTGCTGACAATGTAATCAACCTCCTGTTCTGTTAATCCCGGGTGAACGGGTATTGAAGCAACCCTTTCAGAAGCTATGCGGGCATTTGTGAAAGATCCGAGGGTCTCTCTCTGCTGATACAGGGGCTGGTCAGGGATAGCTGTGGGATAATGGATGCCATACCCAATGCCCTGTTTTTCCAGGAATTCTATGAAACCGCTACGGTTGTTGACCCCAAGGGTATATTGGTGATATACATGCTCAAAGCCCGGTAAGCATACGGGCTTAATAAAAGCGGGGTTGGTTATCTCCCGCAAGTAACGCTCTGCAATAGTTTTGCGCCTTTCATTGAAGCCGGTGAGCTTACGCAGCTGTTCTATGCCTATTGCTGCATGTATATTGGTCATCCTATAATTGTACCCAAGCACATCATGCCGGTATTTGGCTTTCTGACCATGGTTTATCAACTTCCTGGCCCTCTCAGCCAGCTCTTTGTCCCAGGTCACAATAGAGCCGCCTTCTCCGCAGGTCATGTTTTTTGTAGGATAAAAGCTAAAAACCCCACAGTGCCCAAAGGTTCCGACTTTCTTGCCATTGATTGACGCACCGTGAGCTTGTGCACAATCCTCTATCACTGCCAGATTGTATTGATTGGCTATTGCCATTAGCTCTGCCATACGCGCGGGATACCCGTAAAGATGAACTATTATGATTGCTTTTGCATCAGGATGTTTTTTGATGGTATCTTGCAGCTCTTGAGGCGAAATGTTGTAATCCTGCAGATCAATGTCACAAAAGACAGGAACAGCTTGCGCATAAAGTATGGCATTTGCAGTTGCAATAAATGAAAAAGGTGTGGTTATAACTTTGTCCCCCTGTTTAATACCCAAAGACAGCAGTGCCGCGTGAAGGGCCAAGGTTCCTGAAGAGGTGGCGACACAATGCTCACTTCCCTGGAATAGGGCAAAGTCCCGTTCAAACATTTCCACATATTCTCCCTGGGCTAACTTTCCACTGGAAAGAACTTCATTGACAAGTATTTTTTCCTCTATACCAAGCATGGGTTTAGCTAAAGCAATCATCATTACACTCCTCATAAATTTTTTTGCACAGCTCTAGATTTAACCGATGACCGGATCTGAAGCCTATCACATGTCCCTGTACCTTTTTCCCAAGTAAGCCAAGGTCTCCGAGAAGGTCAAGCACTTTATGTCGGGCAGGTTCATTGGGCCATTTCCACGACCTGTACTCAGCCCCGGATTTGACCACCAATACATTTGAACTGACTTTCCCGGTGAGGTTTACAACATCTTCAATCTCTGACTCAATGATATAAGAACGGGCGTCTGCTAGCTCTTTGGCAAAGGTTTCAGGAGTTAGGTCCATTTCAGCTACTTGAGAAAATTGTGGCAGATTGGGATAGTCAACCATATAGGTTAGTTTAAATCCATCGTAGGGAAGAGCTATCAGGAACTTTTCATATTCCATATCCTCTAAGCTTTCATGTTTATATATAATAATGGGCTTAAGTATTTTTATCATTTCCTTCTTGGCAGTTTGTTCCACTATCCCAGCTCCCGTGAGTGCCTCCTTGAACACTTTACTACTGTAATCCTCTGTTACAGGCAGGCTGGCCTGTTCTAGCTCAATAAATACGTTGTCCAAACCTAATCCAGATAAGGCTGCCAAGGCATGCTCCGTGTGTTCGATGCGAACATCTCCATCAACTAGAGAAGTCCATCTGTATTCAACCTTTGCTTTTTCTAATAAGCATTTTACTTTAGGGCAGCCTGGCAGGTCATTACGGATAAATATTATACCTGTATTAGGCGGGGCTGGATAAAAAGTTACCTTTGCATCAGTTTCGCCAGAAATGCTAGTACCCATTAAAGAAACCCTTTGTTTAATAGTTGTCTGATTATCCATTTCAATTTCAATTCCTTTCAACTAAACTGCAGAAATCAAGAATTTGTCTGGCCCGTTCCTTATAACTATGTCTTAAATAAACCTCCAGCTGACCATTGCGAGCTATTTCTTGTCGTGCTGCGGTATTTTTAAGAAAATAATTTACCAGGTCAACTGTGTCTTCTGGGGAAGAGGCACATGACAGATGAAAATTATTTATAAACAGCTTGGTGACAGATTGTGTTGGTACCGTA
>Ga0209281_1001825_pt1 | contig 10530 bp, 11 predicted proteins | sample MedtruBG_FD_187514 | JGI IMG/M metagenome (GOLD analysis project Ga0209281, IMG submission 187514) | Root nodule microbial communities of legume samples collected from California, USA - Medicago truncatula BG (SPAdes) (version 2) | ecosystem: Host-associated > Plants > Roots > Nodule | place... | reverse complement strand
AACCAGGTGGGGCCACGATCATGGTTAAGCGATGCCGGTCCCTCAGAGCCCCGGGGCGCGATCGAAATCGACCAGCAGTTCATCGGCTTCCAGACACTCGGAGCAGATGCCGCAACAATCGTCATCGAAGGCTTCGGCATCTTTCGCAAGTCGGCAACACTCGCAGACGATCCGGCGGCCGTTTCGACTCGATGGAGCGATGATCTCCATCAGAGCATGCGCGGCAGGTTCGGGCATTTCGACCTCCCTTGTCAGTGATGACTCTGAGTTGGGAGATATCGGGCGCGATTTCCAGATGTCGCTGTTACGAGGTGTCGTTGACTCCATGAAATCATCGACCAATGTGGATTGTTCGCCGAAGCGACGGCCAACGCCATGATCAAAGCATCCTGTTCCGCTCCTGGTGGCGGTTCAGATTCCATCAGATCGGCCGCAAGATGAAGCCGCCGAGCATCAATTCGCGTCATTGTAGGGCAAGCATGGATGCCCTTAGGGAAGACCCGCGGATGAAAGCAGTTCGAATTTCTCTAAATTGATCAGTTGCCGGGGCTGGCGGCCCTGACGCAGCCGACCTGTCAATCTGACGTATGATCCGTGCCTGATGTGGGCCGCGTTGGCAAGAAGGTAGTCCTCCGACCCAAGCTCGACTCGGGCGCGGACAATTTCGCCGTCGGGGAGCAGCAACGCGACGACCACGGGTCCCGCGCGCCTGCCATCCGGATTCATGATGCCCTCCATACGCTCGACCGTCCCAATAAACGTGTCGTCCTCGTCCGCATCGCTGGCCTTGAGAGCCAGCCGGACATCTTCGATGCGTGAGAAATAATCGCGTTGCAGACGTACCGGACGACTGTTCTGCAGGCCTGGAACAGGACGCTTCGGAGACCAATGGAAGTCGACGTCGAGTGAGTTGCCGAGTTGCTCGTCGTGCATTCCCATTAATGCATCACAGAGGTTGGCGGAAATAATGGGAGATGATGAAAGGCGGAGGTCATCGACCAGTTGCTCGAGTGTATCCGTCTCGATGGCATCGACCAGCGCGGCGATCGCCTGTCGAAGCGAGACCGTCACCTGGCGGACGAACGGCGCATCCTTCTCATCGAGCTCGAGCTTGCCCTGAGCATCCAGTGCCGTGATCGAGCAGGATACACTGAAGATGAAGCTTCCTTCCTCGGTCTGTCCGAACTTCGACTGCTCAATGAACTGCGTTGCTTCTGCCAGCGAGAGCTTCGGGTGACTGATCCTGGGATTAAGAACCGTGCAGGCACCCGCCTTCAGTAGCTTTTCCGTGTTCGCAACCATCATGGATGCAAACGGCAATGGGAGGGAGCGGTCGTTCCCAGGAAAATAGACCCTCAGCTTGAGGACATCCTCATGGAGATTGGAAATCGCCGAATAGATGCTTTTCACGCCCGTTCGCGTCATCTCCGACAACTTCTCGACGACACGTTCGACCGCCTCCTCGTAGTCAGGCGCGAAAGTGTCCATCGGATAGACAAGTTGCCTTTTCGGAAACTCGGGATTACCGAAAACGTACTGGCGGTTTTTCAGCCCCTCCGGGACGCTGAGCCATCCGGTAGCCTTGAGGAAATCACGGAGATCGATAGGAGCGACGAATTTTCCTGCACTCATGATCTATTCTCCAAGGCCGCATATGAAGGTATCTCATCCCGAGACAAGTCACCAATAAGCTTGTTGAGACCCGGGACGTCGAACCTCTGGCTTCTTGGAATGTAGACCGTCTGCGATGTTTCGTTCGCGGACTCGCCCGCTCCCCGCAGGCTCACCCAGTACGCGCACTTGCGCAAGAGAAGAGCATCCTCGCCGTGTTCGATCCATTGCTCGGGTTCTTTCGGTAGGAACAGAACGACAAGGATTCGAGGTACGGTTTGAGAATCCTTGCGAAGATCGTCGTAGCGGCTGATGCCTTGGAACGAGTACGAGAAGCAGTCGTCGACGATCGCGGGCGTCTTTATCGTCGCCTTGAGCTGGACCTTGAGTTCGATCTCCGTCCGGTAGCCGCCATTTTCAAAAGGGCTCCATGCGATTATTCGAGCGTCCGCCCCGGCGTTGTCTTCATGCCGCCCGCAGATTTCGCAGGCCATCCCGCACGCGGAGGCGATGGCATGGAGGTATGCATAGCTAAGCTCGGATTCGATGTTCTGCGAGGTCAGTCGTGCCATGGTTGCCTGCGGGCGAGAGTTTGATTCTATCGGTTCGACTTGTGACATCAACTGGTTGCAGTTATCCTAAAGTCACCCGTGGTTCCACACATGATGGTTCGGGCTCCGTTTCCTAACGGTCTGTTGACGGGCCCTTCGGGGAGAAATCACGCGCTCCTACGCCTGTGAACGATCCGAAAATTCGTTAGAATTCTACCATTCCGCTTACCGGCGCCGCAACACCTGTCCGGATATGACATGCCCCGCAATGACACAGGGGACTGGGGATGGGACCGAAATCCGAGGCACTCGCAGCGGCGAAGAAAAGGATCGTGGAGCTGCAGGCGCAGATGACCGATCGAATCCTTAAAATGGCGGCGGAGGTCGCGAAGCTTACCGCGGTTGTAACCGAACGCGAGGCAAGGGAATTCCTGCGGGTCACATGCAACGTGCCGGGTACGGAGTTGTCGACGTATGTGAAATTCGCCGACACACTTGCTGGCCACGAGGACGTGCTGGAGAAGGCGCGCGTCTCGTTCCCGGTCCTGAAGGCTCTCGTTTCCGCGGACGACGACGCCCGGACCGAGATCGTGGAGCGGATGGAGATCGGTGCAAGGATCTCGACCACGGACATCTCTGCCATCAGGAAGCGGCTCAGGAATGCCCGCCTGACACCTGAGGAGGTGATGGCGAAACGCAACGGTAAGCTGATTGCGGCGGCGGGACGGCAGAGCGGAGTCTATCAGGCTTCCGAGTTCCAGTGGCGCCTGAACGCGTTCGTCCGTGACATCATCGAGATCAGGGATGCGGCAGACTTCCGCGACGAGAACATCCGAGAGACCGCTGCCGAACTCCTGGTTGAATTCGCCCATTTCTTCGGTTCAGTCCACCGCTCGCCTGAATCCATCAAACGCAACACGCCCGCCCGCGACATCGCATCCGCCTACTTCGCGCTCGCCCATCTGTCAGAGGGAATGCTCGCGTTTCCGGCAGATGTCGATGAATGGCATCCTGACGACGCTCATCCGTGGCTGGTCGCGCTGCAGTCGCTTTCCGGCAACGCCTTCCCTTCACGCCGGGTGAAGGCAGGCGAGGATTCGATCAAAGGCGCGTTCAATCCGAAGCCGACGGTCGTGGAGTTGTGCGCTGGCGCGGGTGGCATGGCGATCGGCTTCGAGCGCGCGGGGTTCGATCACGTGGCGCTCGTCGAATTCGATCCGCATGCCGCTGCCACGCTCAGAAAAAACAGACCTGACTGGAATGTTGTTCAGGCCGATCTCAAGACGGTCGACTTCAGTATCTACCGCCAGCTCGAAATCGACCTCGTCGCCGGAGGCCTGGCCTGCCAGCCATACTCCATCGAAGGAAAAGGCCTCGGAAAGGAAGATCCGCGGGACCTCTTCCCTGACGCCGTCCGTATCGTGGACGAAATCAGGCCGCGTGGGTTCGTCTTCGAGAACGTCGAGGGCCTGCTCCATGGTAAGCACAGCGACCACATGGCCGACATTCTGAGAGGTTTCCGGAAGGCTGGCTACCAGACCGAGATCCATAGGGTTCAGGCTTCGGATTATGGGGTTGCGCAGTCCCGTCGGCGGGTGCTCGTCATCGGACTGCGGGATGACCTCGCTGATGCGTTCAGGATGCCGCCGACGTTCCCGGATCGGCGCGCTAATGTCGGCGATATCCTCGTGGATCTCATGGAAGCCAACGGTTGGGCGGGTGCCCGCGAATGGGCGCGCCAGAGGCGGGAGCATCCCATCCTCGGCCGGAACGGCGAGATCGTGGCTTACGGCGTCCAGGCTGCCACAGTCGTAACCAGCCGGGGGAAGCGCCGGAGGAACGAGCAGGACGTCCAGACGGCGATCGGCTTCGACGCGACAGGCCTACCCGACCGGGCGCCGACGCAGGAAGAAGCTTCGCGGGACGGTTTCCTGCCGTCACTGACCTTGCGGATGCGGGCACGTCTACAGGACTTCCCGGACAATTGGGAATTCGCTGGCGGCAAGCAGTCGGTCGCGCGTCAGATCGGCAATGCCGTTCCGTCGAAGCTGGCGCAAGCAGTCGGACTGGCATTGGTGTCGGCAATCCGCCACGTTCCGCTGGATTTCGAGGCGATGATCTGGCCGGAAGAAAGCAAGCGCGAAATCGTGGAGGCGCCTCCCCTCCTTGCCGAGCACGAGCCCCATTCCCCGGCTGCGATTATGGAGTTCCCGGTGCACGCTCATGAATCAGTATGACGCCATTTTTCGCGAGGTTCTCAACGACGAACGTAGCGAGGCGGTACGGTACCTCACGGGCCTCAAGGCGGCGTACACCGTTAGGCCGACACATGCTGGCTGGAGAACGGGCCGCTCGGTCGATTTCCTCGCCGAAGTTCGGCGAACTCAACATGTCCACATCGAGATTCAATCAACCAACGATCCGACCATGCACTGGCGGATGCTGAACTACTACGTACTGCTGAGCCATAGGCTTCACGAGTGGAAGAAGGACCACTTCACAATCGACCAGTACATGTTCTACGTCGGTTCGGACGGCTTCAGCATGAAAAACGGCAATCCAAATGTTGGCAAGCCATACAAGTTTGCGGCGAAGAACATCGATACCATGGACCTCTCGAAGGGCATGCAGTCTTCGTACTACGGAGACTGGGTACTCGCTCTCTTCGGCAAGGATATCATTCTGGCGGACTGGGTTTCGACGTTTGACCGGATTTGTTCATTGCAAGATGAGAATGACAGACTGAGTGGGCTGTTCTTCCTAGAGCGACTTGCACCACTTAGAGAGGCAGAACACATGATATCGGACCGCCTACGCCAGATGGACCTTGCCGAAGCTATCGAGACGAGTCCTGTCACGGGACGGCTCGCTGAGCGCGTGACCGTAAGACGATCCGTTGACCTGTTGAACAGGTTTCTGGATAGACACGGCAGAACGCTCTTGAACGATGAGGAGCGGCTAATCCTGGAGACCATTCCAGGCAGCGAAGCTTGGGAACTCGCGACCGAGATCGCGATCGACGGGGCGGACCGAGAAGCCATCATCGATCGCGGCAGGACGCTCGATCTGATTTAGAGTGCGCATCGCCACCCGACTAAAGCTATCGGCCCACGAACTCGATGCTCTCCTTCAAAGCTGTCCGCCCATTGAAACGGGTACAAGCACAACGTCGGGAATTTCGTTGTAGTGAACGGCGTCAACGCCCTGGGCTTTCAGAGCCAGCTTGAGGCGCATCGCGGGATCGTTGCCATCCTCGGCAGCGACCCAATCCGATTTCCCAGCCTGTTTCTGGAAGCCCGTGGGCAGGATGAGATCGCGAAGCTTCTGACGATCGGCTTCGTCGCCTTCCGGGACGCGATAGGCCGTGAAGCTGTAACGTGGCAGCTCTTCTCCGTCGGCGGCGATTTCGGCGTCGGTCATAGCACGCTTTTCTTCAGCGGCGATGTGGAAGTTCGCGAGGGCATACCTGCGTTGCCAGTGAAAGACGACCAAGATGCCGCCTAGTGGCTGGCCGGGTCGGGTCTGCTTGATCAGGCGCCGTTTCTTCATCATCCCATCTCCTCGAAAATATTCGACAGCCTGCCGCGTTTCTTGAATGGATCGCGCGTGCTGTTACCGCTGACACGCAGAGACCGCCAGTACAAAATGGTCGCTGGTTGCGCCGCCTCGCCTTCGCATCCGGGAGCAGGATAGCGACTCCCGGTCGTGATCATGCGGCTGTCTGGTCTCCGGGCTTGGACCCCACGAGCGCCAGCACTTCCTCACCTGGGATGAGTTCGCGCTCCATCAGAAGTCTAGCGAGCACTTCAACATCTTTTCGGCGCGCCGCGATCACCTCTTTTGCGCGATCTAGCTGCTCGCGCAGCGTATCTTCCACCCGCTCCCTCACCACCGGATCGTCTCGACGCAAATCCTCCAGTTGTTTCCGTGTCGAGACGTCGGAGTAATAGAGGGAGCTCAGACCGAGACTTGCCGTCATCAGCGTTGCGATATCCGAGGCGCGATGCAGATCGGAGCCCTCGGTGCCGCCCGATCCGTCCAGGACGTCGCCGATGATGATCTTTTCGGCCGCCATTCCGCCGATGATCATTGCGATTTCGTCGAGGTAGGATTGTCGGCTTCGGCTTAGTCTCAGCTTGGGTTTCCAATGCACGTACCCTGCCCTGCGATCGCGATGACCTACCTCGCGCGCGACCGCAACAAATTCGAGGTCACCATAGCTGACTTCGAGCCCGACGATCACGTGCCCTGCTTCGTGCAAGCAGGTCTCCCAGCGCTCATCGTGCTGGATCACAGCCAATGGCGGTACAAGCGCGAGCACGTCATCGAGCTCGACAACCCTGCCCTTCTTGCGCGCGATCCGTCGCGCGTCCTTGGCGACCTGTGCAATCAATGCTCCGGAGTAACCGCTCATCGATTTGGCTACCGCCATGAGTGCGTCGGACGTGATGGAACCGGTTCCGAGATGGCTTGCGAGCATATTCGCTCTTGCTTCGGTGTCAGGCAGGTCGACTACGACATGACGATCAAGACGGCCCGGTCTGCGCAGGGCGGGGTCGATGTTGTCGGGAAAGTTCGAGGCGCCAATCACCACGACCCCTTCTCTCGGGTTCGAGCCATCGAGGAGTTCGAGTAATGCGTTTACAACCTGCCTACTGTAGTCGGCGTGGTCCTTACCGAACGATCTCCGGTCACCGATCGCATCGATCTCGTCGATGAGTAGGATCGTCGGCGCTCCGTCTTGCGCCTGCCGAAACGTTTTGCGCATAGCTCCGAGCATGTCTCCAAGGTGTCCTTCGGACTGCCACTGCGCGCAGGACGCCGCGATGAAGTTCGCACTGCATGACCTTGCAAGCGCGGAGGCGAACAGTGTCTTGCCAGTCCCCGGCGGCCCGCTCAGCAGCAGACCGCAATCAACGTCGGACCAAGCAATCTTTCCAGATCTCCAATCTTTCATGTCAGAGACAAGCGTCTGGCCCCATGCTTTCGCATCACCGTAGCCACTGAGCTCCTCCAGCCGCGGCTGCCAATTCAGCGTCTTCGCACTCGTCGCGCCGGACCTGAGTTTTGCCAGCACTGTCGAAATGGGACGCCCCTTCCGAAGAGCCGAGAACAATAGTGCGGAAGGGAATTTCGCAAGCTCGGCCGCCTCATCCCGTGTGATGATCATCTCCCACGCATTCTTGGCAGCCGACATCAGGTGCACTGGCTTGACGGGATCGACAGCAATGATCCTGTCGAATGCCAGGGCGAATTCGGAGTGGATGGTGGCCCCGGATTCGATGATGACGATGACGGCTGTCCTCATCTTCACGGCAGCCTGGGCATCCTCCTGGAGTGTATCTCCTCGTCTTCCCAGCGCGACCGTAGCGACGTGGTAGTGACCTACTGCCTCGGTCTGATTGAGCAGCGTCCTGAGTGCTTCCCGATAGGCAACGAGGTCTGTGTCGGCTGGGATTTTGAGACCGATCACTTGGGGTTCCGTTCGGATCTTCAGATAGATGCCGCATTTGCGGAGGGCATCGCGGAGTGCGTATTCATAACTGCGCGCCTCGAGGGTGGCGTCGTAAGGTGTCCTTTCCCTTTTCATAGCCGCCCCCCTCACTTCGAACCGAGGCGGACGACAGTGCCCGGCCCGAGAAGGCTCTCGTCGATGTCCACTTCGAGGTGGCCGCGGAGGATCAGGCAGGCTACTGCGTCCATAGGGCGGCCTCCCCGAACGACGGCCATGCATTCCGCGAGCGTCAGGCTTCCCATTTCATCAAGCGCCGCCATGAGGCGCACACGGTCGCCGAGCGAAGCTTCGTACCTCGCATAGCGCACCAGGTCGCGCGCGTTCGATACTCTGATCGGATTGAGATCCGCGGCGCTCACCGGATGATACCGATGTCCGCACGCAGCGAGGGTTTCCGGAATCCAATGTGGTGCCGTTACGGGGTCATCGGATACATCGACGATGAGGATGCTGGTTTCTGTCTGGACCTCGAAGTCGACATGATGGTGGGTGTCACCGGCGCCGACAGGGGTCAGCGGGTCGGTCAGCGACTTCCACGACAATACCTGGGGATCGAGATCGAGTAGGCAGGCGTAATCGCGAGCACCCTGTGATCTGTAGACCGGATAGCCGACAGCCTTGAGTGTGGCGAATGGAAAGCGTGGGCGATAGTCATGGAGATCGCTGGCGAAATCGCGAGCGGCATGAGCGGATACGGTCGTCATGACCTTCCCTCCAGTGAACACGGACTTGGGCGATCCGGGATCGGTCCCGGTATCCGTCAGCGTATTCGAAAGGTGGGTGTGCCGAATTTGCTCATGCGAGAACAGATAGCGAACACGAAAACGGGCGTCAAGCCGGTGTGTTTGAGGGCGCCGCCAGAAATGGAAGACGTCCGTCATCGGTCTTCGACTCATGGATGACCGCCAGCATCTTTTTCACGAGCCCTTCCTGTCTCATTATGAATCCTTGAGCGAAGGTCGTGGGCGCTGTTCCACAATTCACAGGCCCGATGGATTCATGCTACACTCGGACGCATCAGAGGTGCGGAGAAATCGGTGCTGACAATCGGCGAACTTTCGAAAGCGACGGGTGCGAACATCTCCACCATCCGACACTATGAGCGCGTCGGCCTTCTTCCGGCGCCATCGCGCTCGGATGGCAACCAGCGTCGCTACACCGACAGTGCGCGCGCCCAGTTGGCTTTCATCTCGCAGGCGCGGGATCTCGGCATATCGATCGATGATATCCGGGACATGATCGAGCTGACCACGCAGCCAAGCCTGGAGGAAGCGGATGCCAGACGCATTGTCGGCGAACAGCTCTCGAATGTGACGCTCAAGATGAGCCGCCTGACGAAACTCCATCGCGAACTCGAGCGGCTGTCTCGCTTGGACCCCGCGGAAAATCCGGATAGCAGGCTGATAGAGGTTCTGGCTCTCGAACCCCGCCCCGGCAGCCAGGCCGAAAAGTGAGCCAGAAGCCTGCCGTGCCTAGGAATAGAATCCGACAAACCTCGCATATGCCTTGTTTTGTGCAGAACTGGACAATTTAAAAGTTAACGGAGTCATACCTGTAACTGTTACAGGTACAGATTCGACCGTGGTGGATATTGCCGCCCGCTATGCTGCCGGTTATGGTCCGTTATGTCAGAACGCCAGGGAGAAAGGTTCTAGCCCTTCAATAACCCGGCAGCGAAGCCTGCAGGTCTTCGTATAGACAGCAACCCGTGGACCCCGACGCAGTCTCCTTCAAGGGAGCGCCGTTCCACTCAGAACATAGCTGGATGACGGGTGCCGCTCTTGGTAGGCGCCCTGCTGCGAATGCCATGCATAACGGCCCCTCCCGGGTCCGAACGAATCTCCATGCCCAACAACGAAATCGATCGGAGCTTAAAGCAGATCCGTTCGGGACAGGACTCGTCATGCACAGATCACTTCTACTACTCGACACGGACATCGTAAGTCTCATGGGGCGGCAGCGCCCGCCTCCGGGCCTGCGCTCCTGGCTCATCAGGGTCGGGACCGAGCGGCTGGGGATCTGCTTCCCTGTCTTTACCGAACTGCTCAGGGGCGCATACCTGTTGCAGGACCGCGATCCTGACCGGGCATCGGCAATCATCCGATGGGTGGCCAACATAACAGCCACCGATTTCAACTCGCCCGAGATGGGCTCGGAAGTGGCTGATGTCTATGCCCGGATGACCTCCGTCCCTGCACTCAGAAACATGTGGACCACCCACCGCTCGGAAAAGCGAAACAGACTGGGCCATGATCTCATGATTGCGGCACTGTCCATAACCCATGATGCCCCGATCATCACTGCGAATGCCAAGGACTACGTGAGGATCAATGAGTGGTTTCCGCTCCCGGGCGTCTATCATCCGATGCAGTCGAGCTGGCATGTCGCGCCGGATCACGACATTCCGCTGCCTGCATATGATGAACAGGAAGCATCGCAGTCACACCAAGCTCTGCCTATCGTGCGTGAGGAGGAATATCGTTTCAGCGCGACATTCTGATCGACGCGCCTGCCCGGCTCGTGGACCGATCCTTTGTTCATCCCTCCCGTAAGGCCGTGGTCATCAGGTGCAGACACCAAGCGACGACTTTCTTGCGGAAAGCAATGTGTACCAATCCGAAGCAGTTCGAATACCGAGCGAAATTATAAATTTAGGACGCTCCGAGAAAGTTTGCGGATACCGCTGAATCTTCGCGTCGCGCGATCGACTTGAGGATCAGTCCTGTACTACCAACGACGTCCGGTCTGTCTCCATGGGGGAGCCAGCCGGGAATGGAACTGAAAATGGCACTTGCGATCATAGCGATACTTGGGCGGGACGGCCGCCTCACCTCGATCTAGGGCATCGCCATG
>Ga0209281_1001823_pt1 | contig 10563 bp, 13 predicted proteins | sample MedtruBG_FD_187514 | JGI IMG/M metagenome (GOLD analysis project Ga0209281, IMG submission 187514) | Root nodule microbial communities of legume samples collected from California, USA - Medicago truncatula BG (SPAdes) (version 2) | ecosystem: Host-associated > Plants > Roots > Nodule | place... | reverse complement strand
GGGCTGCGACGCTGGGTACTGGCTTCCTGACGGCTTTCCTGTCTTCCATCATGAACAACATGCCTACCGTGCTGGTTGGCGCTCTTTCTATCGATGGAAGCACCGCAACCGGCGTTATTAAAGAGGCGATGATTTACGCCAACGTGATTGGCTGCGATCTGGGCCCGAAAATTACACCTATTGGTAGCCTGGCAACGCTGCTCTGGCTACATGTGCTTTCACAGAAGAACATGACCATCACATGGGGATATTATTTCCGCACCGGGATCATCATGACTCTGCCTGTGCTGTTTGTAACGCTGGCCGCGCTGGCGCTACGTCTCTCTTTAACTTTGTAATGAGATACACATATGAGCAACATTACCATTTATCACAACCCGGCCTGCGGCACGTCACGTAACACGCTGGAGATGATCCGTAACAGCGGTATCGAACCGACCGTTATTCATTACCTTGAAAATCCACCGTCACGCGATGAGCTGGTGAAACTCATTGCAGATATGGGGATCACGGTACGTGCACTATTGCGTAAAAATGTTGAGCCTTATGAAGAACTGGGGCTTGCGGAAGATAAATTTACTGACGATCAGTTAATCGACTTTATGTTGCAACATCCGATCCTGATTAACCGTCCGATTGTGGTGACGCCGCTGGGAACAAAACTGTGCCGTCCGTCGGAAGAGGTTCTGGATATTTTGCCTGACGCCCAAAGAGGGGAATTTACCAAAGAAGACGGAGAGAAAGTGATCAACGCGCAGGGGCAGCGTGTAATCAAATAGCTCCATTTTACCAGGCAGCAATAAATAGAGCTGCCTGGTGAAGGGCTTATGCGATTTTCACTCAGAGGCTAAAATGATGGATAAAACATATCATGTTCTTTTCCTGTGCACTGGCAACTCTGCCAGAAGTATTTTTGCCGAGGCGTTGATGAATCAACTCGGTGGTGGAAAATTCAAGGCGTTTAGTGCTGGCAGTCACCCGGCCTCAGCACCACACCCTTTGACGCTTAAAGTATTAAGCAGTCAGGGGTTCGATATCTCCCGACTGTCAAGTAAAAGTCTCCTGCAGTTTCAGCAAATCGACGCCCCTAAAATGGATTTCATTTTCACCCTGTGTGACAAAATAGCTGGTGAAGGCTGTCCTGTATTTCCAGGCCAACCGCTGACTGCCCATTGGGGATTCAAAGATCCCGCACTCGCAAAGGGCGATTCGGAGGCAATGTACCAGGCATTTGTGGATGTCGAGAAGCAAATAGCCAGCCGCATAAGACTGTTTCTGAGTTTGCCGTTTGAGAAGCTTGATCGCCTTTCTTTACAACAGCAACTGGAACAACTGGATAAAGGAATGTAGTACGGTTGTGAGATTCGAATGCGCTAACCTACTCATTAATGTTAGATGTTATATCAGCGGGCACTTCCTGTAGTGTCCGTTCTTCTTTTCCAACTAAATAGATCCCTATAGCTATAATTGCAGCCACACACGCAAAGGTCAGTGAAATGACCAGCATACCGGTATCCCCAAATCGCTCGCGAAAACTGGCATAGAGTGAGGGAGCCAGTGCCGACAGAAAAAAACTCGGCATAAGCAATGTTCCCATGCGACTGGCGTACAGGCCTGGATCGAACAGTGTCAATGGCAATGTTGCTCTCACCAGAGTAGACAAACCGTTGATGGCGCCATATCCAAGAACAAACAGGCTGGTGCCTAAGACAGATGCCTGCCCAAGCAGGCTGATGATGAAACAACAAGGAAGCAATATCCCCACTACCAGATTCAGTCTCAGAGCAGATCCCCGACTACCCATCGCTATGTCACCGAGACGCGCACTGACCTGTCCCACCCCCCATAAGGAACCAACAAATACCGGTACGCCAGCACTGGCCAGAATAAGGGGTAAATGGGTTGAAATTCCGGTGGACAGAAAACTGAGTAATGCCATTAATGCTGCATATAACCCGCATTTCAGATAGTCCCGGTCAAGGCGCTGGATGTTTTGATCCGTCGGTTGGCGGAGGGGCGCGCCAGGTTCTCTCCTGTTATCAGGCAAAGAAAAACAAAGCATGATGCTTATCAGAGCGAACAGGCTATAACAGCTTACTCCCCATCGCCAGCCCAACAGACCCAGTAAACCATCTCCAATGGGCCAAAAGGCCACAGAAGCCAGACCTCCGAGCAGGGTCACTTGTGTAATGGATTTTCTGGCTGTTGGCCCGGCAAGGTTTACAAGGACGGCGAAGGCTGCATCATAAAGTGAAAGGCGCATCCCTATGCCCATTACCAGCCAGGCCAGTAAATAAATGTGGAAGGAATGACTCGTTGCCAGGAGCAGGCATCCAAGGCCGTTCAGGAGGGCACCCAGTTGCAGGACTTTGCGCCCACCCATCAACGTTAATAATCGCCCGGATATCGGTGAAATGAGCCCCATAATACCCATAGCCAGCGTCAACCCGGAGAAGATAAGGGGCTGCCCCCACTCCGTATCATCAGCGATGGCGCTACCAAAAGCCCCCAGCAGATAATAAGTAATCCCCCAGTTGATTAACTGAGTCAGACCAACACACCAGGTTATCTTGCTGTTAAGTGGAGATGTATTCACCGTTATTGCATTCCCTCAAAATCCGGTGTCCCGGTTTCAAACGTCACATTTTTGTCCGGGGAGACGGGATTTATTTCCCACCAGCTACCTATATGCTTGAGTACAAACTTACCTTTCTACTGTTAAGCATTGGTTTCAGAAAGAGAAAAACTAATGATATTTCCGGTAGGTAGAAGAAAACTCTCTCAATATCGGTGCCAAAAAAGTTAAAGACTGAAATAAATATAAAGGGGTAGATGCCCCTTATTCCTGCCTCAGAGCATAAGATCTGAATCTTCTGGCAGAGTACTATTCCCTTCACCAAGTTTCAGTTGCAGCAAAACCGTGTCAAGCCAGCGGCCATGTTTGAAACCAATGTCCTTTAATGTGCCGATTTCAGTAAATCCTGCGCGGATATGCAGCGCAACAGAAGCGACGTTAGCGCTGTCACCCACAACAGCAATCATCTGACGATATCCCTGAGATTCGGCCCATTTTAATGCATGATCAAGCAGTGCTTTTCCGACGCCCTGGCGCTGATAAGCCGGATCAATATATATCGAATTTTCAACCGTGAACCGATAAGCATGGCGTTCGCGGTAACGGGAAATATAACAGTAGCCGATGATCGTATCGCCCTGCAGGGCGACATACCATGGGAATCCCCGAGACTGAATGCTCCTCAGTCGGTTAAGCATTTCCTGCGTATCCGGAGGTTCGGTTTCGAAGCTACCTGTACCATGCAGAACATGGTGAGCATAGATATTGCGTATCGCGGTAATGTGCTGTTCTTCAGCTTTGATAATGTGCATCGAATTGCTCCAGTAATGGTGTTTTACAAACTACCGGAATTCGCGACAGCAGGTTAAGCACTTAAACTTATAATCTGTATAAGCAAAAGTTTGGCTACAGAAGATGGGGCCGCAGCCCCATCTATTAGTCTGCCATTTTTGCCAGCAGAGCTGCACCCACTGGTTCTTCGTTCTGCAGTGGTGTTAATGCAATACGCTTTGCATGTTGCTCTGTAACGTCATTTATCAATGACAGTTCGCGACTCGCTCGGGTTACGAGGAACGGTGAGGACGGTTTCGCAGCAGCCAGACTGCTATTAATTACCCATGCCCATGGCTCAATTTCAGCCCGACGCAAATCCTGCTGCAGGTTTGCTGCTTCCAGTACAGGTGTCGTTTCGGCAAGCGTCACGATAATCACCTTTGTCTTCTCCGGGTTCTGCAATTGCATCATTGGCGTCAACACATGGTCATGCGTTTGCCCCATCTGGCGCACCATTTCCCGGTGATAGGCTCCTGTTGCATCCAGTAGCAGAAGCGTGTGACCTGTTGGAGCTGTATCCATAATGACAAAATGATCGTCTGCCTCTTTGATGATCCGCGAGAATGCCTGGAAGACGGCGATCTCTTCAGTACATGGTGAGCGGAGATCTTCCTCCAGCACTGCCAGCCCTTCTGCATCTAAGCCTTTCCCCTGATTTTCCAGAACAAAGCGACGATAGCGTTCAGTCTCTACTTTGGGGTCAATACGGCTGACCTGAAGGTTTGGTAGCGATCCATCCAGCGTATAAGACAGATGTGCTGCCGGATCGGACGTCGTCAGATGGACTTTATGGCCGCGTTTTGCCAGAGATACCGCCACCGATGCCGCAACAGTCGTTTTACCTACACCGCCTTTACCCATCGTCATTACCAGACCTTTACCTGTCAGGCTGAGTTCATCCACCAGCGAGGCAAGCTTCGGTAAATCCAGAGTGTTCAGCGTGGTAGCTGGGAGAGACATCGAGGCCTCGCTCTCTGTAAATAACTCACGCAAGGCTTCGAGACCGACCAGATTAAATGGCTTCAGATACAGCTGCGAGCAGGGAAGGTTCGCCAGATTCTCTGGCATAGAAAGCAGCGCTTTTTCCTCCCGAGCCAAAATACTTTGCGCCAGCGGATCATTTTCACCCACAAATGTCGGCAACACACCATTGATTGCAAGGTGTTGATGCTGCAAACCGATAGCAGACAGCTCATCATGCGTATGGGAAACCTCTTTTAGTGTCGAAACCTGGGCGCGAGCAACCAGAACCAGACGCGTGAGTGCAGCATCAGAGAGCGCCTTAACCGCGTCTGAGTACTGGTGCTGTTGTTTCTCCAGCCCCACCAGTGGCCCGAGGTTAGCGGCAGCATCAGGGTTCGCTTCGAGATAACCGCTCCAGGCTCCTGGCAGCTCAAGCATACGGATGGTATGACCGGTTGGCGCAGTATCAAATACGATATGGTCATACTTTTCCCGCAATTCATGGTTGGTAAGAAGACCAGTAAACTCATCAAATGCCGCGATTTCCGTAGTACATGAACCGGAGAGTTGCTCTTCAATACTGCTGACTACATCGGCAGGCATCAGCCCGCGAACAGGGCCGAGCACGCGGTCACGATAAGCCTGTGCTGCAGCCATCGGATCAACTTCCATCGCGGCAAGATTTTGGACGGTACTGATATCTGTTATTCGGTGGCCGATAGTCTGGCTAAATACCTGACCGACATTGGAAGCCGGATCGGTACTCACCAGAAGCGTTCTCTTACCCTGATCGGCCAGCCACACCGCAGTAGCACAAGCGAGGGATGTTTTACCTACTCCACCTTTACCGGTGAAGAAAATGAACGGGGGAATGTCTTTTAAAAATGGCATATTCATCAGTGATAGCTCCTCTGTAATTAAGGCATACGTGGAATGCAGCAGCAGCTTGGTTGCGTGCTGTCTTCACTCCAGTCCTGAGGAAGCTGAATACCGGCCCAACGGGCGATATCTTCACGATTCGGGAGTTTGCCTGCCATTACGAGCTTGCCGTCGAGCAAGGTCACTGGAAGGGACTCTAGTCCCGAAGTGTTCAGAAACTCTTTGATGACAGGGTTATTCAGGAACTGCTGCGGGTTTTTCGCAAGGCTGTAGCGCTGAATATCGACGCCATTTTTTTTTGCCCATTCGGCGCTGGCGTTCCATTTGACGGCTTCGTCACTGACCACAACGCTACTGGTTGCGCAGCAGCCTGCAGCTTCAAAGATCTCAATTTTTGACATGGACTGTTTACCTCAGTGTTTAGTTATTTGGCTTTACACTGAGGTAAACGAAGGTGGTGGGAAAAAGATGCGCGATTAATTCATTTTTTTGTGGCAGCAGACGGGAGACGTGTCATCCGCCTCAATCTGACAAAGTTCTGTCATCGTTTCTTTCAGGTGTTTTCTGGCCCGAAGCAAGCGGGATTTAAACGCCGTAAGCGTGATTCCCAGTTCATCGGCCAGAGACTGCTGGGGACGCCGGTTAAGGTCGGACTCTTCAATCAACCACCGATCATCTTCGGATAAAGCCTGTAATGTTTCAGGCAGGCAAATATCCAGCGTTGAGATTGCATCAGGGGATGCGTTTGTTAATGGGGCATCTTCTTCCAGATCAACAAATTCCCTGGTGGTGCGGTACTCATCAATCAGCAGATTCCTCGCCGCCCGATATAGCCAGGCTCGCGGATTCTCCATCTTGCAGAAACTGTCTGAATGAGCGCGGGCACGCAGGAATAGCTCCTGCAGCAGGTCTGCTGCTTTTTCGCTATCACCTGTCTTCGATGCCAGGAAGCGAGAGAGTTCGGCTTCATGTTGCCGCCAGAACACGCTCATGCAGTTGTTGAATGCCGTTACATCACTCATACCAGCCCTCAAATTTTGCTCTGATTAACCCGCCGGGAAAGTTCTTCTGCAGACTCTTTTCGTTCGCTGTAGCGATCAACGAGATAGGCTGAGTTACCTCGGGTCAGCAGAGTAAATTTCACCAGTTCTTCCATCACATCCACGATACGGTCGTAGTACGATGACGGCTTCATGCGTCCATCTTCATCAAACTCCTGCCAGGCTTTTGCCACAGAGGACTGATTCGGGATGGTGATCATCCGCATCCAGCGGCCAAGAATGCGCATCTGGTTTACGGCATTGAAAGACTGAGAGCCACCGCAGACCTGCATTACGGCCAGCGTCTTACCCTGCGAAGGGCGAACTGCACCTTCTGATAACGGTATCCAATCAATCTGGGCCTTCATGATGCCGGTCATCGCACCATGGCGTTCAGGGGAACACCACACCATCCCTTCGGACCAACGAACCAGCTCGCGCAGTTCCATGACTTTAGGATGCGAATCTGGCGCATCATCAGGAAGAGGCAAACCAGAGGGATTGAAGATCCGCACTTCTGAACCCATCGCAGTCAGCAGTCTTGCTGCTTCTTCCGTTGCCAGTCGGCTGTAGGAACGTTCGCGCACAGAGCCGTACAACATGAGGATACGTGGAGGATGAGGAACGGCAGGAACACCGAATCTTGCCTCTGTGATTGAGGTGTCGAACAAACCCGAATCAACATTCTTAAGATCACCTGTCATTTTAGTTCTCCGTCTTCTGGGGCATGGTGAGGCAGTCGTCAGTTCCTGAGCAGCATTCTTCTGTCAGGAAGGCAATCAGAGCCTCGAGGTTTTCATATCGAGCATGGCAAAAAAGCGTTCTACCCTGACGTTCCTGGCGTACCAGAGAAACTGATATTAGCGATGAGAGATGATGGCTCAGCGTAGAGGCAGGGATGTCGAGCCGCTTCTGCAGTTCGCCAACCGGTAACCCTTCATGTCCGGCTTTAACCAGCTCTCTGTACACGCTCAGTCGTGTAGGATGACCCAGCTCTTTCAGGGTGTCTGCTGCGTTGATAAGCTCCATCGGTATATTCTTTCTGTATTTCTAGAATTATAGAAATGATAAGCTATTCTTTAAAAAAAACAAAGGTCACCATATCAGTGAATCTGAGTGTGAACCGACACCAAATGATGTTCAATATTGTGTCTTTTATCGAGAGGCTTGCCAACAAGTGGGGAGAGATGTTGCTTCAGTTATGAACAGAGGCAAATGATTTGATGGTAATGGATTTATGGTACATCGCCTCGAACAGTATAACAACATTCGCTTTATGGCAGCACTTAGCAGGCTGGATAATTAATTACTGCTACCGTCTATGCATTATATCCGCCATTTTTGAAGTGACTTTCTGAAATTTATACACAGGACATATCTCGCTCTTAAAAGAGAAATGCGGCCGGATAAATATTATGCAAGTATACTAGCCAGTTTGATAAAGAAAAAAACATCGCTAGAAGTTTTGATTCCATGACATAAATTTTTCAGCGATATATTGGCGCAAAAAATGGCTTTCACTTTAGGCTTATCCTGAATTCTGTTTCTGTATAGCCCTAAAAAGTGCCTTGCTTCTACTAGAGCATGACTGAGCAAAAATGACTTTATTTTTTTGTTTTGTTCCTGTTCAGCGAGTCGGATGATTTCTGCAATCACATCAACATAGCTGATTGCACGAATATCGTAGTAATCAGGTCTATGCGTAATTGAGACTGTGTTATTAATATAGATATAATCCTTAACATCCAATACGTATAATCGGCCATTGCCCACCGCAAGATGAACTGTCCAGAGAATATCTTTATGGCTCTTACCGTGTTGGAAACACAGTGAATGCTGTTTAATATAGGATGATCTGACCATTTGCAGCCACAGGTAATGCGGCCATTCGCGGTGTGTAACACAGTGTCTGATCCACTCATGACCTGACAGAGTCACCCCATAGGGTTGCTTTCTGTGAACCGCTCTTCGATGTTGGTCAGCACCGGAATGCCAGCCATTAAAGATCACGACGTCAGATTGCGACTCAATAGCTGCTTGCCATCGTTTTTCAATAAAACCGTCGGTAATATCATCGTCAGCATCGAGGAAAACAATCCACTCTCCCCTATGGATGTCTAGTGCTGCATTGCGTGCTCCGTAGACCCCCTCGTTGGCCTGCTTGATGAGAATGAGTCGGTCATCATGGATTTGACGAAGAACGTTAGCTGTTTCATCAGTAGAACCGTCATCGACAATGATAAGTTCAATAGCCACGCGGGTTTCACTGAGGATTTTATTAACCAGACTTACAATGGTCTCAGCGGCGTTGTAAGCAGGGATAATGACGCTTACATCGATTCTATTTTTCATATTGAGCTATGATTTTCCTTCGTTGTCATCTTTGAGGCGTCTGATTGGGATAATCCGTCTTTCCCTGATTTCCTGGTCGATATCAAATAAGCACTCGTCGCAGAATTCTTTATCGAGTGAGAGCCACCGCTCAAGGACGCTTCTTTTTTTGTTGCAACGTGCACATTTCTTCATCTTTCAGCGCCTTTGTGACCTCATGATTTGGGTTACCAGGAAAATGGACGCAGCAAGCCTCGGCTAGATAACTAACCGTAATAAAAGGCTTTTCTGCGTGTAATGTAAGACAAGGATAACCAGGCAAGGTGCATGAAGGATAATCGTTTTTATAGATCAGTTTTCAGATATTGATCGTTGGTGCCGATCGATAAGAGGTGTGGTTATGCGACACTGTGCGTTTACTGTACTGTAAAGCTGAATCCTGCCAGTCGTGGATAATGCGCCATCGCCTGTTGTAGGAATGCCCGTACGTCAGGCTTTCTCTCTGCATAACCTACGGCGAGAATACCCCCCTTATTTCGCAAATTTAACTGGTATCGTCAGGGTATCCAGGTCTTTCATTTCCGTGCTGTAGATATGCTGTCCGCACGCCGGGCAACAGCGGAAACCATAATATTCACGCTGGCAGAGTACGCAGAAGTAATCTCTGTCTGAAGGTGCTGTGACGGATACATCATCACGTTCCATCAGTGCATTCACGGCCTGATCAAAAGCGGATATCGGTTTATCCCGGGCAATGATCCGGTACGCACAATGCGTTAATCGGCGTTCGTCAGCGTCTTCCTGGTCATGTTCGAAATAACCGCCGCTGTCATGCGTCCAGTGCAGACGCAGGGGATTGTTGCAGGAACGGCAGAACCAGAGCCCCCTTGAACGCGGAGTCAGGTCCCGGATATAAGTGACTTCGCCCTCGTGGTCAAGGGCGGTACGAATGGCGCGAAATTGCATGGTGTAAACCCTGTGATGATGTCTAGATGGTAAGTAGCAGATAGCGCAGCCTCATTCTGCGCAACGCTCAGTACAGTTGTCGCCAGTACGGCAACTCATGCAGTACCGTTCACCGTGGTAATCGCTGTCACACTCCGAACAGTGCCAGTCGGCCTTCCGTACTATCGGGAGAACATCCTGGACGTAGCGACGCAGCATGCGTATCCGTCGCGCTTCCTTAGACTCAGGGCGTACATACGGACAATGGTGACGACCGTTCTCGGTCAGGTCTTCCCATGTGTGCTCAAACCACGGGCGGTTAGTACCCCATTCAGGATGGAATACCAGAGCGCTGCCGCAGAGGTGGCAGGTGTAGCGGTCATAAGGGTGAAGCTGTGCAGTGGTTGCGCCCGTGAGACGCTGATTGCCGTCAAGGGCGATAAAAGATTTGGCGTAAATCGTCATAATATTGGTCCTTTGCTGTATGACGCGCAGAGCTAAGCCGTCCCGGGGAGGGCAGCAGTGCAGGTCATACGACTGGTGGCGTTAAATCAGATGGGGAATGTGATTGCGTTCGATAGATTACGGACGGGAATTTGCAATGCGTTGCTGTAGCCAGGCCTCCACTTCGCTTTCAAGCCAGCGGGAGCTTCTGCCCAGCTTAATGGGCTTTGGGAATTCACCCAATGAAATCAGTTTGTAGAACCATTTGTCGGATAAGCCGGTCAGTTTTGTGATAAATGCCATATCGACAAATTTGTCGTTAAGAAGGCTGGCAGGTGTGGTCATCGTTTTTCTCCGTTGTTGGTAAGGGAGAAGAAGTCAGGGATGCGAATGGTGCAGACTTCTTCAAACGATGAGGGACTGGAGTAATTTTTTATTCGCTGATGGCACACCTGCGACGTCTGCCACCCACCGCAGGAGCGGGAATGTCACTCAACTGGCAAACCACTTTCTCGCCCTTCTGGTCCTGCTTGCTCAGGTAGCTCAGAATGT
>Ga0209281_1001818_pt1 | contig 10624 bp, 13 predicted proteins | sample MedtruBG_FD_187514 | JGI IMG/M metagenome (GOLD analysis project Ga0209281, IMG submission 187514) | Root nodule microbial communities of legume samples collected from California, USA - Medicago truncatula BG (SPAdes) (version 2) | ecosystem: Host-associated > Plants > Roots > Nodule | place... | reverse complement strand
CTGGTATTGAAATACTTATGCGCTGGATGCACCCTGAACAGGGTCTGATCAGACCGGACCTCTTCATTCCTCTGGCGGAGGATACAGGACAGATAGTGCCCATGACTCGTACGCTGTTCCGGGAGACTGCGCGTCAACTCCACCGGTACAAAAACAATCTGCCTGACTCGTTTCATGTCAGCATCAACGTTACAGCCTCTCACTGTAACGATCCTGGTCTGTTAGAAGACTGCCGGAATTTCATCACGACGGTGGCAACATCAAAGGTTTACCTGACACTGGAACTGACAGAAAGATACCCGGTGGAAGCCAACCCGAAAACCACTGAATTGTTTAAACAGCTGCAGGATCTTGGCGTGGTGCTGGCCATTGACGACTTCGGAACCGGGCATTCCAGCCTGAGCTACTTCCGGGATTTTCAGATATCCTGGATTAAGATAGACAAATCGTTTGTCAGCCAGACGGGAAATGATGCGGTGTCGGAACATCTGATCGATAACATTATCGATTTGGGGAAACGACTGGAAGTGAGCATTATCGCTGAAGGTGTTGAAAATCAGCATCAGGTGAAAAAACTGCAGGCCATGCAGGTGGATTATTTGCAGGGGTACCTGTACAGCAGGCCATTACCACTGGAGGTGGTGCTGAAATCATTTACAAAACGACAAGTATAAGATGTATGGATAACGGGGAGAATATCGGCGGAGTCGCATCTCACCGAACGTCAGCTGAAAAGGAAACGAGAGAATATGCGCCTCCTGGTTTTGTTAGTGATAACATTAATCTTAAGCGGGTGTGGTAATCATCATACACCCCCCCCCCCCCGCTCCAACACTGTCGAATCCCGATACGGTGATCCGCAGCCTTCATGCCCAGCTGGCGAACTGGCACGGAACGCCTTATCGCTATGGCGGTAGCACGCACAAAGGTGTGGACTGCTCGGCTTTCGTGATGGTGACATTCCGCGAGCAGTTCGAAATGCAACTGCCACGGGACACTGAACATCTGGTGAAAACGGGTACACAAATCGACAAAACTGACTTATTGCCCGGTGACCTGGTATTCTTTAAAGCCGGGGACGATGGCAGCGAATTACATGTAGGGATCTACGAGTCTGACAATCAGTTTATCCATGCCTCAACCAGTAAGGGGGTTATTCGCTCATCACTGGATAATGTTTACTGGCAAGAACACTTCTGGCAAGCCAGACGCATATAGCAGTAAATAAAACAGAGTCAACGTGTTTTTGGTCGATTAATTAAATTTATTATACTAAACGCACCCAGCACGGCGTGCAGAAAACATGTGCATATGACAGTAATTTATGTAGTCAGTCTGAATTATATAAAGCCATCTGAGGAAATTGACATACACATTCAAGAAAATATTGAATAATTCCAGAATGGATTTTCTGGCGGAGTGAGTTTCACCCAGGTAAAAAATTAAAAATGTCTCCAATTGCAGGCTCAACGCCTTTCCGGGAAATGGAGCCCGTGACGACTAAGTTTATTCCGTCTGAAGCCAGAATGCATGATATTATTTTTTTTACTTGTTATCTGATAAGTTACAGAATGGTTCAACGACAAAGGTGGCTAATTGTGGTGGAGTCTATTACTTGGAGACTGTAATTTAAATTGTGCACCTGCCTATTTTTGGTATGTTCACTCCAACAACGGGGACAGGCAATTTATGGACGAAAAAACTCAAAGCACTGGCTACTGAACTAAACCAAAGCTGATCTTAACCAGTTTTCCCGGATGCTGACGAAGCTTACCGTCGAAACAGCACTCAATGCTGAGTTGACCGACTATCTCGGGCATGAGTAAATGCGCCCAAAAAAGGTTCCAGCCTGTGTCCCTTAATTGCATAATCTTTTGTAAACCAACCGGATGCAACCCAATATTACCTCCGTCAGATAATTCCTCGCCGTTTTATCGTAGCGTGTGGCGATGCGACAGTATTCTTTCAGACGACCAAAACAACGTTCAACAACGTTGCGATCGCGGCAGGCATCACGATCGAGCTGTGAACGACCATCTGACACCATTTTCTTATTGGATTTACGAGGGATGCCGGTCTTTATACTTTTTCTTTTCAGCTCGTTACGTAACGCATGCCCGGAGTAGGTTTTATCAGCCAGTACGGCATGACCTTTGGTGCACAACCACCGCGAGAGCGACCCAGGCTGTTATCTCCAGTGATATCAGGATGTTTTTTTGCGCGCCAGCAGTACATCTCTGAGCACCCGGATATTACTGCCATCCAGCTCGGCCGCTGACTAGTCGACGAGTCCGTGAGCGTCAAGAGCGGAAAGTAACTTTGAAAATAATGCTAATCACTCCCGACTTCGACCACCGGTTGAAGTGGTTATAAACTGTTTTCCATGGCCCATATCGTTCAGGCAAATCGCGCCACGGTGCGCCAGAACACAACACCCGGAACATACCGTTGATGATCATACGATGTTCTGCCCATGGGCGTCCGGCTTGTGATGTTGCTGGTTCAGCAGGTAATAAGGACTGAATGAGAGTCCATGCTTCATCGGGAAGAGCGTAGCGAGCCATACTTCATCGTTCGAAAAGCTCAGGAAATATTTCAACATGAGTAAAAGGGACATTGCTGCACAGGCTTAACAGGCAAAAGAGAGGCTTACCTGAGAATTCAACACAATCCCACCTGAAGATTTTTCTGCAATTAAAGCAGTATTAATATATAGGTTTTGGTGTTTTTTTTGTTTAAAATTAAATATTTGCATGCGTGGTGTGTGACATACAACTACGCTTTGAATGAAGCAAGAATAAAGGCTCTTGATAAGTTGAGAAGTCAATGTGTTTATATGACCACGCTAATGCTAATGCAAATTTTTGGAGGATATATGGCTGGAATCTCTTCAGACCAAAAACATGACCTTTATTGTGTAATCGGGAAATGTTGTTTTGAGTTGTTTTTTGAGCAAGAAACCATATGTACTGAATGTTTAAGGAAGCGGTTGCAGGACTTACATATCATCTATAAAAAAGTCATGGGAGAAAAAATGCATGGTGTCGACGAATACATCCAGTATCTTTCCTCACAAACTTCCACGGGAACATGTGAATGGCACATTCGACAGGAAGTTCATGTATAGACTTTATTGCTGTCACAGACTTGTTTCATAAAAATCATTCAGTCAAATCAGGATGAATACTGAACAGTAAGCTCTGATAAGACTGACAAGGAGGCCTGTGTGAAATATGCACGTGATAAATACCATTTTATAGCAATGAAAAATTCTTCTTTGTTAAAGGAGGTTGCAGGCAGAGTGATTTGATTTATGTTATATAAAGCAGTTTTATCGCGCGTTCACTATTAAAATCTCACTCGCCAGAATGCTAATTCTGGCGAGTGGTTGTAAAGTTTCGTGTGTTTTTACAGGTTGTTTATTTTTAAATAATCCATCATTTAAAAATAACATCTGTTTTAAATTGATATCATCCATGATCAAACCAATTCCCTTGAATCTCAGCTAACGCACCCGAGTATTATATGATACGCTATCAATTATTAAAAATGACCGCAAAGGTCTGCCTTTGTGTACAGCTGTCCGGTGTTTTTATGGGAACCTTTGTACCCGTTTCCGTAGCAGCCAAAATTGAACCCGTAGTACATAAAGAGTTGTTTGCCTCCCGCACATCTCTTTATGTGTTACAGGATGGTGAGACCGTCGGGTCCGTTGCTGATAAATTTGGACTGAAGTTGCTGAGCTGAAAAAACTTAACGACTTCCGCACGTTAAGTAAGCCTTTTGGACAATTGGATGCAGAAAATGTAATGTTAGCGGCCACCCGTCGTATAGAGTGGATATTTGATACCTTTCCTGAGATTTGTCTCTCTTTTTCTGGGGGGAAAGATTCGACGGTTTTGTTTCATATTGTCGCCACAGTTGCCCGCAGAAGAAAACGTCGTTTCTCAATTTTGTTTATTGACTGGGAGGCTCAGTATCAGCGTACGATTGAACATGTGCAGAAAATGCAGAAGCTATATCATGATGTAACGGAGACATTTTTCTGGGTTGCTCTTCCGTTGACTACTGTAAATGGGGTTTCACAGTTTCAGCCGGAATGGGTATGTTGGGAGCAGGGTGTGGATTGGGTTCGTCAGCCCCCGAAGGATGCCATTACCGATATGTCATATTTCCCCTTTTACCGGTATGCCATGACTTTTGAAGAATTTGTTCCTGCATTTTCAACATGGTTCACGAAAAATCAATGTGGTGTGGCTGTATTGACTGGTGTACGTGCAGATGAATCCCTGAACAGATTTATAAGCCTGACCAGTCAGCGCAAACTTCGCTATGCGGATGACAAGCCCTGGACAACTTCTTCTCCGAAGGGAGATTATTACACGATGTGTCCTCTGTATGACTGGAAAGCCCGGGATATCTGGATTTACCACGCCCGAACGGGGGCCATTTACAATCCGCTGTATGACCTGATGTACCGGGCTGGTGTTACCCTGCGAAATATGCGTGTCTGTGAACCATTCGGACCTGAGCAGCGCCGCGGTTTGTGGCTTTACCATGTTCTGGAGCCGGATACCTGGGGTCGAATGTGCGTCCGGGTATCCGGAGCAGCCAGTGGAGCCATTTATGCAAATGAAAGTGGGGCATATTTTGCCTTGCGTAAACGTATTTCCAGGCCGGCACATCATACCTGGCGTAGCTATGCCAAGTTTTTGCTGGATGTCATGCCCGAAAAAACGGCTGAGCATTACCGAAACAAGATAGCGGTATATCTGCGCTGGTATCAGACGCATGGCTATCCGGAGGATATTCCGGATGAACAGGACAATGACCTGGGAAGCAGAGATATTCCCTCCTGGAGAAGAATATGCAAGACGCTGATCAAAAATGACTTCTGGTGTCGGGCATTATCCTTCAGCCCCAATAAGCCCCGGCACTACGAACGTTACCGGGAGCGTATGAAACAAAGGAGGAAAGAATGGGGAATATTGTAACAAAAGAGCAGATGACTAAACTCATTCTCCGATATTTTAGTCAGTACGTAACTGATGATGAAAAGATCGAAGCCCTGAATCACTTTCGTAAAATACTTCATGAACTTAGTCCTTTTGCCCGTGAACCAGTGGACCTTGTGCTGTGGGTAAAGGCTGATGAAGTGCTCGCCAACGACTACAATCCTAATGCCATGGCGGCAGGGGGAAAAAACTGCTTCAGCTCTCGCTGCAGGAGGACGGCTTTACCCAGCCTGTCGTGGTCTCTGAAGACAAAGGGCAGTATCTGGTCGTGGATGGTTTTCATCGTCAATTGTTGGGCAGACGGGAGTCCGGTGCAGGAAAGCGTCTGAAAGGCTGGCTCCCTGTCAGTTGTATTAATCCGGAACGAAAAGGACAGGCTGAACGAATAGCCTCCACCATCAGGCATAACCGGGCCAGAGGTAAACATCAGATAACATCTATGTCAGATATTGTAAGAGATCTTGCCCGACTCGGATGGACGAATGAACGTATCAGTCAGGAACTGGGAATGGAAAGGGATGAGGTCCTGCGTCTGAAACAGATAAGCGGATTAACTGAGTTATTTGAAGAAGAAGATTATAGCCCTGCCTGGACGGTCCGCTAAAATTGACAGTAATATGTCGTCTACGTTTATGTCCAGTCCTGTATGGAGCTATAATTTATTCATTGAATCACAAACTAGCGTTTTAAAAATTAGTTTTTTGCATCATGCGCTTTGTACTAAGGTGAGTTGGTTCTATGCTCGGCATCGCATAGTCCGGTTGGTGATTTGTTTTGACGATATATCAGAGCACTAAATTCGGATTTAGGTCCATCAAAACGATCTATTTAATCCATTATATCGGTAGCTGAAGGTCACGATATTGCCTTTCTGAGCTATTTTTTTAGATATCGTGCTGAGCAGGGAGGAAGCTATCTGACTAACGGTGGTGAATATGCCGTGGCGGATGGAATCACGACGAACAGCGTGCGGGCAAAGGTGACGGATGTATACGGCAATGCGATGAACAAATATTTAAGGCAATCGGTTTCTTGACGATGACGACAGACAAGGTCATAACCGGAACCGAAGGTCTGGCAGAACCAACGCTGACCAGCACCAAGCAGCCACAAGCGTGGGCATCGACCGGGAGCAGCTCTCAGAAAGTACTGGTATCCTTCCGTTCTCGCTGAAATGGTTAAAAAAGCAGGAAAGGTTGTAACTACGGGAATATCCGAGTAATCAATTTGGTCGTGCCAGTTTATTTTGGCCTCTTCACATTTGCTCTGGCTTCTCCGGGACTTTTGGAAAGGGGGATTCTCATAGTTATCTGGAGATATTACAGGAGCTAAAAATTTGACTGAAGCAGTTAAAAATACAACCCGCCATACTCTGTATGTCCTTGGCAACGGGTTACGCTGAGTGATATATTGGGAAGAAATGTTGCTGAGGTGTTCTTTACCAGGGAACATTCTGATGATGCTCCCGAACAGTATACTGATCGACTATTCAGCCTCCAGTCCTTTCCACATTCGCCCTTTTGATCTTGTCACAAGTACTTTCGGTCTTGAAACAATCAGTTTGGCGATATTGTAAACCTCATCAATCACGTCTTCGGTTGTTTTATCCGATTTATGATTATATTCGGCTTCTGGAAGGTGATAACTTATACCTTCTGAACTAACCACTATCCGTTCGTATCCATGCAACTCCATCTGTTGGTGGAGAATTTCATAATTACTACTATCTGCGTTTCGAAGTTGAACTCTTACCGTAAAAGTTTCCATTACATTACCTCTCATTTGATATGCTTGCTTTTGCAACACAAAAATAACAAACAACAAAGGATAACTTTATTGCTTTTTTGTACAAAACTAAACATGTCACACTCGCTGACTCAGCGGTTCAGTAATAGAATTCCGTTTATGAAGAGCTCCCATCAATATAAGGGACCTATTGTGCTGCGGGCAATGCTGATGGCGATGGAGCCGATATGGGAGAGTGATTTTCATACGCTCTCGTACGGCTTCCGGCCTGAATGCTGTGTCCATCACGCGATCCGCACGGTGAAGTTACAACTCACCGATTGCGGGGAAACACGGGGCGCTGGGTGATTGAAGGTGACCTGTCCAGTTTTCGACACAGTGCATCACCGACTGCTGATGAAAGCCGTCCGCCGTAGGGGCAGTGACGCACGCTTTATGAACCTGCTGTGAAAAATCATCAAGGCCGGGCATGTTGATGTCGGTCTCTTTCGGCGGTCAGTGAAGGCGTGTCACTGGGCGGTGTGATCTCGCCGTTGCTGTCGAACATCATGCTAAATGAGTTCGATCAGTATCTGCATAAACACTACCTGAGCGGGAAGACGCGAAAAGCAGACAGTCCGACCTGTAGCTTTGCTTTGTTCACACCATCAACGCCGGGAGGACGATCTGAGCATTATCTATAGTGATCTGCTTGAGGCAAAAAAGGCTGCATAACAAAAGTGTGATGACCTGAAAATCAAGTACTACACTGAAGCGGCGCAACTGAAAAATGAATTGGCTCAGTCCCTTCAGCTTCCGTCGGAATAATTCAAGATCAACACAGGGCGTCACGATGGTGGCATGGGCATGGGCATGGGCATGGAAGACCGTGAATATGTTCTTATCCCAAACCTTGGGACGCTGACAGATGATCTCGCACTGAGGTCTACTATCCGGACATTCATTACAGAGTCAGGCCTGAGCAAAGTGGAATATCATATTGATGTGCCAGTGACGCTACGTTATGAAAGCGATCTGGTGTTTGCTGTGTAACGTTGCGGTGAACTCATCTTCACAATGATTTTCTGGCAGTTAGCATTACGGCATTCGTTCAACTCCCATGAAGATCGGACAATGCTAAAAATTCGATGGACTCTTGATCAAAAAAAGCATCACGTCGCCGCAAGGCGCGCCAGTCGCCTCACCCGGGAACAATATTGCGATCTTTACGATATTCCATTTAAATCAATGCGGCAGTGGCCGCAGGATGTGCTAAAGGCTGAAAAACTCGCAAAAGCACCGGAAGTCATCCCTGTCAGTGTCTCCCCTGCATCGCTGAATTCCGACAACATTCCGCAGCACGCCGCCAGTGAACCTGTTACGCTGTTCCTTCCCGGGGGGATCCGGTTGTGTTGTCAACCGTCTCAGTTAGCTGATGTGTTCCGGGCGCTTCGCTATGCTGACGCCTGAAAATGTCTTCCTGGCCGTGAAACCTGTGGACATGCGCCGGGGGATAGACACCCTGACGCATATGTGCAGGACCCCCTGAAATCTTCATGGCATGAAGATGCTGCCTTCGTCTTTGCCAATAAAGCCCGGACGCGCGTTAAAGTGCTGAGCTGGGACAAACACGGAGTCTGGTTGTGTACCCGGCGTCTGCATAAAGGGCATTTCACTGCCGCGTGCAAATGATGCCGCATGGTCTCTGACGCCTGAGCAGTTCGAATGGCTGATAACCGGGATCGACTGGCAGCAAATGCACGGACATAACCTGGCGGAATGGGTCTTCAGGGAAGAGGAACTCCCGTCAGCACTTCACCTGTAAAACAGGGAGTACCCCTGTGAAAAATAATGAGTATCCATGCCCGTTGTAGTAGCATTAAGGGCATGGATATCTGTAAGCACACCCGTTTTAGTTCCACGCACTTTTGAGATTTCCGGGTTTTCAGCCATCAACCGGTACCCTTCCGGTGTCAGGTTATTCAGGGATTCGTGGGGACGCTCGCCGTTATATTCAGCCAGCCAGCGCTCTGTAATTTCCTGTGCTTCATTCAGTGTTCTGAACAGATAAAAATCCAGTATTTCTGTTCTGTATGTCCGGTTGAATCGTTCGATAAAGGCATTCTGCGTTGGCTTGCCGGGCCTGATAAATTCCAGCATCACACCATGCTCTTCTGCCCATTGTGCCAGCGTCAGCGAGACCAGCTCCGGACCGTTATCCATCCGCATCTTCAGCGGATATCCGCGGTTTGCCACGATCCTGTCCAGCACTCTCACGACCCGCTGCGCCGGGATATTCAGGTCAATTTCGATCGCCAGGGCTTCGCGATTAAAATCATCCACCACGTTGAAAGTCCGGAAGCGTCTGCCACACACCAGCGCATCGTGCATAAAATCGATGGACCAGCTCTGGTTCATTGCCTCTGGCGTCGTCAGCGGAAAAGGATTGCGGACCGGCAGACGCTGTTTTCCCTTACGACGAAAATTCAGTTTCAGCAGGCAGTAAATCCGGTGAACGCGCTTATGGTTCCAGCTGTTGCCCTGTCTGCGTAGCACCTGAAAAAGCTTTTTAAATCCGTATCACAGCATCAACATCCTCTTCAAACAAGGAACGCTGCATGCTGGTCAGTGTTTCGCATTTTTTCCCGAAGCGTTGCTGGCCTGCCAGCATCAGCGCTTCTTCCAGCAGCTGATACGCTGATCTTTTGCCAGCAAGTCGGTACTTTTCTGCCGGTTTTCATCCACCACTTTATGCACCATGGCAAGGGCCATAGCGCGGAGTTGTTCGATATCATTTGTGGTGTTGAGAAGCGCGATATCCATACCGGCATTATACACCGGTACAGATATTCACGGCTTTTCATGATGTTACGGATTGTGATTACATCGTGGCGGCAGTTGAGGTCATCTCCTCGCGAAAGACCCATTTGGTGAGGTCATGACCGTTGAGCTGTTGCCAGTCAACGCCAGTGATCAGTTAGACTCATCCTGCGTGAGAGACCAACGCTCTGTCACCCGCTCGAGGCCAGCGGAAGTACCCTTTATGCAGACGACGATTGCACAACCAGACTCCGTGTTTGTCCCAGCGCAGCACCTTAATACGCGAGCGGGCTTTGTTGGTAAAGACGAACGCCGCGCCTTCATGTCACGCCGATTTCAGCTCGTCCTGGACATACTGCGTCAGGGGATCGAACCCGCGCCGCATATCAACGGGTTGTACAGCCAGGAAGACATTTTCAGGCTTCAGCATAACGTAACGCCCGGAAAACATCGGTTAACTGGGACGGGTGGCAACACATCCGTATTCCGCCGGGGAGGTGGGGTGTGATGGGGTCATTGGCGGCTACATGCTGCTGAACAGTATCGGTACTCACCGGTGCTGCTGAAACGCTGATCGGAATAACCTCAGGCGCTTTTGCGCGCCGTTCTGCCAGCGCCACATCCTGCGGCCACTGTTGCAGTGATTTGAACGGAATATCGTAAAGGCCGCAATATTGTTCGCGGGTGAGGCCGCTGGAGCGCCATGCGGTGACGTGATGCTTTTCCGGTCAAGAGTCCATCGAATTTTTGGCATTGCTCGATCTCCATGAGAGTGGTACGAATGCCGGCCATACTAACTACCTATAATTTCTTGTGAAGATGAGTTCACCGTGACGTTACTCTCAACAAAAATGCTCTCCCGGAAAATCAAGGCGGTTCAAGACATTTCCCGGCTCTGTGCTTGTGTTACCTGACCATATTAACTGTTCAGACATTAAGAGCCTATCTCAATAGGGCTTTATTCCAGACGATGAGACTACAGGCAAAATGCAACATGGCCTCGTAATTTTCGGTCTTCTATTCCCGTCGGGTCAGAACCCGGCGAAAGCGATTCATCCAGCCAT
>Ga0209281_1001814_pt1 | contig 10634 bp, 15 predicted proteins | sample MedtruBG_FD_187514 | JGI IMG/M metagenome (GOLD analysis project Ga0209281, IMG submission 187514) | Root nodule microbial communities of legume samples collected from California, USA - Medicago truncatula BG (SPAdes) (version 2) | ecosystem: Host-associated > Plants > Roots > Nodule | place... | reverse complement strand
CAATCCAGGTGCCCCATTCCCGAATCTGAGCCTTGTCCGGCTCGTACGGATCAGAGGAAGGACCATCAGCCCAGATATTTGCGGCGAGTTCGACCATGATGTTTCCCATGCGAAAGCGCCCCGGCGACGCGCCAGGGCTTAAGAGGAGTGAAAGAGAGCGTCAGGAGACGATGAAGGAGCCCGTAGCTACCGGCGAACCTTCGATGCCGGAGCGGTTGATAGAGACAATCCAGCCGTAATAGGTGCCAGCGGCAAACGACCGAACAGTCGAGTCTGCACTGCTCGGAGCGCCATACTCGGGTGGGCCGGCGTAGCTCGCGGTTCCGAAGTTATCGACGGCGTTCCAGTAGATCTTGGCACCCGCATAGTTGCTGCTATTCGGCGCGGTCCAGTTGAAGGTTGCTTGGCCAAGTCCACCTGTCACACTTGGCGAGGTGACAATACCCGGAGGCGTCGGATCAGCAGTTGATGTGACAGTTTCGGTTACCGACCAGTTCGAATACCTTCGGTTGGACGCTATGAAGGCCACCTGAATTTCAAGAACCTTGTCCGCTGGAACATTCCCGGTCGACAGGTCAATGTATCCGCCGAATGGCTCCGCGCTTGGGTTCTGTTGTTCTACCCAGGCACCCGGGGTCCCGAGACCGTCTGCATCGGCTACCCTGTAGCGAACGACCGGCGTGAAGCTGCCATCCTCCGGATCGATAATGACGACGCGGATATAGACGCTGCCGCCGTTTGCCTTCGCCTGTATGAGGTTGATGACCGGTGCTGGAATGTCGGAAGCGTTTGCCGCAGGCGGTACCGGCGGCTGCTGCCCCTCTTCCGTGGCCGGGTCCCAATCGTCGATGCCCTCGGGATGCTCGATGAAGTCCATGGTAAAGCCGCCCTTCGTGAGGGCCACGATGGAACGGCGGTTCTCGACGAGCTTCCCGTCTAGCTTCGGTAGCCGCTTGGGCGTCTCCAGCCGGACCCACCGCGCATAGACCGCGTTGATGCCGGAGAGCCGGACATCGAGGCTGCCCTTGACCTCCTGACGCTGGCGCAGCCAATCCCGCTTGCCGAGGCGCCGCGCTTGCCGCCACTGGTGGCACCATTCGTAACTACCCTCCATCGTGAGGACGCGGCCGGCGGCGATCTGCGCGTCTGTATCCTCGAAGAAGTCAGTGTCGCAGCTCGTGTAGTTGGTCGCCGGATAGGTGAACTTCGGCACGAGCCGATTGCACTCGTCCTCGAAAAGAACACCGTACTGGACGTTATGGCCGACGATATCGGCGTCGGTCAGCGTTGCCGTTCTGCTCTCGCGGAACTTGCCGACGGTCAGGATGCGGGCGCCGTCGCCCCTAGCAACAAGGTGACCGTCGCAGGTTGCAAGGATCGCGTTCAGTCCCGACTTCGGGCCGTTCTCGGTCGTGTCCCAGCCATTGCACTGGTAGCGCTTTTCCGTACCGCCGCCGGCGAGAGGGACATCCTCATCGCAGATGTCCGCTTCCTCTTTCCAGAGGTCGATGACCGGCAAGAGTGCCTTCTGATAGTCGAGGCCGAATCCGAACTCGTTGAAGCAGAGATGCCAAGCCAAAATGATGGCCGAGTTGCGCGTCCACGTCCAAGTGCTCGGCTCGGTCGGGCTCTGTGTCGGATCGCGAAAGTCCCAGCAATAGGCGCCATCGATCTCCACCGAAGGAGACGGGGCGCCGTATGGGAAAGCCGTTTGCTGATCCTGAGCGTCTGCATTGTGCGCCCGCATCGCAAGCGACGCCTGCCCGTCTCCGCGATGGTCGTTGGTCCAGATGCCATCCGCGCCGAGTGCGGAGACGAGCTCGGCATATGGCGTTTCCGGATTGGCGCCGAGGCGGGTGTAAAGCCGGACGTTCGCGGAGCCTGCGCCGTATCGGCCGCCTGTCGTGAGCGGCGTGACGACATTGTCGACGACTGTCACCTCATCGTCGTTCAGGTAGAACCGGTTGAAAGACTTAATCCGGTGACCAGCAATCGCCTGGACAGAATAGAGGTTGGAGCCTTTGGCCTCCCACATCATGCGGGCGCCGGCAACGCGGGTGCGGCCGACGGCATAGACGCGGAATGGTATCGCCTGGTTAAGCGGAGCTCTACCGTCTTCGGGCTTCGGTGGCTTCGGTGCTTGCGCCAGAAGCGCCTGCAAACCGATCGAGATGGCCGTCGTTGCGATCGCCGACGCGAGCGACGCGTAAGTGATCGTTGAGGCGCCTATTGCGAAGCCGCCGGTCCCCAGCACAGCCGTGAAGATCGGCGTAAAGATCGGATCGAACAGGACTTCGCTGTAGAGAGACGTCGTGGAGCCCAGCCCATAGCGCTGCAGCATCATGCGGTGATGGAAACTCATACGTTCAGATCTCCATCCGGCGCACGCCAGGCGGCAACGTGATCAAGTTTCTTGGCGATGACGCCCGATGGGGCAAGCAGGGCCCAGAGCGGGCCGAAGCGGACAGCGCAGACTTCCTTGACCTCGGCCATGCCAGCAGGCGCGAGCACAACGCCGACGTCACCGTCGCTCGGCTCGTCGGTACGTACAAAGCCCATCGGCTCCAGTGCGGCCGCAGCGAAGGCGACCAGGCCACCGGCCCTCGCCAGAATGTCGTGAGCGCCTTCGGCCGTGCTGTATGTGCCGCGGTAGGCCTCCGCAGGATCGACGCCGACGCTCTCGCGCAGCCAACTGCCGCAGAAGGTCGTGCAATCATCGCCGGCAACCCCGCCCCACCTGAACTGGTGTGGCAGGGCAAGAAATTCTTGCAAGGTCATGGCTATCCTTGGAAATTCGGCCAGACTGGCTGAACGCCTCTGGCAAGCCGGCTGACGCCGTCGCAGAACTTGTCGGTATGCGATATCGCCTTCTGATGAGGAGACGACCAGACCGAGCGCGCGCCGCGAGACCTGGTTGCCTCGCCCGTCACGACGGCGAGCGAAAGCGTGATGCTAGGGCTTTCGCCCTCCTCGACTGGCGGGCTGACCTCGCCGGTATGAGAGGCCGTCCCCGTCCAGATCGGAATGATGCTGCTCATCGGCTGGAAATACCGATCGAGCGTCGTCAGTCCCATCTGGACGGCAGCTCCGCGAACAGGCGGCAAGCTGTCGAGCATCTTCGCCGATGTCGTGGGGTCGAGACCCGAAAGGGTGAACTCGACACTGTCCGCCGTACCGTTGACCAGCACCTCGAGCGTCGGCACGCCGATGAGACGGCCGCCGCCGAGATAAACCGTTCCTGTCGGGTCGATGCTGTCGAAGTTGGCCGGGATGTCGTTAATCCCGAACCAGAGGTGCAAAGCAGGGTCGGTGTCGACCCTGAGGAAGATGCCGAGCTGGTGGCTGCCCCGCATCTCCTCGATGATGTGTGCGGGGACGAACTCCATCAGAACGCCTCCGTGAACCGAAGCGTTGGCCGGGACTCGTAAAAGCCAGAGTAGTCCCAGGGCAACGTGAAGCCGCGCGGGAATTTCATGCAACACATCGGGCGCGCTAGCTCGACGCGGGTGCCGGCCGTTACCGCCTCGCGCAGAGGAGGAGCGATGGCCAGCGTGTATACCGGGTTCGCCTCGTTGGTCGTGGAGATCACCTCCCAATACCGGTAAGCGCGCCAGCCCTTTGTCGGGTGATAGATCGAGAACCAATCCGACCAGCGCAGCGGCCGTGCGGCGCCGTAGACACGCATTTTCAGGATGCCGGCGCCGAGCGCCGCCGCTTCTATCACTTCGCCGTAGACGGTCGCTTGGCTGTAGCCCGACCCATCCGAGAAGAACGATCCGTCGGAATGCGGAATTCCCTTGATGGTAGGTCGGCGCTTGCCATCAACGATGGGAAATGGGCCGATGCCGTCGTTGATGATGGGGACGTTGAAGAACCGATAACCACCGTTCCCGCGCGCTCCAAGCCAGTTGATGACCTCGTGCCGCTCGGTGTCGTCTCCAAGCAAGACGCATTCCTCATAAGTCGCAGTTACGATGCCGCCGCCGCTGGTCTCAATGCTGATGGATTCTCCGATGCCGTTGACGCCTCCATCGAGCGCCGACCCGGGATTGTCGAAACTCGCCCGGGTCGGCCGTAGGTACATAATCGGCACAGTTGGCTGGTTGATGTAGACTGCCATCCATCAGCCCTTCTGCGCTACGAAGCGCTTCTGCGTTTCCCCGAATCCAACGCGGCGCTGCTGCTCGTTGTATTGCGCGAAGTTGTTGGCGCTGACCTGCGAGGCAGCGCCGCGCGCGATGCTTTCAACCTTGGCCTGCCAATTGCCGTCCTGGTCGACATAGACGCGGACGCCGGCGATACCGCCGCTGCCCTGCCCGCCTCCGTTCCGATTGGAGTTGGCTGCCTTTAGCTGATGGTTCGGAATGACCTTTTCGCCACCGCGGAACCGCACGACCTCCGGCCCCTCTTCGCCAACGATCGCCATGCCCGCGCGCGCGGATGCCGTGCCATCGGCATAGAGACCAATTCCGCCCGCTTTCGCTTTTGCGAGCTGCCCACCGCCGAAGATCCCGCCGAGGATGCTACCCAGCAGCCCACCGCCGCCGTTTGCTGGCGCGAACAGACTGTTGAGGGCCTGATCGAGCAGCTTGTCGGCGATCTTATCGAGGGCGTTCACGGCAGCGTTGGCAAACGACTTCCACAAGCCCTCGCCGTTCTTCAAGCCCGATTTAACATCGGAGATAAAGCCCTTCGTGATGTCCTTGGCGAACCCCATGGCCTCTTCGGCCTGCTTCATGGCTTCTTTGGCGGTGTCGAACCCCTTAGCGGTGTCCTCTCCCGCCTTTTTGCCGGAGCCCCCAGCCTTCCCCGCCGCAGCCTCGACGTTCGTTAGCCCAGCGGCAACCTCCTTCAGCTTCGCCGCTGCAGTGGATGCGCCCTGAGAGATCGCAGTGCCCATGTCGCCGAGGTAGTCTCGGCTAAGCGCTGCCCCGACCGCCGTGTTTCGCGCGTCCACAGCGCCTGAAAGGTCACTCGCGAAGCTGTTTTCGATCATACCGACCGACATGTCGCCGATATTCGGGATCGATGCGCCCTCGCCCATCCCGAATGGCAGAGAACCGAGCATCCCGTTGATCTCTGCAATGAACCCGTTCAACAACGCAGTCGCCTTGCCGATCATGGCGTTCATGCCGCCGATGACTGCGTTTGCCGCCCCGACGATGGCCGCACCCATGATATTGGGAAGCTGCGCCCAAACGAACTTGATGTCCTCGAAGGCGGCAACAAACGAACCTATAATCAGGTTCACCCCGGCTTTGGCGGTCTCGACGATATCGACGCCGAATATCTGGGCCAACTCCTCCCGGAAGATGTTGGCGGCGACCACGGCGGCAGTGATGCCGGCCACGAAGGCGACCGCCGGGTTTGCCGCGGCAAAGGAGACCGCGAGGCCGAGAGCGGCGACGGAAAGACGCCCGAGCAGAGCGATGAGGTTGATAACCCCGCCAATCACCGCCGGAGCGTAGATCAGCGCAAGCCCAGCGGCAGCCATAGCAGCATAGGGGGCGATCGTCTGCAGAACGGATGCAAGACCGTTCAATGCCGAAGCCGCCAAAGCCGGCCAATCCACCATCTGCAGTCCAGCCGCCGATAGACCCACAATGGCAATCGTGGCAAGGCTGACGGGAGACAGGACCGTGAGGAAGGCTTGCCCGAGTGCCTGGACTGCGCCTGCGGCCCCCATTGGCCCCAGAACCGCGCTGATCTGCGTACCCTGCTGTAGGGCGATCTGCAGCGGGCTCATCGCCATCGCCGAAGTCACAGCGATATCTTGGAACTGGGCCGCGAGGTTCCCGACGTTCATTGATGCGGCCGTCATGCCTCGCACGTTCTGGTTTGCCGCTGCGGCGTGCATCTTCAGTGCGCCGGCTGCCTTGGTGGCGGCGGCGCTCTCACGGTTGAGTGCGGCTGCGGCACTGTCGGCTCCAGCGGATACGGACGCCGCAGCGGCCCCCGCGTTCTTTGTGGCGCCGGATACGCCAGCAGCAGCCGCCTCCGCGCGCTTGGCAGCGTTCGTGAGATGGTCAAGGGACTTCGCGCCCTTTTCAACGCCAGAGCTGTCTACGGCAATGCCTAGGGTCGCTACGTCGGCCATAGCATCCTCCGTTACTTGTCGGCTTCCGCCCGCTTGCGCTGTTCTTCGTGCTCATCGGCGACGGCATTGAGAAACGCCGTGTCCATCTGCATCAGGATCACCACCTCTTCGCGCAGCAGGATCGTCCCGGTCATTCGCGACCAGGTTTCGACGTCCTGATAGGTGAGAGGCTGGGGGCCGTTCATGCCCTGGTGGCGATGTCCCGACAGGTGCCAGAACCATTCCCACAGGTGTTCGCCGTCTTCCGGCGGCTCGATATCAGGGTTGAGATGCCCTTGACCGAACCGATCGTTCATTTCGCGGCGGGATAGCGTTTCCTTTACCCCGCCCATGCCCCGGAGTTCATATCCTGGGGTGTCGTACTTGACGATGAGAGCGACGGTTGCCGCCAGCTCATCGCCTAGCTGCCGAAAAAAGCCGCTTCGTCTCCGAGTGCGCTGTCGATCTGCTTCGCGATGGCTGGCACCGAGAGCAGCTTGCGCTTGTTCGCATCGTTGCAGGCCGGCTTCTTGTCGTCGCCGAGCATGGCATCACCAGAGAACGTCCAAGAGACGATTGCGGCCGACAAAAGAGCGATCGTGTTGTCTTCGATCTTCTCCGCGGTGACGGTGTTCCGGCCGCCGCGAAGCGCCTTGTTCTTCAAGGCCCGCTCCACGGCCTTTACCGCATCGCTTTCGAGGCTCTGGAGCTCGACCGACACGCCGAGGGGAGCGCCGGTCGCCGGGTGCTTCAGGTCAATGGCGATCGTGTTTGGGTTGAGGGAAAGCAGGTCCATTGATCACCTTACGGGGTTTCGACAGGGGCAACGAAGATCGGGCGCTGGTCCGTGAATGCGACCGTGTACGACTCCCTGATGAAATCGTCCGTGCCACCGCCGAGCAATTGGGGACCGGAAACCGGGCCGGCGGCGTACATGATCGTGTTCGACCAGGACGGCGTCGGGGCGTCGGCGTATTCGACCTTGATCGCGTAGTTGAATTTGGTTGCCGCAGCCGCGCGGATTGCGATTTGGCCGGGATCGTCAAAGATGCGGGCAACTTCGATCGCCAATTCTCCGGCATCCTCGACCCCTTTGGCCTTTGACATGACCTCAGTATCGAGCGTGTTGTAATTGATGATGTTCGGGGCGGCGCCATAGTCGCCCAGATTGCCCACGCTCGTGATCTCCGTGAAGGTCAGAGCGCCGAAGCCGGCCGCATTGAGTGGCAGCGTAACGGCCGCCGTGCTGATGTAGACTTTCGCCCCCGCAAGGGTCGTCTTCAAGCCTGCCATTGTTCGGATCCTTTCCTAGGCAAAACAGTAGTAAGGGATGGTGACCGGGATCTGGACCCGGTTTCCTTCCTGGATTGGGCCTGATGCCCATGGCTCGCTGCTGATCGTGACCTTCACGCCAGAAGCAAACAGCGAACGGTTTTTGAAGAGCGATATGATGGTCTCGACTGTCTCGAGCGCACCAATGATCCCCACGCCAACAGCGAACACGACCGAGACCTGATAGAGCCCCCGCTTCTGCTGCGGGTCGTCTCCCAAGGTTATTTCCCGCGTCTGGTTTGGCAGGAACGAGACTGCCAGGTACTTCGACGGCATGGATTGCCCGGCGGCCGGGAACACCACGTTAGGCGCAGCGATGGGGAGCGCCGGCGTCATCGTAAGTAGATGATCGGTCAACGCCTTGAAGATGATTGCGTCGATACCGACCGCCATGTATCAATTCCTCATGTCCGAAAAGCTGACCGACAACCAGGCGCATGACTTGCTGACCAATGCGAGGATGACGCTCGCGCAGGCGACTGGTGAAACGGTTCGCGCTGAGACGGCCCTACGCGCCGCCGAGAAGTCGTTGATGCTGCTGTCCCTCGGGCTGCTAATGGCCGCCGAGGAAGGCAGCGACGGCAACCGGGCACTCAAAGGCCAAACGCAGCCTTGACCTTCTTCGCGGTGCGTTCCACCGTCATTCCCCAGTTCTGGACAGCAAGACGAACGAAAGCATCGGGCGGCTGCCCATTGGCGCCGTATTCGCGGTGGCCCGCGTACGCCGCTGTGTAGCCGAAATACAGCGTGTCACCGACTGCAGCCCCGGCAATCACCGCCTCGATCTGCCCATCGTTGTACGTGTAAGCCCCGCCCTCAACCGGCTGGGCAGCCGGGTTGATTGATGGCATGGCGGCGGTGGATGCCATGAGCGAAGCCCGGAGGAACCCGGTGTCTACCCTCATCCGGCCGCCGGCGGCGCGAGGCGTCTGCATCTCGCGCACGATTTCCTTCGTGCTCTCCTTGAATACCGCCTCGACAGCCTCCGGAACCTTTTCAGCCCATGCCGCGATTTGAGCGCTGAACTTGAGGTTCGCCATCAGGCCGCCCTCGCCCGGTACCGCCGCAGCCCTGCGGAGATGTAGTCGACGTCATACTCGCACCAGCAGCGGCAGCCGGATATTTCGCTGATCGGCGCGCGCGGGTCGCCCGGATAGCGAAGCATGGCGCCGCTCGGGCTCTGGAATACCTCGTCGATACCGACGGCCTGACCGTTCAGAACCCGGTGCGTATGCCTCACCCGGTTGTCTCCGGCCGAATGCCAGCGCTTCTTGACGTCCTGCGCCTGGACCTTTCCGGCCTCTATCTGCTGCCGCATTGCTTCATCGCGCGCGGAGCCCAGAGCCATCATGGTTTCGGTGCGGGCCAGCATTTCGCCGCGGAGAAGCAGGTTCTTGTCGCGCAGCCGCCCGATTATCGTGGTGAGCGCCTCGCCAGTGACCGGCTTGCCGGCTCTGATCGCGGCCATGACGGTCCGGTCGAAACGCTTGTCGCGAGTCTTGAGCTCGAAATATCGGTTCATCAGTTCCGGGTCGCCGGACGCCAGATGAACGCGGGCACGCTCGATGAACTCGATCTGGTACCGCGTGAGCCCAATCACGCCGCCCTCTCGGCGGCCGGTGACGCGGCTCTGCCGACCGACGACGTCGAGGGCCGTCGATCTCGGATTGACGCCTCTGGCAAGCCCCTGCTCCAGCGCCTGCCGGACGCCCTGCCGCTGGTCATCGGTGATGTGCTTGACCATCGTCGATGACAGGTCACGCAAGATCGCCTCGGCCACCGGGTTGCGGACGCCGAAACGCCAGATCACGCGATTGCCTTGAGGGTCCATGACCTTAGGCAGTTCGCCGACAGCATTGGTACCGCCGGCGTTGAAAGCCTCCTGCAGCGCGATTTCGAGAGCGGAGAATGCCTCCGGCTCTATCTGCATTGCCTCGACCGCGCCGTTGATGTCTCCACGCTCCAGACGCTCGACGACGCGGGCAAGCACGATGGTCGACTTGACCGCCTCGATCGCCTCTCGAAATGCCGCGGCAAGGCGCGGCTCATAGGTGGACAGCAGTTCGTCGAATGTCATGCCGTTGCCTTTCGCCGAACTGCTTCTAAGTACCTGATCTCAACCTGCGGAAAGGAACCCGATGAACCGGAATGGGCTCTACCTCGTGATCGCCGTGCTTGCCGTTGTCGTTATTGGACTGGGTGTCTACGTCTACCAGGAGGAGACGACGCAAGGCGTCGAGATCAAGATTGGCGAGGACGGGCTATCGGTCCAGGAGAACTAAGCCGCGATCCTCTCCCTCGATGAAGAAAGCGTTGGTCACCCAAGGCGGGTGACAGCTCCGGCCTGGCGGAACTCCCCGACCAGCTCATGCGCCGTCGCGTTTTGTTTGTATTCAACCATCGCCAAGCGATAAGCTACTCATTCAAGGATTCAATGGGCTCGTTGCATGAACCGTTCGCTTGAAAAGCTGCAGCATGACGGAGAGATAGGCCGGTGCGTCAGGGATGACCTGACGGAGGAGGACATCCGCGCTTTGCTTCGCGGAGGGCCTCTTGCGTTCATCGAAGTTGACCCTGGGCGACCCGCCCGCCGCATACCACTGGACGATTGCTTCGCATTCTGGAAGTCTGCGCGAGCCAACTTGCATGTGTCGCAAAGGCCTTACTTGGAAGACTACCCCAACTGCTTCTTCTATTACGCGTCCGAGTGGACTGGCCTTGATGGTGAGCGCCTCATCGTCCTCGAGAAGTTCCACTAAAACTCATCCTGACATCCTTGCCTGCACGATGAAGACGACCGGCGTGATGCCGTCGTATTTGTTCGGGTCGCCGTTGATGATGGCGTAATCGACGCCGTTGGCGGTGACGACGTCGCCAACGGTGGGCTCGATCGCGAGACCGACCGACGAGATGTAAATCTGCATGTCGCCGGTCTGGATGACCGTGCCGTCGATGTAGCGGGCCTCGTAGGCCATCGGGACGAGCGTGGCGGGATAAGACGTGACGACAGGCTCGCCGCCGTAAACAGGATCCGGAGGCGTGATCCGCTTCACAGTAGCGGATTGGCCGTACTTGGCGATGAGGCGCTGCGCGGTCGCCTGCAGGCGCGCATAGATCGGGTTTGCCATCCTCCGCCCTTCCTTTTCGAGAGCTAAGCCTTATTTACGCCTCATTGCCGCAAGGCTCTTTGTTCAAGGATCTGGGGGACATGTCCGCCACAATCAGC
>Ga0209281_1001812_pt1 | contig 10636 bp, 8 predicted proteins | sample MedtruBG_FD_187514 | JGI IMG/M metagenome (GOLD analysis project Ga0209281, IMG submission 187514) | Root nodule microbial communities of legume samples collected from California, USA - Medicago truncatula BG (SPAdes) (version 2) | ecosystem: Host-associated > Plants > Roots > Nodule | place... | reverse complement strand
GCTGGTTCCTGTCCGCGTCTGCCGTTGCAGGCTTTGCCGGATTATACAGCTTCAACTATATGCTGCCCGCTGCGGGCGTTCGTGGCACGGCTATCGCGCGCACCGCAGGTCGATATTTTGAGCGTCTTGTCAGCCACGACGCGACTTTCCGCGTCCTGCAGCATCTGCGTATTTTCACGTTCAGCAAGCTGCTGCCGCTCTCTCCTGCCGGGCTGGCGCGTTTTCGTCAGGGTGATTTACTAAACCGCGTCGTCGCTGACGTCGATACGCTGGATCACCTTTACCTGCGCGTAATTTCCCCGCTGGTAGGTGCTTTTGTGGTGATCGTCGTTGTCACGCTGGGGCTTTGTATGCTTGATGTGCCGCTTGCCCTCACGCTCGGCGGCATAATGTTACTCACGCTTCTCTTGTTGCCACCGCTGTTTTATCGCGCGGGCAAAGCAACGGGTGAAAAACTCACGCGTTTGCGCGGGGACTACCGTCAGCAGTTAACATCATGGCTGCAAGGCCAGGCCGAATTAACCATTTTTGGTGCCAGCCGACGCTATCGCGCCCGGATGGAAAGCACTGAGTTGAGCTGGCATGAAGCTCAGCGCAGACAATCGGAGCTGACGGCGCTCTCTCAGGCGTTGATGCTGTTGATTGGCGGTTTCGCTGTGATTGCAATGCTGTGGATGGCCGCCGGAGGCGTGGGGGGAAATACTCAGCCCGGTGCGCTAATTGCTCTGTTCGTCTTTTGTGCACTTGCAGCATTTGAGGCGCTCGCGCCTGTGACCGGCGCATTCCAGCACCTTGGCCAGGTTATTGCGTCTGCGGTGCGCATCACGCAGATCGTTGAGCAAACGCCGGAAGTCCAGTTCAAGGAAGGTCACTCAGTCGTGCCAGACAGCGTCGCTGTGCAGCTGACAGAGGTGACGTTTGCCTACGAGGGACAAACGCAAAATGCGCTTGATGGAATTAATCTGACTGTCCAGGCGGGGCAGCATGTCGCCATTCTTGGCCGAACGGGCTGTGGTAAATCGACGCTTTTACAGCTACTGACCCGTGCGTGGGATCCGCGCCAGGGACAGATTCTTTTTAATACCACACCCCTGACCGATTTTAACGAGCAGACGCTGCGCAAAATCGTCAGCGTTGTACCGCAGCGCGTTCATCTCTTTAGCGCAACTCTGCGCGACAATTTACTGCTGGCCTCCCCTACCGCTTCTGATGAAGCGTTGTGCGCTGTTCTCGAACAAGTGGGTTTACACAAGCTGCTTGAGGATGACGGTTTGAACGCCTGGCTTGGCGAAGGAGGACGCCAGCTTTCCGGTGGTGAATTGCGCCGTCTGGCAGTAGCAAGAGCATTACTGCACGATGCCCCCTTCATGTTATTGGATGAACCGACAGAAGGGCTCGACGCAACCACTGAAAGCCAAATTCTTGATTTACTGGCGCAAACCATGAATAACAAAACCGTGCTGATGGTGACTCACCGCCTGCGCGGGCTGGCGAATTTTGATCAAATAATTGTCATGGACAACGGACAGATTATTGAGCAAGGTAGTCACGCAGAATTGTTCGCGAAACAGGGTCGTTATTACCAGTTTAAACAACGTCTGTAGACTATATTTGAACCGATCCTAACTCGCGTATTGGAGTTCTGTTGTCATGCGCCTGGTCCAGCTTTCTCGTCATAACATTGCGTTCCCTCCGCCAGAGGGAGCGCTACGTGAACCCAATGGGCTACTCGCACTCGGCGGGGATTTAAGCCCGGCACGCCTGTTAATGGCCTACCAGCGCGGGATTTTCCCGTGGTTTTCACCCGGCGATCCCATTTTGTGGTGGTCACCCGATCCTCGCGCGATACTGGAGCCCTCACAGTTTCACCTCAGCCGCAGCATGAAGCGCTTTCATGCCAAATCACCCTACCGCGTCACGCTTAATTATGCTTTTGGGCAGGTTATTGAGGGCTGCGCGGCAGATCGTGATGAAGGCACCTGGATTACCCACGATATTATCAATGCCTATCTTCGTTTACATGAACTGGGCTATGCGCACTCGATTGAAGTCTGGGACAACGACACGCTGGTGGGGGGAATGTATGGCGTGGCGCAAGGGACATTATTTTGCGGTGAATCGATGTTTAGTCGCGCGATTAACGCCTCTAAAACCGCGCTGCTGGTTTTTTGTCAGGAGTTTTCCCTGCGCGGTGGTCAACTGATGGATTGTCAGGTGATCAACGAACACACGGCGTCATTAGGTGCGGTAGAAATTACGCGTCGCCATTACCTCGATCAACTGGACAAGCTGCGCCTGCAAAAGCTCCCACAGAACTTTTGGGTGCCGAGAACACTCTTTATGCCTCAGGTGTAAATGTTTTCCGCCCATTTTTGATGAGGAGTGTTATAATTGGTGCCGCAGAGTAGCTTCTGCCTGTTGCCCCGCCGCCGTTTGGGAATTCTTCGCATCAGATAACGTCCTGACGTTTATCCTGTCGTCACCCCTTTACGAATGCGCTTCTCGTACGGTTATACCGTGACGACTGGGCAATGCGCCGAAACTGTTTTGTTGCGTTTTAAACGCGCAATTCTTTACTTAATTGATGAATTTCGGCATTATCTTGCCGGTTCAAAACTTGGTAGTGATACCCCAGAGGATTAGATGGCCAAAGAAGACAATATTGAAATGCAGGGTACCGTACTTGATACGTTGCCTAACACCATGTTTCGCGTAGAACTGGAAAACGGTCACGTGGTCACCGCGCACATCTCCGGTAAAATGCGCAAAAACTACATCCGTATCCTGACGGGCGACAAAGTGACTGTTGAGCTGACCCCGTACGACCTGAGCAAAGGCCGCATTGTCTTCCGTAGTCGCTAATTAATTTCGCCGCTGAAGGCGTACAGATATAAATAAGGCCGGGATATCCCCGGCCTTATTTTTTTGTATTTCTGGATGGTTATTGATGCCTATATCGCAGCAGCAGTGAATGAGCGCGTGTGGGCAATTAAGCTCAGTGCGAAATGCGCAATGTTGGCGATTTATCATTGCTTGTCTGGCAGTGAACAGAGCACTGCCATATCCTTCAATGTCTTCCAGTTGCTAAGCTGCCTGTACGGCAGTGGACCAAGCCCGACAGCGACAATCGAAGTCGGAAAATTTCTAAGCTGCCTGTGCGGCAGTGAACCGTAACTCATCAACCTTTAGCGCCATGCGGCTTTTCTAAGCTGCCTGTGCGGCAGTGAACCGCTCAATGGGAAGGCGCGACCGCTGCGGGATTTTCTAAGCTGCCTGTGCGGCAGTGAACAAGTACGTTTTTGATCCAGAACGGGTCCTTCTTTTCTAAGCTGCCTGTGCGGCAGTGAACGATTTTCCGTTTAGCCACGATTACCCCTGAGCTTTCTAAGCTGCCTGTACGGCAGTGAACAACGTACCATAATGAAAGAAGTGAAACGGATACTTCTAAGCTGCCTGTACGGCAGTGAACAATATGAATGAGCAGATCGCCAGCCGATTAAACTTCTAAGCTGCCTGTACGGCAGTGAACAGTCATTATAACGGGCGCAAGCCGGAGTTCTCCTTCTAAGCTGCCTGTACGGCAGTGAACTTACGGGTATTGCCGGTGCACTGCAAACGCCACTTCTAAGCTGCCTGTACGGCAGTGAACCCTGGATGTCGTTGAGAAGGTCCCCGGTATTCCTTCTAAGCTGCCTGTACGGCAGTGAACACCCCTGTCGTGCTATGGCTTGTTGTGCTTTCCTTCTAAGCTGCCTGTACGGCAGTGAACGATTCCGGCTTTCAACTGGGCGCGAAAATAGGCTTCTAAGCTGCCTGTACGGCAGTGAACTATTGAGTCTGGCGGCAAAATCTGCGGGAAAACTTCTAAGCTGCCTGTACGGCAGTGAACGTCGACTATGATTTGTCGCTCAGTTATCGGACCTTCTAAGCTGCCTGTACGGCAGTGAACTGAAAACAGGGATTGATGACGTTTTAATCCAACTTCTAAGCTGCCTGTACGGCAGTGAACTCAATCGCGCCGGAGACCGTCTTTATATAGAACTTCTAAGCTGCCTGTACGGCAGTGAACTATTTCCAAATACGACCGCGCGAAACGTATATCTTCTAAGCTGCCTGTACGGCAGTGAACTTAGCCTTGCTGAGTGGGTGCGCCTTCCTCCACTTCTAAGCTGCCTGTACGGCAGTGAACACATTAGAATCAATAGCAAGACCGCGACGAAGCCTTCTAAGCTGCCTGTACGGCAGTGAACGACGGTAATCATCCCAGTCACCTGTTTCAGGCCTTCTAAGCTGCCTGTACGGCAGTGAACGGTATTTAGTGGGTTGCCGTACATGTCGATAACTTCTAAGCTGCCTGTACGGCAGTGAACCTTTAAGTGCGGTTTCTGCCGCGCTATCTTTAGCTTCTAAGCTGCCTGTACGGCAGTGAACTGACAGATTATCACCCCACTGCGCTGTTTTTTATACAAAAAAGCATCTTTAACCGTTCATAACCCTTTTTTTACTCATTTATTATTTACCTTCCAAATCAACAACCTGGATTTGAACTAAAAATTAGGGTTAGAGACTGAAGGGAAAATGATATTTCGGGAGAAAGATTTTCATGCGCAAGATCGCTACTCTCAGAGCTGACAAATGACTATAATAAAGCATGACATATGTCATAAACGGGAGGCGTTATGAGATCATGGGTGCCCGCACAACAACCTGCTGACAATGCGCTGTGGCGATATGCAGGTCTGCCAGCCAATCGCGGTATTCGACTGATTGAGATGCTCAACCAGGGTCTGCCCGTCAGCGTGCTTGATCATATTCATGAATGGACCGAGATGTCTAAGGCGGACATTCTGCGCGTCACCGGCATCAACGAGCGCAATGTCGCCCGCCGAAAAAGCACGGGCAGAACACTTACGCCTGATGAAAGCGAACGTGTCGCGCGTTTTGTCAGGGTGCTTGACGCCACGGTCGATTACTTTGGTAATAAAGATGATGCCTGGCGCTGGCTGCAAACGCCGGTTCGCGGGCTGGGAAACGTTGCCCCTGTCGATCTTATCGCCACCGAAACCGGTGCGCTCGAGGTGACCGACCTTATTGGACGACTGGAGCATGGGGTCTTTGCGTGATTTTTTATCGACTGGTGACGCGTCGTTATGCCAGCGACGCCTGGACAGGAAGTGGCGCTAATCAGTATGGAGGGCGATGGAACCACAAGGGCACTCCGGCCGTGTATGTTTCCACCTCCATTTCTCTGGCAGCGCTGGAGATTCTTGTTCATGTAAAAAACGAGGCAATGCTTAATCAGTATCAGCTTTTTACCCTCACTATTGCGGATGATGACGTTGAGTATCTGGATAAAAAATGGCTTCCGGCTGACTGGCAAGAAAACCCGGCACCCGTCTCGACGATGGATCTGGGCACCGGCTGGTTACAGGCTAACAGCGCACTCGCGCTCGTGCTGCCATCCTGCATTATTCCCTATGAAAACAATGCCATTCTCAATCCTTTACATCCGGATTTTAAACGAGCACTCGCCTCGGTAGAACATTTCCCCTTCGACTTTGACTCACGTCTGGCAGAAAAAACCGCCCCCTAAAACAGGCGCGGTTGCGCAGCAATTTAAAACCAAGGGATCGTTGCGGAAGAACTTAGCCCGTAACTGGAAAAACAGCCTTCTACAGGGGCGGTAAGCCGTTCGCCGTGACGAATAAACATGCGAAATGATTCCCCGTTAGAAAGGCTGCGAAGATTAAGCCACGGTAAATCCGTACGCGCTTGCGTCATCGTAAGCGCTCGCTCAAGCGCCTCTTCCTGCGTTAACCAGCCTTTATTGACCGAACGGCGCAATAACCGCTCCGGGCTGCTCTTCACCTGTACGCGGCTCACGGTACGCCAATCTGTTACTGACGGAATGGCGCGGATTTCAGTGCATTCGCAGTAATCCTTCAATCCGTGTCGCCATAAAAGCGCTTCAAGCTCATCCAGCGCCTGAGCCACACCATGCAGACGCAAAACGTCCCCCAGTTTTACGCCATGTAAGGGAAAACTGACGCCAATATCGCCCTTTCCTCGTGTTCCCAGCGCACGATGCAGCTTGGCGAAAAGTGCCGCCATGAGCATCTCTTCGCTAAACTCCGGATCGGGGAGCACGCGGATCTCCATGTAGTGATCCATAACGACTCCTTACTCACTCTTCTCGCCGAACACGCCGCCGCGTATCAACACCGCCATCACGTAATGTTGTTGCTCCGCGTCCGGTTTATGACCTTTCGTCACCCAGTTATCCAGAAGGGTATAAAAGTCCATTTTATCCCTCGGCTTACGGCAGGCCACACCACGACTGGTAACTGAACCATAAGGCTCAATGGCGATTGCCCCAAGTTCCGTGACCTGGGGATGCCAGGTATCAATGGTTCGCACTGCGTTGCCAATCTTCTGGGAATGAATACCCGCCACGTTATCCACCTGATAAAGCAAACGACTCTTGGCATTGTTGCTGTCGAGAACCAGTTCCTGGGACGGAAACACTTCCTGGCCCGCGCCAAGACAGACCTGCGCATTCACGTCGAGCAGCACATATCCCTCGCCACGCAGACCTTTTTCAATTTCCTGCGCCAGCGCATTTAGCGTCTCATCATGGGTGGTGAAATCGCGTAAACCGTAGTCGTGAGCGTTGAATGTCCAGATTTTACTGCCTTTAACCACCACCGTAATTTTTTCCGCACCCACGCGGTTACGCCATAAAAACCGACCATTGGCGAGGTTGGTAGCATAACGACGCGCCAGCTCAGTAAATCCGTATTCGCGAATGTATCCGTCAATGACCTGCTGAAGTGCATCCTGATACTGGCGATCATTACACACAGACGGTATTGAAAGATCCCCTAAAACCCGCATAGTGAATTTCACCTGCAGTGTATCCGCATCGGCGGGCAGCGCCGCAACATCCACCCGTTGCAGGTTGGCTTTTTGAATGTCCGCATCCAGTTTTGTCGGATCGCTGTTTGCCGGATTTTTCAGGCGATTTGAAATCGTGCCGCGCACCGCCTTTTCCTGCAGACGGATCGGTTGCCAGTCAGTTCCTTCCCAGCATCCTGCATACATGACGGCGTCTGATATTGCCAGTTTACGTTCGAATGCCAGTACAGAAGCCGTTTTAACGGCAGTTGGAGCCTTTGCCATGTGAATAGTCCCTTTAGTTAACATGTTCAGTTGTCTGGGGAGCATCCGCCCCCTGACAGTAATAGCCGGTGTCTGTCGTGTGATAGCGCCAGATAATTTCGTCCAGCGACTGGATACGGTGTATTCCACACCATTCGCCTATCCCATAAACCGCTTCGGTAAAAGCAAACGGCATTTCGCCGTCACGGGCGTTTGCAACTTCGCCAGGTGCATACAAATTAGAGATGCGCTGGTAACCCGTCATTAAGGGGACGAGGTATCCCGGACGCGGTTTGGGAAGACGTTGCCATTTTGCAGGCTCACCTTCGCAGATTTCCCCTTCGTCCCGCGTTACGGCCTGTACTTTTAACGCAGCAAAATCAAGCCAGGCGTCCAGCAGCGTGGCTTCTGGGTGAACGGTTTGAAGATCCCGATGATGTTCCGCAAGCCAGGCGCTGCGATCGCGCAGAACAAACCCCGTCATCAGCGGCCACTTCAGGCGCGCCATTTCCCGCTCCGTGGTTGGAGCCTCAGACACGGAAATCTCGCCGATACGAATAATCGTCCCTCCGGCCAGACGTAAGACTGGGCAACGCTGCATCAAAAACGCCGCGAGATCCCGTTGGCCATATTCGCCGTTGGGAATTTCTCCCTCACACTCCAGCAGCAGTGAGACGGTCATGTGCATACGGCCCTCTTCGTTGAAGGGGGCCGTTTTTCCCTCGCGAGTCAATGGATTGCGCGTCAGGGCAAACTGATAGTCACGCCCCGAACTGTGGGCGTGGATCTGATGTTCGTGACTTATCACCGCACAGCCCGTCAGGCTGAGCCCCCAGGTGTCGGACACGATGCGCGACACGGCATGGGTGAAACCTAAAAAATGGGTGATGGCCGGAAAACCATACGTGAGGCCTGCGATAGCGTTGGCATTTTCGACCCGTACGTGACGAAGCAGGATGATTGAACTCATTGCAGCGCCTCCTTAACGATCTTTTCAGTGATGCGCAACTGGGCACTGAAGTGTTCCGCCGTCCGCCATTCGCGATTTTCTGCCTGCCCCACCTCCCTGAACACCTTGCGTAAACGCCCGTTCAGCCACAGCGCAAAGTCTCGCGCCACCTGCTCCTGCCAGTCGCCTTTCTCACGCTCTTGTCGGAAAGCGTCATCAGTTTGGGCGCGCCAGGGATCGAGCCAGAGCTGCTGATGAGCACGAAGCGACGGGCAGTTCAGCGTCCAGTTCTGCCACGCTTCACGCTGAAGTTTGCTGACAATCACAAACAGCAGATCGATTATCCGATCAAGACAGCTATCCCGATCGTCGCGAATATGGACGTTATTGCCAGGCGTGTTAATTGCCGCAATCATGGCTTCAACATCATTGCCCGCACGACGGTCAAACTCTTCCCCTGCGGCAAACAGTGAGCGCATTTTAACGGGCGGTTTTTGTAGGGTTTGCCAGCGCGGCGGCTGTGCCGAAAGCAGCCAGACGCGGCCAATGCGCACGCTGTTCAGCCAGGAGATGTTCTGCGAATTGGTCCCGCCGAAATGCATTTCTGCTGAACGGGGAAAGGTCACCAGTGGCTGCGGGTGCCAGGTATTGTCACGCCGCGCTTTCCAGATAGCGCTGGCCTCATCGCCAAAGCGCAGCGCCGTGAGCTTTTGATGAAACGCATGGACAAAGGACGTGGCAAAAAGTGGGCCTAAAAGGTGATAGCCCCCTTTCACCGGAAAATAGATCTGCTTCGCAAGCTTATGTGACGCAGGTTCACCGGTGCTAAGCGCACGGGAGAAACCGCAAATCCATTCATTCAACTGCGCCGCATCATCGGTGAATGCGGCAAAAGGCCGTGTATCACCGCGCTGCAAACACGCCAACAGCGAATCCCCTTCGTAGCGCGTTTGCAGAAATTTGGCCACGTCCAGCACTGCGGCATTCCCGACGGCATCAGTCTCAGGCTCCGCGAGCGCTGCACTGTTAAGATACCCCTCCGCAACCACCACGCTGGAAAAAACGCTGCTGCTTTTAGAGTCACCATGCGTAAATTTTGCAGCGTGCGTTACCAGGCTAATTTGCCCCGCACGTTTTGCAGCATCGGTAAGCCAATTTTTGGGTTCATATCGATGCGCCAGCTCATGCCGCTCCTGTGCGAGCGTAGCGCTGTCTTCAGTCCCCCGTTTTGCGGCTTTTTTATCAAATGTCTCAAGCTTCTTTTGCCATCGTTCGGCTATGTAGTGCGTAATAAATACGCTCATTCCATCCACAGACATACTTGCTCCTTCCCTATTAAAAATATTCCCTGAACACCCCCAGAATCGGGTGGTATCGCCACTCTTGCGAACGATCCTCTCCCCCCGTTCTGAGCGTAACCTCGCCATACCGTTGCGATACGGTGCGGGGTTCAAGCTGCATAGCCTCACTAAGGCTCTGAAATACATCCCGATAATTTATCTCGACCCAGGGTTGCACACCGGCGGCACATTCAAGGTCATGGCCGGTAAAACCATCGGCGGTTTTCATCACACCATCTTCCTGTTGCAGGCAAAACCGCGCCTCCTCGTCGTCCTGCTGGTATAAAAAGTACGATGCCTGAGGGGTTGATTTTCGAAATGGCGTGCGGCGTTGTAGTTCACCGCTCCAGACGATCGGTAACGTCCACCACTGGGCAGCAAAGACGTCCGATTTATCCCCTCCCGCGAGCAAAGCGGCGCGGAGCCGGGTATGTTCGAGTGCCGCAAAAGCGTTATCAGGTCGATTTTCATCAATCCGTGGGATCGCATTGAGGGTGCGCACAGCGGAGGCTGGCACTAACTTTTGCAGGTCATGTGTTTGAAGAGGATGATTTTTCGTCTCAAAACCAGGACGGCAGTACGCCAGTGCCTCACCGCGTAGCGCCTTAATATTACGGTTGAGGATCGCCAGATTTTCACTCGTCGGCACCTGTTGACGATGGCGCTGAATACGCCCTGCGAACTGAATGAGCGAGCGCATAGAGCTGGGCTCAGCGATCCCCCAGTCGGCACAAAAATCACGGCCAACTTCCAAAACAGAAGTCCCTAGCACCACAAAAAGATGATGCTGACAGGGCGATTGCAGCGCCTGATTGACTTCGGGCAATGACCAGATGCGCTGGGGATCGTGGCGCGTGAAAGCGCTATCCAGTCGTTTTTCAATGTGTGAGCGCACCGCAAGCGGATGCTGGCTGTGATAAACGCAATAATGAACGCAGTACTTTTCCGGTGCCGGCATCGCCATCAATTGCTGAGCAACCGCGACCAGCGGATTTATATTCGCCATGCGCACCAGCCCAAAAGAGACGGTTTTTCCGCTTTGATGCCTGGTGTGATGTTGATGATGGAGCGCAAACATCTGTTGAAATAGCGTGCTTGCAACGGCCGTAATCACAGCCCGTATATCAGATGAACCCGTCTCAACCGCTACCCACTTACCAAGCCGCAGCGCAGGCTGGCGAGGAAGATG
>Ga0209281_1001811_pt1 | contig 10636 bp, 8 predicted proteins | sample MedtruBG_FD_187514 | JGI IMG/M metagenome (GOLD analysis project Ga0209281, IMG submission 187514) | Root nodule microbial communities of legume samples collected from California, USA - Medicago truncatula BG (SPAdes) (version 2) | ecosystem: Host-associated > Plants > Roots > Nodule | place... | reverse complement strand
AATCCTACGACGACATCGTCGCCCATTGCTGCGATGCCTGGCGAAAGCTCGAAAGCCAGCCCTGGCGCATCATGTCTATCGGACGCAGAGAATGGGCAAATCGGTTCTGATCAGTGAGAACGCGTATAAGACAATTGCGCCGGTGAGCTCGCTGCGCGCCGCCCTCCATATTCGGCCAGATAAACCGGCCCTTCTCCAGCCGTCGGGTAAAAAGGCAGGCGCCCAGACCATCATGCCAGATGATCTTCAAATATCCGACCTGCGCCCCCTGAAGACGAAGAGATGCCCCGATAACGGATCATGCTTCAGCACCTCCTGCACCCGAAGCGCCAGGGAGGGAAAGCCACAGCGCATGTCCGTATACCCCGTCGAAAGCCAGACCTTGACCCCTGTTCCCATCGGAAACGGATTCACCGCAGCGCCTCCAGTCCGCGCAGGATCCGAAGCAGCGCTTCAACGTCGACATCGCGGTCCACGATCACGGCGACCATTGGCGCTGACAACCTCCATCCGGCCGGCGTTCGGCAATGACCCTGCTACTGGCTCTACCTCTGGCACAAGTAGCGCCGGGACAAAGCCGCCGACAGGCGAGCCAACATCCAGTTGCCACACTCGTGCGAGCCGGCGCCATTCATATAACTGCGAACGCGATATTCCATGTCGCCGCGCCGTCGTCGCGCACAAGCCAGGTTCCGAATAGCTCTCGGCGACAATCTGGAGCTTCATCTCTTTGCTAAATCGACGACGCCGACCCGTGTCGACAATCTCAACTCGATCCATAGCCGCACTGTCCTTTTTGACGTCAATAAGGACAGTCAGTGCCAGATCCGGCAATTCCTACAAGGCGGCCCACCTCGGATGCGTACGGCGTAACTCTCAGAGAATGAAGCGGAATGGTGATATCGTAGGAAGTAATTCCAGTCGCGTCCGTCGTGACGGCGATACAACCGGTTGATCTCTTCGGCATGCCACAAGATAGGCGGCCAGCGCCATGCGCGGCCGTTCTACCCGCTAGACAAGATCGAGTATAAGCCGCGCCAATATGTCGGGGTTCGCCGGTGCGCTATTCGCCTTCCAATTTTTCGCCCGTGCCCGTGAACGAGGCCGCAAGAACTTCAAGGCTTGATTGCCGACGGCGCTGGTCGGCTGCTTAACGACGAAATATTCGTCTGCCGGTGGTGGCACGGAGATCGATTTGGTCGAGTTTTCTAAATTGAGTTCAAAGTGATACCTAGCATTACAGTTGGTGCGCCGGGAGACCGGCAAGGAGTAGATGGTGCAAGTCCATTACGATGAAGGCGTAGCGAGCCACATCGGCGCCGAGCCGTGCGCAGGCATCCGCGAGGGTGTAGGCGAAGGTTGTGAAGCGATGGGTCGAGCGCTACAAGGCCGAAGGCCGTGCCGGCATGGGCGCCCGCTCGTCGCGGCCCAGGCACAGTCCGAATGCGACCGACCAGGCAGCGGTCGATCGGATCGGCGGGGGACGGCGCCAGCGCCTCACTGGCGAGCACATTGCACGTGTGGTCGCCGTCTCGCCGGCGACGGTGAGCCGGGTGCTGACGCGGGCTGGACTGTCGCGGCTGAAGGACCTTGAACCCGCAGAGCCGGTGCGTCGATATGAGCATGTCGTGCCGGGCGGCATGATCCATATCGATATCAACAGGATTTGGTGGCGGGGTGATCGAAGGCCTGGCGTGTTAGCCATCTTGTATGGGCACGCGTCCAAGGCGTGCGGCCGGTATAGATCCGGCCATGACGCAACAAGAAAGACTGAAGGTGCTGACGTGCCTGCTTCAACGTATGGTTGGCAGCTCGCGAGCCCGCACCAGGTCGCGGATCGCCTCATGCTTCCTCCGGAACCCAGACCGCGGTCAGCTCGCCCGCGCGGTGCAGGCGAGCCAGGCTTAAGGCATCCCGGCGGTTTGTCTTCACTTAGTCGCCCGCACGCTTGGAACCAGCGACGGTGCCACCACCACGCAGTCATGCCCCAGTTCGAAAATCTGGCGATAAAGACCGTAACCCGTGGGACCGGCCTCGTAGCAAAAGTGAAGTTTGGCTCCGCGCTTTGAAGTTTGTTGGCCATCGATGGCACCGACGCCGGATCCGAGGAGATGTCGCCAAAAAACGGCACCTCGCCGTTGCGCAATCCATCCGCAACCGCCACAGAGCAACCCCCGAATTCAGCTTACCGCGGGGCGGGCCACCTTCACCCCACGAAAACAAGGTCTAGACGCCACCTTCACCGCTCATATTGGATCCTCTCCAGGATAACGTCGACACCGAACCTGAGCGGGTCCGTGGCCGGAAGATCGTACTCGCTGCTCAGGGACGCCAGATAGCCGCGGGCCTCCATTCCGTTAAGAGCTTCGGTATTGGCGGCGATGCCTACACATTCGATGAAAGGGTTCGTCAGCCGTCCGCATGCAATCGTCAGGTCGATGACATCGCGGATGGTTGGTATCGGTGCCTGCACGCCACGCATGGTCTTGCGCGTCGGTTCGTGACAGACCACGAATACGTCGGGCTGCGAACCATGTAAGAGGCCAAGGGAGACGCCAGCGAAGCTCGGGTGGAAGAGGGAGCCCTGACCCTCGACGAGATCCCAATGGCTGTCCGTTTCCGCATCGGGACTGATCCACTCTGCGGCGCCCGAGATGAAATCGGCCACCACTGCGTCGACGGCAATCCCCCGCCCGGAAATGAATATGCCGGTTTGGCCAGTGGCGCGGAAGTCAGCATCCCAGCCCTTAGCGCGCATCGCGGCTTCAAGACTGAGCGCGGTGTACTTCTTTCCGACGGAGCAGTCGGTTCCGACTGTCAGGAGGCGATTGCCACGACGTTTGGTGCCCTTGCCCGTCGAAAATGCGCGATCGGGGATGCGCACGTTGTGAAGGCTGCGCCCGTTGCGCTTGGCTGCAGCAGCGATTGCCGGAATAGCCTCAAGTGTCACATGGAGGCCGGAGGCGACATCGAGTCCGGCCTCCAACGCCTCAACGATGCTGCTCATCCAGCTTTCCTTGAGGATGCCGCCCGCATTGGCTACGGCGACAATCATGGTTTCGGCCCCTTGGGCTTTGGCGTCGCTCGGCGACATGTCCTTCAGGTGGACATCGGCCTTGCACCCGCTGAGCCTCCATTGGCCGACGCACCAGCTTTTGCGCCAGTGTGCGATACCGGCTGCTGTCTTGACAGCCAGGTCGTCGGCCGCGTCTCCGAGGAACAATAAAAAGGGGCGTTTCAATTCCATCGCTGTTCCATTCTATGCGATTGCAATTTCAAGAACACACGGCCTGACGATCTGCTGTCCTCAACATGATGGCGTCTCGATGAACTCGGGACGTGTGGTTTCAATGACAGCGCACCTTGCTTGCGCCGGCTGCGCTGGGGAGGTAATACCCGGTTTTAATGCTTGTGGGGGAGAAAAACAGAAGGCATTTTCAAAATACACGGCCTTGGACTGTTAACTCGGCGCAATGGGGCGACGCCGCGGATCATATCGTTGCCCGGATAAAGCGCCAGGACCCACCTGGATCGACATGGAAGCGAAGTTGCGGCCGGTGACCGCACGGACATCTGGAGGCCGGCGATCCTGAAGCGGGTATTGTCCCGCCGGCCGGCGGAGCCCGGCATTGCGCTTGCCTCGGTAAGGGCCCTGAAATTATGAAACTCCCACCGCTGCAATCTCGTGGAGTGCTCGACCTTCTCTGTATTAGCGTCTAAGCAAATGGCAACCCTGACGAAGAACCGTCTGCGCATGCCGTCACGGCAAGTACCTTTCGACAATCGCAAACGATCTACCGTATGAGACCGAATCAAATTAGGGAGAAAGTGTGTACAGATCCTATAACGAAAATCGGTACACGCAGATGTGGGTTGGTGCGAGAACAGATGACCCATGTATTTGACTGAGCGCAATTAAGACGCGCCTCCACGCTCGGGTCCAGAAGATTTTTGCACCTTCAGCGCAAGCGTTCTCTCCGTGAAAACCTGTAAACCCAGTTCCGGCCGGTAGCCGTATATTCCGCTAACATCGAGCGCTCGCAGATATCCCAGTATCGCGGTACTGATGATCTGGCCCGGCACGAGAATGGGGACGCCCGGCGGGTAGGGGGTGACGAAACTCGCCGAGACCAGTTCGCGGCCCCCGGCGATGGCGCGTTCGGCTACGAAGAGGTCGAGATATTCGCATCTTGCATCATCGTCACGGGGCAGGTAGAAGGCCGAGCTTATGTCGCCGGCTCGGCTACCCATGTTACTAGCAGGGTCCGTCGCGCGGAACGCCGAATGGAAAGCTGAAAAGTCGGGCAGCGGCGGCTGTTCCAGCGTCAGCGAGCGAACTCGTTTATCGTGGATGCGCCGCTCGATTGTGGTGAGATCGCGCACTCTATCGTCAATGTCCCCCGCAATCTTCACCAGCACCCCGATGAGATGGGCGATGTCGGAGCGCGTGCTGCCGATATTCGTCATGAACAGCACGGTGTTGCGCGAGGTCTTGTTGATCTGGATCTTGTAATTATCCATCATATTCTTGAACGTGTCGCCATCGAGGCCCGTCGCGCCGATTTCCAGCGTGGCGCGCGACGGGTCGAGGGCGAATTCGTCGGTCCGCCAGGCCCTCTCGAAATTGCTCCAGCCGGTCTTTTCGTCGAAATAGGATACCGCATTCGCCTCGCGATATTCCCGCGGCACGAGATCGTCGACGTCTACGAATCGGAAATACTTCTTCAGCAGTGGATGGCGGGTCACCTCCTCGCGCAGGCTCATGGCGAGTTCCAGCTGGCGCTGGACGAGCTTGTAGCCTTCCAGTTCCACCTGCCGGCGGCCGACGTCGAGCGTCGCAAGGATCTGGTAGTTGGGCGAGGTCGAGATGTGCGTCATATAGGCCTGGTGGAAGGCCTCCTCGGTCTTGTCCCCGAAGTTCTGATCCCAGATGTGGATCATCGAGCCACCCCGCAGTGCCGTCAGCGTCTTGTGCGTAGATTGGGTCGCATAGACCCGCACCCGCGCCTTCGACGGATCCGGCAGGAGCCGCGTGTTCAGGATTCTTTCCTCGTCCTTCCAGGCCTCCGCGTCGAATTCGGCGCTGAAGGCCTCGTAACGTGCGGCATAGTCAGGATCCTGCAGCATCGCCGAAAGCTTGACGGCACTTCCCATAGCCGTGCGCTGCCGGTATATCGGATGCGAGTAAGCGAAGGCGAACCAGGCCTCGTCCCACAGGAAGACGAGATGCGGCGCAATCGCCAGGCACTCCATCATCACGCGCTTGGCGTCATAGACGATGCCATCAAAGGTGCAGTTGGTGAGCAGCACCAGACGAACGCGGTCGAGCCTGCCGGCGTGCTTGTAGCAGAGAAGCGTCCGCTTCAGTTCCCGCAGGGTCACTCCGCCATAGATGGAGTAATCGTTCAGCCGATAGGCATTCAGATAGTTGACCTGCGCGCGCGCCAGCATCAGCCCGTAATGGTGTGACAAGTGGCAATTGCGGTCGACCAGCACCACATCGCCTGGCCTGACAAGCGCCTGTACCGCGACCTTGTTGCTCGTCGAAGTGCCGCTGGGGACAAAGAGGGTGCGCTTGGCGCCAAAGGCGCGCGCGGCAGATTCCTGCGCAAGCTTCAGGGAGCCCACCGGACGGAGTAGGGAATCCAGGCCGCCTGAGATAGCGGAGGTCTCCGCCAGGAACAGGTTCGTGCCATAGAACCGCTCAAGATCGCTGATCCAGTCCGAATTCTTGATCGACTTGCCGCGGGCGAGCGGCAAGGCATGGAAGACGCTCGTCGGTCGTTTGGCATGAGCGCGCAGGGCATTGAAGAAGGGCGCCCGCTGGCGCAGCGCCACCCCGCACATTATCGAGCGATAGAGTTCGTCGTGGTCCTCCTCGCGGAAGAAGACGCGCCGGAACGTTTCGCTCATGCGCGCGGCGATTTCCTCGGCATTGCCTCCGGTGACGAGATAGAGGTCGAGCTCTGGCCGAAGCTGCGCGATCTGGCGGCCGAGCAGCGGGCTGCGCTCGGGTTCCGGAATGGCCTCGAAGCCGGCGTTCAACCCGTCGAAGACATGGGGCGACGCGATCAGATGATGGTTCTGCGATCGGAAGGGAAAGCCGTAGCGGATAACCACGGCCTGGAGATTAAAGTTGACGAGCGTCGCGATCAGAGCGTCCTCGAAGCTCGGCACGATGACGATGTTGAAGACGAAATCGTCATCGACGCGGCGTTTACGCTGTACGCGCCGGCGTAGGGCCTCCTGCTCGGAGGCCGACATCTCGTCGACAATCAGCACCTCGAAATAGGGGCGAGAGAGCTGGGCCTGCCGCTCTTCCTCCAAGGACACGCTGTCGTGGCGATAGGTCTCGTCGGCGAGCATCTTGTGAATCCGCCGCGCGGCGAGATGGGCCCGGACCAGTTCCCGCCGTTCGATCATCCCCTTCAGTTCGGCCAAGTTGCGTACACCGGGAAAAGCCCAGTAGGTCTCTATTGGGGGCAGAGCCTCGATAGCGCGCGTCACCTTTATAAGGATTGCAATGAAATCGGAATGGTCCGGGGAAATAGTCGAGAGCCGCCCCAGATCGTCCACCAATAGTGTCCAACTGTCAGAGCGAAACTTGCGGATGTTGCGGCAGCTATTTAGCGATATTTCGGCGGTGTCCGTTTTGGCGATGGTCATTGTCTTCCTTGATCAGCCTCTGTCGCAGGGTGCAGATAGCAGAATGTCTCGAAGAACGATCTCTTCCTTGGAGCTGCTGCCCCGCTGATTATGCGTCTGGTGATCGCGGTTCGACCGATACGGTGAGTTCTTCGAAGAACGGAGAACCACCTTCGTGCCAGGTCGTCACCTAACCGATCATCAGATGAGGCTTTTCATGAAGTACGACAAGAGCACAAGGTCGAGATCGCCGCCGCTAAGGCGTCGATCAACAGAGCAACGGGCCTGTCGCATCGAGAACAATACGCGACTGCCATCGCGTTGGTGCACGGATCGTTTAGCGGTCGTGGTGTAGCGGTAGAACTCCGTTCGGGCTACGCCCTCTCTGCGTTCCACCGCTGCTGCCGAGTCTCATCTTAATTGACGCTTCGTCTCACCCTGTTTGTCGCGCTGCAGGGCGAGGTAGGGTAGGGACTGAAGGACCTCCGGCCCGCCCATCAACGGTCTCGATTGCCGGTCGTTGTTGCGCAGGAACACCGCAAAGCGGCTGACCCGCTCGACAAGTGACGTCACGTTGGCCTCGCCAAACTTGGTTCGTTTCTCATTTCACCCGCGGAACTTGAGGCGAGCAACGCTGTACCGACCGTCGACACTGACGGGCACCTCGCCTTCGATGGTCGCGCGACGAACTACGCGGCGTTGGTCGCCGTAGTCCTTGGTCGCACAATGCATCGTAGCTCGGTTGTCCCACATAGCAACATCACCCTGCTTCCACTTCCAGCGAACCGTGTTTTCCTGCGCGGTGATATGAGACTCAAATAGATCAAAAAGCCTCTGGCTGTCCTGTTTCGAGACGCCAACGAACCGTGCCACATAAGAGCCGAGCACCAGCGTGCGCTCACCGGTGTCGGGGTGGACGCGCACAACGGGATGCTCGGTTTCAATTTTTGGTCCGATAAAATTCTCGACATAGCGCGAATTATAGGCTCCGGGGAAGCTGTGAACAGCCCAGAGGTCGTTGGCAAGCCTTTGCAGCGGCGCCGGCAAGTCGAGATACGCGGCTGCCGTGTTTGACCACACCGTGTCACCGCCGACAGGTGGGATCACAACGCCCCGCAGCACTGAAATCTTGGGATAGGCATCCATGCAGGACCAATCGATGTGCCAAATGTCAGCCTGGATATCTTCGCCTGCGGAGTCAATCTCCAGGATCGGCATCGTGCCTTCCGGGTATGGCGAAGGCTTCCCGAAACGAAGAGCAAAGCGTTCCTGCTCGGCATCGTCGAGATGACCCTGGTCACGGAAGAAAATGACCTTGTGCTTAAGCACCAGATCATGAATCGCAGCGATGGTATCGTCCGGCAAATCGGCTGACAGCTTGATGTTTCTGATCTCAGCGCCGATTCGCGTTGAACATTTAACGACATCGGCATGTGGGATAACAATCTTGGTCAGGTCAATTTCATCTATCATGATGTAATTCTCCTAGAAATACAATTCAACTGTTGAGGGCAAATCACCGTCACAGGCTCCTTGGAACCTGTCGGGCGTTATGATTACGTCATTGAAGTCATCTCCACTTTGTTTTGGTGGTAGTTTTAGAGTCTCTTTATTTTCCGCCGGGCTTGTCTTGGGTCACCCAAGCGAAGTCGGTGCGACGTTCGGATTAAAGATCGCCTGTCCTAGCGATTTCGGTCTGCGTTCCAACCCAGCGTCCAATCCTGGCAGTGCCTCAGCGGTTATAGTCCGGCCGCCTCGCTGGTGCACCCTACCTAAACTAGGTGGACCATTAGCCATTGCCTTTGATTAGAATGTGCGCTTTGTTGCCATTGGCGTTGGCCTCCATGCCTGTGGTACGGCGCGTCAGCATTTCATTGTGCAAGTTCTTTACAGTTCCCGTACGCGCTCCGATACTACGGCATCCGGTAGGTTGATGAATCTGCTCGCGACCACTTTGGAGGAGGCTCGGATCGTGCCCGGGCGAGGTGGTGCAGGTCGCGGCTGATGGCCGTGCTTTCCAGCGCGGGCCGGAGGGTCGTCAGCGGGCCACAGCGGGCAGACCGATTTGCGGATCATCGATCATTGATGTCAGCGCCCCAAGTGTCATGTACCTGGCACGTTGCACCGCCCATTTATCGTTTTGCTCGAGCAGCAATGCGCCGACGATACGGACGATGGCTTCGTCGTTGGGAAAGATCCCAATGATCTCGACGTTCGATCGGATTTGTAACAGGTATAAGAGCTTTGGTGCTCGTATGCTGCGAGCATTCGGGACAGAGGCACCGGGAGCACGAAGGTGCGGGCAGGCCGATGCATACGATGAGCTGCGAGCTCGTGTTAGTAGCTGGCCGCCTCTGCAACTCGCCCGGTTGCGCCGTGAGCGCGAATCCGTAATTGTCGTGTCGCCCGCAGCTCCCGTTGTTCGATCAACAGGAGGAACTGATGCGAACGGTTGTCGGGATCGATACTCATCGAACGTTTGGGGAGGTGGTTTACTGGGAGGACGGCCGCCTACGCCATGGTGGCCGCATGGACATGACGCGAACTGCTCTTGAGGGGTTCGGCAAGACACTAACATCAAAAAACGAAGTGGTCATTGAAGCGACGGGAAACTGCATGGCTGTGTCTCGCGTAGGTCGTGTCCCCACAGGTGGTGTAGCTCGGCGGTAGCGAAGCCGCTCGCGAGCGCGCCCTCAACAGCGCCGTAGTGAGCGGGCGGCGGAGCGGTGGTCATCGATGTTCTCCGGTAGGGTCGGGTTGCTGACACCAACCTGATTCGAAGGAACCACCGATGACCGACGACATGATGAACCTGCGTGCGCTCGTGGAGAAGTCCCCCGACGCCGATCTTTTGCGCGAGATGATCGGTTTTGCCGCCGAGCGGCTGATGGAGCTGGAGGTGGGCGCCGCCACCGGTGCCGGCTATGGCGAGAAGAACCCGCTGCGGACGGCCCAACGCAACGGCTACCGCGAGCGGGATTGGGAGACGCGCGCCGGAACCGTCGAGCTGCGCATTCCGAAGCTTGAGGCAAGGGCTCTTACTTTCCGGGCTTCCTGGAGCCGCGGCGCATGGCCGAGAAGGCGGTGACGGCAGTCATCCAGGAAGCCTATGTGCAGGGAAACTCAAGAGCCAGGCGGCGCACCAGGAGGTTGGCTTCGCATTCCGCGCCTGGCATCACGAAGATTGCGTTCCTCTGAAAACGGGAGAGGGGGATCGTCGAGTCCAAGGGGAAGGCTAGCTGGTAAGACGTCCATCGAAGACAGGCGCCTTGACTTCCCGTCGAAGAACGAGACGGCCATAGCCGTACGGACGTCAAGTCGAGCATGCGCGGCGGCAACCTATTACCCGAGGTAGGGAGCCACGCGCTGAGATACCGGCTAGAAAGCTTCGAGGGTTCTGCCAGACCCCAAGGCCGCTGGCTTCTGACGGCAGATGGGCCCCACAGCACGCAATCAAAAGGGAAGAAGATCATGCTCCCAGAGACTAGCTCCAACTCGCTATCTGCATTCGAAGCCCTGGAGTCAGAAGTGCGGTCGTATTCGCGATCCTTCCCGGTTGTCGTCGCGAAGGCTGCAGGTGCCATTCTCGAGGATGAGGAAGGTTGCGAGTTTATCGACTTTCTCTCCGGCGCGGGCGTTCTCAACTACGGTCACAACGATACCGATTTGCTCAACGGATTGATTCAATATCTGCAATCAAATGGGATCGTCCACGGACTTGATATGGCTACGTCAGCCAAGAGAGAGTTCATGGAGCGTTTTGATGCGATCCTACTACGCCCACGCGGCCTTACGTACAAGTTTCAGTTTCCCGGCCCCACCGGCGCCAATGCCGTAGAAGCCGCCTTGAAGCTCGCCCGCAAAGCCACCGGACGGAATACTGTCATTTCGTTTACCAATGGCTTTCATGGCGTTAGCTTGGGTGCACTTGCAGTGACGGGCAACCGATACTACCGCGATGCGGCGGGCCTTCCTTTGGTCGGCGTCGTGT
>Ga0209281_1001806_pt1 | contig 10670 bp, 8 predicted proteins | sample MedtruBG_FD_187514 | JGI IMG/M metagenome (GOLD analysis project Ga0209281, IMG submission 187514) | Root nodule microbial communities of legume samples collected from California, USA - Medicago truncatula BG (SPAdes) (version 2) | ecosystem: Host-associated > Plants > Roots > Nodule | place... | reverse complement strand
AGGCGCCGCGCGTGTTCGACGTGGGCCACGGTCATTTTTCCGGTCCCAGCGGATTTGTCGATCCGAAGACCGGGCGCAGCATCGTGTTCTCGATCGCCCAGGGCAAGCGCTCGCTGCAGGATGAGCACGACGCCGGCTGGGCCCATAACGGCGGCCTGCCGATTGCGCTGTCGCTGGGTGCGGACGGCGGCCTGCGGGTGGCGCCGATCGCCGAACTGGCCTCGCTGCGGCAGGCACAGTTGCTCGATCTGCGCGACCTCAGTGCGGCGCAGGCAGCGGCGGCGCTGGCCGGGCTGCACGGCACGGCGCTGGAAGTCGAACTGCAACTGGCGCCGTCGCCGGCAGCGGGCAGGCGCGGGCTGGCCGTGCGGGTGGCGCCAGCCGGGGCCGAAGTCACCGAACTGTATGTCGATACCGCGCGCCACCGGCTGGAGATCGACCGCAGCCGCAGCGCCACCCCGCGCACCGCGACTGGCGCCAAAGATCCCGGCATGATCGGAAACAACGCCGGTGGCGCCCCGGTACAGGGCGGCGACTTCGTATTGGGCGGCGAGCCGCTGCGGCTGCGGCTGTTCCTCGACGGTTCCATGGTCGAGGCCTACGTCAACGAGCGCCTGAGCCTGACGAGCCGCATCTATCCCGCCCGGCCCGACGCGGACGGCCTGGGCCTGCTGGCGCAAGACGGCGACCGTATCGTGTCGCTCAAGGTATGGGCGCTCGGTTTGAACCAAAAGAGGAATTGAGATGGCAGCAATCGCATTGCACGGCGTAGGCAAGACCTACCCCGGAAAAGAAGCGCAGTACATCCTGAAGGATATCGACTTCACCATCGCCGATGGCGAGTTCGTGGTGCTGGTCGGCCCGTCGGGCTGCGGCAAGTCCACGCTGCTGCGCATGATCGCCGGCCTGGAAGACATCAGCGCCGGCGAGATCCGCATCGGCGGCGGGGTCGTCAACGATGTGCCGCCCGCCAAACGCGGCCTGTCGATGGTGTTCCAGAGCTACGCGCTGTACGCGCACATGACGGTGTTCGAGAACATCGCCTTCGGCCTGCGGCTGGCCAAGGTGCCCAAGGCCGAGATCAAGGTGGCGGTCCAGGGCGTGGCGCGGATGCTGCAGATGGAGCACCTGCTCGAACGGCGCCCGCCGCAGTTGTCGGGCGGCCAGCGTCAGCGCGTGGCGATCGGCCGCGCCATCGTGCGCAAGCCGCGCGCGTTCCTGTTCGACGAGCCGCTGTCCAATCTCGATGCGGCGCTGCGCGCCGACATGCGCGTGGAAATTGCCCGCCTGCACCAGCAGCTGGGGGCGACCATGGTGTACGTCACCCATGACCAGGTGGAGGCGATGACCCTGGCCGACCGCATCGTGGTGCTGGGACCGTCCGGCGTGCAGCAGATCGGCGCGCCGATGCACCTGTACGACCAGCCGGCCAACGTGTTCGTGGCCGGCTTTATCGGCAGCCCGCGCATGAACATGCTGGCCGGCCGCGTCGATGCCGGCGGCCAGCTGTGGCTGGGCGCATTGCGGCTGAACTGGCGCGCCCCGGCCGGCATGGCGGCAGGCGACGTCACGGTCGGCATCCGGCCCGAGCACCTGGCGGCGGAACCGAATGGCGCCATCGAAGGCCGGGTGCTGCTGGTCGAGCGCCTGGGCGCCGAGTCTTACGTGCACTTGCAGGTCGCGGGGCTGGAGAAGCCACTGATGGTGGTGGTGCGCGGCGAGCCGCCCGCCACCGGCGCCGCCTGGCGCGGCGGGGCCGTGGCCGGGCGCCTGCATGTATTCAACCAGGAGGGCCGCCGCGTGGACGCGCGCGAGCCCGATATCACCACAGTACCGGAGGTAGCATGATAGTCGTGTGCGGAGAAGCGTTGTTCGATGTGTTTTGCGATGGCGAGACGGCGGCCGGTTACGCGCTGTCGGCGCGGAGCGGCGGTTCGCCGTTCAACCTGGCCGTGGGCCTGGCGCGGCTGGGCGCTCCGGCCATGTTCTTCGGCGGCCTGTCACACGACCTGTTCGGCCGCAAGCTGGCCGCCGCACTGGCCGACGAGGGCGTGGATGTCACTGCGGCGCCCCGGCCGGCGGCAGCCACTGCGCTGGTGACGGTCGATGTCGATGCCGGTGGCGCGCCCACCTACACGCTGTACGGCAATGCCACCGCCGAGCGCCAGGTGGCCGCCGCCGACCTGGCCCGCGTGCCGGCCGACGCCGCCGCCATCCACGTCGGCTCGTACTGCATGGCGGTGGAGCCGGTGGCGTCCACCTTGCTGGCACTGGTGCGGCGCCAGCAGGGGCGCAGCCTGATCGCGTTCGATCCCAACGTGCGCCTCACCATACAGCCGGACCGCGACGTGTGGCGTGCGGCGATTGCCGCCATGCTGCCGTTGACCGACCTGCTCAAGATCAGCGACGAGGATATCGGCCTGGTCTATCCGAACACCACGCCCGAGCAGTTCATCGCCACGGCGCTCGATGCGGGCGTGGCGCTGGTGGTGGTCACGCGCGGCGCGCACGGCGTGCTGGCGGCCACGCGCGCCAGCGGCACGCATGCCTTGCCCGCGCAGCGGGTGGCCGTGGTCGATACGGTGGGTGCGGGCGACACCTTCCAGGCTGCGCTGCTGGCGCACCTGGCCAAACACGGTCTGCTCACGCGCACCGCGCTGGCCGGCCTGGAGCGTGAGCAGCTGCTGGCCGCACTGCTCTTTGCCGGCCGCGCAGCGGCCATCACCTGTGCACGGCGCGGCGCCGATATGCCCACCCTGCAGGAGGTGCCGCCCCAGGAATGACCATTTTGACCCCGCGATGACAACGATGGACATAATAAATTGCATGGCGGCTGCGCGCCGCCCGATAATCATAAAAGGAGATGCAGCATGACTTACTCGATCACTGACTACTTCACCCGTTCGGCAGCCCTGGCGATTTGCCTGGCGCCCGCGCTGGTGTACGCCCAGCAGCAACAGCAGGCCACCGCGCCGGTCGCCACCCCGGCTGCCACGCCGACAGCCACCCCGGCCACGCCTGCCACCCCCGCTGCCAACACCACCACCGAACCGGCCACCGACCCGGCCGCCGTGGTCATCGTCACCGGCGTGACCAAGAGCACCACCAAGAAAAACGCGACGTTTTCGATCAATACCTTGAGCGGCGAAGACATCCAGCGCCTGGCGCCGATGAGCACGGCCGACATGCTGGCCAACTTCCCCGGCATCTATTCCGAGGGCGGCAGCGCGGGGGAGGCCAGCAACAACATCACCGTGCGCGGCTTGCCCGTGACCGGCGGCTATCGCTTCGCACCGCAACTGGTCGATGGCTTGCCTGCCTACGAAGAACCGGAAGCGCCGTTCATGAACAACGACATCTTCATCCGCGACGACCTGATGACCGAGAGCGTGGAACTGGTCAAGGGCGGCCCCGGCGGCATCCTGTATTCGAACGGCCTGGGCGCCACCGTCAACCACGTGACCCGCACCGGCGGCGACCGCCTGGCGGGCGGCTACAAGGTGGAATACGCCGACTACGGCTTCCTGCGCCAGGACGCGTTTATCTCCGGGCCGGTGGCGCCGAACCTGACCGGTGCGGTCGGCGGCTTTTACCGCCGCAGCGACGGCGTGCGCGATACCGGCTACACGGCCGACCGTGGCGGCCAGGTACGCGGCAACCTGGTGTACACGAGCGACAACCGCAAGACCACCGCGCGTGCCGACGTACTGGTGATCAATGACCGCACGGCGTTCTACCAGAACCTGCCGATCTCGGTGCCGCGCTTTACCAACCCCGGCACGCCGGCCAATCCCACCGCCATCAGCCAGGGTAATATCGAGCCGCTCGGCATCGACTTTGCCCACGGCACCACGGCTTCGCAGTACAACCGCCGCTTCAACATGATCGGCGAATACGGCAGCCGCACCGTGGACCAGGCCGACGGCATCCACCCGAATTTCAAGATGTTCACGCTGGGCGGCTCGCACGAGTTTGCCAACGGCTGGAAAGTGTCGAGCGGGTTGCGCCACACCACCGGCAGCAACGGCTTCAATGCCGTGTTCACCGGCAACGATACGGCAACCTCGACCAACTTCCTCAACGCCCGCTACCAGAACGACGTGATCTCGCCCGCGCATGGCGCCGCGCTCGGCTGCAATCTCACCAATGTCAAGCTGGTGGGTTTTTTCAACGTCCCGGCCAGCAATGCCTGCGCGTCGTTCGCCAACATCAGCCGCGAAGACTTCATCAAGCGCTATGCGAAAGCGAGCGGCGTGGCGGGACGCTACCTGAACGACGGCGCGCCGGTGCCAGCCTCGGCCAACCTGAACTTCATGATTCCGTTCATCGCCGATACCGAGGCGCGCAGCACGTCGCTGGACCTGAAAACCCAGAAGTCGTTCAATCTCCAGGGCACCCACGACCTGACCTTCGGCGTGTACAAGAGCCGCTACGACTACGCGCCCAACTTCCAGCAGGCGCTGCTCGTCAGCGACGTGTCCAACCAGTCGCGCCTGGTCGATCTGATTGCCGTCGATGCGCAAGGCAACCAGGTGGGGCCGAGCCTGACCCAGGGCGGCGCCATCCTGCCCGGCTGGGGCGGGTTCGTCAGCAAGATCCGCGGTGACGGCAATGCCGCGTACCTGCTCGACCACTGGGAAACCATGGGCAACAAGCTCAAGATGGACGTGGGCGTGCGCTGGCAGAACCTGAAGGCCGACGTGGCGCGGCGCGACCGCAACGTCATCACCGACTTGACGCCCGCCGGCGTGGTGCCCGGCGCGGTCCAGGATACGACCGCCGACAACGAGGTGAGCCTGCCCGGCGAAGCGCGCAAGCTCAAGGACAAGTACCACGGCTTCGGCTGGTCGATCGGCGGCAACTACAGCTTCAGCAAGGCGCTGGCGGTGTACGGCCTGGCGTCCGATTCGTTCCGCCTGCCCAGCCTGCAGGACCTGAATGACCTCAGCACCGCCAACCTGACGGTCGTCAACGGCCAGCCGGTGAAGGTGAGCGCGGTCGAACATATCCGCCAGTACGAGATCGGCCTGCGCTACCTGACCCGGGGCTTTGGCGCGTCGGTGGCGACGTTCTACAACAACTTTTCGCCGCGCAGCTCGATCAACGTCTATCGGGACATCAATTCGTCCGCGTGCGGCACGCAAGGTGGCGTCACGCAGATCAACTCGTGCCCGGAGGTGGCGCAGCTGTACGAGCGTGGCGTGCAGAACATCGGCGCGGAAGTCGAGCTGAGCTGGCGTCCGGCCGCCGTGGCGGGCCTGGAACTGAAGGGCAACGTCGTCATGCAAAACCCGAAAGTCAATGGCGCCAACTACACCATCACCCAGGAGGACAAGGACCCGCAGGGCATCATCACCGGCTACCACTACGTGCAGGTGAGCGAAGACGGCCGCCGCCCGCGCCGCCTGCCCAAGGTGATGGTCAACCTGATGCCATCGTTCGACCTCAAGCCGCTGACCGACATTCCATTGAGCGTCTATGGCCAGTACCAGTACTACGGCAACCGTTTTTCGGAAGCCACCGACAGCAATGTGACGCTGTACCCGTCGTACCACATCATCAACGCCGGGGCGCAGTACCAGTTGTCGGAGCGCTGGAGCGCGCACCTGCACGTGGCCAACTTGACCAACCAGCTGTCGTTTACCGAGGGCGATCCGCTGTTCAACGACTTGCTGTCGCCCGATGGTACGCGCAACCGCGGCGTGGCGCGGCCGCTGTTTGGCCGCACCATGCGCTTTAGCCTGACCTACATGTTCTAACACACCGGCACCGCCTGCGGCCAGCGGCCGCAGGCGGCAACCGGGCCACTGTGTTCGTCATCCAACCAAGCGCGGTGCGCAGTCGCGGTAAGCTGTTCAGTCCCGCAATGCCAGCCTACGACAAGGACCAACCGCCATGCCCACCGATTTCGATCGCGCAGACAATCTGCACCGCCCGCCGCTGGTCAAGTCCATCGGCGCCACCACCAAACCGTTGATCGTCACCGGCACGTTTGTCAGCCGCGTGGACAATACCGCGCGCGGCGAACGCCCGCTCGACGCCGGATCGTCCACCAGCAAGCACGGCCACGGTATCCACTTTCCCAACTGGCGCACCGGGTCGCTCGCGCTCGAGGACAATCCCAATCTCGCGTACGAGCACTGGGATGAATACTGGCGCAAGGTGCACGGTCCCAAGTTCGCCTGGGACGAACCGGGCAGCTCGGGCGCGCTGGTGCTGCGCTACGACCAGCTACACCGCATTGCGTCGGGACCGTCCAATTTCTTCCCGCCGCCGTACCGCGCCATGGTCGATGACAACGGCAAGCTGCCGGCGGCACCGCACCGGCGCGTGCCGGCCTACCAGCGGCCGCGCTGGGACGGCCTGGCGTACATTACCTACGCCGAGCAGGACGACATCGAGACCACGCTCAAGCAGGAAAAGTTTGCCGAGCGCATCATCGCCGATGAACAGGTGGCGTTCCGCATGGTCTCGCGCGAAGTCACGCGCGAATACATCCTGATTCCCAGCGCCCGCCACCGCGACGCGATCAGCCTGGTAAAAATCCACCTGCGCGCCGACGGCCTCACGCGCGAACAGTTCCAGCAGCAACTGCTGCACACCCATGCGCCGCTGGTACTGGCCGATCCGGCCACCAAACAATTTGTGCGCCGCTACGCGCAGCTGCACAACATCGGCTCCACCCAGAAAGACCCGGAAGGCAAGAAGATCGATGCCGTGTCGATCTTTGCGTTTGCGTCGATGAACGATGTCGAAGATTACCTGGTCAGTGACGGCCAGGACGCCATCGCGGCGTCCGAACAGGCGCTCACCGGCGAAGGGTCCGAGTGGTGGGCCGCGCTCAACTACAGCGTGATCAACCGCCTGATGCCGGAACTGGCAACCGAATTACCGCAAGCAATTTAAACCGTGTTATCGAGGGAGTGACCATGCAACGACAACAAGCAGCCATCGTCGGCGGACTGATCGCCGGCCTGGTAACCACAGCAGTGATGGTGGTGGGCCGCAAAACCGGCGTGCTGACCAAGACCCTGGACCGCGACGCGGTCGACTGGATCGACGACGTCACCGGCGCGCGCAAGGTCATCGGCGACACCGGCACCAGCATGGTGGAGTTCACCAACCACCTGGGCGCATCGGCCGCGTTTGCGTCGGTGTATCCGGCGCTGCGCGACCTGGCGCCGTCGGCATCGCCGGTCACCATCGGCGCGCTGTACGGCACCGCGCTGTACGCGGTCAACATCGGCGCCATCGCGCCGGTGCTGGGCATTACCGAAGGCGAAGTGGCGGCCGGCCCGCGCAAGGCCGGCGAGCGCTGGCTGATCCACGTGCTGCAGGCGGTGGTCACTGCCGTGGTGGCCGACCGCCTGGCCGCGCGTCCGACCGATCGAATGCCGGAGCGCGTGGGCGCCGACGACGCCGGGCGGTAACGCGGCCCGGGGCGCCCGCGCGCCAGCGGCAGCGGGCCTTCCGATGCCTAGGCACGGATGGCGTGCATTCGACGCTGGGCGGTCGCCAGCATGGCCGGCTCTGTTATCCTGATGCCTAAAAAAATCATGACGGCAGAGAGCAGGTGATGGGGAAGTATCCGATTTTCGTGGTCAGCGAGTATTACGATGTGCTCGAAAAAATGTACGGCTGGTCGCGCAAACAAATCGAGGCGGCCACCGGCCTGCGCGCCGAGATGCTGCAAGCGCGCTCGTTGCAGCGTTATCCGAACGACCGTCATGTGCTGGCGATCATCGGCGTGCTCGATGGCCCCCATTATTTTGGCGACAAGCAACTGCGTCTCGGCGACAACGCGCAGCGTTCGCAGTGGCAGATGCAGGCGCCGCACTTGTCGATGAAGCTGCTCATCGCCGAGCTGCGCAGCGTTGCCACGCCCACCGACCTGCTGCACTGCGCGGCGCGCCGGATCTGGCGCATTTCGACCAATCACAAGCTGTGGATCGAATCGACGCGGGAAGGACTGCGCATGGAGACGGCGGTGCAACGCCTCCTCGAAAGCCATTTGACCGCGTTTCAACGCTCGCTCGATGTCGAAGCGCTCGTGCACTGCTGGGCATTAGCCGCTCGACGCTGCACCGGCGGCCGGCCGTCGGCAGCGACGAACTGGTCCCAGGCGGTGAACCCATCGCCGCGACGCACCTGGTGGCGGTGATAGGTGGTCAACGCCAGCGTCCGGTCGTTGTCGATGCGGACTGTGGCGCCGCTGCGCAGCGCGGCCAGCACCGGCGCCGGGTTGCCGGCCGCCACGGTGAAGGCGCGGGCGGTAGCGGCCGAGCGGTCCGACCAGGACCCCGCCACCTTGCCCACCGGCCGGCCGTCACCGCCCAGCACGGTCACATCGAGGCCGAAAGCATAGGCCGGAAGCGCGCGGTGGTCGATGGTGAAGCCGCTGAGCTTGCCGCCGGCGTCATGGGCGAGCGCCGATCGTGCCGGTCTCGCGCACGCGTGCCCGGGCGCACGATGTCGCCCAGTGGCGACTGTTCGGTGCCGAGGTAGCCGGGCCGCGACCAGAAATCTTCCGCATACGTGGAGTCCATGCTTTTGACGGTGTCGCGAAAGCCCATCAGGCCTTCCCCATCGTGCAATCCCAGCAGGTAGGAATAGTCATCCCAGCCGCGCACCGGGACTCCCATGGCGGACACTTCGTCGAAGACGGCGCGCTCGACGGCATCGAGGCCCTGCTCGGGCACGCCGCTGCCCCCCGGGCGCATGGCGTCCGCCAGCGCGGTGGTCTTGTCGGCCAGGACCAGGCGGGCCAGTGCGCGCACGAAAAAGTTGGTGGGAATCGAGGTGGGGCCGCCGATCACGTACGGCACCGCGCCGTCCCACACGCCCTGCGTGTTTTCGATGGCGCCGACCGTCTCGTACGAGCCGCCGCTGCCGCCATACACATGGCCGTAAATGTGGCCTGCCTGGCCATAATAATCGCTGGCGATGGCACGGGCCAGCTTGGCTGCTGCGGCATCGCTGCGGTAGCCGCCGCCCGCGTTGGTCTGCACCGTGTAGGCGCCGCTGTGCAAGCCGAACTGCAAGGTCGCAGCGTCCGCCTCGGCGCTTGCCACCGGGTACACCGACTGGAAAAACCGGCCCTGCCACTGCTGCTTGATCGGAAAATAAAAATTGAACTTGACGGCGGTGCCCGCGAAATGGCCGGCCACGCGCAGGTGCGGGAACGGTGCGGCAACCTGCTCACGGCGGTCGATGACGGGGCGGTCGAACTGGGGATCGACGCATGCCGCTGTCACCATCGGCGGGCCGCCCGGCGTGGCTGGCTGGCAGGCCCGGGCCGGCGGCTGGCGCAGCCCCGGCACTGGTGGACATGACAAATGCGGCGGCGCCCAGGGCGTGCAGGGAAAAGCGGGGTGCGTGCATGGGTAGTCGGACTCTCTCGTGGGATGACAAGCGAACATCGTACGGCAAACGGCCCGGACCTTGCGCACGGCAATCTATCTTGGCACGGCGCACGCGATCGCCGGCTCGCGCTGCGCCACGCCCATCAGGTGGTCGCCATCGAGATCGACGCGCTGGTTCAGGATCTCGATGCGGCCACCGGCGTCGCGCACTTCGTACAGCTTGCCGCGTGCGTTCTTGAACGGGCGGTGCACGACCAGCATGCGCTTGCCATCGAACGTATCGAACAGCATGCCGTGGCCGGAGTCGCGCCTGAGGATGGGCGCCAGCTGGGTCCACGGACCGCGCACGTCGCCGCTGGCCGACCGCGCCACCGATTGCACGTAGCCGTTGCTGTCGTAGCTCGACCACAGCATCAGCAGGCTGCCATCGGTGGAAGGGTACAGCTGCGGCCCGTCGGTGACGTACACCGGCGCCTTGGCCGGCTTGCCGTCCGGGTCCACCGGCTTCTGGCCGTTGGTCCAGTCGGCGGCGGACGCCTTGAACAGCAGCACCGGGGCGCCGGCCGGCTTGAGACCATCGGTCAGCGGCATCGCTTCGATGGTGCCGTCGGCGGTCTGTATCCATTCGTGCGCGTACACGTACCACGGCTTGCCGGCGCGGTCGATGTGCAGCGTGCCGTCGAGCGTCATCATGTCGCCGGGCGCGACCGGCTCGCCGCCATTGAGCGGGACGAACGGACCTTGCGGGTTGTCGGCCACCGCCATGATGGTGCCGCGCCGGAAGGTCTTCCAGCCCGAGGCCGACGGCTTGTCGATGGCCAGCTTTTCGTTGTAGAGCGTGGTGAGCAGGTAGTACTTGCCTTGCCAGGCATGCACTTCGGGCGCCCAGGCGCCATCGTTGGCCCAGCCGCTTTCCGGCAGGCGGAACACCACCGTGGGCTTGCGCCAGTGTTTGAGGTCGCTGCTGGTGTAGGCCATGATGCCGATCCCGCATTCGCCTGACATCGACGGCACGTTCGACGTGTACAGGTAGTAGGTGCGGGAGGCCTGGTCGGCCACGATGAAGGGATCGTGCAGATGCATGGCCGGCAGTTGCAGCGTGGCGTCGCCTGGCGGCAGCTGCTGGGGGGCGGCATGCAGATGCTGCTGTTGCAGGGTTGGCCCTGGCGCTGGCATTTTCTGCTGTGGCTGCGGTGACTGCTGTGGCGGTTGCCGCGGTTGCTGCAGGAGCGGGTTGGCATGTGCCGTGGCCTGCAGGGCGCAGCACAGCAGGGTGGCGGACAGCACGGTTGGTCGGAACATGGTTGC
>Ga0209281_1001805_pt1 | contig 10675 bp, 13 predicted proteins | sample MedtruBG_FD_187514 | JGI IMG/M metagenome (GOLD analysis project Ga0209281, IMG submission 187514) | Root nodule microbial communities of legume samples collected from California, USA - Medicago truncatula BG (SPAdes) (version 2) | ecosystem: Host-associated > Plants > Roots > Nodule | place... | reverse complement strand
AGTAAGGACATCCTATTGTACATCCATCATAAGGGTCTATTATAGGAATAATCCCCCCATCTGGTGGATATTCAAATGTAATTAATTCTTCTGCAACAACTTCTTTTAACATAATACACTAAACTCCTTATCTATTTATGTAGATAAACAACATATAACTTAAATTTATGTGATAACTTACCGAAATTATAAATATTTTTATTCCGAAAAACTATGAAAATATCGCTGAAGGTTCTAATTTGCAGGTTGCATCCACTTTAGCATGCTCCTACCTTCGGTATGACAAGCTAAAGTGGAACAACCTACAACTAAGAAACCTTTGGCAACTCATTTTCAAATGTTTTCTCCATATTATGCCCCTAGTGGGTACAAAAATATTTATAATTTCTAGTGAAGATATCAACTTAAAGTTTTAGCAAATTTGTACATATGTTTATCTAATAAATTAAGTATTTAAACTGGAAATATATTTTTATATACTAAAATATGCTCGCGAGTTAATTCCTTAAATATAATTTAATAGATTTTTCCATGTATTACTAGACTTATAATTTCCATTGTGCTATTATATATTGTAGGTATTTAAAAAAATCACTAGATAATTTCTAGTGATTTTTTCTTATATATTATTAATTTATTAGACAAAACTTCAGATTCATAACTCACTGTAAGTCAATATCTCGCCTCTATTTTGTGAAGTAATGTGCTGAAATTTAACCCTAAGTCTATGTTTTATCAAAAAGTCCTTAAAGCTATCGAATTTTGATTAAATCTTCAAAGTATGTAAAAGTATCAGCAAATTCACCTAATTTCATCATATCTTTAATCTTATTAGGGTTTGCCCATATTGCTCTGCATACTTCTTCAGGTTGATACTTAACTTTTGAAATGTCTATATCCTCATTAAATAGCCATACATCAATAAAATCCGGAAAATCGTGCTGCTGTCTTTTTAACCTAAAAAGATATTTACCTTTTGCCCGTGACAAATCAATATCTATTTCTTCTTTTACTTCTCTTAATACTGTTTCAAAACTCTCCTCACCAGCAATTGCCGAACCAACTGTTGTTTCCCACATATTAGGCAAAATCTTCTTATTTGGTGTGCGCTTTGTAATTAAAAATTCTCCATTGCTGTTTTTTATCCATACATGTACAATCAAATGATATTCATCTTGTCTCAAAGGTTGTCCACGTTCAATAGTTTTCCCTGTTCTATTACCGTTATTGTCGAGTATATCCCAAAGCTCCACTAAATTTTCATCCTTTCTGTGATTAAACTATGATAAATATGAGAATGTGTCAGAATAATTTAAAAATACAATTCCATTATTGTTATACATAAACGTAATGGCTCCTAATATTTTTCATAATATAGAGCACATCTTCTCAAAAAGATTATTTTTATTATTTCTCCTAGACCATAGTTGTACCTATAAATAGACATTTTTCACTAACTTAATTATTCCAATTTTTCTTGTTAAATTCACCCATTATGTTAAAACATCCAAGAAAAATTATAACTTATTAAACTAACGGTCCTCCTAATAATATTACTAAAAACCCAAGTAATGTAGGAATAAAAGATACAAAGAAGAAAATTATAAATAATATTTTTTTCTTTGAAATAACTATTCCTATTATCGAAATTATCATTTGGATAATAGTTGAATACATAGTACAATAATCACTGGCAAATTGAGAACCTCTATAATAATAACTAACATTAGTCTTAGAAAATAAGACAGCTCCCCAAATTACCACTAAGAATATTTGTATATACCTTCTGAAATCTATATTCATATTTAAATTGCTCACTTTCTATTCATTTGATATTGTTTTAAGATGTAATATTCACAAATACTTCTTGTAGCCTGTTTTTGTATATCAGATGCTTGAATATAAAAAATCAGTCACAGAATATTTCATATATGAACGCTTTATCTCAATATCAATATTATTTTTAAAAGATTCTGGTACACCATAATAATCTACAAAAATAGTATATCTTTTTGAAGCTCCTGATTCATAATATTCTTCTTTGATTCCTTATAAATAAGTATCCGATTCCTACATAAAAAGCTACATCATAGATGTGTATAAACAAAATCCCTAGTATGTGTACATTGAAATTTTCAATTATTATCTCATATATGAGTAAACTTTCAACAATACTTAAACAAATCATCATTATAAACAGAATAATCATTCACTTAAGTTTCCTTACTTAAAAAAAATTCACAATAAGAGCAAGCACAATTGAATTACAATGGAATAGAAGTAAAAGATATTGGTATTTAGGTTTAATCATAAATTTCATTAAAACTCCTCCGCTTATGCAAAACTTATAACTAATTAGTATAATATTAACAAATACTATTACTATTTATTTTTTATATTAATATCTAAATCTCTTCCAACACCATAATGAGGCCTAACAGTTAATCCTTTACCTACTTTAATTCCACCACCTATACTACCAATATCTACAGTTGCTCCTATCTCAATATTTTTATCGGTGAATGGTATAGGTATTTTGGCTTTCGGTGAGCTAACTTCAACTAAAGAAACTTTTATATGTAAATTATTGGTGGTAAATTTCTCTTTTTAATTTGCACTTTTTCTTAACATAGTATCAGGACGATTCCTAGAAATTAAATTATGACAACTCAGTGATATTATCAATACAGAAAAAGCCTTAATAAGAATCAATTTAATTATTAATGGATAAATAACTAGTATCTATTCAGCAGTTTCTATATCTTCAACTGAAACAACAATTTGAGCAATGGTAGTTCCTGTATTACTATCTGAAAATTCTATCTCATAATTACCATCTCCATAACCCTCGATTATATATCCAAAATCTCCCCAATTAACACATTTCCCTTTATATTTATCTGTCAAAAGACGTCCCCTACATACTGTTCCATACTCTTCTACTCCTTTCTTTAATCTTACTAGGATTTGCCCATATTGCTCCTCATACCTCTTCAGGTTGATAATTAACTTTTGAAATGTCTATATCTTCATTAAATAGCCATACATCAATAAAATCAGAAAAATCATGCTGTTGTCTTTTTAGTCTAAAAAGATATTTGCCTTTTGTCTGCGACAAATCAATATCTATTTCTTCTTTTACTTCTCTTAATGCAGCTTCAAAACTCTCCTCACCTGCAATTGCTGAACCAACTGTTCTTTCCCACATATTAGGCAAAATCTTCTTATTTGGCGTGCGCTTTGTAATTAAAAATTCTCCATTACTGTTTTTTATCCACGCATGTACAACCAAATGGTATTCATCTTGTCTCATAGGTTGTCCACGTTCAATAGTTTTCCCTGTTTTATTACCGTTATTGTCGAGTATATCCAAAAGCTCCACTAAATTTTCATCTTTTCTATTAATTAACTATGATAAATATGCGAATATGTCAGAGTAATTTTAATAAAAAGAACCGAAAACACCTATGCCTAATCTTTCTATTTTTTATCAGCATCTGGGCGATAAATACCTGCATGCATCATTTCGCTTCCGCCTCCTTCAAATTCTTCTTTTTTATCGGACTCATTAATTATCTGCAATCTATAAAGACCGACATTATCAATATTTTTATTATCAACTATCTTATCGATAAAAAACATTAAATACGTATCTTCATCTGTTGTAAATATATACATACAATCAAGTTCGCTTTTCTTTTGACCATAATCTTTCGAATCCGAACGTACTACTGCCGGATCATCATCTTTTGATTCTAACTTACCTTTATAGAATTCCATCATATAATCAATATCATTATCAATATCCTGTACTTTATCTAGTGCGTTAGGTGAAAACATCTTTTTCAGCGCTTCCTTGTCTTTATTTTCTAGTGCTTCTATGATTCTCTGAAAACGCTCATTCGCTATTTCTTTATCGCTTTTGACATCTCTTTCATGTAAAAAAGAGCTACACGATAATAGACCTAAAGAAAATATAATTATGGTTATAAATAATATTATCATCTTAATGCTCATAACTTTCTCCTTTTTAATTAAATTCTGTTATTTAAAACCCTTTCTTCCAGCATAGTAGTTTCAAAATCAGAATTTCATGTTTACCAATAATCATATCTCTTGTAAAAATCATTCTACACATCTGAATACTCCGAAAATATATGTACCCATATGCTGTAAAATCTGATGCTTTAATATTCTCATAGTTAGGGTTGTATTATACATCAAATCTGTTTACTTAACTTTTAAAGTAATTGCATAATATTATCTTTATTTTTCCTTATAGATCATAATAATATCACTATCCTGCCCAGATATATCTACATCTTAAAACTTTCATATAATTTTCTAGATTCACCATCACTTATAAATTCGTACAAAAGCTCTCTACTATCATTTTCATCATAAGACCTAATATAAATTTCATTGACTTATATAAGTCCCATTTTAAGATTAATCCATTTACTCCTGTGCCTCAAAATAATACCAATTTCCTTCAATGTATTCTAAATCCTTCATGAACGGTAATTTAGATACTTTGTTTTCATTTTTTAAATAAAGCACTCCTTGTCCCCATTCCGAATCAGACTGCTTTATAAATTGAATAGTATAATCATCTTCAACAATATATCTATATCTCATTTTCTTAGCTAAACACGAACAATCTCCCTTTATTTTTCTATTATCTATATTAACATTAGTCATATCTTTTTCTTCAATTGAAATATTCTCTGGATTCTCTATAGCATAGTTTGATAATTCATTAAAAATGTCCTTATTATTTGTATAAGTTTGAATAATTTTGTTCTTATCTATATAATCAGATTCAGATCCATTCCAACTGAAATATAATGCAATAGATACAAATACTATAACCCATAAAAGGATAAACAGAAAAATTGTTTTTTTCATTTACTCACCTTCCATCAGTTTATGTTCATGTTTTGCTATGAAACTGGCCCGTCAAAGACGTCTCCTTTTAATCATCTTATGATTATTTGTCTCCTCTCAAATTTTTAGTTGACTACTAGACTCATCAAAATGGTAAGTCTGTCCATCTATAAGCCATGAACCTGTTAACATTTTCCCACCACAATCTACGTAGTACTAATTACCATTGCCATCCTCTATACACTTGTCTATTAGTATTTTTTTATATATTCCTCCCAGGTATCTGGATAAGTCTTTTTAATATCAGAAAGTATATCTTTAGGAATTTTAGTCTCCCAATAATTTACTCCTTGGCTAGCAAATTCATCAACAATCTCCATTTTCATTTTATATCCTTCCGAGTCCAATTTGGGAGTCCAATTCCTTAATAAATCAACTGGATAAAATTTATCATTAGGATTATCATTCGGCAACGCAACATTTTCTGCTCTATAATGTGGTTCATTTACCTTTGCTTTCTTCTCTACAATCAAATAATATGCATATTGCATCCATTCTTCCTTAGTAGTGGAACTTACTGCTCCCAATGCGTCAATTGCTGCAGTATAGCCACTTTTTGTTTTATAATTGATATCAGCTCCGCCTTCCACTAAAGCTTTTGTCTTTTCTATACCACACCCTACAGAATGCATTAAAGGGCTTGTGCCAGCCTCTATAACATCATGTTTACGCCCTATATAATTAATATTAGGATCTGCTCCATAAGTTAATAGCAGTTTTACATATTTTGGATCTTTTTTATAATTATTATCTATCCAGGAATAACCCGCTGCTCTGAAGATTGGAGTTTCCCCTTCATTTGTCGTTGCTATATTGGGATTTGCACCACATTTTAATAATGCCTCTGCTGATTTATATTTCTCCGTTCCCACTGCCCATAACAGCAAAGTTGCACCATATTTAGGATCCTGATAGTTTAATAACTGAGTATTGTTTTTAGCTATTTTCTCTATATTCCTAGTTTTTTCATCTCTTACAGCTAGCGCTAGCTCCCATGCTGGAGTATCTTTATAAATATTTATATTATTAATCATATACTCTCCTTTATTATTTATTTTATCATTTACTTTATCAATCACATAACTGGCCGCATTTGTAGCTATGTAATAGGAACATACTAGACTTACAAAAACTACTATAATTAAAAATATTTTCTTACTCATAATAATATTGTTTCCCTTCTTTTATCGCACTTATTACAGCATCCAAGTAATCTACTTAGTACATTTTTATCACTTGTTTTAATGTTGTTCATCTGCTGACTACAAAATTATTATTCTGCAGTGAACTTCCTAGTATTTATACTAGGAAAAGTATTGTAGTTACTGGAAAGTTATTTTCTTTCATAACCTATTTCATTTATGTGGTTAGTTTTTATTGATTTATGTAGCCAAAAAGTACAACTAATATGTAAAAGTTTTCCTTAACCCAAAGCTTGATTATATAACGTTGTAATCCCTTTTAGAGTAATTGAATCTTTTAGTGATTCATTAATGGAACAAACGTGGCTTATGAACTCTTTACTTTTACTCAATACACAATTAATAAATTCACATTTTTCTACCTTATCAACCTGACTTGTTTTATTAAATAGGCTAAGTTGATTTTTACCTGTAATTAAAAAATCCGCACTTTTGCCTATTAATTCAAGTTTTGATACCAATAGAGTATTCTCCTTTTGTTGTATTTCTAACCATTTTGGAGTACCTGGAATATAAAATATAACATAGCCTTGCCTTTTTAGTACGCTAACAGCTTTATTTAGAATAGTAAACCATGATAAAAGCAACTCGTTTCCGAAGGGTATCTCAGTATCAACATATCCAAATCCGATTGTATCAAAAATTATCTCAAACTGTCCGTCAATATTTCCACACATATCAAATGTTTCTGCTGTATGTTCTTTCAATTCATCTATTTCATTATTTAAAATACTCCAATCAATTTCCATTTTGAACCTCCACCTTAATTTACAAAGTCTTTTAAATTATACTTGTACTGACCCCAAGCAGTTTCAACAACCTTTTGCAACTTTATTATCTGTATCCAAATAGTGCCATGAACCATTATGGTTTATCCAGCCTCTTCTTGATACCCCTCTCTATCGTCAAAATAGTACCATGTATCATCAGCTTCTGATTTCTGCATCCACCTTGTTGCCATCGACCATCGTAATAAACTTAATCATTACAATTTCAAAACATCTCTCTGCTGCACTTTTCTCTGCTTATAGATGTAAATCAATAAATCTTATCTTTTTAAAGTTTTTCCTAACGAGAATGCTCCCTTGATAGAAACTGCTTTATTATTTTAGTTGTCTAATATAAGGAAGCATATCATTTTTAATGTTACTACCACTGTCTCATTACAAATATTCACTACGAAATTATAATTATGTGTCTAGGTTTTCCTTAATTAATTTTAATAGGCTTGCTCAAAACTTATAATAAACTACTTTTTTAGTTAGTTTATTAAGATTTATGCAACCACTATTCATACTACACATGACTAGCAGTATACTTACATTTAGCACCATCTCCAATACATTGCGCCATTTGTTGTAATTAATCTATTTATAAAATGAGAAAAGTCACCTTTTATATATTCCCATTCATCAACTGGGTAACCAGCATCTCCATCTATTATATAATCCTTCCCCTTATCCTCGCTTTTTTTCAAATCAAATAATAAAAAGTCTGAATTCCCCATAACTTCAGCAAAGACTACACAATGATCATTTAAGTAATATCCACACTCTATTCTATCTTTAGTTGAGATTAAAATTTCGTTAAGACTAAATATCTTGTAACCACTTCCTCCATATTCTATATCTTCGTATATTATAGCTCCATTGGAAACTTTTAAAAATTCTTTGTAGCTTCTTGGTAACTTAATGTTATTTGATGACTCGAACATATTGATTTCTTCTTCTGAAATTGGATTCTCCCACGAAAATCCCACTTTGATAGTTTGCCCAAAAATATTAGTATAACTTAATGTGTTATTAACAGAAGTCCTTTCTCTTAATACTTTAATTTGTTTCATCAGTAATAGTCCACCTTTCAAAATTTATTTATCATAAGCGTTCCACCATGAAGTAACTTTACTTTGATGTGTCCCTCTTTCTATAGGAGTTAAATTTTAAAAAGATTAATTACATTGTAAATCAAACCTATTTTCTTAGTTTTCAAAAGTAATCTAAGTATTCTTTATGGTTCAATAATCATGTCACTGCCCTGCTCAGATGTGCTCATAGACAACACATTAAAATTTTCATATCATTTATCAGATTTACACTGCATATTGCTACTAAATTCATACAAAAGCTCGCGGTGCTCTTTTTCATCATAAAACCTAATATAAATTTCATAATAATCATTACTGTATTTTTTATAAATCCACACTCTTTTTGTACATGTTGTTCAAATTGATTCCACCCTTTAGGATTCAAATCACTAAGTATTATCATCTTGATCTGTTATATATGCGAATCTTGTTTTATCAGAAATTACTCTCGCACAGCCAATTTGCTCTCTCTCTCTCTTCATAAAATGCGCCAACAGTTAACGCAAAATTCAAGGCTCCTTTTTTATTTCATCTATTTTAATATTTGGACTCCAAAATGAATTTTCAAGCATATCCGTTACTCTCTCAAAATCCATATTTTCAAATCCATCTTTAATAGTTATCTCTTTCATGAATACCCCTTACCCTTCAAACAAATTTTCGATTTAGTAAAATTTTTATCCTTATATTTAAAATTAGTCACTTACTATTTTGCTAACCAAATGCAAATAATATTATGAATATAACAATATTAGGTGCTGATAAGACTAATAAGAACTTTATGATTTCCATCTTTTTATCTCTATCTTCTTTTGTTTCACTTAAGAAATTAGCCCTATATCTATCACCACTAACAAATGATCCATTTAATATTCCTGATATAGCAATAGTAACTACTATAACAAATCCAGTTATTTTTATCGTTATATTGTAATTACCTAATATAAAACCGGTCAGCAATGCTATAATTCCAATAACCAACCCAATAAAAAATGATAATTTCAACTATTTTCACTCCTTAAGAAAATTACATACTTCTTCTAAACTATTTAGTATACTGTATCTATTTTTATTTTCTCAAATTTATCTCTTCATGAAAAAAATTACTGAAATGATACCTAAAAATTATTTCATTTTAAGATAGCTGACACGAAAAAAGTTGCTTTGCAGGATAGAATTCAATCACACCAAGTTTCTCTAATCGTCCATCAAAAGGCAATGTAGTATCAGCTAAATAATTAACTGCTGTTGAAAGCTTTACTTTATCAAAAGAAACAGTTAATTGACAATCTGGTTTCCATATTCCAGGAGCAAAATATCCTCGTTCATCTTTCTTCCCTAAAATATTAAAAATCTTTTGTATTTCGGCATGTAAATTTATAATATTAATATTTTCTGCAATATCTATAGTTATAAATGGTTTATCGGTTGGGTATATGCCATATTTTTTAAAATGGATATTTATCTTCTGTATCTTTTGTGATAGTAAACTAAGTTCTTTTTTAGCGCACTTTAAATCAATAGAATCAAACATAGCAAATTTTATATGGGGATTGTTTTCTGAATTAATAAGATAATCATCAACACCTATATCTGCTAGCCCCTTCCACAAGCATTTTATCTTTTCATCTGAAATTGAATCAAAATACCCAACAATAGCATATGCCATTTTTATCCCTCCAAATTACTTATTCATTATCTTATACTCACATTTCATTACCATGATAGTTTAATTATAACATATTTTGTAAACCCATCTCATAAAATTCTTTTCTAATATTTTTCAATTCAATTGCTATATCCTTTAGTCTGCATATGTTTACAACATATCTGTTAGTTTTAGGGAGAACTAGTGAATTAATCTTATGTATTTCAAGATAGTTTAATTTAAGAACATCTTATAAGGAATAATTTTACGAAAGCTATTTGTCAATATTTTACATTTATGTTATAATCTATAAACATAATCCGTTGTGTTACTTATATAGTACTGATAAAGGGGAGTGGACAAATGCTAAGAGTAAAGATGCTAATGTGCTCATTAATTTTTATAATCTTATTTAATACATACAACATGAGTACGATAACACCATTTAACGCTTTAGCAACAGATGTTGTAGAGAAAAAAAATACAGAAACGTTAAATAAAGATGAAATCCAAGAAAATGAAAGCCCATTTAAAAAGCTGCAGGCTGAAAAAACAGAACTGAAAAAATTAATAAATAAAAAAGAGATTGAAAATGAAATAAAAAAGAAAAAAGAAGAAGAGAAAAGAAATGAACTTGAGTGGAAAGAATTCACACTAACTTTCTATACCTCTCTTAACTCGGAAAACAGTAGTGCTGGACCTGTTACTTGTCAGAACAAACCGCTGACGCCAGGAGGCGTTGCTAATAACGTAATACCTCAGAACACTAATATCTATTTAGAAGGTTATGGACAAGTTACTGTTAATGATAGAGGCTCTGATAAATATTTTGGTGTAGATAACAGATTAGACGTATTTATCGAAAGAGAACCTGGAGAAAGTGATAAACAGTACTATCAAAGAGTAAACAGCTATGGAGTTCAGAAAGTTAAAGGTTATATAGTAAAATAATCTCTGAAGTTTTAATATTGAACACTAAAAATACCGCAAATTCAATTCTGAATAATACGGCAT
>Ga0209281_1001803_pt1 | contig 10684 bp, 15 predicted proteins | sample MedtruBG_FD_187514 | JGI IMG/M metagenome (GOLD analysis project Ga0209281, IMG submission 187514) | Root nodule microbial communities of legume samples collected from California, USA - Medicago truncatula BG (SPAdes) (version 2) | ecosystem: Host-associated > Plants > Roots > Nodule | place... | reverse complement strand
ACAATCAGGCACTTATCGCCCTGGCAAGACGCCGCTGTGACGTTCTGTTCGCCATGATGCGTGACGGTACTTTTTATACCCCTGCGGCATCATAAGCATGCTTGACAACTTAATAGGGGCACCCCCCTGATAATGGGGCGAATATGCCGTCGGACGCATTTAACCTTATAATTAATCTAAGGAATGAATATGAATAGCTTATCCACTACCGACGACTCACTCGTCGTCGGCAAACTCCCTGCCGGTATATCTGTTAACTCAATGGAGGTCGACTTTCCCGACGCGGTCTCACACCGCTCGGCAAAAATCTTCGGTAACGAGAAAAATAATCTCCCCGTCCGGGTCCGCTTTAAAATTATCCGGACCGATGAAAATAATAATGTCACCGATGAATGGAAAGACAAGGTTTATCTTTACGACACATCCTCAAAGAAAGCGCTTTCCGGTAGCGTCGGTATACACGACGGAACCAGCAATGAGCTGTTCTGCAGTCTGAGTAAAAATGATTACACCCTGGGGTTTTATGACAACGGGGGTGGGGAGACGCCGGTTTCTGCTGATGGTACGGCGGAAAAGGTATTTTATGTGAGTAGTCTGTCTGTAATGCACTCCGCGAAGGAGTTTAAGCTGGGGGCATTTCTGTCGCCGGAGCACAGTGCCACCCCCATCGGTGACGGCAGCGATGCCTCCAGCCAAGAAAAGGCGACCGTCGCTCTGACCGTTATGGAGCCGATTGATTATACCAACGCCTCGGCGTGGGGGGGGCAACAAAGGGCGGTGAGACCGACATTTCCTTCCATGGTAATCTTGTGCTCGAGGCTCGTGGTGAAAAAAGTGTTGATGAAAATAAGGTGTCAGGGAAATATACCACCTGGCAGCTCCGTCATTTCATGTTGAAGGATAATTCCCCTATCAGGCTGACTGTCACCAGCGCCGGAGGGGCAGAAGACGGTAAACTGGCCCCCAGCCAGGGCGCCGTGGCCTCATCTGAACAGACCATCAATCCTGAAACCCGCTTTAATGCCTGGGTCGTCCCTGTGCAGGGAAAAGCGTTAACCATCACTCCCCGGGAAACCGCTCAGAACCATACATTTGTGGAAGTGAAGATCCCGATAACGCTCCTCTCCTTCAGCCACGGACTGAATTATAACACCCAGGATATTTCTGTTATGCAGGCATCAGTGACGGTTAAGGATAATGATTTTTCTGTTCAAACCAGTAACGACCTGACGGGCATAGTGAACATCCGTGACAATGTGGGACATTAACAGCTCCTCCGGGTGACCTGTAGCACCGACGGCCGACCGGCCGTCACCGGCAAAGGCTGACACCTGCTCCGTCCGGGCGCCGACATGCCGGCGCCCCTTCCCGCCACGGTGTCATGGCCGTTTCTGAGATATTCACCCCTGCATTTCCGTTAAACATGACCCGGCGCATCCTGAAAGATGTTATTGAAAAACTTTAAAACCAGCGATAAAGCGTGAGCTGGTCAGCTGTCTGACCGTGCAGTTTGCCATGAGCTTACGTCAGGCATGCAGATTGTTATCACTGAGCAGGAACGTGTATCTTTACCAGCCTTACACTCGCCGGGATGAACCAGTGATTCTGGCACCGACTGAGCTGGCAGCACGTTATACGCAATATGGTTTAAAGAAGCTGTTTCAGCTGCTTCGCAGGCAGGGCAGCATCTGGAACCATAAGCGTGTTTACTGCCGGTTAAAGCTGTATTTTTGTCGGAAAGGAAAGCTGCGTTTGCCTGTGTGTAACCTGACACCACTGGCCACGCCGGAAGCGCAAAACCAGAGCAGGTCTATCGATTTTATGCACGCCCGCTGGGCTGCGGCAGGCGCTTTCGTACCTTCAATATAGTGGATGATTTTAATCGTGAAGCGCCGGCGATAGAAATCGACCTGAATATCCCGACTCAACGTGCCGTCCGGGTCCTGGACAGAATAGTGGCAAGCCGCGGCTACCCGCTGAAGATGCGAATGGATAACGGGCCAGAACTGGTCTCACTGGCACTCGTCACAATGGGCTGAAAAACATGGCGCGCAGCTCGAATTTATCAAGCCGGGCAAATCGACACAGAACGCGTTTATCGAACGTTTTAACCGAACTTACCGGACAGTAATCTAGGATTTTTCTCTGTCAGCCCCCAGGATGAAGCCCGGGAAATCACGGAATGCTGGCTGAATGAATACAACAGCGAGCGTCCCCATGAATCCCTGAAAAACCTGACGCCGGAGGAATACCGGCTGGGATCAAAAGGTCGGAATCTCTGATTTAACCTGGCATCGATATTGGGATGGGATCAAAAAAACGGAACTCTCAAAAAGTACGTGGAACTAAAGCTGGGATACTTACAGGTGCAACTTCCTGCTGAGATACAACATAATCCAGTTTATATCCTGATGCTGAAGGGTCGTTGTGGGCAGTGCAACAGAAACTTATGAAGAAGCATGTGAACGGATCCGATTGAGGCCAAGAGAGAAGGGGGATATTTACTACCCCACTCTCAACACGTGTTGTTTGTCTCAGAAGGTATAGCTAATACCTACAGTGAGCTCGGTAACGTCGTGTTTATTGACCATCGGGCTATTGCTTATGGTTGAAGGATAAAATCGTCCCGTGATTTCTCCCCAAGTATTCCATTGGTTTGACCAGGCATAATTCATCGCCAGTTGTAAGTAAGGCACATAACTGTCGTTTGGGCACCAGATGGAAAGGCCGCTACGTTCAGACTCTTTATCTGTTATCCCATAATAATAACGTGTATTTTGCGTATTCGACCAGTCAACGCCCACCTCAGGGACCAGGGTAAAATTCCCCCACTGCTGCAGTAGAATATAGGATACATTCAATGTTACTCCCTTACTGTTATTCAGCGTGTCAGCGCCCACTGTTGTGCTGAAAGCTCCAACAGGGGAGATATACAGCCAGGTAAAGCCGCCCATCATCGTGCTGTAGCGACTATTGAGGCTGCGCATAGCCGAATTGCGACCATCGGAAGAACTATATTGATTAGTGTAGTAATAGAGTTTTGCACGGAAAAGTTGAGTATCGGTATTGATAAAATTATATCCAGCTTCAGTGCCATCAATGTACCAATCTTTACCGTTGTAACCGATATAGGGCAGGGCCCAATGATCTGCATGACGCGTTTTATACGCGGTTCCGTAATAGCCCCCCTGAACGCCAAGAGAAAAATCAGCGCTGTGTGTAACTTCAACAACGAATAGCATAAAGGCCAGCATAAATTTAAGGTTTTTACACATCATTTATTCCTTTCCCGGGTAAAAGTACTCAAGACAATTCAACGGGTGCGGCGTATATCCAGTGAATATGTCGGGCCAATAGTCGGTACGTCAGATCTTGTAAGGTGGCTACGTTTCTTCAGTTCTTCAAAAGGAAGACTGTTATCCAGGAGATTGTTCTTGTAGCAATAACGATCCGTATAACCACTTAGCAATATTCTCCAGTCATATTTCACCGCAAAGGATACGGATTTTCCATGATAAAATATGTTGGACGTGCAATTGTTCAGCAGTGTGTTATACCACTCAGGGTGTTGGTTAACTTTCTCAATTCTTAACAGATAACTGCGAAATAAATCCTGGCTTTGCTGACGTGTAATGTTTAAAGGGTAGAGATAAACACGCTCTTTTCTTACGTTGGCACGGACACCAATCAGATCCCTTTCATCAGCAATTACATAAACCAGGGGATAATTTTTCAAAAAACCGCCAAAGGCAGACCAGGATTGATTTTGCCGTCTGCGAGTTTCAATTGATATTGCCAGCCATCGCCCATTTTCGAAGCCAAAACTTAGGAAGACATGTGCGATAGCGTTTCCTGCCCAATATGATAAAACCAGGTCAGTAGCGATAACGTCACTCAGTTTCAACTGACAATCATACCAGTCCGGGGCAGGACGAGTTTCATTCCGATAGCTAAAATTTCGTATATGACTAATGTGAACATTATCACTGTCTTGCCATTCTATTGAGGCCACCCGGGAATACTCTTGCAGCCAGGGAACCATCTTATCGGCGTCATTTCCTTTATTTTTCATTATCATGTTCTATCCAACTGTTGTCTCCAGCGATGCAACCACGAGTGCTCAGCAGGATGAACAAGAGCATGTAGCGTGCGTGCATAGTCCAGCATCAGACCTGGTGTCCAGGCCATGGTGGTAGCGCGTTTTCGTAACTGAGCGGCAATCCATAACTCCGGCATGAAAAATAAGCGGATGAAATGTAGCCATCCACGCTTGCCGGAAAGGATGCCGTCAAGCGCTGATTCGAGGGCGTAGGCAACGCTGCTGGAACAGTTACGCCACGTCAGGTTATACGTGTTGACCTCGCGGTAGCTTTCCCAATAACGGCGTAAGGCGTTGGCATTGTAATGATGAAAGACAATTTTCCAGTCGGAATCACACCAGTCGGCCGCTTCACGTTGATAGCTAGGTTTAAATTCACCGGGCACATTATTTTCCTGAATAGCTTTAAGCGTTTGAAAAAATTCCGAGGGTGAGCGGTCAATCTCCACAGCAGGATACAGACTGATGTATACATCAGGTGGCGATTCCAGTGCGGCATGTCCCGTTGAAATAACTCCGTCAATATCAACCGCGGCAATATAGCGATTAATCACCGGCCGTGGGACGGGCGAATTCTCGGAAGAGCCCTCCGGGGTCCAGATATGAACAATCAGCGGTCCTCCTGGGTGAGCGTCATGCATAAATTCCGAAGCTGGTGGTTGCGTTGCGTGTTCCATCAGGTTGAAGATGGTCGACCCTTCACGTAGCTGGAATGCACGGAATGACAGCCGAAGGCACTGAATGCTGCCTAAAATCATAATCATGCCAAGAAATTGTGAAATGGTTCCATGATGATGGGTGGGGTAAGGGAAAAAGAGGAACAGAGAAAAAGCCAGTTGCGCAATACCACCAACAAAAATCTGCGGCCAGCGATCGTAACGAACGACCCAGGCTGAAGCCATGACAAACAACCCTGTAATGAAAAAAGCGAAACCGAACAAAATGGCCAATAGCAGATTGCTGCTTTCACGCCCGGAAAGGATTAGGATTGCAATAAAGCAAAAGGTTCCACCTTTGAAATAATATACTGATTTTTGCGCACCTTTAGCATTGTTGGCTAAAATCAGTGTCACAAGGCTTTCGATCAGTAGCAGAATGCCAAAGACGTGGAAAGGGAAATAGCGCATTCCTTCTATGCCATCCAAGAAGATAGAGATGCCAAGCCCCCCCCACAGTACACCCACAATCCCCAGTGCCGGGGCTAATTTTCGCACAAAAGCCATGCCCATCAATAACAGTGCAACCTGCAGCATTGGTCACATCCCCTTGATAATTGGGTCGGGCTCCTGAAATTCGCCCGCCCAGTAGCCAATGAGCACGACGCCCTCCGGCTGCTGTAATGCAATGAGCTTCGTTTCTTGTAGATGCAACGTGTTACCCGGAGAAAGCATCAGTAAAAACCGAAACGCTCCCTTGGTGGCGCTACCATTTTGCACAATGGCCCATCGTTCACGCATTATTTGTTGGTCATCATGTGACATCAGAGAGAATAGCTGGTCGGTGTGATTAATCATCGAAAGGTGTTGAGTGAGTCTGCTGGGCGAACTCTGGTCCCAGGTCAGGTGTCCGCTTCTGGGATCCAGATAATAGGATGATGCAGGACTGGTTCTCTGATGATGCTTGAGTAGATAGACAAAGTTCAGCAGGAGCGCTGTGCCTGACAGATAACACTGTGCCAGCAAAAGGGGCTCGCCTGGGTGCAAACCGGGTATAAACAGCGGGCCGTTACGCTGCCATGAATAGTAAATCACGATGATGCAAAAGCTCAGAAATGCCATCGCCCCCATCTGATTCCCACTGAGCACCGGTATCATAATCATCACCAGGACGGGGATACAGGCCAGGCTGAACAGGAACGCTTCTCCCCGTGGCCCGCCAATAGGCTGATGGAAAACATAAATTGTACTCAGGCATAACACCAGCCACAGCGCACCACCTCTCAACCATTTATGCGATATTTCTAGCTCTTGTCTCAAGAACAATCCCATCACGATAGTTGTCAACAGAATAGTGCCGACTACGTTGGCAGACCACCAAATCCATACCGTCTGAGCAAAGTCCACTCCATGGTGCAACACAACCCACCCTCCGCCGAGCACTGCTGCAAAGGCACTGGCTATCAGAGTCGCAGACAACCAGATTACCAAGCTGTATAACGTGTCATGAGGCCGAGTGAAATGCCGTACGCACCAAGCGACAGATAAATCAGTACTTAAAGAAATAACAGAGTGCATCAGAGATATTTCAAGCGGATGCCGCATTGTCACATCAAGAAACGTTCTAACGAGAAACAGGCTCAGGAACAAATATGGCCAGAAACGACGAGGTGTTATCAGGAAAGCACTGACGGCAATACCTGCCGGAAACCAGACAAAAGACACCTGGCTGACGGGATCATCAAGATAAAGTGATATGTACCCGAGAAAAAAATAGAGTACACACCACAGCAATAGCTGCATCAAAAATCGAACTGAAGACACCATGCCCCCGGAGTAAAAATTTTCGAGATTAGTACGATGATCTAAAGCGTAGTACAAAAATCATACTGAATGTGATTGTATGTTCCCCACTGAGTAGACCGTTCGGGTAAATCGCACCTTTAATGGTTCTGTGATGCTTTGGCTGTGGGGGCAGAGGATGAGGACATTATTTCAAAGAACAGAAAAGAAGGAACAAGTGCCCACTCTGTAGAGGAAAGATCCTGCTGTCACGCTCTGTACATATACTGAAAACAGCCAATAACCACAGATACAAAACAGTCTATGTTGACATACTACATGGTGTTTAACTATATTCCCGGAAAGTATGTTTATCCGTATCAAGGCCACGTTACTTTTAAATACGTAAATAACTGGTTCGGTGCTCTAAATAAAAATGCCGCACAGTTTTACAGGTTTTATTATGTCTGAACCGATGACTTAATAATAATGCTGAGCTCAACCGAATGACCAAAAAATACCGCTTTTAAAACCGGCTAAAATAAGAGAGTCCTTATGTTGAAAATATATATCATTCTCGCTGTTTCGATCACGGCAGAAACGCTGGCAACCACAATGATGAAGGCATCACATGGATTCACCAGATTGATACCCAGCCTTATTGTGGTTCTCGGTTATTCCATTTCGTTCTATGGACTTTCGCAGGTTGTAAAAGTAATGAATATTGGAATTGCTTATGCAATATGGGCCGGCTTGGGGATATTTCTTGTTTCAGTGATGTCATTTTTGATATATAAACAACGACTCGACATTCCGGCACTCATCGGATTGGCGTGCATTGCAGCAGGTATTATAATTATTCAGCTCTTCTCTAAATCTATAACTCATTAAATAATGTGTCACATCTGATTATTGTGCCTTGATTCTGATTACCCCGCCACACTTACTGAACCCGGCCAGCCGAGCTGGGGTTTCTGTTCTGTTGTCTACGTACAGTGTACATGGTAAGGTGTGTTCATTACCCCTGAACGGGAGCTGATAAAATGAGAGAGCGCAACAACGTGCCACCGTTGAAAATTGATTCCGCTGATTTCAGCAAAAATTTGGGGATGTACTCCAGAAATTCGGAGCACACTGAGCAATTTCTTGCCCGTGGTATTGAGGATTACCATATTGATGACTATGTGCCACCAGCTAACTATAGTCTCGTCAAATCCCTGTTTGAGGATCAGTATCGAATCGTCACCACTGACGAAGGTAAGCCATATACCGCCTACGCCGTGAAGCTGGTGCACCATCGTGAAATCACATACCCGCATAGCGCTGTAACTCAAGTGATGGTCTGGCGTACCCCGTCCAGCCGTCATTATTCAGCCATTCAGGGCTTCGCAAAGCTGTTTTTCCGCCATTTACTGGATACCACCAATATCGTGGTATCAGACAGCGAGCAAACAGGCGATGGACAGCGTTTCTGGCTGGATATGCTTGACTGGGCATATAACAGCGGTTACTCGCTTTACGTTGCTGATGGAACTGAAGGAGAGGACCGGCCTAGGTTTCCAATCACCTCACTGGATGAACTGGAAAACCGATGGCTTGAATATGCGTGGGGTTATGACCATGATGTACACCCACACCGCCGCCTGATTATCAGCAAAAAGCCGCTGGAGGCCGCGTGATGGTAGATGTGAAGGAATTGCGCCTGTCACTGGGCGTTTCACGCGCCGAATTCGCTGATGCGGTCGGCGCATCAACCGCGTTGGTGCAGAGCTGGGAGTTAGGACGTCGCCAACCTACCGGTGTTGCGTTAAAGGTGCTGGCGCTCCTGCAACGTAATCCGAATCTATTAACAGAATTACGTCGTATAGAGGGTTAATGACATTGTTAACCGAACAATAGGGGGATGCGGACGAATTCCTGGACCTTCAGGGGTTAATTTATGCATTCATACAAGGACTGGATCCGGGCCGTCGAACTCTATTACCGGTATATAAAGTAAGTCTCCGTTGTTGTCATGGAGCTGGGATATCCTTCCACAAAACAGTTGAGCCGTTGGGTTAGGATTTATGAAGAGAAGGGCGATTTATCCAGGGAATTAAAGCCAAGAGAACGCTATTCACGTGCACAGAAAATTGTTGCTGTTGAGCATTATCTTACTCACGGTGGTTGCCTGTCGTACACTCGCCGTGTCATCGGCTACCCCAGTAGCGAAATTCTAAAGCGCTGGATTGAAGAGTTTTACCCAAATGCGCGTCCCCTGGCCATTCGCTCTGGCACAAACAAATGCTTCAGCCGGGAAGAGAGATCTCAGGCCGTCCGGATACTGCCAGACATCGATGCATTTCCCCTGAAAACGACGGTTTTCTTCATTATCCTCAAGCAAATAAAGCTTCTTATCATACTGTAAAGTCAGGTTTTTTAGACCTGACGTTGTCCGCGCCAGGTAAATCTCGCCCGCAGGTTTTCGCCATTCTCCAGCGGGCGGTGTACGTCAAAATCGTAACATTGCAGACAGCTCAAATTTGGCCTATATTTAGACTTCTACTGTCTGTGAGGTTATTATGAAAGTTGAAACCATCAGCTACGTGAAGAAAAACGCGGCATCGCTCGATCTGGAAGAACCGATACTGGTCACTCAGAACGGGGTTCCGGCGTATGTGATTGAGTCCTACACCGCGCAGCAGGAGCGAGAGAACTCAATAGCACTGCTTAAACTGCTGACTCTTTCAGAGAAAGACAAAGCAGACGGTAACGTGTTCAGTAAAGAGCAACTGCTGGCGGGTCTGTAATGGCGGTAATGATTCAGTACACCAAAACCGTCAAAACCTGCATCGATGACATCGCCAGCCATCTTCGTCGTATCAACACCGCACCCAAAGACGTGATCAGTGGCATCATTGAGCACTTCGAAAAGAGGGTAGGTGATTTTCCGTTGGGTTGTCAGATTTGCCCTGAACTACTCAAAATAGGCTGCGCAAAATATCGGGAGTGCAATACTCCGGATGGCTACAGAGTCCTGTACTCGGTTGAGGATGATGTAATAACGGCTCATGCAATACTGTCCCACAGGCAGGATATTCAGAACCTTCTCTTCAAACGCCTGATTAGCGTTTGAGTGGATGTACAAGAAATTCTGTCCAGTTATCCCGCTTTTACCCACATCTTCTGTGGGTAATCAACATGTAGTATCCCGGCCAGTTGCGTTCGACACCATACATTTTTCATTTCGTCGTGGCGGATAATCAGTCGCTCAAAATCCGGCCATGAAGCCTACTATTAACGATCTGTGATTTCCCGTACTTCGTTCAGAGTTCTGAACAGGTAAAAATCCAAGATTTCTGTCCGGTACGTCCGGTTGAAACGTTCAATAAAAGTATTCTGCGTCGGTTTACCGGGTTTAATAAATTCCAGCATCACACTGTGCTCTTCAGCCCATTGGGCCAGCACCAGTGAGATCAGTTCTGGACCATTAGCGCGGCTGATAAACCCGGGTTCGCCGGCGTGAATGAGGACGCCAGAGACCGTCGGCAGTCATCCAGTTACGAACAGTTTCAACGGAGAGCTGTATATGGTGGCGTTCAGCCAGTTTTTCCGTCGCGAGCGTCGGACCAAAATCCGAATAGTGGCACCGAATAAAATCCAGGGCTTTGCAGCGGATCTCTTCATCGATCCGATTATTTGCAGGACGGCCACAGCTGGAAGACATGCGTACAAGACGCTGTACCTGACGAACGCTGAGTTCAAGAATATCAACAGAAGTGTTTATAAACACTATCGTTTATATCGTTAATTATTCAGGCTACGAGCCGCGCGCAGCCTGTCTCCAGAATGCCGCTTCGCGGCATGGAGGCTCCAGCCGCTGTCTAAGAGTACTCCGGGGATAAGGGTGCCGTGACCTGGCGAAGCCGGTACTTATCTGAAAGGGGTTCTGTGCCGGAACCCCAGAATATGTTTTTATTAAAGGCCGGGAAGCGGTACCCCCGGCCTTAATTACGTTTCCGCTATCAGCCCATCAACTGGTGTAGTGGTTGAATAATCAGGACACTAAACTTACATCCATAACGGAGGTGTTTAGTGAACCAGAAACGACAATTTACCCCTGAGTTTAAAAAAGAAGCCGTAGCCCTGGTGACAGAGCAGAACTATA
>Ga0209281_1001802_pt1 | contig 10688 bp, 5 predicted proteins | sample MedtruBG_FD_187514 | JGI IMG/M metagenome (GOLD analysis project Ga0209281, IMG submission 187514) | Root nodule microbial communities of legume samples collected from California, USA - Medicago truncatula BG (SPAdes) (version 2) | ecosystem: Host-associated > Plants > Roots > Nodule | place... | reverse complement strand
GATGATATTTTGATCATCCTCGTTCAGATACCTTGATATCAATACCGTTTATTGAACACTTCTCATGTAAAGCATTGTGCGTTATATGTCGTGGAGAATAGGATTAGTAAGAACCTGCTCGCCCAGTTTTACGCCAACCAGGCAAAAAGTGATGAATAGGGCAACGAAAACAGAGCTGATCGTGTTGTGTCGTCGTACTGGATTGACTAAAGACAGACCGTTAGACTGAGCGCAGACCGGGCAACCGTCCACGCTATTCTTGACGCACCGGACATCGGTAAAGACCGATCTCTATCGGCGATCGTTGTTTTCCACCGTACTGAGTGACGGGCTTAAAGGCTATACCCTACGATGAATTTACGACCGTTTACCCATTCGGAATACATAAGCAGGGGCAATGCGCCCCTGTTACTGAATGGAGTATTAAAATGCCTCGTACACGGGCAGAACGCCGCCACCATGAGCGCCGACTGAAAGCAATTCGCAGTCACTACAACAACGCCGGGAACCGATCGCCAGCGCATATCGGTTCGGTTTACCAAACACCCTGCACTTGTAGCTGCTGGATGTGCGGAAATCAACGGCATCACCACGGTATGAGCAGGCAGGAGATTAACGACCGCTTGCAGTATACCGATTAGGAGAAGGGCAGATGCACCATGACACTACGGGAGAACATTTGTAAGTACCTCAACAGGAGCTTACTCATGTCTACTTTCAACCCCCGTAAAGACCGCGATCGTCACGGTAAACCATTGCCACACTGGCGAGTGCAATATGCTACCCGCTGTCGTGTAAAGCATATTCACTACGCAGATCGCTGTGGAAACAACGCGCCCCGCGTGAACTACAGTAAAAATCCGGGCTACTGGAACAACCTGTATACGACCCGCCGACGTCGCGCTGATGATCGCACACTATTGCACGCGGTAGTGACGGGAGCCGATCCTGATGGCCTGCTATGGTTGCCGAGCAATCGACCTTCAGAATACTACTGGTAAACCCCAGACCCGCTTCGGCGGGTTTTTAATTCCTGGATATATCCCACCTCTTATGGAGGGGGCCAGCAACACGTTATGGGTTTGTCTGATTGTCCTGAGATTTTTGCGTCGCTCAATTTAAGTCGTTACGTCTTTTTTAAAATGTTCTCAAAATCAGCACTGCTTAGATCCGGTGTAGAGCACAACATGTCTCTGGCCAATGCGCGGCGACGCCGAAGGAGTTCGTCCAGCGTTTCTTCAAACGTCGTGATTTCAGAGTCCATTACTGTCGGATAATACACATAAACATCTTTTGTCTGGCCGATACGGTAAGCGCGGTCAGTTGCCTGATCTTCTTTTGCCGGATTCCAACAGCGGGTGAAATGAATAACGTGGTTTGCTTTCTGCACGTTAACCCCAAATCCAACCGCGACGGTGGAGAGAATAATCACGCCAAAGCCGGGCTGGGACTGGAAATCGTCAATCAATCGCTGGCGGCTATTCTGGCTCTGGCTTTTTGTACTGGTATCGCCATTGATGATCACCGGACGGAAACCGAAACGCTGTTGAACAGCACGCTGAATTTCTCGCTGTAGATCGCGCAGCTCAGTAAAGATAATCACTTTGTCTTTACTGGAGTGTTTAATTTCATCCAGCGTTTTCAACATCCAGTTAATCTTGGGTGACCCTTCCCGATAGCGAGGTTCAGGGTTAACGACCGCCGGATGGGCACAAATGAGTTTGAGTCGATGCAATAACCCTAACATCCCCGTACCTGCTTGCTGCATTCCCTCGCTTAGTGACTGTTGTTGTTGCCAGTTGGCTATCGAAGAAAGATACAGTTGCTTTTGAGGGCCAGAAAGAGGCAGTTGCTTACAGCTGACGACTTCGATTTTTTGCGGTAAATCACGTGCAACCTCTTCTTTCGTTCGACGCAATGTTTGGGGTTCGATGAGCGCTCGCAAGCTTTCAAGCCGCGCTGTATCGCGGCCCGCTTCGTTCTCTATGGGGCGTACATAGTGTTTGCCAAATTCATTGAGTGCGCCCAACAGGCCCGGCTGAGCGAAATCAAAGAGGCTCCAAAGGTCGACAAGCGTGTTTTCGACAGGAGTGCCGGTGCATGCCACTTTAAATCTGGCTTGTATCGCATTGGCTGCATGGGTGATTAATGCCGCCGGGTTTTTTATTTTTTGTGCCTCGTCGCAGACCATAATGGACCACGGTTGGCGTGCCAGTGAGAACTCCTGATCACGAAGCGTTTCGTAGGTTGTCAGAATGATTTTCGCTTCACCCTGCCAGCCGGGTTTGAGCAAATTTTTGATCCCCTGAGACTGCAGATGAGCAGGAATAGCCTGTTTCGGGTATTTCACCGCTTTAATGGTGTCACCATACAATTTCATCACCGGAATTCCAGCGGTGTAGAAGAAATTGTCCAATTCACGTTCCCAGTTATCCAAAAGAGAAACGGGTGCAACGATGAGGCTGGGTGGCTCGTCTGGGAATTTTTCGATGAACCACACCAGAAAGCTCAGGATCTGCAGCGTTTTCCCCAGCCCCATATCATCTGCCAGCAGGCAACCTGCGGTTTCCTGAGGTGAACTAAGAAAAAGCTGCTGAAGCCAGGCCACGCCTTCGCGCTGATGGTCTTTGAGCCGGATGTGCTCTTTCAGGCTTAGCGGAATTTCAGGATCAGTATGGCGTGCATTGAGGAGTGAATCTCGACGCTGTTTGATATAGGCCGCTTTTTCAATGTTCTGTTCAATTTTGAGGACCGCGCGGGCTGCTTTATCAGCACTATTCCCCTCTGATTCATGTGCTGTATTTTGCTGTTTTTCCCAGTTCTTGCTGAACGTTTTCGCGGCATCCAGTGGCAGTTCAGTCTCATTCCAGGGGGAGATGATATGCGTTTCACCAGCCGCTTCTGCACGAGTGATTCTCTCCTGCAGTACATCGAAATGCTGCAGGTTTTCAGGTTGCCAGCCATCCAGTGTTTCTACCGAAAATGCAGAGAAATCGATGTCATCAGGGAGCCAGTTTTCGCTTTGCGCCTTGGTCAGCCAGGGCGAAGATATTTTTTCGAATTCACCGATGCCGATGACGCGATCGCCATATTTACCAAGATCCAGGACATCGTTAAATTCTTTACCTTCAACCTCCTGTTGCCAACGCAACAGGAGTGACTGGCAATCATGCCATTGTTGTTCAGTAAATTGACTCAATTCAAGCTCATAGCCCTGCCAGGATCCTGCGGGCATTTGTGCGGCAACGCTTACACCTAAGGCCTGGACAAATTTTTCCAGCTCCCAAGGGGCGGAAAAGAGGAATGACACTTCCGGTTGTGGCACGGGCGAGACCGGCTCCAGAAGCAGAGTAATGTCTTCTATCTTAATATCATCATTTACACGGGGTTGTAACCTGAAGTGATGGAAGAAAATGTGTGCATCGAACAGCGCCTGCTCGTGTTCTTCGGGGGCAATGACACTGGCTGCATCTTCACCCAGGAAAGTATAGGGATTGCGAACAAAGGAAAGAGCTTCACTTCCGGCCACCCTACGGCCGGGAATGGAGTGTATTGAATTCAGGATTTCTTTTACTTCAGGTGGGATGATGACATGGCTGAGCTCGCCGTTCTCTCCGGGAATACGATAGCTATCATGGACCTGTGAGTTCTTGTCAAAACTGCCAAGCCAGTTAGCGGGTTGGTCCTCAAAGCGGGGTTCAATCTCGATAACAGCAGTATCAGCAACCGTTGCCTTGCGGAGGCGTAACGACAATGAAGTGGGTTTTATGACGTGCGTTTTTTCTAAATAATCATCAAATTTTGCTGAGGCCTGTTTCGCGCATTTGCGAATAGCGGCCCATCCCAACTGGTTGGTGGTTTCGCCAGGAGTCTGAATTTGCTGAGCACCAAGCTGCTCTATTGCCTGCAAAAGCACCCAGTTTTCCCGTGATAAAAGGTGCTGATTATTTTCATAAGTAAAAATAGCGCCGGTACGATTGAAACGAATCTGCTGTCGCGCAGGAACCGAAGTCCATTCAGCAATCCATACACGGAAATCATTATCGCTTAGGGCTCCTCGCGAACTTAAACTTGCACGTAGGGGTAAAATCTCAGGCACGCCAATCAAAGGCAAACTGCTTGCATGCCCTTCATCATTCAGCAGACGATACAAGGCCTCCCAGCTCAATAACCAGCGGTCTGTAAGTGATATCAGATAGTCTTCTTCAGCCAATTGCTCAAGCCAGGATGCCAGTGCCCATAGCTCGGGGGCATTCACCAACGATTGCTGAAAACTGAGTCCATTTTCCTCAATCTGGTACTGATTCTTCAGGTGGTATTCTATCTGCTGACGGTTTCCCGTCAGTTTACTTAACAGACGTTTAAGCATTATTTGATCCAGTAGCGATGCGGTTCTTTAGTTACGGGAGCGAAGCCGAGTCGGAGTAACTCTCTTTCCGTTGTGTCATCCGGTGTTTTGAACTGTACAGACAGCACGCCACCTTTTTGCCGGTTGTCGCTGACGATGCAAGAGGCGTTTTCCAATAGATGCTGTATGGCCGTATCCCGCAGTGGATTAATGATTTTGATATCAGATAGCGAGACGGGGGAAGGGGTTTTCTTGTCAACAAACTTGACGGGTTCTTCGGCCATCCAGCGAATGCCTAATTTTCGCAGTTCTTCGTCGTATTTCAGCATCCAGCCGGTAATGTGGACCTTGTTATAACCTTCAGCGCGCGGCATATGCGGCATTCGGAGTTCGCAGCGCCCCTGATCTTTTAAATGAATATTGATGTCCAGCGTTCCTGATTCTGGATTGAAGGGGGCATGGCCGATTCGATAGGCATACATCGCATTCCCCGTTCCAGAAAACTCAACGAACAGATAATCATTGATTTGCATAATCATGGCGTTATCCAGGCTGCGTCCGCCGCGTAAATGGCTCAACCGGCCTTTATTTTCCTCGCGGAATTTCACAAAATCGCTACCGCGATCATGCCATGCATCTGGCCCCATCACGATGCGTGTGAATCCCATCTGGTTCGCGAAACGCAGCCAATAGTGCAGTCGTGCCTGATCGACATCGCCATTGCCGCGAAGCAGTTCAAAGAAGTGCATCAAATCTTGTTTTGCTAACCAGCCTCGCACCATCGCAGCGACAGGTTCTGAAACATACTGATGCCATTTATTCTGCTGGCTCTTCAACTGTGGGTTATCCCAGTATTCCAGAGCAGCCAGCTTTAAGGCTGTAAGTGCCTGATCGCGATAGGTTGAATGATAGTAACGGGTTAGCGTCGCGGTCATGATGTCGTCACGAAAACGAACCCACTGCGCTGCCAAGCCTAATAGCCAACTGATTTTATCCAGATAATGAGGATCATCCAGAGTATCAAGCTGCGCCAGCAGCACTGTGAAAATACGTTTCCACAACCAGCTGCTATCGGGGATTTGCGCTATTTTTTCGAGTGATGATAAAGAGTTGCTCTCACCGGAAAGTAGTTGTTGGGATATCACACCACCAGCCTGTGGCGTAAAAATATCGTGGTAAAATTCAATGGTTTTCATCCACGATTTTTCTCTCCGGATAGCGGCTTTCACCACGAAGTAGCCCTGGGCGATATGCCCGCGCAGGACACACCAATGCGGGTTGGTTTCTGGCGTATCATTCTTGTAGGCAAAATAGCTTGAACAAAGCGCGGCCCAATCCTTACGTTTTAGCTTTTTGGCTTCTATCCGTTGTTTGATTGCATTATTTATTTCCGCAAAGAACGCATCATCTTCCAGTAAGACCGGCAGATGGGGGTAGAGCGGGTCATTATCAGCAAGGCCATAAAACACCATTCGCCACTCACGCTCGTTAAGCTCTTCTGCAAGACGAAAACGACGCAGGGCCGCCAGCCGCATTTCATGAGGGGGCTGCGGGATTTTATCTGACTTATCAAACCGTTTTTCCATGTCGAGACCCGCAGAGGTCAACGCGGGAAAATCATGTTGCAATAAACGGTCATCTCCCTGGCTGGAAGAGAGTCTGGCCGCAATACGTTGTGAAAGAGAACTCAATGCAGACGTCATTGCGGCATTTCCAACTGGCAAACTTCTTTATTTACGACGGGCGGGAAATCAACCTCGTCTGCGGCATCATGCTTATCTTTCAATCCAAAGAACTGCATGCGTAATTCGACGCGGCGGCTGGCCTCTTTACTTTCTTTCGCATTGTTAAATGAGACGCCACCAGCAAGGAAAAGCTTTCGAATTTGGATCTGTTGTTCCGCAGAAATACTTTTTTGCAGAGGACTGCGGCTATCAAGCAAGCTACACATCACCCACTCTGAGCGTTGTAGTGAAAGGTGTAAGTTGTAAAGGTACGAACCATCGGTATCGGTAAAACCTTCAATCACGATCTGCTTGAACCATTTCTGTCCCTCGTCACTGTCGGCGGCCTCAAGCACAAGTGGCACGACATCTTGCAACGCATGTTGTCCTTCGGCATTCAGGAAGAATTGATTGTGATTAAAACGACCTGCTTCACCAAAGCTGATGCGGTTATCGTGGCAATCCACCACGATGGTTTTGTTCACGCTGCGGGCATGCAGCTCCAGTCGTTCACACAATCTGGAGATGTCCTGTCCCCGATCTTTTTCCCCTTGCTCTGCGCGTTGAATACGCTGAGTCACCGAACTCAGTGAAGCCACCATGACGACTAAAAATAGCACCATCATGGCGGTCATCAGGTCCGCGTAGGAGATCCAGAAGGGTTTCTCTGCTTCATCGCCACGGCGTTTTTTAACGCCAAATGTATGTCCAAACATCAGCGGTCACCCCTTAGGCACGCACACGAGACAAAATATCATCGAGCTCGCTGACGCTTTCTCCGATCTGTTCGACAGAGCCTGCTAGCAGAGTAGCGGCTTTCGCCATTTCAACGTCCAGTTTGCCCAGTGTTTTATCCAGACTGCGCGATACGCCTTCTGAGAAGTCTTCAAACCCTTTTCCGAGCACGCTGCTGACGTTGTCCATAAATTCTTGAGCTTCGCGGTTATAACCTTGCAGGCGTTCGCTATGTTGCTTAAGGTCGTTGATAAATTGGCTGCGGGTGGTTTGCTCTGATTGCGTATTGGCTGCAAGCAGTTCCAGCATGGCGATGGATTTACTGACGGCTTCCCGATTATTACGGTAATCGGCCACGACCGATGTAAGCTCGCTGGTGGCAAGGGAAAGCGATGAACCGGCCGATTGTGCTTTATTCAGTACGTCCGCTGTAAGGTGGTTTGCTTCCGACACATTATCACCTGCATGCTCAAAGCGTTCAGCCGCCACACGCATTTTGTCCGCGCCGCTTTGCATATCCTGAATCTGTCGGTTGGTTTGTTCTGCGAGTTTGTTCAGTGTTTCCGTCGTCCCTTGATGCTGGCTGGCAACGGTCTCGATCAGTTGTTTGATTTGATCGTCCACTTCGCTCATCACCCGCTGAGTCTGTTCATGCAGTGAGTGCTGATTGGCCTGCTGACTGGCGGAAATCTGCTGTTGGCCTTTATCGATTTGCCCAAAGAGGCTACCCAGCTGTTCGCCGAGCGCTTCAACAGACGTTGCCATTTTTTCCATCGTGGCGCTTTGGCCTTGCTGCACGGAATTCTGAATAGCGTCAATAAAGGCAGACATGTGTTCCGCCTGTGCTTTTTCTCGCGCTTCGCTATCTGCGAACATTTTCTCTAGCTGTCGTGCCATGCGCTCACCGGCACCTTCACCCTCAGCGCCAATTTTAGCGACGGACGTTTGTAAACTGGTGAGCATGTCATGCATGCCCGCCTGCATTGCTTGTTGGCCAGACTTCATTTCAGACAACAGCTGTTCAATGAGCTGAGCACTGCCCTGACGTGAGTCGTCACTAACCTGGCGCATATCCTGCAAGAGCGCGGAGAAACCGCTTTGCATAGTTTGAATGGCACCCACGGTTTGTCCCATCATTTCATTGAGATTCGTAAACTGCTGGCCGAAAGTGGTGTCGAGCTTAGCCATAAACGCCGTCAGCACATCCTGCAACATGTTCTGCACCATGCCGCTTTGGTCACCGCTTGCGGTCTGAACAGCGCCTGCAATTTTATCAAGCGGTGATTTCAGGCTATTTTCGATAGCGTCGCTCACCCGTTCGGCAAACTGTGAGCCGGATTCGCGATAGGTCGTACTCAAGGTATTCGCCAGGCGTTCATTTTCGACTTTCTGGCTTTCGGCGAGATGCAGCAACATATCGCGAAGATCGGTGACCAGGCTCTCTTTAAGGTGGCGCGCCTGAGTGGCGCTCTCATTGCTGGATTTAACCAGTGATGCGAGATACTCCTCACCTACACCGCTGATATAGAGCTTATCGATAGAAGCAGTAAATTTTTCCAGATATTTATAGCACTTCGCCAGAGAGAATTTTTCCAGCCATGTGACGACGATGGACGCGAAAATAGCTACCGCAGAGCCAAGGAATGCATACAGCACATCATGCAGCAGGTTATTGACGCTGCTGGTGACTTGCTCTGGTGTGCTGGGGTCGAAGTGGTTAAGGCCAATCATCAGACCGTAAAACGTACCGATAATCCCCACACCGGTCAGAATACCGGGAAGGTGTTTGAAAAACTCAGTATTTAGAGGTATATCAACAAGTTGCTGTTCTGAAAAAAAGCTAGCGCTAGGTGCAGTGGCACGAATTTGAGCGATTTTTTCTTCACTGCCGACAAGTTCGCGCTGCAGATGCAGGGATTCTTCAAACTCGCTCCAGGCATGTTTAAGCTCAGGTTGCCTGAATAGGCCCTGCAAATGTTGAAGCTGCGCTTCGGGTTCAAACTTTTCAATGCTATTAATTGATTGTGTGTATTTTTTCAGTCCGTTAACAATTCTTACGGCTCTGACAAAATAAAAAAGAATAAAACAAAGAAATGCAAAAGTGACGAGGCCAATAACGGTGGCAGGCACCCTATGAGGCTGCACAGACGTAAGCGTCACTAAAATAGAATTAAGCCAGGACATATTTTTCCCTGTTATATTTCGAAAACGACACGATAGAATTACCATCGACACCATTTTGATTACCTTTAATCAAAATTGATGCTGGCAACTCATTTCTAACATCAACCTCAATTTTCGTTCCGTTGTGTCCGGACAGGCCTTGCTGCTCAGAGGATGAGCTGGCGCATGAGGTCGAAGGGGCAGTTTATACCAACGGAATGGTGGTTTAGTTTCCTATTATTCGTCTATTAAATGCAAATTTCTTTACGCTGTGTCGTATGTAATCATTACCGATCAGGGCATCATTTTGCGAGAAGCATTCCAATAGTGAATTTTTGAGAGGGCACGTTTGCGCTATCGCCGCGATCTCACTCGAAGATTTACATGAACAACGCCGAACAATTGTTTCTAAACAAACTGAATAATAAATTCTGAAAGGCTCCAGATAAGCTGCGTTCGAACATGCACTACCAACTACCAACATGTGGTGTGCTAGTGCTCATCTTCCTCAAGTATGTCTCCCATACCTTTGAAGCTCGTCAGCGGGAGCTGATCGCCCTGTTTTGCGATGTCGGGTTTCCGGCCAACATTTATGCCATGTCGCGTGATGATTACGACTCTAATGATGAGTACGCCCGGTGATTGTTGATGAACTGGAAGTGGGAGATGACTACACCGAAAACATATCTTCGGGATACCTAAAGCTGCTGGGTGGGAAACGCTGAAAAAATAAAGCCATGCTGTCGGCAGATACGGTGCTGTGGGTCGATGGAAACACCGGGCAGGACGCCAAACTGCGCTCCGTTTTCTGGCTGGTGGACAAAGTTCAGAAAGGGCATTTCAACCCTATTTTTCAGTATGACCGTTTGCGTGTTGTTACTCTTTCGCTGCTGTGCCGCAAAAGCATAATGTAGAGTGACTTATTTGATCAGAGGAGGTAATTGGCCAGGGTTTATTCGTTTGGTTCATTAATTCTGCCAGGATTAACATGCGGTTCAGCACAGAAATGAAGCGTAGATAAAAAGAAGAAATCATTTGCTTTTTAGCGTGTTTATCGATTGATAATATTCATCCTGTTAAGCCATTAAACCACGGAATTAATAAAGGGACGCCGTATGCAGAGTGTGTTTTCGGAAACAGCCGGTGCCAACGTTCGTTGGCATGATTTGCCAGGGAAGGGTATTCCTGTTGTGTTTATTCACGGGCTCGGGTGTGCTTCTTCTTATGAATACCCACGCATTGTGGCAGATCCGGCATTTGGCGGGCGACGCGCCATACTGATTGACCTTCCTGGATACGGCTTCAGCGACAAGCCTCATGACTTTGATTACAGCATTGCTCATCAGGCAGGCGTGGTTATCGAGGTGATCAACGCATTGATGCTCCCGCAATGCAACATTTATGGTCACAGCATGGGGGGCAGCATCGCGATTGAAGTCGCGGCACGGTTGCGTGAGCGGGTCGGTAAACTGGTGGTTTCGGAACCTAACTTTCATGCTGGCGGCGGCGAATATAGCCGAATCATCGTAGAGAAACCGGAAGCTGAGTTTGTCTCTCACGATTACGATCGGATACTGGCGAACCACACCTCCCCATGGAAAGGTTCGGCCCAAAATGCTGCGCCTTGGGCAATGTGGCGTGGAGCCAAAAGCCTGATTGAGGGGACTTCACCCTCGTGGATGGAGACCTTTCTTAGCCTGTCCTGTTCACGCGCGCTG
>Ga0209281_1001801_pt1 | contig 10695 bp, 7 predicted proteins | sample MedtruBG_FD_187514 | JGI IMG/M metagenome (GOLD analysis project Ga0209281, IMG submission 187514) | Root nodule microbial communities of legume samples collected from California, USA - Medicago truncatula BG (SPAdes) (version 2) | ecosystem: Host-associated > Plants > Roots > Nodule | place... | reverse complement strand
ATAATTACCTCCAATAATCTTAGAGGAATCCACTTTCATATAAATTGTATCGAAAAAATAGTGCAATACTAAAATCATGAATAACGAAATAAGTGTTGCAAACAAGAAATTAACTTTTCATTTTAGGTGGAAAAAATAGGATGACGATAGAAAAAGCTTGACTTAGAGTTTGCTCTAAGTAGTAGAATTTAGTTGGGATAAGAATTTATTAAATATTTAATTCATCTTATGAATTAGGGCCTGAAAATTTCTGTCTAATTTATTAGTGCTAAAGGAGTTAAGGAGGAAACAAAGATATGGAAAAGAAAAAATTGGGATTTGGATTTATGCGTCTTCCATTAAAAAATCAAGAGAACCCAGAGAGTATTGATTTTGAAACACTAAATAAAATGGTAGATACTTTTTTGGAAAGAGGCTTTACTTATTTTGATACGGCTTATATGTATCATGCATTTAAGAGTGAAATCGCTTTAAGAGAGTCTTTAGTAAAACGTCATAATAGAGACAGTTTTACAGTAGCATCAAAGCTCCCAACTATGTTTTTAAAAAAAGAGGGAGACCAAGAAAGAATTTTTGATGAGCAATTAGAAAAATGTGGAGTTGATTATTTTGATTATTACCTTCTTCACAACCTAGGTGTATCAAATTATAAAACAGCTCAAAAGTTTGATAGCTTTGCCTTTGTTGCAAAAAAGAAAGCAGAAGGAAAAGTTAAAAATATGGGCTTCTCTTATCATGATAATGCAGCTTTATTAGATGAAATTTTAACTGCTCATCCAGAAGTAGATTTTGTTCAATTACAAATTAACTATATCGATTGGGATAGTGAAAGCATTCAATCTAGAAAATGCTATGAAGTTGCAAGAAAACATAACAAGCAAGTTGTTGTTATGGAGCCAATTAAGGGAGGAACTCTTGCAAATGTACCAGAGGAAGCAGAAAAATTATTCAAGGAATATCATAAAGATATGTCTGTACCATCATGGGCAATAAGATTTGTAGCAAGTCATGAAGGAATAATGATGGTATTAAGCGGAATGTCAAATATGGACCAGCTTCTTGATAATACAGGTTACATGCAGGATTTTGTACCTTTGAATAAGGTCGAAAAAGAGATTATAAAAAAGGCAACAAATATCATTAACAGCAGTATCGCAGTTCCATGTACTGCATGTGAGTATTGCGTAGATGGCTGTCCGAAAAATATCGCAATACCAAAATACTTCTCTTTATTTAATAACTATAAACAATTTGGCCCTGGAATTCCACAGGTTTATTATAATAATTTAGCTCAAGATCACGGAAAAGCATCTGATTGCATAAATTGTAAGCAATGTGAAAGACATTGTCCACAGCATATTGAGATAACAAAATGCTTAAATGATGTAGCTGCTGCCTTTGAATAAAGCTTTTACTTAGATGAAACTATAAATAAAGCAGATTATATAAGCTATAATTTAAGAAGAGTCTGTGCAAAATAAGAGTCAGGCAAAAAGCAATTTTAAGGATTGTTTTTGCTTGGCTCTTTACTTTTTGATTGATGATTCTAAGCCTGAAATCATAAAAGGAAGAACTTCTTCAACTAACAGAGCAGTATCTTTCAAAGTATCTTTACTATACCAACGTTTAGTAGCACAATATATGCCGCTGCTAATCATAACAGTAATCAATTCTAATTTTTCTTTTTCATTTTTTGAAAAAGTTTTGATATTCATGAGCATATTTAATACGATATCTTGTAATTTAAGTTGAACTTTGATATCAATTAATACAACAGCAGATTTGTACAGTCTAGCATAATTATTACCCATAGATTGATGATAGTCGCACATAATAAGTATTAAATCTCGTAAAGTTTCCTTGGTTAACTCTTGGTCAGAATGAATTCTGCTTGATACAATTGACATAAACCTATCGGATATAAATGAATCTAATAGGTCATATTTATCTTCAAAATGAGCATAAAAGGTTGAACGATTTACTGGTGCTCTTTCTGAGATATCCTTAACAGTTATATCCTCAAAGGATTTTTCATTGGCTAATGAAAGGAATGCATCTTGAATTAAGCTATGAGTTCTACTTATTTGTTTATCATTTTTTTGAGATTTTGATATCATTTTTTACCTTTCTAAATTAACTTGTATTTATTTCATCAAATTTATATTATAGCTATATCTTTGTTAGCAACCAACATTATAGAATTTTTGTTGGTTGAACTATTAAATTCAGTACATTATAATCATAGCATGCACAAATCGCTTTAACAACACGTGTTTAATTAACAAACGATTATGCTGTTATTTATAATTAGTATGCATAAGGAGAAAGCAAAATGAGTGAATTAAAACATAGAGTTATTGAAACAAATGGTATTAAAATGCATATAGCTGAACAGGGAAAAGGACCACTTGTATTATTGCTTCATGGGTTTCCTGAAATATGGTACTCATGGAGGTATCAGATTCCTATTTTAGCTGAAGCAGGTTTCCATGTAGTAGCACCTGATTTAAGAGGCTTTGGAGACACAGAGCAGCCAGAAAGTATTGATCAATATACGCTGCTTCATTTAGTTGGTGATATAGTTGGATTATTAGATGCATTAAATGAAGAGACTGCTGTAATAGTAGGAAATGATTGGGGAGCAACACTTGCATGGAATGCAGCATTATTAAGACCAGATAGATTCCGTGGAATTATTGCGTTAACAGTACCTATGATGCCTCAACCGCCAATTCCTCCAACAACAGTTTTCCCAGAGAACGAGAAAGAGTTATTTTATACCCTCTATTTCCAAACTCCAGGTGTGGCAGAAAAAGAATTTGAGCAAGATGTACGTTTTACAGCGCATAATTTATTTTATTCAGCTTCTAGAGATGCAGGAACACGTAAAGGTAACGATGGAACTCCGAATCCATTTAGTATGGTATCAAGAGAGCACGGATTGCTTTCAGCATTACCAATACCTAAAACAACCTCTTGGCTCACAGAAAAGGACTTAGATGTTTATGCAGAGGCATTTGCTAAAACAGGTTTTCGTGGCGGATTGAATTATTATCGTAATTTAGATAGAAATAGAGAATTATTAAACTGCTTTAATGGAGTGAAAGTAACAATTCCAGCTCTATTTATGGTAGGCGATAGTGATGTTGGTCTAAGCATTCCAGGAATGGAACAAATAATTTCTGGAATGACGAGTCTTGTTCCCAACCTTCGTCAAACTATATTTCTTAAAGAATGCGGACATTGGGCACAACAAGAAAAATCAGAAGAGGTAAGTACTGCGATAATCTTATTTCTTAAAAGTCTTTAATAAAGTTATTGCTCGACTTCTTTAAGGAAATTAATTTTATTGAAGAATGGGGGACAGATATCTAGCGAATCATAAAGTCTTGTATTGGTGCAGATTTTGAAGAGCTACAATTTATTGAGACTGGTTACTAAATAAAATTATAGTAATCAGTCTCTTATTTTTTGAAATGCGATAAATTACAAAATACTTAAAAAGGGATAATAGAAAAAGTGAACTATATAAATACATTAAAATTACAGAAATTTTTAAAAAACTTTATAAAATTTTTGTAAATGCTTTAAGATAATTTTAACAACGGCTTGTAGAATAATCTTATAACAGATTAGTGTGCTTGAAAAACAAATGAAGAAAATTGTTCTCTTTCAATGAAACAAAATAGGCAGAAATTCTAATGATTGACAATCTAAGGTTTCATGATTATAATCATATGTAGAAGTCTACCTATTTAAGTGAGGATGATTGTTATGAGTGAAAGAGAATGGGAATATCCCTATGACTTGTTTATAAAAAGTATGGCTCAATTGATACGCAGTATTAATGATAAGAAATTGAAGGAGTATAATTTGTCTTCGTCTCAGGCTTCATTGCTTGAACTCCTTGAACGAGGAATAAGAAATGATGAAGAAATAACCCGTAAGGTTATGGAAAAGGTTCTTAAGGTGAAGGGGCCCTCAATAACGAATCTGATTAATGGTTTAAAAAGCAAAGGCTACATCATTCGAAGCACTGGGGTTACCGATGCCAGAACTTTTCAAATCGAAATTACTTCCAAGGGATATCAACTGGTACGGGAAATGGAAGAAGTCTTTGAAGAAACAGAGCAGCAGATGCTAAAAGGTATGACCGAAGTAGAGAAAAAGACTTTCCTGGACTTACTTATTAGAGCTTATAAAAACTTGGGTGGAGACTGAGTATTAAATAAAAAAGCATATCATGCTTTTTTATTTAATACATTAGGTAGAGATCTACATAAATAGCCAGTGGTTTATCTCTGAAATAGCACAAAAATGTTTATTGATATGGTATAAGTGTTAGCTTTTACAGAGTGATAACTAGATAGGTAGATTTCTACATATATATAACTAAAAAGGTAGAGTTCTACCTAAGATTTGGATATGTTAATAAAGAAAATATCAAAAATTTTTTGGAGGTTTTTTATGCTAAGAATTATCAAAAGACTGCCGGCAGGCAGAGTAACAATTGCAATTACATTTTTGCTGCTTCAGGTGGCTTGTGCCATGTATCTGCCTTACATGACTGCAGATATGGTGAACAACGGAGTGACAAAGGGCGATATAGGCTTTATTTGGAAACAGGGAGGGTTCATGATTGGGCTTACGTTGATTGGTCTTGTTGGGCAAGTACTCAATCCCTATGTTTCTTCAAGGATTGCCTTCAATTTCGCTGCAGAAATCCGCAGGGAGATTTATGAAAAGGTGCTTAGTTTCTCAAAAAACGAATATGACAAATTTGGAGCAGCTACCCTTATTACCCGTAACACCAATGATGTAACTCAAGTACAAAGCTTGGTAGAGATGGGACTAAAATTTTTGATTATATCACCTCTTTACCTAATTGGCGGGATTGTCATGACATATAAACTCAGTCCAAGACTATCCATGGTTTTTATAGCTGCAATCCCTTTCCTTATTTCTGGCTCCGTTATTATATATAAATTTGCTAATCCACTTTACGAAAAAATTCAAACACTTTTAGATAAGCTAAACCTATATTTTAGAGAAGGACTTACTGGAGTAAAAGTTATTCGAGCTTTTGGCAAGGAAGAAGAAGAATATGCGAAATACAGCAATACAAATATGGATTATACAAAGACAGCCATAAAAGCTGGTACCATAATGAGCTTTTTTACACCTTTGATTACTCTCCTTCTTAGTCTGACTACAATCATAATCATGTGGATTGGTGCAGACTCTATTTCCAAGGGCACCATGGAAGTTGGAACAATTATGGCGGCAATCACTTATACCGCTCAAATACTACTTGGTTTCGCCCTTCTTACAAGTGTTATTTTAGTTATTCCTAAAGGCCAGATTTCCATTAAACGTATTTATGAAATCTTGGATATGCCTTTGAGTATACAGGATTTAAAGGAAACTATAACACCTGCCAAGAAAAGTTTAGAGTTTGATCAGGTAGATTTCAGGTATCCTGGTGCAAAAAAGAAAACCCTTGAGGATATAAATTTTAAGATTAATGAAGGACAAACTTTAGCCATTATTGGAAGCACTGGTGATGGCAAAACATCCCTAATTAATCTTATGGCAAGGCTCTACGATGTGGAAAAGGGAAGCGTGAAAATTGGAGGTATTGATATTAGGGAAATAAAGCAAAAAAAGCTTAATAACATTGTAAGCCTTACACCTCAAAAATCAACATTGTTTATGGGAACAATAAGAGAAAATCTGCTAATGGCTAAACCAGATGCCACTGATGAAGAAATGTGGATTGCTTTAGAGCTATCTTGTGCCTCACAATTTGTTTCGAAGCTCAAAAACGGACTTGACAGTGTTATAGAAAAGAGCGGAGGAAATTTCTCCGGAGGCCAAAAACAAAGACTTTGTATTGCAAGGACACTTCTTAAGGATGCTGATATATACATCTTTGATGATTCCTTTTCAGCTCTTGATTTTAAAACCGATGCTGCTGTACGCTCATCCATGAAAAAGAAGCTGTCTAATGCTATAACAATCATTGTTGCACAAAGAATAAGCACAATTATGAATGCTGATCTTATAGCAGTTTTAGACAAAGGAAAATTAGCAGGACTTGGAACTCATGAAGAACTATTAGCTTCAAATCCTGTTTACCAAGAAATCGTTAATTCACAAGCTTACAAGGAGGTAATAGTATGATGCCAAGCAAAAAAGAAACCAAAACAGCAGTTAAGCTAAAGAATCTATGGCAAACCACCAAAAGGCTCACAGGCTTTATGAAAAAAAGCAGTTTGCTCATAAGCCTTACAATAGTGATAGCAATTATGGGAACAATCATGCAGGTATTAAGCCCTAAGCTCCTTGGGAATGCTACTACACTGATATTTAAAGGAGTAAGCAGCAAGGCAGGAATTGATATGCATGCTCTTGCATCCATATTAATTACAGTAACAGTTCTTTATATAGGAGTATTTATAACCTCCTTTTTACAGGAAAGAATTATGAATGTAGTAGCTCAAAAGACCACTTATGAACTTAGAAATCAACTAAAAGCAAAAATGAACATGGTGCCTGTATCCTTTTTTGATAAGAATTCCAACGGCAGCCTTATGTCAATTGCTGCCAATGATATAGATAATATTGCAAACAGTCTACAGCAAAGTTTGACCCAGCTTATATCTGGAGTCATTACAGTAATTGGTGTCATATGCTTTATGTTTTATATAAGTCCTTTACTTACTCTTCTGGCTTGTATTATGGTTCCAGGAAGCCTTGTAGTAGTGAAGATTTTTACACCAAAAGCAAAGAAATTCAATAAGAGCTATTACAAAAGTATGGGGGATCTAAATAGTCAAATTGAAGAAACCTATCAAGGTTTTTCGGTAGTAAAAAGCTTTAATGGTGAAAAGAAATCACTACAAAAATTTGATGAAATTAATAAAAATATGTATGAATCCGGTTGGAAAGGTAAATTTTTTAGTGGATGCGTAATGCCATTAATGATTCTTGTGCAGAATGTGGTTTATGTTCTTATATCAGCAGTAGGTGCTGCTTTTGTAGTGAGTGGTTCCATAACCATTGGTGATATGCAGGCCTTTTTACAATACTCCCAGCAGTTTTCCTCGCCTTTATCAAGACTATCAATGTTTTGGGGAAATCTACTTACCGCTATTGCTTCTGCTGAGCGTGTATTTTATCTGCTCGATTCAGAGGAAATGGAAGATTATCATAAAGCATTTTCAAACAAAAAGGATGAAACTGCAAAGGTTGTTTTAAAAAATGTCTCCTTTGGTTATACTGAAGAACCTTTAATAAAGGATTTTTCCCTTACAGTTAAGGATGGGGAAATGGTGGCCATTGTTGGGCATACTGGTTCTGGAAAAACTACTTTGATCAATCTGCTTCAGAGATTTTATGAGATAAAAGGTGGCAGCATCCAAATTGACGGCATGGATATCCGTAATCTGGACCGAAAAGATGTGAGAAAGAAAGTAGGGATGGTGCTACAGGATACATGGCTATTCTCAGGAACTATTTATGACAATATCCGTTATGGCAATAAAAACGCCAGACCAGAACAAATTTATGCTGCTGCTAAAGCTTCATATGTTGATGAATTTATTCAAAAATTACCAGACGGTTATAATACAGTACTCGGAGAAGACGCAGGAAATATTTCTCAAGGACAGAAGCAGCTAATAACCATTGCAAGAGCCTTTGTAGCTGATCCTGATATTCTCATTTTAGACGAAGCAACCTCCAATGTAGACAGCCGTACTGAACTGATCATTCAAAAGGCAATGAGAAGACTACTAAAAGGTCGAACAAGCTTTGTAGTAGCCCACAGATTATCCACAATCTATGATGCAGATCGTATTGTGGTAATGGAACAGGGGAACATCGTTGAAACAGGAACACATAAGGAACTGCTTTCAATGGATGGAACCTATAAAGATATCTATCAAAGTCAATTTGCAGGAAATAATGTAACGACCACTGGTTTCACAGCTTAAATATTAAATGAAGGAGATCATAATTATGACAAATTATATAAAGAAATTGAAAGAGTTAAATAAACATTCATTACTTGAGGCAGGAGGCAAGGGTGCTAACCTTGGCGAACTTATAAATGCTGGACTTCCTGTGCCACCGGGTTTTGTAGTTACAACTAATGCTTATGGTGCTCATCTTGAGGCTTCAGGCTTAAAGGAAAAGATAGTAAGTAAGCTTGAAAATCTGGAAATAGATGATATGAAGGGTGTAGAAGAGGCAAGTGAATGTATTTCATCCTGGATTGAGAAAGCCTCTATGCCTGATATAATTCAAAAAGAGCTGGGAAGCGCTTATGACAACTTATGTCAGGAAGTTAGTAGTGACAGAAAACTGTCCGTAGCAGTACGATCCAGTGCCACTGCTGAGGATTTGCCCACAGCTTCTTTTGCGGGACAGCATGAAACCTATTTGGGGATTTACGGGAAAGAAGCAGTGTTTGAATATGTAAAAAAATGCTGGGCAAGTCTTTGGTCCCCTCAGGCTATAACCTACCGAATGAGCATGGATTTTGATCATCTTAAGGTTGATCTGGCGGTAGTTGTTCAGGTTATGATACCTTCAGAAGCTGCAGGAGTAATGTTTACAGCAAACCCAGTAAGCGGAAATAAGGATGAAATATTGATAAGTGCAGGGTATGGTCTTGGAGAGGCAGTTGTAAGTGGATTAATAACTCCGGATTCTTTCATTCTTAATAAAGAAGGAAAGATGAAAGAAAAAATGCTTGGTTCTAAGGAGATTCGTATAAGGCTTACAGAAGAGGGTACAGTTACAGAAGAGGTGCCTAAGTCAAAACGTGAGATTTACTGCCTTGAGGATAAAGAACTGATGCAGCTTAAAACTTTAGCACAGCTTGTTGAAAAACACTATGGCAGCTATCAGGATACAGAATGGGCGCTCTCAAAGGGAAAAATTTATCTTTTGCAGGCAAGGCCTATTACTACAATAATTAGCGATACTGAGGCGTGTACTTACGAGAATTTTGATATACTTGGACCTGATGATAAAATAATCTATCAAGGTAAAAAAGCGCCCCTAGCCTTTCAAAGTTTGCTGGAACACTCTCCATATCCCCATACACCTTTGGATTTTGCTAGTTTCAGCCATTTCTATGGTGGTATAAATGCCTCCTTTGCAGAAACAGGTCTTAATTCAAAAGAAAGAAACAAACCAATTGAAAGGGAAAATGGCTGTGTGGCCTTAAGTTATAGCGGAATATTAATCTCTGCTGCTGTTTTATGGAAAACTCCATTATATTTGATTAAAAATTTATTCATTAAATCCAAATATTCTGATGAGGATTTTACAAAGGAAATAAACGCTTGGATCAAAAAAACAGAAGCAGAAATGAAGAAAGTAAAAGATGCGGGAAAGCTTGTGAAACTTATTGAAAATTCACTAAAGAATTATGAAAATTTTGTTTATAAAAGATTCTCTATTATAGGTATTCCAGGAGTACTTACTGAGTATAATTTTACAAAATTGATTAAGAAAGCTGTAGGGAAAGAAAAAACTCAAGAGTTAAAGGAAACCCTTCAAAGAGCTCTGCCATTTAAAACAGCTTTGCAAAATAAAGCATTGCTTAAAATAGCTCATGCAGTAGACGTAAATGGAAAGGACAGCAAGGCTTATAAGGAAGCATTAAAGAGCTTTTTAGATGAGTTTGGAGACAGGCCAGCACTTGGTATGGGACGTATGTTATCACCAGATACATGGCAGGAAAAACCGGAAATGCTTAATGATATTATTGATGCATTGCTTTGTGACACTGCAAACATTGATCCAGAGGAAAGCTTTAAAAAGCAGGAACAAGCATATTTAGCTGCAAGAGAAAACATAAAAAAAGAGCTTGCACCAACAGATTACAAAAAGTTTGTTGAAGTTCTAGATAAAATAAGAAACGCAACAATCATAAGAGAAGAAAGTGTTTTTTATTTGGAAAAAGTAGCAGGTTGTTTGCATAGAATGGCATTAAAGCTTGGAATTCTTCTTGAAAAAGAAGGAGTTATAGAGAAAGCTCAAGATATATTTTTCATTTTTCTTGAAGAGCTAAGTGCAGCAGTTTCAGGGAAAATAAAGATGAGAGAAAAGATTGAGAAAAGAAAAAGTGCCTTTGAAAAGGTATATGCTGCCCATGATAATGGCGTACATTGGTTTATATCTACAGGTTCTTTTCCGATATTTGAAACAAAACAAAAAAAGGAACAGGAGAAGAAGGAAACTTCTAATTCCATTAAGGGAAGTGCTGCAAGTAAGGGGATATACGAAGGTCCGGTATGCATAGTAAAGAGTACCGCAGAATTCAAAAAGCTAAGAAAAGGTGATGTACTTGTTTCAACCTATACATCTCCAATATGGACACCACTTTTCAAAGTGGCAGGCGCAGCGGTCACTGAAATAGGAAGCGCAAGCTCCCATGCAGCTATTGTGGCAAGAGAATACGGCATACCTGCTGTTGTAGCAATAGAAAATGCTACAAGCTTACTTAAAGATGGACAAAAAATACAAGTAGATGGAACAAAAGGAATCATAACTTTGCTGGGTTAAATAATAGGGTGCAGAGCTATAGCTACGTATTTGTGAAAAATAATAATCTAAGGGACTGTATCAGCATTAAGCTTAAAAAAACTCAATCTGATACAGCCTCTTTTTTAATTAATA
>Ga0209281_1001797_pt1 | contig 10737 bp, 20 predicted proteins | sample MedtruBG_FD_187514 | JGI IMG/M metagenome (GOLD analysis project Ga0209281, IMG submission 187514) | Root nodule microbial communities of legume samples collected from California, USA - Medicago truncatula BG (SPAdes) (version 2) | ecosystem: Host-associated > Plants > Roots > Nodule | place... | reverse complement strand
CTCTCCGGTTGTTTATCCTCGATTCCATGCTTACCGATTGTGTAGCTATTGCGGCAATGGCTTGTCGGCAAAAAGGTTTTACGCTAGAGCCTGCACAGCGGACTGCCATTGGTCCGCAACCGCCGGCGACGACGGCAGGGCCTGTAGCTCAATGGTTAGAGCCGGCGGCTCATAACCGCTTGGTTGGGGGTTCGAGTCCCTCCGGGCCCACCAATCTATTTGATTTCATTACATAAATTGCCTTTGGGCCCAACATGGGCCCAACATGGGGCCCGACACGAAAAAGGGCCCGACGTGGGGCCCGACCGGGGCCCGATAATGGGCCCGAAAAGATGGGGGCCGAGTCGGCCCCTATTCGATGACTCGGAAACCAGCCCTTCGGCGCGCCGCCTCCCGCCGTGATTCTTTATCTTCCCCGATCAAAAATGCATCGCTGACGAGCCGCTTCCGGTTCGCCTTCTTCAAATAGCGATCGGCCTCGCGCTGTGATGAATGCCCCATGGCCTCCTGTATCTGGCGCGCCGTCGCTCCGTTTTCGGCGAGCCAGTTGCCGAAGGAATGCCGCAAGCCGTGCAGCGTATAGCCGGCCGGGATATCGGCCTGCTTGGTCCAGTGCGCCATCATGCCGGTGAGCGATTTTTCCGAAAAGGGATTCCCATAGGCGTTGATGAGCACATGCCCGGTATCGCGTGGCAGCGGCGCAAGCGCGTCTGACAGCTGGCGACGCAAGGGCAGGAACATCTCCTTGCCGCCGGTCCTCTTGCTGTTCTTTTTCTGGCGAAAGGCGAAGGCAAACAGTGTGATCGGCTCGCCGTTCGGCAACTCTACTTCTTCCTCGACCAAATGCTCCCACCTCAAGCGGGCAATGTCCGACCGCCGATTGCCGAGCCAGAACGCCAGCTCATAGCAAGTCCGCGCAGCCGTGCCGATGGGATGCCTCGCCTCGTATTTCTGGCGGATATCGAGGGGCCACGGTTCGTGTCCATCGGTCGGAGGAATTCTGGCTTGAAGGGTATAGGTCGGGTCCGCCTCGATCCACTCCTCGCGGATCGCAACAGCGATGAGCTTTCGCAGGGCGACGAGGAAGTGCTTGGCCTTCGTCGGGTGCTCCAATTGGTGGGCTTCGATCAGCCGCCGGGCGTCCTTAATCTTCATCGACTTGACCGGCACATCGCGCCACGTGATCTCCTCGCCTTGCACGATGGGGGTCTTCAAGAAGATTCGGATATAGCGCTCGTTCTTGTCTTGCGTGGCGTCGTCCAGCGCGAGCCAATAATCATTCGAGCGCTGCAAGAGCCGCCATGCGGCGCCGAAGGACCGAGCATCCCCGATCGGGACAATTCCAGCCGACGCGACCACCATCCGCCCCTCGACCGCGCTCTGATAGGCGCGCTCGAATTCCGGGTCGCCGGGCTTGCCGGGCAAATTGATCTGGCGCCCGTTGCGACCAGACTCGCGGTAGCGCCAGACCTCTTTCCCGTTCTTGATGCGCGACGATACGCCGGGATGACTATGCAGCTTTCCCATTGCGCCCCTCCAGCCGATCGGCGATCCAGACCTTAATCAGCGCTTGCCGGGTGATCCCCAAGCGCTGCGCCTCAAGGTCCAATTTCCCGACCACCCACGAAGGGAAATCGACGTTGACGCGATGGGGCTCCAGATTGGGGCGGTGTGCCTTGTCCCAATCTACCGCCTCGGCGATGTCCTCGCCTGCGTCGAACTGTTGGTCAAATTCAGAGGCTTTCATAGTGCTCTATCTCCTTTTCCCGGCTGCGGCGTACCGAAATGATCCGAATGGCTGTGCCGCGATAGGTGAAAACCGCTGTCCAGTGCTTGCCGCCGATCTGGCCAATTGCCAGAAAGCGGGGCTCATCCTCAGTTTTCGCCGGGACTTCCAATAGCCGGTCGTCGAGCCAGAGGGCCTGCGCCGCATCAAAGTCGATGCGGTGCTTTTTAAGGTTCGTGGCGCTCTTGGCCGGGTCAAATTCGAAGTCCATGGCCGGACGTTAGGATAGAAACTATATTCGCTCAACTATAGAAACGCAATCAGGCCGCTCCATTTCGGCTCTTTTCCAGTAGCTCATCGATGCGGCTGACCTCGCCTTTCTTCGGCAGTTCGGAGAAGGCGATGTCCAGTTCCACGCGATCCCAAATGGTGCGCCCGTCAATCTGCCGGGGCTTTGGCATGCGGCGCTCCGATACCAGCTTGTCAAATTTGGTCGGGCTGACGCCGACATATCGCGCGGCCTCATCATGCGGCAAGCCGCGCGGCGGATAAGCGAGTGGGTCGGGCCTGATAGTCATAGCGGCAACCTCGTTTGAAATTCCTCCTCATCGGCCCACCGCTGATAGTCGTCGGCGATGGCCTGCATTACCTCGATTTCGTGCTCGGCGGATTGTTGCCGCATGCGGCCCTCGGCGACGAGCCGGGAATAGACCCACCGCCGCTGCTTGACCTCGCGGGCTGCGCAATTGGCTTTTTCGCGGTAGCTGATCATTGGCGTGTCATCTCCCTGTCCGGGTGCCCCTCCGGGCCGAAAAGGATCATCTCGTTGACGTGGATCAGATCGCCGACATTCGCGATCAGAGCGTCGAGCATCTTCTTGCGCATGCCCGGCGACCAGCCGGCAATGAAGGTGGCGACCAGATCGGCAAGCACGACGCTCTGGACCTCTGGCGGGTGCCCGGCCAAGTGCGGTTTAATCGCATCAACGACCAGATTGACCCGATCGCAGATTTGCTTGGCTTCTTCCGTCGTGACCATTGCCGTTCTCCTTTGGCTTGGCGGCCAGCGCGTGAAGATAGCGGGTCGCCTCCGGGCCTTTGATCTCTCCTCTGATAAGCTGTTCCGCCGTTCGGCAGCACGCCTCAACAAAGGGGATATCGTCGGGCAATTGTTGCACCCATGCCGCTTTCACGGTCGGGACAAGGCTCTCCAACTTCCATGGCGCCGCCGTTTCCTCGTCGGTGGCGAATTGCAGAAACTTTGCGATGCATTCGTCCCGATCGGGGGTTGCAGCGGCGGACGGGGGGGAAGCGCCGCCGCTGCCTTTGCCGGCGTCCGGGAGACCATCGGAGGCCGGCGGTTCATCATCGCCCGTATCGGGCGCTTCTTTGGAAAGGGTCTCGGGGTCCACCCCGGTCACGCGCTGCAAATAAATCATCGCGTCCTCGTAGAACTCCTCGAATTCGGGCTCGCTCAGATCATTCAGGCTGCGCGGATACATGATCCGCACGTTGCCGATTGTGCCGCCGTCATCCATCAGGCCGAACGTCCGCTTAATCGCGTTCGCAGCATCCTTGACGGTGCGCCAGGGCGTCTCGCAGTTCTTGATGACGAGTCCGAGGATTGCCCAAAACTTCCGGCGCTTCTTGCTTTGTGGATCGGTGATCGGCTGGACGAACATCGTCGTGCCATGCCGGTAGGACTCGAGTCTCTCGGCGGAAAAGGCATCGGCCGGCGTTAGCTTGCCGGCTTCGACGGTCATGCGGAGCGGGGGGATATCGTCCTTCATTGCTCTATTCCCATCAATCGGCGTGAGAACCGCGAATAGGTCGCCCCCATCCTCTGGTAGATCAGACGGTCGGCGTTGCGGTCGCTTTCCAGCGCCTTGTCATAATTGAGGGCGGCAAGGCGCTGGTATTGCTCGGCACGCCACAATTGCTCCTCGTCCTTCGTCAGTGGCATTTCAGCACCTGCCTTGCGCGGGCGAGGGCGGCGCCGAACGTCCAAGGCTTGGCGTGCGCTACCTCACTCCAGCCGGGGGGCAAATCGCGTGCGTCCAGCCCATAGCGCCGCATGTGCGCGCGCTCGGAGTCGACGAATGCATGGGGGAAGCCACGGCAGCGGAGATATTGCGCCAGCAAGCACTCGCGGCAGCTGACGTAATCATAGTATTGCTCCGGGTCCTGCGCGGCGATCCAATCGATCAGGGCGGCATTGTCGAACGTCGGCCTCATTTCGCATCCTCCTTTTCAATCTCGCGCAGCCGGCGCGCTTTGATCTTTTGGCAAATCTCTTGATCAAGGTCGGAGCCTTCGAACCGTGCCATCGGATCAAGCTCGGTCCAGATTTCCTCCACGCTCGCGGCATCTTTCGCCTCGGCCAGCCGGTCGCGCAGTTCGTCAAAGAATTCCGTGTCCGGGGTGGAGTCGGCATCGACGCCGCCCATTTCCTCGCGATCGGGGTCAGGCTCGTCATCAAGGGGGGAGGTCGAGTCTACCGGCGGCTGCCCGGTCCCGGACTCGACCTCCGTCGCGTCACCCTGCGCCGTCTGGATTTTTTCACCAGCAGGGCTCTGCTGACCTATGCGCGGCGCGCGTGGCGCTGGCGGCAATAGGGCAACGTTCTGATCCTCGGCGATCCGCCGGCCCTCGTCCTCGTCATAGATGCCGGCAAAGCCGAAGGCATAGCGGGCGCATTGCATCAGCGCCTTGTGGCGCAACATGCGGTGCTTCATTTTCCACGGCTCGGTGTCGCGCCAGCACTCGGCGAGGTATTCGGTGACGACGGTCGGGTGGCTTCGGTCCTTGCGATGCATGATGCACGTGCAAGAAATCGGATCGCCGTTGGCGTCGCGCTCCCACGTGAATTCGAAGCCGTCGCAAGCTGGATGCGAATTGACGAGGTTGATCCACCCGTCGATCGAGACGATCGGCACGACACCGCCGCCACGCTTCGGATAGGCGAAAATCTCGCGCGTCAGCGGGTTGAGGTCGTATTTCTTGGCGACCAGCAGGAAGGCGGCGAATTCCTCGCGGGTCAGCGGCCGGAATTGCTCGCCCTTCTTTTGGGTCGGCGAGCATTGCGCCCGCACCGTCATTTCGAAGGCATCGGCCTCCATGCCGAAATGCGCGGCCATATCGACAAGCACAGACCGGCGCGGCGCTTTTGCAAGCTGGTTCATACGACTGTCCTTTCCTCGATAATCTCCATTCCAGGCACCGCGACATTGGCTTTCGCCAAGCGCGCGCAGGCCTTATCGGCGGCGTCCTTGATTTCTTGGCTGTCCTTGATCGAGGCGAGGAAGGTGTCGAGATCGATGATCCGGCCGACGCGGCGGGTGCGCAGCGATGTCTTGGCGCCAGTCCGCCCGGCTTGCGGGCGCCTGTATTCCGCCTCGCGCTCGGCCTCTTTGGCGGCAGCCAGCTTTTCGCCGGCCTCGCGCTCGGCCTCGGGCGTCCTTGCCTTGCTCAAGGTTTCCTCGGCCTCGCGGCGCAAGCGCTCGGCTTCGGCGGCGGCGGCCCGCACGCGCTCCTTTTCAAGCCGGTCCTGCTCTTGGAGCCACGCAAGCTGATGCCGTTTCAGGAGCTTTTGCAGGCCCTCGGGCTCCTCGCGCAATTCGCGCCATTTGGAGTCGATCTTCCGGGCTTTGACGAGAACCGGCGCCTTTTCCTCGGCGTGCAGCTTGTCGGCCCGGTTGGCGATATCCTTGAGCCGCCGCGCCCATATGGCCGCCTTGTCGGCGTCCTCCTTGCTGGCAATCGGCTTTTTCAGGAAGGCGAGGGCCTGTTCCTTTTCGCCGAGCCATTCGATGCGCAGGGCCTCGTATTCATCGGCCTCGGCGCCGCTGTTATGGCCTATGCCGGCGGCTGGGCGCTCGGGCTCGTCGGCCCATCCGTTGCCGGCCTTGGCCCGGTCAAACGCTTCCTCGCTGATGGGCTGCTTGACGGCCCACAGAAACAAGTCCTCGATCTGTTCGCGATCGACGGGGCGGCCGGATCGCGTCGCGTACCAATCGCCGTCAGCGCCCCGCCAAAACTGCACAGGCTCCCAATCGCCGCCCTTGCGGCGGACGCGGAAATAGCCGGTCCAAGGCTCGCCCGGATGAATGGTGAGTTTTCCGGTGCCAATCTTGCTCGGATCGGCGAGCGCGGCCTGCCATTTATCCCAATCGTTTTGCATGAAGTCCTCCCTTTGGTGGAGGTCCTTATGAAAACAATATTTGCACAGTCCCACAAGAGGCGTGCAAATGTTATTTGCAAAAGGGGAGGAGTCGCTTCGCTGGCTAACGTCGAGTGAGTCCGACGCGGAGACTCGCCCCCGAAGCGCGTTTGGCGGCCTCGGGCGGCGTCAAGATATCCGTTGGTATGATTATCGATCGGCGCGCGCGATCGATCGGGCGGCCTGCTGCTTGGCGCGCATAATGTCGATGTCCGCGTCGGTCAGCGTCATCGAGATCGGCGCGCGTCGGGGGAAGTGAAGATGGTAATTGAATTGCTCGGTGGCCGGGTTAAATCGGACATGGCTCTTGTGCACGTCCGGGCGCGCGGCGCGCCGGATCACCTCGGCGAATTGCCGGGCCGGGTAGGGGGCATTTCGAACGCTGGAGATCATCGCTGCGAGGGCTTGGCTGGCCTCATGCTGGAGCCAAGCGGCGTCGTCGAACGATCGAATCAGGACGGCCATTCGCTTGCCGTCCTCCGTCTGCATATGGGCGACGAAATTGTCGCCCACGGCAACGACGTGAAAGTCTGTCAGAGCCGGGGGGAGTCCATCCTCTGAGTCATGTTCCGATACCAAGAGTCTACCCATAACCGCATATAACCTCTCATTATTTTGGTTTCCGCCGCTGTGAATAACCCCCTGTTTCAACCTCGGGCGGACCCGAGTCTTCGTCGCCCCCGTTCTCTTTCCTTCCTAATGCCCGCAGCCGGTTATCAATCATGGCCTGAAAGTGCTCATAGAGCGTTTCGTATTCTTCCGGCGGGAGCAGTTCCAGCTTTGAATCTATGCTCGGCTTTGCGATCGGGGAGCCTTTTCCCTCGGCAAGCCAGAGCCACGAAATATTGAATTCCTTCGCGATCGTTATCAGGTGATCGCGCTTCATTCCGACGCCGATCTCCCAATTTCCTACGGCCCCTCGGGTCACCCCAAGGCGGTCAGCAAAGTCGGATTGCCGGTGGTAGCCGAGTATTTCCTTCCTGAGATATCTGATGCGTTTGCCAAGCTCGACAAGCTCTGCATGCTTTTCAGCTGCCTCCCGTTTTTTACCCGCCGCTGATTCAGCGCGGCTCCCTAATCGCCTTTTCCCGCTCGTCACAGGTGCATTTCCCCCACCTAAGTTCAACCATGCCACACGCCAGCTTAGCTTGTCACCGTGGAATTCTCAAAATGTCTTGATCCGTCGTGCAAATATTGTTTTCATTCTGAGCATGAGCGCACGCAAAGACATTTTGCCGAATGATCCGTTCGCGGCTTGCAAGCTCGCAAAGGAAAGGGCCGGGGGATCGCGCATCCTCGGGCCGATGCTCGGGATAACGCGGCAAGCGGTGGATGCCTGGAAGGTCGTCCCCTACAAGCACGCCCGCCGGGTTTCCCTCGAAACCGGCATCTCCTGCCATCTGTTGCGCCCGGATATTTTCGGGCCGGCGCCAAACGAGGCGGCGGAATAGCCGCCTTTTCTGTTCCGCCGGCCGCACCTTGCCCCCGGCCGGCGGGAAAAAGGCCACCGCGCCGCTGGGGTTCCTTTTCCTCCATGGCGGCCTCGACTGACGCGGTGGCCGCCCCTTGGACCCAAAGAGGAGGCCACCCATGCCCGCCACCATCGGCGACAATTCCAAGGACCTTACGCCAGCCGAGCAAAAGGCCCTTTTCATGCATCACTTCGGCGAAATCCTGAAACAAACCGATATATGCAAGGCTGAGAACGCCAAGCGGCTCGCGCTCCGAAAGCAAGCCAAGGCGGACGGCATCGTCCTCGCCGACATCGATTTCGGCCTTCGCTGTGCGCAGATCGAGGACCCGCAGATTATTATCAACGAACAGCAGCGCCGGGCACAGATCGGCCAATATTTCGCGCTGCCGATCGGCGCTCAAACGGAATTCGATTTCGACCGCGAGCCGGCCGTCGATCGCGCGAGGCGCGAGGGCGAAAGGGCGGCATATGAAGCCGCCAGCCCCAACACCAATCCTTACGACGAGAATTCGGCGCAGGGCCGGGCGTGGGCGAAGGGCTGGAAAGAGGCGCAGGCGGAAATGGCCGCCAACCTTCAGTCCGCCATGGAGAAGAAACAAGCCGATCGCGCCAAGAAAGCCGCTGATCTGGCCGCCGCTGATGATGGCGGAAACGACCCCGAGGACGACGACGAGGCCGATCTGGCCGAGGCCGTCGAATAGGAGGCCCCGCCATGCCAAATCAAGAACCCGAGAACGTCATCTGGAAAGAGATCGACCGCGAGAAGGTGGCCGGCATGCTCGCAAAAGGCTGGTCGGCCGCGAAGATCGGCCAAGCGATGGGAATTTCCCGAGGCGCGGCCATCGGCCGGATTTTCCGCAATGACCGATTAAGGGCGCTGATGAAGCGCCCGCCCAAAGTCGCGAGCCCGAGGAGGTGGCCGGTGAAAAAAGTCGCCGCGAAAGTAAAAGCCACCGCGGCGCCGGTCGTCCAGCTGCCGCCGCCGCGCATGCGCTTCGTCCCGCTGGCCGAATTGAAGCGCGGCGATTGCCATTGGCCGGTGAGCCCGCATAGCGCCGCCCCGGATCAGCACCTATTTTGCGGCGCTGGCACCCGCAAGGACCAGAAATGGTGCCCCTATCATCAGCTGATCGGCTATCAGCCTCGGGTGCCGCGCCATGGGTAAGCGGTCCTCGTTCCCCCGGAGCAAGGCGGACGATTACGCCACCCCTTTGAAGGCGGTAATGCCGGTGATCCCGCATCTGCGCGCCGAAGGGATCGCGACCTTTGTCGAGCCCTGCGCGGGCGCCGGCAATCTGGTCGCGCATCTATGCCGCTTCGGCTTCCTTTGCGCCTTTGCCCGCGATCTGCGCGACGGCTTCGACGCCCTGACCTGCGATCCAAACATATTTCAGGGCGCCGACGCCATCGTTACAAACCCTCCTTGGACGCGCTCGGTCATGCACCCCATGATCGAACGCTTTTCCAATCTCCTACCGACATGGCTTCTGTTTGACGCCGATTGGGCGCACACCAAGCAGGCGGCGCCATATCTGGATTTTTGCTCCCACATCGTCGCTGTCGGCCGGCTCAAATGGGTGCCCGGAACGAAGCACCAGTCGAAAGACTCCTGCAGCTGGTATCGCTTTGATCGACGCCACTCAGGCGGCCCGCAATTCATCGGCCGGCCCTCAAATGAAACGGCAAAAAGTTACGTGGGGGCGCCGGCCCCATGCTGATCCTCGGCCTCGACCAGTCCATCACGCGCACCGGGTTCGCTCTTTACGAATACCCCGGCAACGAGCGCGACATGCGTTGCGGCTCGTTTTCGTGCAAGGACGCGGGCGATCCCGAGGAAAAATGCGAACTGTTCGCGCGCCAGTTCAAGCGGCTGGTCGGGCCGAAAGAGCGCCGCCCCGATTTCATCGTGTGGGAGCGCGCCCGGCGGCGCATCTCGGCCTATCCCAAGAAGCCGAACCCCGATCTGCTCGGGCTGGGCGGTACCGATCCCGCCGCCTGGACGGTCAATGCCGACCAGCTGCTATTGCCGGAAATCCAAGGCATCATCCGGGGCGAGGCAATCAGCTACCGCATTCCGCATGAATCGGTCCCGCCGGCCACATGGCGCGCCGCGATCCATGGCAAGGGCGGCGGCAAGCTGTCCCGCGCCGACGCCAAGGCGCAAGCGAAGCAATACTGCAAGGCCCTTCGGATCGCGGCCGGCAACGATGACGAAGCCGAGGCCGCATGCATCGCCAGATGGGCCGCGACGTGCTCGCTAAAACTCCGTCTTCTATTTTCGGAGGCGGCAGAATGACGGCGGAACGGTGGATGCGCTTCTATCCGTCCGACTGGCTCGGAGACCCCGCCTTGCGCACATGCAGCTTTGCCGCGCGCGGCCTCTGGATGGATATGCTTTGCCTCATGGATGCCGCCAAGCCTCGCGGTCATCTCAAGTTAGGGCGCCAGAAGGTCGATGCACAGACGCTCGCCACGCTGACAAACGGCACGCCGAGGCGGGTCAAAACGCTGCTGGCCGAACTGCAAAAAGCGGGCGTTTTTAGCGTCAATTCGAGGGGCACGATCTACTCACGGAAAATGGTACGTGAAGAAAAGTGGAGCAAAAAGGGAAAAAAGATGTCGGCCGCTCGGTGGTCGAAAGGTACTGAAAATAAAGCGGAATTCGGAACAAGCAATGCACGCAGCATGACTCCAGAATCCAGAGTCCATAATAAGCAAGAATCTTGTAGGTCTGGTTTCGGAGCCGCGCGCGCGAAGCGCCATCACCAGCCCGACCACGATCCCCCCGATTTCAGCAACGACCCGGTAAACCCAAGCGAGGCGCTTTTGCGCACCCGCATCGTCAAGCATTGAACCGAACGGAGGAAAGCTATGGATAAGCTCAGTCAGGACGAACAAGACGAAATCGTCCGATCCTATTCGGAAAAAGTAAAGGCAATCGTCGGCGACATGGATGCCTTACGCGGGGACGGCGGCTGGCAATGCTCGCGCCCCGATCCGCGCCGGGGTCGAGGAAATTTTGCAGCCTAAGGTTAGGACCCGCGTCGCCAGCTAGCTGCGATCCAGTTTCGAAGCGCTGCCCCGCCGTGCGGCGATGACAGCGTCGACCCGATCAGTTTGCACCGCCATAAGCGTGCCGGGCAGCTTGAACGACAGAACAAACGAGGTGGCTGCGAAGCCGAAGTAAAATCTTTCGATCCATATAGCAGCTTCGGGCAGCTTAGTTCTGATGAGAGTGTGGATGAAGATGAGGCTGAGGGTGACCAGATAGCAGTAGAACAGCCACTTCTGGCGAGTGAGTTTGGCGCGGATCGCCTTG
>Ga0209281_1001795_pt1 | contig 10747 bp, 5 predicted proteins | sample MedtruBG_FD_187514 | JGI IMG/M metagenome (GOLD analysis project Ga0209281, IMG submission 187514) | Root nodule microbial communities of legume samples collected from California, USA - Medicago truncatula BG (SPAdes) (version 2) | ecosystem: Host-associated > Plants > Roots > Nodule | place... | reverse complement strand
ATAATACTCCCCGCCGTAGGTGAGCAGGTGCGAGGCGAAGGTGTCAGTAAACAGATGCGTACGGTTCTCCACTTTTCCGCCTTTGGTGGTTTGCTTGCGGAATTCGGCGGTGCTGTCGACGTTTTGCGCGTTGATACGCGCTTCAGACCAGTACACCTTTGCATCCGCGTTCAGCCAGTCGTTGCCGTCGGGTGCAATGTTGTAGGTCAATTGCGCATCACGCTGGATCGTGGATCGATCGGTCATTGGGTTGCTGCTCTCCGACGGCTCAATCGTTTGCGGATTTTTTGGCTCCTGCGCCGCGTTGTTGTAATAGCGCAGCGAGCCGCCCAGCGTCTGGGCACTGTCGATTTTCCAGCTGCCTTTCGCCAGCATATTATTGATGGATTCATCGTTTGGCGCGGTGGTGCCGTCGCTTTGACGTAAATCTCCGCGATCGCGGCTGGACCACGCAACAACGCCGTCCAGCACGTCGGTGCGACCAAACGCGCTGGCGCCCATGCCAATACTGTGATCGCCCGTAGCACCGGTCCCAAACACGCGGAAACCGCTGTTTTTCCCGGCCTCCAGCAGATCTTTCGCGTCTACCGTGTCATAGGAAATCACGCCGCCCATCGCGCCGCTGCCGTACAGCAGAGCAGACGGGCCTCGCACCACTTCGATACGTTTGATCAGCGCCGGATCGAGAAACGTGCTGTTGAGGTGTCCGGTATCCGTTCCCTGACGCACGCCGTCGACTAAAATTAGCACGCCGCGTCTGTCGTAACCGCGCAAATTCACGTCCTGACCGTTGGTGCGGCCCGTGCCGTCCAGCGTGATGCCCGGCACGGTGCGCAGCAGATCGGCGGCGGAGCTGGCGGTTTGATTTTCTGGGGCGGTGGCGTCGATAACGCTCACCATCATTGGCGCTTCGAACGCGCTGCGGGCATTACCCGTTGCGGTGACGGTCATCTCATCAGAGGCCGCAAAAGCAATGCCCGGAAGGGCACTGACAACGGCCAGCGCAAGCAGCGATGGGCGCAACGACGCGGAATGCAGGTATGGCATAGCAACTCTCCATTAGGAAATCGAAAGCGCTGGCTGCCTGGGGATCACCTGGGTGGCTGGCGAATAGTATGGCTAGGTTTATTTCGTAAGAATCAGTTTTCCGGCATGGGTCTGGCGCAGCAGATACTGCTGGCCGTCATGCTCAATAATTACCCGTCCTTCATCGCCAAGCAGACTTTTGCTGTCTATCCGACGCTCCGAAGCAGTGGGTGTAGGCTGTGTGCAATCTTTTGCGAGCGTGGTCGCCGTGTTATCCGTACGTGACATAATGTTTAAAAATAATAATCAAAGTAACAATGATAATCATTATCAACAAAGTGAAATTTCACGGCAAGCCTTTTTGTGAAAAAAATGTGACTGGATCAAATTTGCTGCGAAGGGTTTGAAAAGTGACGGGTTGTGAAATAAAAACCCCGCCAGGACAGCGGGGGAGGTAGTTAAAAACGGCTATCGACGGCAGACGCTAATTTTTCAAGCAAAAGTTCGCTGTCTTCCCAGCTTAGACACGGATCGGTGATCGACTGACCATACGCAATGGGTTGTCCTGCCACGACTTTTTGTGTGCCTTCTTTCAGGAAACTTTCCGCCATGATTCCGGCGATAGCGGTCGAACCGCTGCGTATTTGCTGACAAATTTCATCGCACACGTCCAGTTGGCGACGATGTTGCTTCTGGCAGTTGCCGTGGCTGAAATCGACCACCAGATGTTCCGGGAGATCAAATTCGTGCAGCGTATCGCAGGCCGCGGCGATATCTTCGGCATGGTAGTTAGGTTTTTTGCCCCCACGCATAATGATATGGCCATACGGGTTACCGCTGGTCTGATAAATGGTCATCTGACCGTTTTTGTCCGGCGAGAGGAACATATGGCTGGCACGCGAGGCGCGGATAGCATCGACCGCGATGTGCGTATTTCCATCCGTACCGTTTTTAAAGCCCACCGGGCAAGAAAGGGCAGAGGCCATCTCGCGATGGATCTGGCTTTCGGTAGTCCGCGCGCCAATCGCGCCCCAGCTAATCAAGTCAGCGATAAACTGCCCGATCACCATATCGAGAAACTCGGTGGCTGTCGGTACGCCGAGTTCATTCACCTGAAGCAGTAATTTACGCGCCAGTTCGATACCGTGATTAACGCGATAGCTGCCGTTCAAATCAGGATCGGAAATCAGCCCTTTCCAGCCCACCACGGTACGCGGTTTCTCGAAATAGGTGCGCATTACGATTTCAAGGCGATCCTGGTGCTTATCGCGCAACACTTTCAGGCGCTTGGCATAATCCATTGCAGCGTCAAGATCGTGGATCGAGCACGGGCCAATAACCACCAGCAAACGGCGATCTTCACCGTTCAGTATTTTTTCGATGCGTCGGCGCGACGCAATGACATGTTCCGCAACGCTTGCGGAAACGGGGTGGCGCTGTGCCAGTTCTGCGGGCGTCACCAGACTTTCAATACGCGCTGTGCGAAGTTCGTCGGTTTTATTCATGGAATGTCTCAGAAATATTTGCTTCATCGGCAGACTACCGGGAAGTGATGGGCATCACCTTAAACCAATCCCTGCTGATTTCAAGTTCGGGGCATGTCGGCCCCGAGAGTGAAAGCGATCATAACTGAAATGAAAATAATGTACTAGCATATTAGTACATGCGGCGATTCAGACCCATGATGTCGAGGATTTTTGTGGCGATCTCTTCTACCGAATAGTTGGTGCTGTTCAGCCACGGAATTTGGTTTTTGCGGTACAGCGCTTCGACTTCCGACACCTCCATGCGGCACTGACGCATCGACGCGTAACGACTGTTTTCACGCCGTTCTTCGCGGATGGCAGCGAGGCGCTCTGGGTTAATGGTCAGACCAAACAGTTTATGCTGCAACGGTTTCAGCGCGGGAGGGAGCACCAGGTTATCCATATCGTCGGCAATAAAAGGGTAATTCGCGGCACGAATGCCAAACTGCATCGCCAGATACAGGCTGGTGGGCGTTTTGCCGCAGCGCGATACGCCAAGTAAAATGACCTGGGCCTGATCGAGATTACGCATCGAAATCCCGTCGTCGTGCGCCAGGGTGTAATCAATCGCGGCGATACGCGCGTCATATTTGATCAGGTTGCCCGGATTAAGCCCGTGAGTGCGATGGGCAATGGGCGTCGGGTCGAGTTTTAACTCGCCCTGCAAGGGCGCGACCAGCGCCTGCACAATATCCTGACAGAAGCCTTCACTTTGCAAAATAATGTCGCGAATTTCGGGGATAACGATGGAGTAAAACACTAACGGGCGCGCGCCGGTTTGCTGGTAAATCGCATCAATTTGCTCTTTCACCGCTTTGGCGCGACTTTCATTTTCGACAAACGGCAGCGTGATGCTGTTTATCGCCACCGGGAATTGTGACATCACCGCATGGCCCAACACCTCGGCGGTGATGGCCGTACCATCAGAAATATAAAAAACGTGGCGATCGACAGCATTATCCATTTTACTCACCCAGAATAGCGAACCTAATTGACTGAAAGCATAAATTAAAAAAGTAAAATACACAGCAAAGAACGTTTTTAAATTATAAATGAAATGGTGTTTTTAATTTTAATGAAAAGTGGATTTCATTTTTCAAATAGGCGTCTTAGTTTTATGGTCTTTGTATGAATCCATACGAATCATAGCGTTAGGCGCTGATGGGAAAGTATCCGAAAAAGAGAAAAATAAAAGTGCTTACACGATTCACCGTTTTTTTGTCGGGGATAAATATGTAAGTATAAATACGAAGTCAGACGTTTCTTACTCCGCTTAAATATCACAAAAGGATTGTTTCGATGTCCAACAATGGCTCGTCACCGCTGGTGCTTTGGTATAACCAACTCGGCATGAATGATGTAGACAGAGTTGGAGGCAAAAATGCCTCCCTGGGTGAAATGATTACAAACCTGTCCGGTATGGGTGTTTCCGTACCGAATGGTTTTGCCACTACCGCCGATGCGTTTAACTATTTTCTCGATCAGAGCGGTGTAAACCAGCGCATTTACGACCTGCTGGACAAAACGGATATTGATGACGTGACCGAGCTTGCCAAAGCCGGTTCGCAAATCCGCCAGTGGATCATCGACACACCTTTCCAGCCTGAACTGGAACACGCCATTCATGAGGCTTATAACCAACTGTCTGCCGACGACGCGCAGGCTTCGTTTGCCGTGCGCTCTTCCGCCACCGCAGAAGATATGCCGGATGCCTCGTTTGCCGGTCAGCAGGAAACGTTCCTCAACGTGCAGGGGTATGACGCCGTGCTGGTCGCGGTGAAACACGTCTTTGCTTCGCTATTCAACGATCGCGCCATCTCCTATCGCGTGCATCAGGGCTACGATCACCGTGGCGTCGCGCTCTCTGCGGGCGTGCAGCGCATGGTGCGCTCCGATGTTGGCGCTTCCGGCGTGATGTTCTCGATTGATACCGAATCTGGTTTCGATCAGGTGGTCTTTATCACATCCGCCTGGGGGCTGGGTGAGATGGTGGTGCAGGGCGCGGTTAACCCTGACGAATTCTATGTACACAAACCGACGCTGGCGGCGAATCGCCCCTCTATCGTTCGTCGTACGATGGGTTCCAAAAAAATCCGCATGATTTATGCGCCGAATCTTGAACACGGTAAACAGGTTGAGATTGAAGATGTGCCGCAGGAGCAGCGCGACCGTTTCTCTCTCAGTGATGACGACGTGCAGGAGCTGGCGAAACAAGCGGTGCAAATTGAGAAGCACTATGGCCGTCCGATGGACATCGAATGGGCGAAAGACGGGCACACCGGTAAGCTGTTTATCGTGCAGGCGCGTCCAGAAACCGTGCGTTCTCGCGGCCAGGTGATGGAGCGTTACACGCTGCATGCGCAGGGCAAAATCGTGGCTGAAGGCCGTGCGATTGGCCACCGTATTGGCGCGGGTCCGGTCAAAGTGATCCACGATATCAGCGAAATGAATCTGGTTCAGCCGGGTGATGTGCTGGTGACTGACATGACCGACCCTGACTGGGAACCGATCATGAAAAAAGCCGCGGCAATCGTCACAAACCGTGGTGGCCGCACCTGTCACGCCGCCATCATCGCGCGTGAGCTGGGCATCCCGGCGGTGGTGGGCTGTGGTGACGCGACCGAACGCATGAAAGATGACGAGAAAGTGACCGTCTCCTGCGCCGAAGGCGATACCGGCTACGTGTATGCCGATATTCTGGATTTCAGCGTGAAAAGTTCCAGCGTCGATACCATGCCGGATCTGCCGCTCAAAATCATGATGAACGTCGGTAACCCTGACCGTGCCTTTGATTTTGCCTGTCTGCCTAACGAAGGCGTGGGCCTGGCGCGTCTGGAATTTATCATCAACCGCATGATTGGGGTGCATCCGCGTGCGCTGCTGGAGTTTGACGACCAGGACGTCGCGCTTCAAAAAGAAATTCGCGAGATGATGAAAGGCTACGACTCGCCGAAAGAGTTCTACGTAGGCCGTCTGACGGAAGGGATCGCGACGCTTGGGGCGGCGTTCTATCCGAAGCGGGTGATTGTGCGTCTGTCTGACTTTAAGTCTAACGAATACGCCAATCTGGTGGGCGGTGAACGCTACGAGCCAGAAGAAGAGAACCCGATGTTGGGCTTCCGTGGTGCTGGCCGTTACGTTTCTGACAGTTTCCGCGACTGTTTCGCCCTGGAATGCGACGCGGTAAAACGCGTGCGTAACGAAATGGGTCTCACCAATGTCGAAATCATGGTGCCGTTTGTGCGAACCGTTGAGCAGGCGAAAGCCGTGGTAGAGGAGCTGGCGCGTCAGGGACTCAAACGCGGCGAGAACGGGCTGAAGATCATCATGATGTGCGAAATCCCGTCAAATGCCCTGCTGGCAGAGCAGTTCCTGGAACATTTCGACGGCTTCTCAATCGGCTCCAACGATATGACGCAGCTGGCGCTGGGCCTGGACCGAGATTCTGGCGTGGTGTCAGAGCTGTTCGACGAACGTAATGAAGCGGTAAAAGCGTTGCTGTCGATGGCTATTCGCGCAGCCAAGAAACAGGGCAAATACGTCGGGATTTGTGGTCAGGGTCCTTCCGATCACGAAGATTTTGCGGCATGGCTGATGGAAGAAGGGATCGACAGCCTGTCCCTGAACCCAGATACGGTGGTGCAAACCTGGCTGAGTCTGGCCGAACTGAAGAAGTAATGTCCTCCTGAAAAAGCCCGGCGGCGTCATGCTTGCCGGGCTTTTTTATGTCTCAGGCTCGTACTCGCCAAAAAAAGCATAAAAAAAAGCCCATCGTGGGAGATGGGCAAAGACTACACACAGCAATTCGTTGTTTCACTCAGGGGATTTCCATGCTTATAAATCAATGCGTTGATTTATAACCTTGAGCTAATAGTAGGCATGCTACGTTTTTGCGTCGATCAGATTCGTCTCAATAGTTTAAGGGGCGTGAACATTTTGCGAGGGGAATGACGTGGTTAGGTGAGGCGCAGCAGGTCAGACTCGTTTTGCGTATCAAAATTGATTAGTTGGGCTTATGTATCAGGCGGGTTGCCCCGCCTGGAGAGAACTACTGCTTGTTTTTATCTTCCAGCGTTTCGAGTTCGTGTAACACCACATCCGGGTCGGTCGCAGGGGGCGGAATTTCATGCACCCATGCGGAGAACAGACGCCAGGTCACGGCCAACAGAACCGGACCAATAAACAGTCCAATCATGCCGAAAGCAATCAAACCGCCAATCACGCCAGACAGGATCAGAATCAGCGGCAGATCGGCGCCCATGCGTATCAGCATTGGGCGGATAACGTTATCCATCGTGCCAACCACGCAACTCCACACCAGCAGCACTGTGCCCCAGGTGGTGTCGCCGCTCCAGTAAAGCCAGATAATGCATGGGACCAGCACCAGCAGAGGCCCAAGCTGCACCAGACAGGTGAGGATCATGATGACCGTGAAAATGGTCGCATACGGCACGCCCGAAATCGCCAGACCAATGCCGCCGAGAACCGCTTGCACCAGCGCAGTTACCACCACACCGAGCGCCACGGCGCGTACCGCCTGTCCTGCCAGCAACACGGCCGCATCACCGCGCGGTCCTGCCAGGCGCGTGGCAAAATGACGCACGCCGAGGGCCACCTGTTCGCCACGCCAGTAAAGCAGGGCGCTGAAGACCAGCATCAGGGCGCAATGCATCACAAAACGCCCAACATGTGCCGCCTGACCCACAAACCAGGTGGTGGTGGTGCCGATGTAAGGTCGGACCTTCGTCATGATTGCGCTGCCGCCCATCTCCAGCAGGCTATGCCAGCCGCTGTAAAGCTTCGCGCCAATCATCGGCACACTGTTCAGCCACGCGAGATCCGGAATGGTCATTTCGCCGCTGGTAATCGAGCGAATCACCGGCCCGCTGGTGTCGACCAGACTGTTCACCAGCAGCGCAATCGGAATAATGAAGACCAGAAAAAGAAACAGCGTCATCACCAACACCGCCAGTGAGCGACGACCAAACAGCAGTTTTTGCAAACGAATAAACAGTGGCCAGGTGGCGATAACCACCGTTCCGGCCCACGCAAAACCCAGAACAAAAGGGCGTACTATCCATAGACACGCAATGATGATGATGGCTAAAAACAGCACCGACAGCAGAATTTGCGCAACGTCCCTGGGCTGACGAAGATTGACCATAAATGAAATTTACCTTTAATGAACACCAGCCGCGCTGGTGGAAAGCTAAAACCGCGTCACTCTAATCATTAGTGATTTCAGCCGTTTTTGACAGTCGGATTCTGCCCGTAATTCTGCTGAGCGTATAAGAAAAAAATGTGATACAAACATTCAGACACAACGCAAACGATTATCTCCCGTCATATTTCATGCTGTAGCTGCGTTGGTTGGGTGCGTTCCTCCCCGTTAAAGCGTTATCTCTGCGCCAGGGGCCACGCCGTTACCAGCCGCAATCAGCGCGAACTATCCAGGGAGTTCACCACTTAATAATTAGGGTCGACAGTAATGATCCCATTGATTTCTCAGGCACCCGGCGTCGTTCAGCTGGTACTGAATTATTTGCAAGCACTGGAGCAACAGGGTTTTACAGGTGATACCGCCACCAGTTACGCCGACAGGCTAACGATGGCGACCGACAACAGTATCTATCAGTTACTTCCCGATGCCGTCGTTTTCCCGCGTTCCACCGCAGACGTGGCGCTCATTTCGCGTCTGGCGGCCCAGGAACGTTTCGCGTCGCTGGTCTTTACCCCGCGCGGCGGCGGAACCGGCACCAATGGTCAGGCTCTGAATCAGGGCATCATCATTGATATGTCGCGTTATATGAACCGTATTATTGAGATCAATCCGGAAGAGGGCTGGGTGCGTGTTGAAGCGGGCGTGATAAAAGATCAGCTCAACCAGTTCCTGAAACCTTACGGCTATTTCTTCGCGCCGGAGCTCTCGACCAGTAACCGCGCCACCATTGGCGGCATGATTAACACCGATGCCTCCGGGCAGGGGTCGCTGGTCTACGGGAAAACATCCGATCACATTCTGGGCGTCCGTGCGGTGCTGTTGGGCGGGGATATTCTTGATACCCAGGCGATGCCGGTTGAACTGGCTGAAACGCTCGGGAAAGACAACACCGCGGTCGGGCGAATTTACCGTACCGTGCTGGATAGCTGTCGCGACAACCGTCAGCTGATTATCGATAAATTCCCGAAACTGAACCGCTTCCTGACCGGCTACGATCTGCGTCATGTTTTCAATAACGATCTCAGCGAATTCGATTTAACCCGTATTCTGACCGGCTCAGAAGGTACGCTGGCGTTTGTCACTGAAGCGCGTCTGGACATCACCCGGCTGCCGAAGGTGCGCCGTCTGGTCAACGTCAAATATAACTCTTTCGATTCTGCGCTGCGCAATGCGCCGTTTATGGTCGATGCGCGGGCGCTGTCGGTGGAAACCGTCGACTCTAAAGTGCTCAATCTGGCGCGGGAAGACATTGTCTGGCATTCGGTCAGCGAGCTGATTACCGACGTGCCGGATAAAGAGATGCTCGGGCTGAACATCGTGGAATTTGCGGGCGATGACGCGGCGCTGATTGAAAGCCAGGTATCAATGCTATGCAACCGTCTCGATGAACTGATCGCCACGGGTGAAGGCGGCGTGATTGGCTGGCAACTGTGCAACGACCTCTCGGGCATCGAGCGGATCTATGCGATGCGTAAAAAAGCGGTCGGTCTGCTGGGTAACGCTAAAGGGGCGGCCAAGCCGATTCCGTTTGCGGAAGACACCTGCGTACCGCCGGAACATCTGGCGGATTATATCGTCGAGTTCCGTGCGCTGCTCGACGGCCACGGCCTGAGCTACGGCATGTTCGGCCATGTCGATGCCGGCGTATTGCACGTGCGTCCTGCGCTGGATATGTGTGATCCCCAGCAGGAGATGCTGATGAAGCGCATCTCTGATGAGGTGGTGGCACTCACGGCGAAATACGGCGGTCTGCTGTGGGGCGAGCACGGCAAAGGATTCCGCGCAGAGTACAGCCCGGCGTTTTTCGGCGAGCAACTGTATGGTGAACTGCGCAAAGTGAAAGCGGCGTTTGATCCGGATAACCGTCTCAATCCGGGCAAAATTTGCCCGCCAGCAGGCGTTGACGATCCGATGATGCAGGTCGATGCCGTGAAGCGTGGCACCTTCGACCGGCAGATCCCGATTGCGGTGCGCTCTTCCTGGCGCGGCGCGATGGAGTGTAACGGCAACGGTTTGTGCTTTAACTTCGACGTGAAAAGCCCGATGTGTCCGTCGATGAAAATCACCAGCAACCGCATCCATTCCCCAAAAGGGCGTGCGACGCTGGTACGCGAATGGCTGCGTCTGCTTGCGGATCGTGGTGTCGATCCGGTTAAGCTGGAAAACGACCTGCCGGAAAAACGCGCCAGCCTGCGCACGCTGATTGAACGCTCCCGAAACAGCTGGCATGCCAGTAAAGGCGAGTACGATTTCTCGCACGAAGTGAAGGAGGCGATGTCCGGTTGCCTGGCCTGTAAAGCCTGCTCGACGCAATGCCCGATCAAAATTGACGTGCCGGAGTTCCGCTCGCGCTTCCTGCAGCTTTATCACTCCCGCTATCTGCGACCGGTGCGCGATCATCTGGTAGCGACGGTTGAAATCTATGCACCGTTGATGGCGCGCGCGCCAAAAACCTTCAACTTTTTCATCAATCAGCCGCTGGTGCGCAAGCTGTCCGAAAAGCATATCGGCATGGTCGATCTGCCGCTGCTCTCTACGCCGTCTCTGCAACGCGAGCTGGTCGGACACCGTTCGGCCAATATGACGCTGGAACAGCTAGAAACCCTGAGCGACGAGCAAAAAGCGAAAACCGTGCTGGTGGTGCAGGATCCGTTCACCAGCTATTACGATGCACGGGTGGTCGCCGATTTTGTACGCTTAGTGGAACGTGTGGGCTATCAGCCGGTGGTCCTGCCGTTCTCACCAAATGGCAAAGCGCAGCATATTAAAGGCTTCCTGAGTCGGTTTGCCAAAACGGCGCAGAAAACGTCTGACTTCCTGAATCGCGTTGCGCAGCTTGGGATGCCAATGGTGGGCGTCGATCCGGCGCTGGTGCTGTGTTATCGCGATGAATACAAGCAAACGCTCGGCGATAAGCGCGGCGATTTCAACGTCATGCTGGTACACGAATGGTTGCCCGCGGCGCTGCAAAATG
>Ga0209281_1001793_pt1 | contig 10753 bp, 7 predicted proteins | sample MedtruBG_FD_187514 | JGI IMG/M metagenome (GOLD analysis project Ga0209281, IMG submission 187514) | Root nodule microbial communities of legume samples collected from California, USA - Medicago truncatula BG (SPAdes) (version 2) | ecosystem: Host-associated > Plants > Roots > Nodule | place... | reverse complement strand
TGGGATACGCTTCCGCGCTCGGTGCGCAGCCGTCCACAGTTGTCAGGCGTCATCCAGACCCTGTTGCAGGAAGCTTGGCTCATTGCCTCGCTGAACAGCGAAGAATACATTCGCTGTGTGCATCTGCTGATGGCGCTGGTGGATAAACCGAAACTGGCGCGCTGCGACGGCCTCTGGCCATTACTGACCCTCAGCCAGAACCAGCTTGAACGCCTGCGTCCGCTGCTCGATGCGCAGTCCGATGAGCGTCTGGAAGAACAGATGATGGAATCACGGGTACAGCCACATGGCGGTGACGTGGAGTTTATGGGGCGTCCGGTGGGCGCGGTAATGAAAGAAGGCGAACTGACCCCGGCGCTGCAGAACGCATTGGATAGGTTCACACTAGATGTCACTGCCAAAGCCAGAGCGGGCAACATCGATCCGGTGTTTGGTCGTGACACCGAAATCCGCCAGATGGTGGATATCCTCTCAAGACGTCGCAAGAACAACCCGATCCTGGTTGGCGAGCCGGGTGTGGGTAAAACCGCCCTGGTGGAAGGGCTGGCACTGCGTATTGCTGAAGGCAACGTACCGGAGTCACTGAAAACCGTCATTCTGCGTACCCTCGACCTCGGCCTGTTACAGGCCGGTGCGGGCGTGAAGGGCGAATTTGAGCAGCGTCTGAAAAACGTGATTGACGCGGTCCAGCAGTCGCCTGTACCGATTCTGCTGTTTATCGACGAAGCGCACACTATTATTGGCGCGGGTAACCAGGCGGGCGGTGCCGATGCGGCCAACCTGCTGAAACCGGCGCTGGCGCGTGGCGAACTGCGCACTATCGCCGCCACCACTTGGAGTGAGTACAAACAGTATTTTGAGCGCGATGCCGCGCTGGAGCGCCGCTTCCAGATGGTGAAAGTCGACGAGCCGGACGACGACACAGCGTGCCTGATGCTGCGTGGCCTGAAATCCCGCTATCGTAATCATCACAGCGACGGGTTTGCGCTGTTCAGCGATAAAACCAAAAAAGACAGTCTGAATGTGAACGGTCTCAACCGAACCGGTTTTCGGCTTCACCCGCTGAACAGAGATGGTACCGGCATCTCCTGGGGCTGTATCACCCTGAGACGTTACAGCGATTTTCAGCATCTGCGGCGTCTTTTGTTGAAGCGGGGGCTTTCCGGTGCCTGGTGGGAACGGCCTGATGGCCTAGGTGCGCATCGATGTGCGCGGGACTACGGTCTGCCGGACATGACCAAAATCCTGCAGGGCATGCCCGGCACAGCGCACCAGTTACTGAGTACCTTCTCCGATGTGCTGCTTAAATACGAACCGCGGCTGAAAAGTATTCAGGTGGTACTGCTTGATCCCTGGCGAACTGCGCTATGCCATCGACGCTGAACTCAAAGGCGTGGGGCTGGTGCGCTATGGCACCGAGTTTATGCCGGAGGGGCGGATCCTCATCCGACACCTCAGGCAGCAGCAATATCTGAAGTCATAAATAATACAGACATATTCGGGAGGCAACCGGATATGAATATATAAATTGAGAACAAAGGAATTAATCAGACGTGGCAAGAAGAAAAAAGAATGATAGTGCAGGTGGTGTGATTATATTTATTCTTGGGGCTATTGCCTGGGGTATTTATGTCGCAGTTAAAGCATTGATAAATGTTAATGAGCGTTTTATCGATTCGGTATCGAACCCGGCAGGAGTGATTGTCATTTTCTTCGGTTTATTGATTATGCTCTCCCTTGTTGCCTGGTTATTTATTTACCGTGGTTTCAGGAAGAGGGCGGATAAACTGGAACAGGCAGAGTCCGCATTGGTACAAAAAGAAGCTGCCTTTGATGATACCGTCAACGCTGAGGTTTCCAGCCGTATTCATCTGGCAAAGCAGCGTCTGGCAGAAGAATGGGATGAATACCGTCTTGCCAGACAAAAGGGAAGTCGGGCGCTGCAACGTATTGTGGATGCGGCTTACAGGTTTAAAGTCAAAACCCTGCTCACCGGAACGACGGTCAATAACTGGCAAAGTAAATACGATCAGCTACGTAAAGAAAAAGAGGCCTACGTCGCAATCAGTGAAAAAATCACCTTCCTTGAACTTGAGGATAATTCGGATTGGGGCAGCGTCAAGCAGCAGTTCCTGGATAAAGTGACATTGCTGGAACAGGCCCAGGAAGAGAAAGAATATCAGGCGGAAATCAAACGGCAAATGCGTGAGGAAAAGCAGCGACAGGATGATCTGGACCGACAGCAGCGTGAAGCCGAAGAGGAAGAGCAGCGCCTTGCTGAGCAGCAGCGTGTTTTGGAAGAGGCGCTTCAGGCAGCCGAAGGCGCATACAAAGAAGAACTTGAACGGCAACGTCTTGAGCTGGAAGACCAAATTCAGGCTGTACATCAGCAATATGAACGCGCCAAATCCATGGCTCAGTTGACAAAACAGGGGCATGTCTACGTGATCTCAAATATTGGCTCCTTTGGTGAAAATGTCTTTAAAATTGGCATGACCCGGCGCCTTGAGCCGATGGAAAGGGTGAAGGAACTGAGCGGTGCTTCGGTGCCGTTCGATTTTGATGTTCATGCTATGATTTCCTGCGATGACGCGCCTGCGCTGGAGAAAACACTTCATGATCATCTGGAGACTTATCGCATTAATAAAGTGAATCTGCGTAAAGAGTTTTTCAGAGTGGAACTTACACAAATTATCAATGAAGTGGAACGTCATCATGGTCAGGTTGAATATATTGCAGACCCGGCTGCGTTGCAGTATTTGCAAAGTCTCGACGATGCTGACAGTGAAGCTGCATAGTAGTGCAGTCCATGTTGTAGTTTTTATTATGGAATTATGATGTCAGCAAAAGAACAGTTTCTGAGAAAACTTCAGGAGTGCGTATTCCGATGATTCCGGTCAGTAATTCCGGTGATTTTATACGGCCAGGGCGTCATTGGCTGCGTCGAGGTCAGTCTTTGTGTGGCTGGCGGGAAGGATTTGTTGTGTCGGTTGTATATGCGCAGCAGTGAGCACGATGGCTGGAACTGGAGCCCTGCTGAAGGTGGAGACCGAAAAGTGTTTGATGAAGAGGCCTTCTTTCGGATGACTGGCGGCCTGCTGGCGTAGCATCCAAAAAATGGAAATGAGGTAAGTATGTTAGATCTGTTTAAAGCGGTCGGGCTGGGGCTGGTGATCATCCTGCCCCTGGCTAATCCCCTGACAACCGTGGCCCTGTTCCTGGGGCTTGCCGGCGATATGAGTCTGGCGGAACGACGCCAGCAGGCGCGCGCTGCCAGCCTGAATGTTTTCATCATCATGATGGTGGCCTGGTACGCCGGTCAGGTCGTGATGAACACCTTTGGGATCTCCATCCCCGGTCTGCGCATTGCCGGGGGGCTGATTGTGGCGTTTATCGGGTTCAGAATGCTGTTCCCACAGCCCGCTAAGCCTGCGGTTGATGAGGACGTGGCAGAAGGAAAGGAAAACAAAAAAGCCACGCCCAACATTGCCTTTGTTCCCCTGGCGATGCCAAGCACCGCAGGACCAGGAACGATTGCGATGATCATCAGCTCGGCGGCGACGGTGAAGACCGGTGTGACTTTTCCTGAATGGGTGGTGTGGCTGGCTCCGCCGCTGGTGTGTGCGCTGGTTGCGCTGATCCTCTGGGGATGCCTGAACAGTTCTGGCGCTGTGATGCGTCTGGTGGGCAAGGGCGGTATTGAGGCCATTTCCCGTCTGATGGGATTCCTGCTGGTATGTATGGGCGTTCAGTTCATCATCAATGGCATACTGGAAATCATCAGCCATTATCCACAGATCTGATACTTCGTCTTAACGACCAGGATGGTTTACGTAGCCTCCTGATTCGTTTCTTCCCGTACTGATTCACCTGTCTGGTGTCAGTGACCTGATATACCTGTTTTAACATTTTCAGGGAGCCGCATGACCGGGAGTATTTCTGCACCGGTGCCTCGTCGTTCAATGGCGATTGCCGCATTATCCACCATTGTGGAATGGTACGATTTCACGCTTTATCTCTATTTCGCCACGGTGCTGGCCCGCGTATTTTTCGGTGGTGGTGATGCCTCGCTGGGGATCACCCTGGCAGGCTTTGCGATCTCCTGGCTGTTGCGCCCACTGGGGGCTTTCTGCTTTGGACGTATTGGCGACCGCTACGGCCGTCGCCGGATGCTGCTGATATCCATGGCGATGATGACCGGTACCATGCTGTTGACCATGCTGCTGCCGACCTGCGGACAGATGGGCCCGATGGCGGGCGTGTTGTTTTTGTTACTACGTGGCGTGATGGCATTTTCTGTCGGGGGAGAATATACCGGCGTGGTGGCCTATCTGCTGGAGAGTGCGCCAGAGCACCGGCGAGGGTTGGTGACTTCACTGGCTTCGGCCGCCAGCGAAGTGGGGGCACTGCTGGCTGCATGTGTGTCGGCGCTGACTGTGGGGCTGCTCAGTGAAACCGAGCTCAGTGCGTGGGGCTGGCGCATTCCGTTTGCCGTCGGTTTTGTGCTGGCGGGGACACTGTGGTTCGCCCGGACGGGGCTTGAAGAATCCCCTGAGTTTATTCAGCAGCGCAAAGCGAAACCGCTGTCACTGACTGTATCGCTGAAGCTTTTTCGACGCGGTATCGGGCGAGCCTTTGCCGTCTCAGCGCTGGGCTCTATGACCTATTACCTGGGTATCACCTATGTGCCATCGTTTCTGGTGTACACCGGCACGTTCTCTGAACGGGACGCGCTGTCGCTGTCCGTGGTGGCCGCAGTGTCGGTGATTATCATCACACCGTTTGTCGGGATGCTGTCAGACCAGATTGGTCGCAGGCCGGTGCTGTTATTCCTGGCAGTTGGAAGTTTCGTTATTCCGCTGCCAGTGTTCTGGCTGATGACCAGCGGTCATTACCTGATATCAATGGCCGGAGGCATACTGCTGGCTTGCCTGGCGGGGGGCGTCAGCGCAGTCGGCACCTCGTCTACAGCGGAAATGTTTCCGGTAGCGGGCCGGCTCACGGGCCTTGCGTTGGGGACAACCGCAGCGACAGCACTCTTTGGTGGCCTGACGCCCTGGCTTGCCCAGAGCATTATCAGTCACAGCGGCAGCCATCTGGCACCGGGGCTGATGATCACACTGGTGGCGCTGGGTGTACTGCCGGTATTCATGTGTATGCCGGAAACCGCACCAGGCCAACAGATCTCACAGTCTGGTACACCCGTACCGGATAAATAACCGCTTTTCCGGTATATCAATAATGCACATCTGACAGAAGGAGACGTACATGACGGTTCATCAAAAGAAGGTTCAGTTTCCGAATCAGGAGGGAGAAATCCTGAGTGGATTGCTGGAATCACCTGAAAACCCAACCGGATAACGGTATCGTGCGGAGCCTGTTGTTGATTTTCTTCTTTGACTGAAATGCTGGCAGGGTTATTGCCAGTATCTTTCTGCGTTGTATTTAATGGAAACATTCATGTCCGGGATATCTGTACGTCATGTGAAAACCGGTGGTGACCCGCGCACTCTATCGGATTTTATTGCCCTGCGCGATGAAATGAACAAACTGACCCATCCCGCCCGACCGGATATTGACTGGCCGAAGGTGGAGACGCTGGCTCTGTCGTTGTTTGAACACAACGACATCGAACTGCAGACTGCGACGTGGTACACGCTTGCCCTCAGCCATCTGGCCCGGGTCAGCGGGATGAATGAAGGGCTGGCGCTGACCGGTGCGCTGCTGGCGCATCAGTGGTCGCTGTTCTGGCCAGGGAATACCCATGCCCGCGTGGAGATCCTCTCCGATCTGTTCAGCCGTTTGCAGAATGTGTTTCGCACCCTGGCGCTGACCGACAGCCAGGATCTGGCGCTGCTGTATCAGTGCGAAAAGCAGCTCGCCGCGCTTTTCGATACGCTCTCACGCCATGAGCTGAAGCAGGTGAGCCGGGCCGATGGGCTGTTACAGCAGGTCAGACAGGCGATAACCCGCCTCGAGAATGCCCCGCATGAAGCGGCGACAGAACCGGTGGTGGTGGGCGCAGCGCTGTGGGGATGGCATGCGTGGCATCAGATATCGCCCGCCGGGCAGCGCTTTACCGCGGCGCTGACGCCGTTTCCCGGTGTGCTCTCGTCCGAGCAAACCGTCGCACTGCGTCAGGAGGGGCTGCCGGTGGAGCAGGGGCTGGCTCAGTTGCAGACGCAGCTTAAATGGCTGACCACGCGGTCACCGGACTGGTCGCTGCGCTACGGGCAGCAGATGATTCATCAGGCGCAGATGCTGTGGCCTGAAAGCCCACAGGTGGCGGCGGTGCAGTCTGGCTGGCAGCAGCAGATAGCGGCGAATGCGTTACCGCTGGATACCCTGAACCGCTGGCACGACGGGATGATGAAGCAGCAGCAGCTTACCGACCGCCTGAATGCGCTGGACGGGCAGAAAGGGAAGTACATCACCGTCAGCGAGCTCAAGTCGCAGGTGTTTGCGATTTCGCAGGCCTTCAGCCAGGCCCCGCTGGTGGAAGAGCAACTGCGGCAGTTGCAGCAACAGACAGACGCCAGCCCGGCGCTGACACAGCAGACGGCGATGCACCTGAATCAGTTGCTGACGCGCTATGCACTCCTGACATACCTGCCGGGAAAGACCATGCCATGAACACGCAAAAGCGGTATCGCAACGGCCACACGGCTCGGCCGAATGGGAGTGCATTTCGCGTACACATCCTGCACAAAAAATAACCTTGTCGTGAGCGGCCTGGGGAGTGCCGTCAGAGGGTGTTGTGTGAAAATGGCATGACCCCGGCCATGTTTCTGAAGGAACCTGTATTTTATGAAAAGAAGACAATTAGCCGCTTCAGGCGGTATTCTGACCATGCTGGTACTGGCTGTTTGCGCCTGCCCGGCGATGGCCAGCAACACGATACCGGTGGTCAGTACGACAACGGGGCCCGTGCAGGGGGCCTCTGAGCACGGAGTCGCGCGGTGGACGGGGATCCCTTATGCAAAAGCGCCTGAGGGGAGGCTGCGCTGGTTGGCTCCGGTCCCTCCGGTGACCAGGACTACTGTGTACGATGCCACCCGGCCGGCGAAGGCCTGCATTCAGGTTTCTTCTGAGGGAACTGTCGGGCAGGAAGACTGCCTGAACCTCAACATCTACAGGCCCACCGATGCAACGGGGACACTTCCGGTGCTGGTGTATATTCACGGCGGGAATAATCAACTGGGCAGTTCCGCCGAGTTTTCTCCCCTTTACATTGCCGACAGGCTGAATGCCGTCATTGTGACCGTTAATTACCGTCTGGGAGCGCTGGGTTTTAATCCTCTGAAGGCCCTGAATACCGGAGATCCGGAACAGAACTCCGGCAATTTTTCTCTGCTGGATCTGCACGAGGCGCTGGCCTGGATAAGAAAAAATGCAGAGGCATTTGGCGGGAATCCCCACAATATCACTGTATCCGGTTTCTCAGCAGGCGGTCGGGATGTCATGGCAATGCTGATTTCGCCCATCTTTGCGAACACGTTTGATAAGGCCATCGTGTTCAGTGGCGGAATGACCACGGCAGATAAAAATGATGCAGAGGCGATATTCGCGGAGCGACTGGCACCACTGGTGGTAAAGAAAGGGATCAGAAAAAACAGGCACAGTGCGAAAACCTGGCTGATGACACCCTCCCCGGAAGTCCGCGCTTTTCTGTATGGTCTGCCGCCCACGCAACTGGCTCGTCTGTTCGGGGATGCAGGGATCCGCATGAGCCATTTTCCCCACCTGTACCGCGACGGGGTTGTTCTGCCCAGCGGCTTCAGCACCCAGCGGTATAATGCGGTACCGCTTATTATGGCTACGGGGCAGCAGGAATTTTCGTTCTTTGCCCGGGGTGATGTCATGTTTGCAGCTGCCGCGAAAAACGGTACGCTTTCCACCACGCCCTCCTTACTAAACCGGTATCGTTTTGCCAACCAGTATGGCGGGCTGATGTACAGTCTGTTCAATGTTCAGGCATCGGCAGAGAAGATGTTCGCGCACTATAATGCTCCCATCTACGGAGTGGAGTTCCGTTACGGCAGTGACGTGGTTGTGACTGGGGATAAGCTGGCGCAGGTTGGCTCGTTCCACGGTATTTTCATGCCGTTCTGGGACAGCAGTAAATACGCGGAGTTCACGCAGGATGTGCTGAAGCTTGACGGGGTACAGAAACTGGGGGATGAATTTAACGGCTATCTGAAAGATTTTTTGCAGTCAGGCTCTCCCAACGACCGCTCCCGGGTGGAATGGCAACGCTGGACACCGGAAAACGCCGCCGCCGGGCAGTCCCTGCTGATCATGGATGCCAATAAGAAAAAGCCGATAATTTACATGAGCAACAAGGCGTACTCGTATCAGGACATTATCCGGGAGATGGACAATGACCACAGTCTCTCTGATGCGGACAAAAACAGCGTTATGCGCGAGGTACTGAACGGGCGCTGGTTCAGTGAAGCGCTGGATCAGCACATGAATAAACATTGAGTGGACAGCATAACGCCTGATGCTGAGGGACGCAGAATATAGCGTATCAGCACTGAATATAATGGTCTTTCCTGGCAGGCGTTTTATGGTGTGCACTTCCGCTTACAGACATTGCCGAATAGCATTATCACTGAGCGGCGTATTTTAATCTGAGCACTCTGCCTGCGGGACCAGAGTGGCCTGACAGCCGTTTTCTTCCCGCTGTGTAAACACCAGCTTCAGATTGTGCCGTGAGAACAACCCCTCCGCAGCGTCCCTGTCTCCGGTGAGCAAAAACAGCACTTCACCCGTCAGTCTGCCGTCCCGGGCAAATTGCGCCTGCAACTCTGACTTCCTGACCAGCAGGGCATTGCTTCCCCGGTATTCTGCCAGCAGTCCGGCCGGGTGCCATTCTTCATCGGTAACGATGGCATTAATCCAGCCCTGCGCGCGGAGTTGTTCGATGACGTAAGTCAGACGAAACAGGTCGGACTGTTCCGCTACGGGTTCGGTGCAGGATTGCCAGAGGTAAGCGAGGCGCTTCTCCAGACCAGCACCGGGTCCTTTACGTCGGGCAAGCTCCAGCAGGCCGGCAATGTCAATGGCGACAGTTTTCGGGAAGCGCTTTTGTTTCTGTGCCGTGGCAAGCCAGCGATTAAGAAACGTATGCGTCATCAGCGGTGACAGAGCCTGACCGTCCTGACGGGCCAGCTTCAGGGCGATGAGACCGCACCATGCCAGGTGGGCAAGGTCGGCCAGTGCTTTTACCGGGGGCGTAGGTTCGAATTTCATAAACGGGAAGTATAACGTCCTCCGCACGGGAATAATAAGTGTTGAAAGAATACCACACAGCGTTGTTAATCTGAATCCCGTGAATTAAGCGTGACACAACAGTGCTGAGTGCTGGAGAGAATGGAATATATTTGCTTTGGAATATAATATTTGTTCTCCTTCATAGTGCCCGTAACAGATGGCACCAATGATGGCGTACGTTAACTTTCATGCTAAATAATTTTCCGTGCACTGGGCGTATTAGTCAGCCTTGCCGGAAACTGATTATTAATCTTGCCACAATTTATCGGCTTGTTAATTTAAAAATAAACAAAATAAATCACCAAGGCCGTATTCAGAGAAAAGTCAGCGGTACTATAACTGATGCTGCTGGTCTGTGTGTTAATGCCAGGAGACGGTCACAGTTTTGAATCGTCAGACTCAACGGATACTGCTGGAACTTAATCTGCCGGACAGGCTCACAGGCAGGAGCGGTAGCGTGCCTTTTGGTGATGTCGCCCGGAGGATAGCACCTGCTGGCGAGGGATTTTTGCCGTTATTCGTTATTTGCGCTGAGTAAGAGTCTGAGCAAGGGAAAAGGGGTATTGGCAAAAAAAGAAAGTATTTCGCTCTTTTGAGTTGTCTGTTGAACAACTGTTTGCCATGTTCGTCAATTTCGTGGACATGGAAAACCTCTTTTGCCAAATCGATGCTGATAGTCTTAACATTCATGATATAGGAGTATGGATATGTTGACCGGAAGGTGGGTGCCTCTGCCCTTTATTCTTGTGGTTTCTTTATTGGCTGGGTGTATTGAAGTGGATATGTCCGTTCCCAGCTTTCCGGATATGGCTGCCAGTTTCGGTGTTTCTGAAGGGCATATTCAGCGTACGATCACCTATAACTTCTTGGGATTTGTGTTTGGCACGTTGATTTATGGTCCACTGTCAGAGTCGATTGGTCGACGCAAAACCATGTTGATCGGTGGGGCTATCATGCTGTTAGGTGCTCTGGGATGTACCTACGCCACTTCAATCGATCTTTTGATGTTGTCCCGCTTTATTCAGGGGTTGGGGGCTTGCACGCCGGTGGTAGTGGCTTACGCGATCATCGCAGACCGTTATCAAGGGGCGGCCATGTACAGCATGATCGGTCTGGTTAATGCCTGTATCTCGATTTTCATGTCGCTAGCGCCAATCGCCGGTGGTTGGATTAATGAGCATTGGGGGTGGAGAGGAAACTATGCGGTTGTCGCGGTGATCACCGCAGCGGCGGTACTGCTGGAATTGTTGTTCCTGCCGGAAACGAAGAAAGAAAAAACGCCATTCGATCTCAAAGCCATTGTGGGAAGCTATGCCCGGCTGACGGCGAGTTTCCAATTCATGCGATTATCGTTGATTCCTTCACTTTTCTTCGCTGCTTATATGGTATTCATCGCTTCCAGTGCTTTTCTTTACCGTGAAACCTTTGCGTTCTCGCTGTCGGCATTTGTCGTTCACTTTTTTATTATCGTGGCGTC
>Ga0209281_1001792_pt1 | contig 10755 bp, 7 predicted proteins | sample MedtruBG_FD_187514 | JGI IMG/M metagenome (GOLD analysis project Ga0209281, IMG submission 187514) | Root nodule microbial communities of legume samples collected from California, USA - Medicago truncatula BG (SPAdes) (version 2) | ecosystem: Host-associated > Plants > Roots > Nodule | place... | reverse complement strand
TCAGCCAATGACAGTTGCATTTCGCAGTAAGCCAGTGACAGTTGAGGACCCGGCATATAGAGGTCTGGCTATCGGCACTTATGCGCCTGCAGTCACACCGGCGCCTGCCTTCGCGCAGACCGACCTGGCTGCATTGTCGCGCTACTATTCTCTTCTGATGATGCGCAACATCACCAGCGACGGCTACGTCATCGAGGATCCAGCATCGCCCGGCGTCTTTTCGGTACCGGGCTGTGTCATCGCCGCGCCTTCCTATCCAGCGAACACGCCGGGTGTCGACCAGGACTATGTTTTCAACTGGGTCCGCGACGGAGCTATGACGGCCATCGAGATCGCGCTTGCCGACTTGCCGCGCGTTTCGGGCGGGGGTGTGCCGAGCCTGATCGACTACGTGAACTTCGCCGCGCTGTGTCAGGCGAATGCGAAGAATTCCGCGACCGCCACACTTGGCCATGCCTGCTTCACCATCACCGGCAAGGTTCGTCCGTGGTCGGAGCAAAATGACGGGCCGGCCATTCAGTCGATCGCCATACTGACCTTGTTCGGTCAGTTGGATGGCGCCACGCAGAAAATCGCTAAACGACTGGTTGAGACTAACCTCTCTTATCTTCTCGAAGTTTACCAGAACAAGACCACAAATCTCTGGGAGGAGTATGAGGGCTATTCCTTTTTCGCAAGAGCCGTACAGCTGCGCTTTTTCCGGGAGATTTCCAGAAACACGATCGCTATTGCCGTGCCTGCCGGGGTGGCCGATGCCATCTCCTGGCTGCAAACCCAGCTGGCCAACCACTGGAATGGGCAGCTCTATGTGAGCGTTCTGGATGTCGCGGCGCAAGCCGGTTATGACGCGAACATCGATATCGTCTCTTCGGTCTGCTATGGCGGGATCCATCCGGCTGACACCAAGCTTCTGGCAACGGCGGCAATCCTGCGGCGCCAGTGGGCTGATATTTCGTCTTCGAGCTATTTCCCAATCAATGGCGCCGACGCGGCCAAAGGGCTCGGACCCGCCTTCGGGCGCTATCCGGGCGACCATTACGATGGCGATGTGGCGGCTCCGGTGGTCGGCGGGCATCCCTGGGCTCTGTGCACCGCCAACTTCGCCGAGTTTCAATATCGGCTTGCCAATGCCATAGACGCCAGCGGCGCCATTCCTCTCGATCAGTTCTCCGAACCCTTCTTCGCTGAATTGGGGCTTGGCGCATCCAGCAGCGCCGCCGACGCGTCAACTGCCTTACGCGCTTCGTCTGACGCCATGCTGCGCGCCATCGTCTACCACAGCGATCACTACGAACTGAGCGAGCAGTTCGATGGAACCACTGGCTATGAGAAAAGCGTCCGGAACCTGACCTGGAGCTACGCCTCTTTTCTCTCGGCAGTCAGAGCCCGCTCCGGCGGTATCCCAGCCGGTAAGAACAAACCCCGAAACTCCCGCAGCCGAAGTTCGTGAGGATCGGGCCCCGACCTGAAATCTCGATTTGAGCCTAGAGCGGGTGATCGGCAAAGCCTAATCCAGCTTTGCAGGAATGATGGAGGATCAACGTGCTTTTTCCCGTCGAATCGGCGCTGAAAGCCGATGCCAACACCGTCGCAGCGACCGCCGACTACGATATCGTGATCGTCGGAACAGGCATTTCCGGAGCAATCATCGCCAAGCAGGCTGCGGAAGCGGGCAAGCGTGTCCTCATCCTAGAAGCCGGAACCGGTGCCAATAGAACTCTGGCCGGCTATGACGATCTGCTGACCACCTTCTATTTGGCAGCCGGCAAGGATAACCAGTCGCCCTTCCCGCTGAATGCCAACGCGGCCATACCCCGCAGCCCGCAGCTTCGAAAGCTGCAGGCGGGGGAAACCGATAGCTCGACGTACATCGTTCAATCCGGCCCTTATGTCAGTGATACGACATATACCCGAATTTTCGGCGGAACGACGATGCACTGGGAGGCGAAAACCCCGCGCATGCTTCGCTCGGATTTCCAGGCACGCACCATTTTCGGCCAGGGGCTGGACTGGCCACTGAGCTTTGAGGAAATCGAGGATGACTACCGTCTGGCCGAGCGGGAAATAGGCGTATCGGCGAACGTTGAAGACCAGCAATATCTGGGGCAGACCTTCCCGGACGGCTACGTCTTCCCGATGCGCGGCCTGCCGCTGTCCTACCTGGACCAGCAGGTCAACAAGGGTATCGAAGGCACCAGTGTCGAGCTTTACGGCGAGACCTATCCCCTGAAGGTCAGGCCCTATCCCCAGGGGCGCAACAGCATACCAAACCCGGCCTATGATGGTGGGAAGGGTTATCGTCCAATTGGCGCCGTTAATACGCATCAGGTCGAAGAGGGTGGTCGCTGCCAGGGTAACACCAACTGCGTCCCGCTCTGTACTGTGCAAGCGCGCTACCACTCCGGCAAAACGCTTGCCAAGGCGTTCGCGGTAAACGGGGAAAGGCGCACGCCGCTTGTTGAATTCTTGCCGCAGGCGGTCGCATCGAAGGTCAACATTGATCCGGACAGCGGGAAAGTGCGGTCTCTGGAGGTGAAGGTTTACAAAGACCCGGCCTCACCCGCCTACGAGACCTTCACCGTGAAGGGCAAGGTTTTCGTGCTTGCGGCAGGCGCCATTGAAACGGCGCGTCTCATGCTGGCCTCCGGCCTGCGCAGCACCAGCGGCCTTGTCGGACGCAATCTGATGGACCACGCCTATCTGCTGAATTGGGCGCTGATGCCGCAAATCTGCGGTACGATGCGCGGAACGAGTTCGACGGGCGGTATCGTGGACCTACGGGACGGTCCTTTCCGTGAGAGGCAGGCCGCCTTCGCCATTGATATCCATAACGACGGCTGGGGCTGGGCCACGGGCGCGCCGACCTCGGACCTTCTCGAACTGGTGGATGATCGCAACCTGCACGGGGGGGATCTTCGGCGCGGCGTGATCGACCGGGTTTCGCGGCAGTTGCTGCTGGCATTCATGATCGAGGTCATGCCGGTCGAAAGCAATCGCATCGAGGTGGACCCGAAGTATAGGGACGCGTTGGACAATATGCGGCCCATCCTGTCCTTCACGGTTCCGGAATATACCATGAAGGGTGCCGCGTATGCCCGCCAGTTTTCGCGCACCGTGTTTGCGCGTATGGGCGCGCAGGACCACACCCATTACGACCCAAGCGATTTCGGCTATGTCGCCTATGACAAGCAAGGCTATGCAATCCGAGGCGGCAATCATCTGGCCGGCACCCATATCATGGGAACGACGAAGACCAACTCCGTTGTGGACAAGAACCAGCGCAGCTGGGACCACGAAAACCTTTATCTCGTGGGCGGCGGCAGCATGCCGACGATCGGCACGGCCAATGTCACGTTGACGCTGGCCGCCATGTGCTTCCGAAGCAGCCGCGACATTCTAAAGTCACTGCATTGAACAAGGGCCACCGCCGGTGCGGAATGTCGGCGGGCTCGAAGCAGCGACCGAAGCCGGACTGACACCCACTTATCTTCCATGGAGCTTGAGCATGTATTCTTACAGCATTAGGACGCTCGATGAGCTGAAAGAATTCCTCCACCGGGCAATGCAGCTCGAACATGCGACGATTCCGCCGTATATGACGGCGCTTTACTCGATCAAGCCCGGTTCCAACCAGGCTGCAACCCAGATTCTGCGCGTGATCGTCGTGGAAGAAATGCTGCATCTGACCATCGCGGCCAATATTCTTAATGCCGTCGGCGGCACACCGGATCTTGCCAGCCCGGGCTTCGTAGTCAGCTACCCCACCCCCTTGCCGGACGGTGAGACCGATTTCCAAGTCAGCATCCAGGCTTTCAGCCGCGAGGCCCTGGCAACTTTCCTGAAAATCGAGCGGCCGGCCCAGCGACCCCACCATCTCGTTGGCAAGGGCCTGATCGAACGCAAGACCTCCCCGCATACGATAGCGCTTGGCAGCCATCCAAGGCACGAGAACCTCCATTTTTACAGTATCGGCGAGTTCTACTCGACCATCACAGAAGGCATCAAGTATCTGGAAGCCGAAGCGCGTCGGGCGGGCACAACCATTTTTACCGGCGACACTTCGCGCCAGATCACCTCGGAATACTACTATTCCGCCGGCGGCGAGCTGTTTCCCGTCACCGATCTGAAAAGTGCCTTGGAAGCCATCGAGCTCATCATCGAACAGGGCGAAGGCGACGGTGGCGGTATCTACGACGATGACGAGCACGAACTGGCCCATTACTATCGTTTCGACGAGTTGGTCAAAGGCCGCTACTACCAGAAGGGCAACCGGCCGGGCCACCCCACAGGTCCGCAATTGCAGGTCGACTGGGAAGGCGCCTATCCCCTCAAAGCAAACCTGAAAGTGGCGGAGATAGAGGACCCGGAACTGCTTGAAGCGGCAACGGCCTTCAACACGCGCTATGGCGAATTTCTGCAGCTCTTGACGCGTGCATATAACGGCGAGCCGCGCCTGCTGCTGGAAGCCGTTCCGATCATGTTCGAATTCCGCAACATGATCCTCGAGCTCATCCGCAATCCCCTGCCGAACCATCCCGGTATGAACGGCGGCCCCACCTATGAGATCCCCGGGAATATACAGGCAGCCGGCAGCCGGCAGGCGGAGGTGATCGCATGAGTAGCCGATTCGACGTTTTTCTGGACCTTTCTGTCGAATTGACGGCCTTCTCCCGTTTTGATCTTCTCGGAACAGGTTTGGCGGAACGCTATCTCGCCACGCTCGACAAGGTGGTCGGCGGCGAGATAACCGACGCCCTTCTGACCGCCTTCGTCACGCTGCCGCCGGAAGACGAGGCCCGTATCCAGGGGGTGCGCACGACCATTCTGGGCGACGAATTGCTCGGTGACGTGGCGCGCGCGCTGATCAAGCTCTGGTATTCCGGCACCTGGTTCGAGCTGCCCTCCGCCTGGACGCAGCGCTTTGGTGTCAGGCCCGCGTATACCACCTTCGTCGTTTCTCCCGATGCCTATATCGAGGGTTTGCTCTGGAAGGCTATCGGAGCCCACCCGGCAGGCGCCAAGGCGCCCGGTTTCGGCTCCTGGGCCTTTCCGCCGAAAATTCCGGCTGTTCCCGGTATCGCTTCCAAAACCTGATGCGACTTCCGTTGTCTTGATAGAACTGGAGCATTGCCATGGTGATACATCTGCATCGACTGACGCCCGCCAAGGTCTGGTTGGGTGTCATCCCCACGCTCTGGTGGAATGACGATTTCATCAACATCGATATCGGCATCCCCTACGAGCAGGCCCTGAGTGAAATGGCGCTCGCCGGCTATGTCGGGTGTGGGGTCGGCCATAAATTTCCGACGGATCCGAAAATACTGCGACCTGCCCTCGAACTCAGGGGATTGCGGATTTCGGAGCCTTGGGTGAGCACTTACTTCACCATCAAGGCGATGAAGCGTCATACGCTGGACAACGTGGATGCTCAGCTCGACTTCCTCGAAGCCATGGAAGGTGGCAGCGACGATCCGCGCAGGGCCGATCTGGTCGTCTCCGAGTTTGGCCGCGCTGTCAATCCGCTTCCGGTCGCCCTGTTTCCGAATTGCCCCGATTTCTCCGAGGACGAGTGGAAATACCTGATCGAAGGCTTGCATGAGGCGGGAGACAAAGCCAGGGCCCGTAAGCGCCGGCTCTGCTATCACCCGCATCTCGGAACCGGAGTGATGAAGGCGGAAGCGATCCACCGGCTCATGGATGAGACGGAACCTGGCTTGGTCAACATGCTTCTCGATACGGCGCACCAGGCGGCCGCCGGTGTCGATCCGCTGGCGCTGGCCACTAAATACGCTGACCGCATCAAACATGTTCACTTGAAAGACATTCGCGCCGAGGTGGTCGACGAGATTCACCACAGGGAATTGTCCTTCCAGCAAGGCATCGAGGCAGGGATCTTTACCGTCCCGGGTGATGGCTCCATCCAGACCTTTCCGGAGATTCTTGGTGCGTTGGCCGCGGCCAATTTCGCCGGTTGGATCTGCGTCGAAGCAGAGCAGGACCCGGCCAAGGCCAATCCGCTGCAATACGCGAAAATGGGCCGCGAATACCTGCGCGAGGTGCTCGGATGGTAGCCCAGCACCGACTGGTTGTCTTAGCCCGAGGAAACGGGACGGACTCGCCTCACGACAATCTCTGGTGAAAAATCAAAATCGCACGGCGACGCGGAAAGGTGTCGACGCAGAAGGAGCAATCACTCGATACCTTTTTTCCAATAGCAGTCTAAAGACCGGGATCTGATCCAGATCGTCTCCAGGAAGAACGTCGGCTGACGTGCTTCATGTCGGGCCAGGCAAATCAGCGGTGACGTATTCCCCGCTCGAGGTCCGTTCCGCAAGATGGCTCGAGGAATTTCTCAAGAACAGATGGTGCGACTGGAAATCGCATACTGCTCGATAAATTTGCGACTGACAATCAACCACGCGTTATTGGATAACGATAGCTGGAGCGATGAAGATGTCACAGGCACGCAAGCGAGATATATATTTCAGCTTCTTTATGTTTACAGCGGATTTGAGGCCAAACGATGCGGGCTACGCTGAGGTTCTCGTCCGACATCTGAAGGCCCTTACCGACATCGGCTACACTGGCTTCGATGTGCATATCGCCCCGGGACTGGCCCACGACGGCCATCACGTTGAAGTCGAGAGCTATGCCCGCCTGAAGGAGGCGTTCGATCGGGCGGGCTTCCAGGACGTGAAGTTCACAACCAATGTGGGGACCACGCGAACCTTCGATCCGACCTCGCCCTACCAGGAACAGCGCAAGCAGGCTCTCGCTTATCTCAAATCCCGCGTCGATATTACCTCGGTGCTGGGTGGGGAAAATACGATAATGTCTGGGCCGTTCCTCTACCCCTATGGCATCTTTCCGCTTACCGATGACGGTGAAGAGATCTGGAGCGACGCGCTTCAGGATTGGGTAGCGCCCCGATTCGCGGCGGCGGGCTCCGTCTTCCGGGAGTTGGCGGAATATGCTTCCGAGAAGAAAGTGAAGCTTGCCATCGAGCCCGTCAAGAACTGGGAAACGCCTGCGCCCACCATGGTTTCGGAAGCGCTGGATTTTCTCGAAAGGGCCGACGTCCCGCTCTGTGGCGTCACGATCGATACAGCCCAGGTGGTAATGGAAAGCCAGGGCCCGGCAATATTCAGGAAAAATGTCGCCCGTGCCGCACAGCAATGCCGGCTGAATTACGTTCATATCTCGGCCCCGGACCGGGGCGCCGTCAAAGACAGCTGGATTCCGTGGGAGATTATGTTCGGCGAAATCGAGCCGGTCTATTCCGGCCCCTATCTCGTCGAAATCTTTAATGCGATTCCCCCCTTCGACAGCTCCATGAGAATGACGCGCAGACGCTTCTGGCGGCCCGGTGAGGACGAGCCGGAAGCGGGCGTCGACAGTGCCTACGAGGTTGCGCGCGCCGCCCTGACGACATTGCAGGAAAAGATCGCTTCCCACGGCCGATCTCATCCGTGAGGGCGCTCAGCCGCGCTTGTTGGAAACAACTATGGACGCTGAACTCATCTCCGAGGGGGTACGCCCGAAACGTCACCTCCATCCAGCACCTCCAGGCCGGCATGACAATCCTGACTGGCCGCCCTGCCCGAGTGAACCTCTAACCTCAGCAAACGACCCTTTGAACCCGGGAGACACCTATGGTGGCGCAATTGCCGGATCCAATCAAAATCGTCAGGCGAGCAGGCGATGTCCGTATTCACACTTTTATTTCAGGTTTTACGGATGACAATATCGCCAATGCGACCCACATAATAGAAAGCAAGAACAAACTCGTGCTTGTCGATGGGCAATTCCTCGTTCCCTATGCGCTGCAATTCAGGGAGTATGCCAATAGTATTGGCAAGAAGATCGAACGGCTTTACCTGTCGCACAGGCATCCCGACCATTGGTTCGGCCTCGGAGCCGCATTCAGCGACATTCCGATTTATGCGCTACCGGAAACGATAGAGTTCCTGAAGCAGCATGGCGAGGATTCCCTAAAAGACCATTGGAAGATGGGCAACCTCGCTCCGAAGGGCCTGGTAATTCCCGAAGAAACCGTCCGTGCCGGCGAGGAAATCATCGACGGAGTCAAATATGTCTTTGATGAAGTCATTGATACAGAGATCGATTTTCTTCTCACGATAGGGCTTCCAGACGTGGGAATTTTTGTTGCGCAGGACCTGATTTATAGCGGAACACACCTTTATCTTACCAAATACATGGAGCATTGGATTGCGATTTTGCAGGATATGCTGCTGTCAGAGTATGACATTTTCCTTCCTGGTCACGGCTTTCCGGCTGATAAGAACGAGGTTGCCACGAATATAGAGTATTTATCCGTTGCTATTGAGGCGGTAGGAAAAGGACTCGCCAATGAGAATTTCAAACGCTTTATGCTTGAACGTTTTCCCGAAAGAAAATGCCCGGCAATTTTCGATATATACATGCCGCGTTTATTCGATAACGCGAGTGAGTTCTAACATATTCCATCGCAGCAGGGAGCTTTAGGACATGCGCGAGAAATACACCGTGGGCCAATATCTAGTCGACAGACTTCATGAGTTGGGTCTGCGGCACCTGTTTTCCATAGCGGGCGATTATTCGATCGAATGGGTGAACAGTTATGTAGAGAAAAGCGGTATCCAGGTGATAGAAGAGGTGAATGAACTGAATGCCGGCTATGCGGCTGACGGCTATGCGAGGCTGAAAGGAATTGGTGCACTGTGCGTTACCTATTCCGCAGGCTCGCTTTGCGCAACGAATGCGATCGCCGGATCTTACGTCGAGAAGGTGCCGGTTGTTCTGATCAACGGTGCGCCAAGCATCAAGAAAACGCTCACGTTCGAACAAACCGGCTATAGTTCGCATCACTTCATTAGTGGACGGGAAACGGATCGTCAGGTGTTCGAATACATTACGGCCGCTGCAGTCCGCATCGACAGCCCTGATCTCGCACCAATGCTCATAGATTATGCGCTGACGCAGTGCATCACGGAAAGGCGTCCGGTCTATATCGAGTTGCTAGAGGATATGGTGGACCTAGGATGCACAGTTCCGTCAGGTGCACTAAAAGCGGCCCCGGTTATATCCGACGAAGTTAGTCTAAATCAGTCGATCGCGCAAATCAGCGAAAGACTGCAAAATGCTACCAGACCCCTGATCTGGATCGGTGTCGAGGTGGACCGGTTTGGCCTTCACGACCAGGCGGAGCGGCTTATCCAGGACCTGAAAATTCCCTACGTGACCGAGCTTTTGAGCAAGGCCATCCTGCCGGAAGACGATGCACAATTTGCCGGGGTGTTTGACGGCAAATCGTCATCCCCCTACGTCCAGTCTTTGGTCGAAAGCTCCGATTTCGTATTGGCCCTAGGTGTCTGGTTGACGGACATCAATGATTTGGGCTGGCCCATCGATCTCAATAAAACAGCCTTCGCTTCCTGGAATACACTGAAATATGGCACAAGTTTCATCGCACAGGTTTCGCTCGCGGACCTCGTGGACGGCTTGATTGATAAAAGGGTAACGTGCAAAGACCGAATTCTTCCAGCGAATACCGTCCAGCAAGCGCCCGTCATGAATCCGGCAGACGAACTTACGTATCAGGGCTTCTACGATTTCATCCAGAGCCAGGTCGACGAAGATACCATCGTCGGCGCCGACGCGAGCTTAAATTATTTCGGGAGCATGCTTCTCAAAGTGGGTGCTCGCCGCGGTTTCATCGTTCAATCATCCTATTCGGCGATCGGCTATATTGGGCCGGCCGCGACAGGGTTATCTCTGGCGAAGCAAGATGGCCAGAGACTGATGGTCCTATCGGGGGATGGCGGGTTTCAAATGACCGCTCAATGCCTGTCCACACAAACCCGTTTCAATCTCAATCCGATCATCTTCGTGACAGACAACGGTGTCTATGGCGTGGAGCAATGGCTTGCCGATGCTTCGGTTTTCCATGGTAGCAAGCCGTTCTATAATTCATGCATCCTGCACCGATGGAATTACAGCAAGTTGGCAGAAGTCTTTGGCTGCCAAGGCTGGAAGGTGCACACCTATGGCGAACTGGAGGAAGCTATAAATGGCGCCAAGGACAACCTAAACAGTCCGTCCATCATCCAGGTTGTCGTGCCACAGCGGTCGATCCCCGACAATGCGAACTGGAAAGCAAACTAGAGCGGCCGATGGCCGAACCGTGCTCTAGAACTTCTGGGGCAGAGACAGACTGCTCAAGCCTAGGAGGTCACGTCTCGATGACCTCGCTGGGAAGCTTGGTGATCTAGAGACGCATGAAAGCCGGCAAGTTCCCGCCGAACCAGCTCAGCGAGGCATGCGTCTCATGGAGAAGCGGTACTCTGCGTGTCCACTTCACTACGCTTCAAGAGCGCAGTAGGCTACTGATCTCCGTGGCGTCTTTTCCGTGCTTGTCCACCGCCGTGTGAATAGCATCTTCTTCGGTCAGGTTTCGCCAGTCGGTCATTGGATTTCCCTCCTTTGGTGACGTACCCGCTTGCGATCGGGTGCCTCTAAACTCACGGTATCAGCAACTTCAGGCCGATCTTACCGCTTGCAGAGACGGGGAGAGCTTTGCCGCCGATTTCTTTCCCAGGCCGGTCGCGCGTGCGAGCTCGGATCGCTTCCTGGCATAGTTCGGAGCTACCATCGGGTAGTCGGCCGGGAGCTTCCACTTTTCTCGATACTGCTCCGGCGTGAGTGCGTATTTTGCCATCAAGTGTCGCTTCAGAGATTTGAAACTCTTGCCGTCCT
>Ga0209281_1001791_pt1 | contig 10770 bp, 6 predicted proteins | sample MedtruBG_FD_187514 | JGI IMG/M metagenome (GOLD analysis project Ga0209281, IMG submission 187514) | Root nodule microbial communities of legume samples collected from California, USA - Medicago truncatula BG (SPAdes) (version 2) | ecosystem: Host-associated > Plants > Roots > Nodule | place... | reverse complement strand
CGCGCGGCTGGCGGCGCTGGTGACGCCTGGCTGGCAGGCCATGGGCGGGGAGGTGGTGTTTGCGGTGGAACCGGCGTCGCTGGAAGCGGTAATCGATGCGGGCCAGCTGGAACAGGCGCTGATCAACCTGCTGAAAAATTCAGCCGAGGCAGCAGCCGCAGCGGGCGTGGCGCAACCGCAGGCCACCGTCACCGCGCGCTTGAGCCGGGGCGGCCGGCTGCGCATCGAGGTGGCCGACAACGGCCCCGGCGTGCCGGCAGCGCTGGCCGCGCACATCTTCACGCCGTTTTTCTCGACCAGGAAGCAGGGCCGTGGCATCGGCCTGGCCATGGTGCGGCACCTGGTGCACGCCAACGGCGGCACGGTGCGCTATGCGCGGCCGGTCGGCGCCGGCGCGCGCTTCATGCTGACGTTTTAGGAGTGAGGGAAGCAGGGCGCAGCATGTCGATGTGCATGATGCCGTCCTCGTCGTACGGCGCGGTCACGGTCACAAAACCATAGCCGCCATAGAATTTTTCCAGGTGCGCCTGGGCGCCGATGCGGCAGGCGTCGCGCGGGTACAGCGCATCGACCAGCGGCATGGCGTGATCGAGCAGGGCTCGGCCGATGCCGGTACCGCGCGCGGCCTGCGTGGTGAGCACGCGGCCGATCGACATCTCGTCGTACTTGAGGCCTGGCGGCAGCACCCGCAAGCTTGCCTGCAACACGCGCTGGCCATCGGCCGTGCGCCACGCCATCAGGTGGTGGCAGTGGGGATCGAGACCGTCGATGTCGGGATACAGGCAGGTTTGTTCGAGGATGAACACCTGCTGGCGCTGGCGCAGCACCTCGTACCAGTCGCCCGCGGGGATGTCGTCAAAGGGTAACCATTGCCACTCAATCATGTGCGTCCCGGAAGTAAGCGAAACGATAATTGTATGTGAAAAAAGCCGGCATCCTTGCGAATGCCGGCTTTTGCGTTACTGCGGCTGAGCTTAAACGATGGTCAGCGTGACGTCGATGTTGCCACGGGTGGCGTTCGAGTACGGGCACACGATGTGGGCAGCGTCCACCAGTTTCTGCGCGGTGTCGCGGTCCAGGCCTGGCAGCGAGATTTTCAGTTCCACTTCGATGCCGAAGCCGGTCGGAATGGCGCCGATGCCCACGGTGCCTTCGATCGACACGTCGGCCGGTACGGCGATCTTGTCGCGGCCGCCGACGAATTTCATCGCGCCCAGGAAGCAGGCCGAGTAGCCGGCTGCGAACAGTTGCTCAGGGTTGGTACCCGCGTTACCTGCGCCGCCCAGTTCTTTCGGGGTGGTCAGTTTGACGTCCAGCACGTTGTCCGACGAGACGGCTTTGCCTTCACGGCCGCCGGTAGCGGTGGCGGTTGCGCGGTAGAGAACTTTTTCGATCGACATGATGTATTCCTTTCAGAGACTACGGTGAATGAGGGAACAACTTTTCAATTTTAATGCGTTGTTTCACTTTGGCGCTGCGTCTTTATATTTGCGTAGCGCCCATGAACACCACTATACATAGTGTGCGATTTAATCGCAAGCGATATTTGTAAGAAATTGTGACAATGCGGTAGCCAGTCGAGGCTTGACGTCTATGTGACAAATGTCGCACAATGGTGTCATCCGTCGCATATATTCCGGGAGATTCCATGAAACGCCTGTTGCTCACCCTGCTGGCAGCGCTGCCAGCCCTGTCCGTCTGCGCCGCCGACTGGGACGGCCCGCAAGAGCCGTTCGCCCTGTTCGGCAACACGTATTACGTGGGCACCGAAGGCCTCAGTTCCGTGCTGATCACGTCGAAGCAGGGACATATCCTGATCGACGGCGCCGGCCCGAACGCCCCGGCAGCCATCGCCGCACACATCCGTCAGCTGGGCTTCAAGCTCGAGGACATTAAAATCATCCTCAACTCGCACGAGCATTTCGACCACGCGGGTGGCATCGCGGCGCTGCAGAAAATGACCGGCGCCACCGTGCTGGCGAGCGTGCACGGCGCAGCCATGCTGCGCACCGGCAGCAAGAGCCGCGGCGACCCGCAATACGCGATGCTCACCACGCCGCTGGCGGCGGTGGCCAATACCCGCGCCGTGCGCGATGGCGAGGTAGTCAGGGTGGGGCCGCTGGCCGTTACCGCCCACTACACGCCCGGCCACACCCAGGGCGGCACCAGCTGGACCTGGCAGTCCACCGAGGGCGGCAAGACCGCCGCCATGGTGTATGCCGACAGCCTTTCGGCGATCAGCGACGGCAAGTTCCGCTACAGCGGCGACCCCCTGTATCCGACCGCGCTGGCGGACGTTAAAAGATCGATCTCCACGGTGGCGGGATTCGATTGCGACATCCTGGTGTCCGCCCATCCGGAGGCCAGCAACCTGTGGCAGCGCAAGGCGCGCCAGCCGGCCCAGGGCAATACCGCCTTCATCGACCGCCAGGCCTGCCGCGACTACGCGGCCAAGGGCCAGCAGCGGCTGGACCAAACGCTGGCCGCTGAAGTCAATGGAACGTAGGGCTCACGCGGACGACTGCCAGCGTGGTGCGCTGGCGTCGCCGATGCGGGCAGGCTCCGCCGGGCGGTGCGGACTCAGAATTTGTGCGACAGCTCGAGCGCAGCAATGCGCCCGCGCGGGTCGGCCTGGGTGTAGTCGAAGAACGCCATGGACGAATCCCACGACGGCCCACTTGTCGGTCAGGTTCGACACGACCTGTCCCACCTAGGTTTGCGGCGTGACCCGCCACGCCAGGTTCAGATCCAACGTGCCGATCGGCGCCACGGTGTCGCCCGTGCCATGTGCGCCACAGGCCGTGTGTTAGACTTTTCTCCCAAGATATTCACACCGGTGCCCCCATGAGTTTGCGCGACAGCCGCCGCCTGCCAGGCCTCAGCACGCTGCTGACGATCGTGATCGCCGCTGCCACGCTGCTGGTCACGGGCCTGATGGTGTGGATCGTGGGCGGCATCGCCACCACCGACATCAAGCGCACGGTAGGCGAGATCCTGGCCGAACGGGCCCGCACGGCGGCCGATATGATCGACGACAACATGGCCACGCGCTATCTCGAAGTGCGCCAGCTGGCCGAGCGCATCGACCGCGACCCTGCCTATGCCGGCCGCGCCACTGCCGCCCGCCGCGAGTTGCTCGAACAAGTGCAAACCTCGGCCCCGCAATACGCCTGGATCGGCCTGGCCGGCGCCGATGGCAAGGTCGTTGCCAGCACCGGCGGCCTGCTCGAGGGCGTCGATGTGTCGGCGCGGCCGTGGTTCAGCGACGCCGTCAAGGGCATCTTCGTCCACGATGTGCACGACGCCAAGCTGCTGGCCAAGCATTTGCCGCTCGACCGCGGCAATCCGCAGCGCTTCGTCGATCTGGCTTTCCCGGTGCGCCTGGCCATGCCCGATGGTGTAGCGCCCGGCGTGCTGGGCGCGCACCTGAGCTGGGGCTGGATCGGCCAGCTGGGGCGCATGTTCAACGCGCCGGTGGCCGACCGTCCGGTGGAGATCATGGTGCTGGCGGCCGACGGCACCGTGCTGATGGGACCCGACGACGCCGTCGGCAACCGGCTCGAACTGCTGGCGCCCGGCGCGCCGGCGGCGCCGCCGGTGGCCACCGAGCTGCAATGGGTCGATGGCAAACGCTATATCACGGCGCGCTACGCCACCCATGGCAAGGGCGATTACCCGGGCCTGGGCTGGACCGTGCTGGCGCGCCAGCAGGCCGATACCGCGTATGCCCACGTGGTCAATATGCAGCGCCGCATCTACCAGAGCGGCATCGTGCTCACGCTGCTGTTTTCGGTGGGCGGCTGGCTGCTGGCGCGCAAACTGACCGCGCCGCTCCTGTCCGCAGCCGAGGCGGCAGCGGCCATCGGCGCCAGTACCGACCATGATGACACCAATGGCGCCACGCTGTCGGTGCGCGGCGGGTTCTACGAAGTGCACACGCTCACCGGCGCGTTCGACGCGCTGCTGGCGCGCCTTGCGCAAAAGCGCGACGAACTCAATACCCTCAACGCCGCGCTCGAACACAAGGTGGCGCAGCGTACCGAGGCGCTGGAAGCGTCGCTAGCCGCCAAGTCGCGCAGCGAGGACCAGGAACGCGCGGCGCAGCGCAAGGCCCACGACAGCGAGAAATTCCTGCGCACCATCGCCAACAACAGTCCGGCGCTGATCGCGTATGTCGATCGCGACCATGTCTACCGCTTTGCCAACCACGCCCACCAGCGCATCCTGGGCATTGCTCCGGACGCCATGATCGGGCATCACATGGCCGAGGTGCTGGGCGACGATGTATACGGCGTGCTGCGCGGCCGCATCGCGCGCGTGCTCGACGGCGCCACCGTGCATTTCGAGGAAGCGTTCGACCGCCCCGGCTGGCCGCAGCACTTCATGACCGATTTCATTCCCGACGCCGATGGCGACGGCCCGGTGCGCGGCTTCCACATCCTGGTCACCGACATCACCGCGCGCAAGCAGATCGAGATCGCCCAGGCGGCCAACGAAAAACTGGCCGAAGCCGCCAACCGCGCCAAGAGCGAATTCGTCGCCAACATGAGCCACGAGATCCGCACGCCGATGAACGCGGTGCTGGGCGCCTCGCATTTGCTCGGCAATACCCGCCTGACCGGCGAGCAGCGCGGCTACCTGGAACTGATCGAGTCGTGCGGCCGCTCGCTGCTGCACATCATCAACGACATCCTCGACTTTTCCAAGATCGAAGCGGGCAAGATCCAGATCGAACACGAAGCGTTCGACACCCACGGCCTGGTCGAGGCAGCCGAAGCGGCCATGCTGTCCTCGGGCCGCAAGCCCGGGGTGGAGCTGGCCATCGTGGTGCCGACCGACTTCCCGGAACGGCTCGTCGGCGACGCCATGCGCATGCGCCAGATCATCACCAACCTGGTCAACAATGCCCTGAAATTCACCGCTGCCGGCGAGGTGGTGGTCAGCCTGGCGCTGCATGGTGACGAGCTGGCCATCACCGTGCGCGACACCGGCATCGGCATGTCGGCGGATCAGCAGCAGCGCCTGTTCCAGCCGTTCGAGCAGGCCGACATGTCCACCTCGCGCAAGTACGGCGGCACCGGCCTGGGACTGACCATTTCGCGCAAGCTGGTGGCGCTGATGAAGGGCAATATCACGGTGACCAGCGCAACCGGCGCCGGCGCCGAGTTTACGGTCACGCTGCCGGTGGCCCTGGCGCCGGGTCCGGGCCCGAGACCGGAAAACGAACCGCTGCTGCCAGCGCTGGCCGCCGGCCCGCTGCTGTTCATCGACGCCCACCTGGCATCGCTCAAGGCGCTGTTGCAGAACGCCGCGTTTTACGGGCTGCCGGCGCACAGCGCCAATACCGTCGATGCAGCCATCGCCTGGCTGCTCCAGCAGGCCGGTGACGGTGCGCACAGCGGCGTGGCGCTGGTGAGCGCGGGCCTGTACGCGACCGCGCCCGAGCGCTTGCGGGCGGCGGCGCGCGCGGCCGGCATGCAGCTCGTGCTCATGCATGCGGCAGCGGGGCCGGCGTTCGACGATGCCCTGTTCGACGGCGCGGTGGCCAAGCCGGTCACGCGCCGCGCCTTGCAACGGCTGCTGGCGCAACTGGCCAATCCCGACCAGCATGATGGCCCCGGCAACTCGGTGGCTGGCACCGCGCAGCAGCAGGCCAGGCCGCTGGCGGGCCGGCGCCTGCTGCTGGTGGAGGACAACCCGATCAACCAGCTGGTCGCTTCGCGCCTGCTGGAGCTGGCCGGCGCCACACCGACGGTGGCGGAAAACGGCCGCGATGCGCTGGAACTGCTGGCGATGGCGCAGGCGCCGTTCGACATCATCCTGATGGACGTGCAAATGCCGGTGATGGACGGCTACGAGGCCACGCGCCTGCTGCGCGAACGCGGCGTGTGCACGCCGATCCTGGCCATGAGCGCGGGCGTCACCCAGGCCGAGCGCGGCGAATGCCTGGCGGCCGGCATGGATGGTTTCATTTCAAAGCCGGTCGATGCCGACGAAATGATCGCCACCATTGTCGCGTGGCTGGACATCGCACAGGAAGAGGCTAAGCGCTGACCGCCTTGAGTTTGCGGATCACGTCCGACAGCCGGTATGGTTTGCCGATCAGCTGGAACTGGTCGAGGTCGGGGTGGTCCTGTTGCAGCGCCGACGTGACATAGCCCGATGCCAGGATCACCTTGAGCGCTGGCAGGTAGCTTACCGCACTTTTGGCCAGCTCGATGCCGCTCATGCCGGGCATGACCACGTCGCTGAACAGGATCGAAACGTCGGGATGGCGGCGCAAGGTATCGAGCGCTTCCTGGCCGTTGTTGGCCGCCAGCACCTGGTAGCCCAGGCTGGAAAACAGGTGGCTGGCCATGTCCAGCACGTCCGGCTGGTCGTCCACGATCAGCACTTTTTCCACCGCTTCGTCGCTGTCCGCCTCCAGCGGCGCATAGGCGAGCGCCGGGAAGCGCAGCGTGATGCAGGCGCCCGCGCCCGGGGTAGAGGTAATCGCCAGGTTGCCGCCGGCCTGCTGCATCAACCCATACACCTGCGACAGGCCCAGGCCGGAACCTTGGCCCACGTCCTTGGTGGTGAAGAACGGCTCCACCGCGCGCTGCGCCACGGCTTCGGTCATGCCGGCGCCGGTGTCGCCCACGGACACCACCACGCTGGCGCCATCGACCGCGGTCGTGAGCGTGATCGTGCCGTTCGCATCGATGGCGTCGCGCGCGTTGACCACCAGGTTCAATAGCGCCGACTCGAACTGCGTCAAGTCGGTCATCACGTCGGGCAGGATGGAGGCGAGCTGCATCTCGAGCCGGATCGAGCTGCGGATCGCGCGCCGCAGCACCGCCTCGAAGCTGCTGATGGCGCGGTTGAGATTGACCCGTTCCGGTTTCAACGGCTGCTGGCGCGCGAACGCCAGCAGTTGCTGGGTGAGGCTGGCGCCGCGCTTGGCGGCGCGCTCCATGCTGTCGATGGTCTTGTTCTGCGCCTGCCGGTCGTTGACCACGCGCAGCAGGTCGAGGCCATTGGTGATCACGTTGAGCAGGTTGTTGAAGTCGTGGGCGATGCCGCCCGTGAGCTTGCCGATGGCTTCCAGCTTTTGCGACTGGAACAGCGCCTCCTTGGCCTGCGCCAGGCTTTCGTCGGCGCGCCGGCGCTCGGTGACGTCGCGCGTGATCTTGGCAAAGCCGATCAGGGCACCGTCGCTGGCGCGCACCGGATCGATCACCACGCTGGCCCAGAAGCGCGTGCCGTCCTTGCGCACGCGCCAGCCCTCGTCCTCGAAACGCGCCTGCGCCGCCTGGTGCAGCACCTGCGCCGGGCGTCCGGCGGCGCGGTCTTCTGCCGTGTAAAAACACGAAAAATGGCGGCCGACGATTTCCGTCTCCGAATACCCCTTGAAGCGCTGGGCGCCGGCATTCCAGCTGCAGACGATGCCATCGGGCGAGAGCATGTAGATGGCGTAATCGCTGACGCTGGAGATGAACAGCTTGAACTGTTCAGCCTCGGCAGTGATGGGGAGTGGGAGCGTAGTTGTCATAACCAACAGTATATTTTTTTTACAGTCCGCACGGGTGACATTATCTCGGTGTAATTGATAATGATTCCTATTACCTATAGAATGGCGACATTCCCCCTATTGTCTGCCCGCCATGCACCAGCCGATCCATCCGATCCTCGCCATTTCCGTTGTTTTTGCTGCTGTGAAGGCGGCCCTGTGAAAAAGCTCTGGTTCCAGCTGCACTGGTTTGTCGGCATCACCGCCGGTACCATCCTGATCCTGATCGGGCTGACCGGTTCGATCCTGTCGTTCCGCGAAGAGCTGCTCGACTTACTGAACCCCGGCGTGCGCAATATCGCGGTGCAGGATGCGCCGGTGCTGACGCCACCGCAGATCGCCGCTGCCGCCAAGGTCTTGCACCCGGATGCGCGTATCGCCAGCATCATCATCTATTCGGAGCCGGGCAGCACCGCGCGCGTGGGCCTGGCGCCCGCCAAGGGTGAGCAGCGCGGCGAGGCGATCTTCCTGAACCCGTACACGGGCGCGCTGCTGCCGCCGCTGCATTACGACGAAGTGTTCGAGTGGGTCGATTCGCTGCACCGCCACCTGCTGCTGCCGCGCGACGCCGGCCGTATCGCACTTGGCATCCTGGCGCTATGCCTGCTGGGACTGTCGCTAAGCGGCCTGTATTTGCGCTGGCCGCGCCGCGCGGGCGACTGGCGCGCCTGGCTCAAGCTCGATCTGCGCCTGAAAGGCCGCTCGTTCCTGTGGGGCCTGCACTCGGTGGTGGGCACCTGGATGATGGTCGGCTACGTGATCTTCACGCTGACCGGCATTTACTGGAGTTTCGACGTGGTGCGCAGCACGGTCGATGGCTGGCTGGGCGTGTCCCGCGTGGCGCGCGAAGTACCCGGTCCCAGGCCGGCCAAGGGTGTCAAGCCGCCGCCGGTGGACCTGGCCGCCAGCTGGGCGACGTTTGAAGGCGCCGCGCCCAACTGGCGCATGGCGTTCCTGCGCATACCGGAACGCGCCACCGCGCCGCTGCAAATCGTCTGGACTGCCAAGGATGCGCCGCACGTGCGCGCGCGGGGCCGCATGGCGCTCAACCAGCAGACCGGCGCCATGATCAAGAACGAGCCATACGCCGAGATGACGGTGGGCGGCCAGGCGCAGGCGTCGATCTATGCGCTGCACGTGGGCAGCTTCTTCGGCATGCCGGGCAGGATCGTGATGTTCCTCATCAGCCTGGCCTTGCCCGGCTTTGCCATCACCGGCTGGATGTTGTACCTGAACCGGCGCAAGCAAAAACGCAGCGCCGCTGCCGAACGCAAGAAATTCGCTGCCGCCGGTTCCGGCGCCGGTACAGTCGCTGCGGGTGCGGACGCCGTGCTGCTGGCCTACGCCAGCCAGACCGGTGCGGCCGAGCGCCTGGCGCTGCAAAGCGCGGCGGCCCTGCAGGCGGCCGGCGTGGCGGTGCACGTGCATTCGCTGGAAAAACTCACGCCGCCGCAGCTGGTCAAGTACAAACGCGCGCTGTTCGTCGCCAGCAGTTTCGGCGAGGGCGAGCCGCCCGACGCCGCGCGCCGCTTCAACCGCCTGCTGCACACGGCCGCCGAGGAACTGCAGCACATGCAGTACGCGGTGCTGGCGCTGGGCGACCGCAACTACGCGCAGTTCTGCGGCTTCGGCCACGCGCTCGACGCGCGCCTGCGCACCATGGGCGCGCAAGCGCTGCATCCGACCATCGAGGTCGATAACGGCGACGCCGGTGCGCTGGCGCGCTGGTCGGGCACCTTGCATGCGCTGATCGGCGGCGAAAGTGCCAATGCACCGGAACTGGCCTTGTCCGCTGCCGTCGCCGATAACGATTACGCCAGCTGGCGCATCGTCGGCCGCGAGCTGCTCAACCCGGGCAGCGCGGGCGATGGCCTGTACGAGATCACCCTGTCCGGCGACCCTGCGGCCGACTGGCGTCCCGGTGCGCTGGCCGATATCTGGCCTGGCCATTACACGCCGGCCGGTGCACCGGAAGCGGTAGCGCCGCGCCGCTATTCGCTGGCCTCGCTGCCGGGCGACGGCGTGCTGCAACTGCTGGTGCGCCAGCTGCGTTACGAAGGCGCTTCGGGTCCGGCGCTGGGCCTGGCCTCGGGCTGGCTCACGCAGCATGCCCAGGTGGGCGACGAAGTACGGGTGCGGCTGATCGCCAATCCGGCGTTCGACATGCACACCGAGGCGCGGCCGGCGATCTACATCGGCAACGGCTCCGGCATGGCGGGCTTGCGCTCGCACCTGCGGGCGCGGGTGCAGGCCGGGCAGCAGCGCAACTGGCTGATCTTCGGCGAGCGCCAGCGCGAGTTCGACAGCATCTGCGCGCAGGAGATTGCCGGCTGGCGCGCGGCAGGCATGCTGCCGGAACTCGACCTGGTGTTTTCCCGCGACGTGACCGGCGGCGAGTATGTGCAGGACCGCATGCGCGTGCGCGCAGACGTGCTGCGCGACTGGATCGCCGAGGGCGCGGTGCTGTACGTGTGCGGCAGCTTGCAGGGCATGGCTGGCGGCGTCGATGCGGCGCTGGAAGAGATGATCGGGCGCGCGGCGCTCGATGACCTGATCGAGACCGGTCGTTACCGCCGCGACGTCTATTAAGTAAGAAGTAAAAACGGGGCGGCGCGGTTACAGCGCCGTCTCGAACCCTTCGAGCACGTTCACCACGTTCACGCCCAGCTCCTTGACCGCATAGCCGCCTTCGAAGATGAACGCGGTGGGCACATTCAGGTATGCCAGCCGCTCGCCGATCTTCAGGTAATCGGCGCTTTGCAAGGCAAACCGCGACAGCGGATCGCCCGCGAACGTATCGACTCCCAGCGACACCACCAGCGCGTCCGCGCCGAAGCTGCCGAGGCGGATGCAGGCCGTCTCCAGGGCCGCAAACCACGCCTTGGCCGAGCTGCCCTGCGGGAGCGGCAAATTCATGTTGAAACCGTGGCCCGCGCCGTCGCCGCGTTCGTCGGCGTGGCCGAGATAAAACGGGTATTCGCTGCGCGGGTCGGCGTGGATCGAGACGAACAGCACGTCGCTGCGGTCGTAGAAAATGCTCTGGGTGCCGTTGCCGTGGTGGTAGTCGATGTCGAGGATGGCCACCTTGCGGGCGCCGTCGTCGAGCATGTGCTGCGCCGCCAGGGCGGCATTGTTGAGGAAGCAGTAGCCGCCGAAAAAGTCCTTGCCGGCGTGGTGGCCGGGCGGGCGGCTCAGCACGAAGGCGCCGCGTTCGCCCAGGC
>Ga0209281_1001784_pt1 | contig 10840 bp, 10 predicted proteins | sample MedtruBG_FD_187514 | JGI IMG/M metagenome (GOLD analysis project Ga0209281, IMG submission 187514) | Root nodule microbial communities of legume samples collected from California, USA - Medicago truncatula BG (SPAdes) (version 2) | ecosystem: Host-associated > Plants > Roots > Nodule | place... | reverse complement strand
ACACGGAGGGGGTCGGCGGTTCGAGCCCGTCATCGCCCACCATTTCGGGTCGTTAGCTCAGTTGGTAGAGCAGTTGACTTTTAATCAATTGGTCGCAGGTTCGAATCCTGCACGACCCACCAATGTAAAAAAGCGCCCTAAAGGCGCTTTTTTGCTATCTGTTGTTCTTCAGCCTAAAACGGATTGCCTGATGGCGCTGCGCTTATCAGGCCGACAAAACCTCACCCTCCCACTAACGTGTTCACCTATTTTTTCACTGCCGGCGTCGCCTGCTTCTCGTCGTACACCACGTATAAATCTGCCAGTACACGCTCCTGTAGCGGACGGAATACCACGCCCGGCCACTGCGTCTGTGCGTAGCTGTCTGCTGCCAGCGTAATGCCCCATCCCCATGCTGACCATCGCCAGCACTGTCTGCAGCTCACAGCCCAGCAGTTTGAAGGTACGAATGGCATCGGTCATGACGTTCATTCCACGGCCTTCATAGAAGTGACCGCGCCCTTTCATGCACACTACAGGCACACCGGCAAGATGGCCCAGGATCAGTTCACCCGCGTGGCCATTGGAGCGTGCGGGTGACCTCCAATACACTTTTCCCGGCCCGGCGATACACGTTGACTATTGATGGAGCCTGAGCCCACTCAAGCTATCCTTTTTCATGCCGATATCTGTTATTTATGGCGAAAAAGGAACGCAATATGACGACCCTCAAACCGGTGTCGATGTTAGCAATGGAAATTGGCAGCGCTGATAACAGCTCTGGCGGCAATGACATCGCTTCACGGATCAACCAGCTGACCAGACAGATAACCAAAGTCACCGAGCAGTTAAAAGAGGTGGCGACCGGCGATGGCTCGCCAGAAGAGATACAAAAGCAGGAGGAGCTACTCCAGTCACAGCTGGCGATGCTGCAGGCGCAGCTGGCTCAGCTACAGCGCCAGCAGGCAGAAGAAGCCATGCCGGTGCAGGGAAACGCGCAGGCCGTTCAAGAAGGCGTCAACAAGCCGTCAGCCGATCATCAGATTGATGTTTATATCTGATTGTCTGCCGCGCTAAACAGCGGATCGCGCGTGCGCGCCTCCATTAACCGGTGCGCCTGCATGCGCACCACCTCCCAGCAGGCATTTGCTGCCCCGGAAAGCGAGCGGTTTTTACGCCGTACCAGCATCAGCTGGCGCTCAATACACGGGACAAAACGCTTCACCGTTAAGCGGCTTCCCTGCGGCAGAGGTAATGCCAGCGCCGGGAGCACGCTGATACCAATGCCCGCTTCAACCATGGGAAACAGCGTCGCCGGGTGTCCAATCTCCTGCACAATCGTCGCCCGAACCCCCATCTCGACCAGGGCTGCGTCAATCAACGGACGGCTACCTGAGGCGTAGTCCTGCAGCACCAGGTTTGCCCCCTCAAGAGCGTGCCAGTCCACCTGCGGGAGCATTGCCAGCGGATCGTCATCGCGACACAGCAGCAGGAACGGCTCTGAAAGCACAACCTCGCACTCAAGATCGCTCACTGGACCGGGATCGATAACGATCCCAAAATCCACATCCCCCTGACGAATACTCTCCAGCACCCACTGCTGGGGCCTGTCATGCAGGACAAAATCAATATCCGGGTAGCGTTGATTGCTCTCGGCAATGCACTGCGGGATAAGATGCGCGGAGATCGTCTGGCTCGCCGCCACCCGTACGGTACCGGAAAGCTGTTGCCCGAGTCGCCCCACGTCCCTGAGCGTGCTGTTTAGCTCATCAAGAAGCCTCTCCAGACGCGTCGCCAGCTGCTGCCCCGCCTCGGTAAGAACCACTTCGCGGGTAGTCCGGTCGAGCAGTTTTACCCCCGTTTGGGTTTCGAGCTCCTTAACGCTGTGACTCACAGCGGACTGGCTCAGGCCGATCCGCTCCCCTGCCCGGCTAAAGCTGCGGACCTGTGCGACGGTGACAAAAACGCGAAGCTGACGTAGGGAATAATTCATCTGTTTAATTCATCAATGGATGCAATAAATCGATTTTATTTCTCAAAGGGAAAAAAGCACAATAGCGATATCTGATTTCAGGAGTCACTATGAAACTCTTCCGTATCCTCGATCCGTTTACGCTTACCCTTATTGTTACCGTTTTACTGGCCTCCTTTTTCCCCGCGCGCGGCGGTTTTGTTCCGTTCTTTGAAGGGCTGACCACGGCGGCCATCGCCCTGCTGTTCTTTATGCACGGGGCCAAACTCTCCCGCGAGGCAATCATTGCGGGGGGCGGCCACTGGCGTCTGCATCTCTGGGTAATGTGCAGCACCTTCATTCTGTTCCCGATACTCGGCGTGCTGTTTGCCTGGTGGGCACCGGTCAACGTTGACCCGGCGCTGTATACCGGCTTCCTCTATCTGTGCATTCTGCCAGCCACCGTTCAGTCTGCGATTGCCTTTACCTCGCTGGCGGGCGGTAACGTTGCCGCCGCCGTCTGTTCGGCTTCAGCCTCCAGCCTGCTGGGGATATTTGTTTCGCCTCTGCTGGTTGGCCTGCTGATGAACATGCACGGTGCAGAAGGCAATCTTGAGCAGGTCGGTCGCATCTGTCTGCAGCTGCTGCTGCCGTTTGTCCTTGGGCACCTGTCCAGGCCATGGACCGGCGCATTCGTGGCGAAGCACAAGAAGTGGATCTCGAAAACCGACCAGACGTCCATTTTGCTGGTGGTCTATTCCGCCTTCAGCGAAGCGGTAGTGAATGGGATCTGGCACAAGGTGGGCGCAGGCTCGCTGCTGTTTATCGTGGTGGTCAGCATTGTCCTGCTGGCGATTGTGATTGCGGTGAACGTGTTTGTGGCCCGCAGGTGCGGTTTCAATAAAGCGGATGAGATAACCATTGTCTTCTGCGGGTCGAAGAAGAGCCTGGCGAACGGCATACCAATGGCCAACATATTGTTCCCGACTTCAGTGATTGGGATGATGGTGCTGCCGCTGATGATATTCCATCAGATCCAGCTGATGGTCTGCGCCGTGCTGGCGCGTCGTTACAAGGCCCAGACGGAGAAGCTGGCGCAGGAAGAAGCCCGCGCCGCGAAGGCTTAAGGCCGCTTAAGGGGCTGAACCAGCTGGGTCAGCCCCTCGGTTTTAATCAGCAGCGTGATGGCCATCAGCTCGCCCAGCCGCCCGGCCGGAAATTCATCCTTACGGGCAAACCACAGCAGATACTCCTCCGGTAAATCAATCAGCCTGCGGCCCTTGTACTTACCGAACGGCATTTCCGTATTGGCGATCTCAACGAGCTGTTCTTTTTCCACGTTACTCTCCTAACAGGCGCAGCATTTCCGCTTCGTCAATAACGTCGATACCCAGCTCCTGGGCTTTTGCCAGCTTCGAACCGGCGGCTTCCCCGGCGATCACCAGATCGGTTTTCTTCGACACGCTGCCCGCTACTTTTGCCCCTAATGCCACCAGGCGCGCCTTCGCGTCATCGCGGGAAAGCTGGCTCAAACTACCGGTCAACACCACCGTTTTCCCGGCAAACGGGCTGTCAATCTCTTCGGCGTTGACCACCACCGGCGCGGGCCATTTGATGCCCTCTTCCAGCAGCTTACCGATCACCTCACGGTTGCTCTCTTCCGCAAAGAAGTTAAAGACGTGCGTGGCAACCACGATGCCGACGTCAGGCACTTTCTGCAGCTCGTCAATGCTGGCTTTCTCCAGCGCGTCCAGCGTGCCAAAGTACGCCGCCAGCCCGGCGGCAGTGGCTTCACCTACTTCACGGATCCCCAGCGCATAGAGGAAGCGGGCAAAGGTAGTTTCTTTCGCCGCTTCCAGGGCGTTAACCACGTTCTGCGCCGATTTCGGCCCCATACGGTCAAGCCCGGTCAGCTTGCCCGCCGTCAGCCTGAACAGATCCGCAGGCGTATGGACATACTCTTTCTCAACCAGCTGGTCGATAATCTTGTCGCCCATACCGTCGACGTCCATCGCGCGACGGGATACAAAGTGCTTCAGCGCTTCTTTACGCTGCGCGCCGCAGATTAACCCGCCCGTACAGCGCGTCACTGCCTCGCCTTCTACGCGCTCAACGTCTGAACCGCAAACCGGACAGTGCGTCGGGAATTCAATAGCGCGCGTCTCTTCGGGCCGCTCTGACTCAACGACGTTCACCACCTGAGGGATCACGTCTCCCGCGCGGCGAATCACCACTTTGTCACCAATGCGCAGGCCTAGGCGTTCAATTTCATCGGCATTGTGCAGCGTGGCGTTGCTCACCAGCACCCCGGCGACCTGAACCGGCTCCAGGCGGGCAACCGGGGTAATGGCCCCGGTACGGCCAACCTGGAACTCCACGTCGCGAACAAAGGTCATCTGCTCCTGCGCCGGGAACTTAAAGGCCACCGCCCAGCGCGGCGCGCGCGCCACAAAGCCGAGCTGTTCCTGTAAGGCAAGGGAGTTGACCTTGATCACCACGCCGTCGATATCGAAGCCGAGCGTAGGCCGGTCCTCTTCAACCTTGTGGTAGAACGCCAGCACATCCTCCGGGGAATCGCAAAGCCGCACGCGGTTGCTTACCGGTAACCCCCACTCTTTAAACTGCAGCAGGCGCCCAAGGTGCGTATCAGGCAGCTCGCCACCCTCCAGAATACCAACGCCGTAGCAGAAGAAAGTAAGCGGTCGCTTCGCGGTAATGCGCGGGTCGAGCTGGCGCAATGAACCTGCCGCCGCGTTACGCGGGTTAGCAAACACTTTCCCGCCGGTGCGTCGCGCTTCTTCATTAATTTTTTCAAAGCCCGCCTGCGGCAGGAACACTTCACCACGCACTTCCAGACGCGCTGGAATGTTCTCACCGCGCAATTTGAGCGGGATAGCGCGGATGGTCCGCACGTTGGTGGTAATGTCTTCACCCGTGGTGCCATCACCGCGCGTGGCGGCACGCACCAGCACGCCGTTTTCATAAAGGATGCTCACCGCCAGACCGTCGAGCTTCAGCTCGCAGCACCAGCTAAGGCTATCGCTGCTCTTCAGACGATCCTGCACGCGCTTGTTGAACGCGAGGAAACTCTCTTCATCAAAAACGTTATCCAGCGACAGCATCGGCACTTCGTGGCGCACCTGGCTGAAGGCCCCCAAAGGCTCTGCACCGACGCGCTGGGTTGGAGAATCAGGCGTTACCAACTCCGGGTGCTGCGCCTCTAATTCGCGCAGCTCGCGCATCAGGCGGTCATACTCCGCATCCGGTACTTCCGGGGCGTCCATAACATGATAGAGATATTCATGATGGCGAAGCGTGGTTCGCAGTTCAGTGAGTTGTTGTTCGATTGAGTCCATATCGCACCATCAATGAGAAAAAACCCCCGACATGCGGGGGTTCAGGAGGAGATGAAGTAAACGCGACGATTACGCGTTGGCTTCCTTAACTTCGCGGATGCGGTCCTGATACTCGCGCAGCTTCTGCGGCGTCATCATACGACGCTGATCGTCGAGTACCACGCCACCGACTTCGTCGGCGATGTGCTGAGCGGACTGCAGCATCAGCTTGAAGTTTTGCAGTTCGTCGCCGTAGGACGGCACCTGCATAAAGATTGTCACGCCCGGCGTCACGAAATCACCGGTCATTTCCGGATCGAACGTGCCGGGGTTAACCATGTTAGCCAGGCTAAACAGCGCCGGGCCGCTACCGTCCGGGCTGAGATGACGATGGAAAATATTCATGTCGCCAAACTTAAAGCCTGCCTGTTCAATACTGTTAAGCAGCACGTCACCGTTCAGATGGCTGCCATGATGCGCACCCACGTTCATGATGATCACCGTTTCTTTGCGCTGTGGTTTTTCCACGACGGGCGCTGGCTCGACAACCGGCTCAGGCTCAACGAGTGGCGCGGGCTGTGGCGCAGGCTCAGGCTGCACATGAACAGGCTGTTGAACCGGCTGCGGAGGCTGTTGCACGGGCTGCTGTTGTACCGGCTGTTGTATCGGCTGCGGCGCAGCAGGCTGCTGATGCACAGGCTGTTGCGGCGGCTGACGCACCGGCTCTTCCACAGGCTGCGGCGCGGGCTGGCGCGGCTGTGCAGAAGCGTACGGCGGTTGATACTGGTGCTGCGGAGCGCGGGGGGCGTCATGCTCCCCATGAGCTGCGCCGGGCGCAGTATTGACCCGATGAACACGCACTTCACCCACGCCGTCGTCTTCGCTGCCGACGATGTCGTCTTCTACGTCATCGTCATCACGACTGGACTTCATGCGCTTCAGTGGGCGATCGCGAAACATAGAAGAGCGCTCTTTACGACTGGTCCAGAAACCATGCACCAGTAAAGCGATTATGGCGATCGCGCCAACAATGATTAATATCAGACGCAAATCCTGCATCATTATATTCTCTGTTGTTCTAACACCTTGCCACCACGGCAAACATTTACTCACTAAGAGTATTTGCCGTTTACGTCAAGTGCAAGTGCGTGCAGAGCATTCACAGCATAAAGATGCGCTAAAACGTGCTTTTTGCTGTTTTTTCGAACATTTCCGAACTGGTCATTGGTTCGTAACTGGATAATATAGGCGAGCAATTCCACTGGTTGTGTAAAAAGGAGTACAGCCTGGCTATGGTTTCATCATCTTCTTCATCTCCGCGCAGCGGCGTCTGGTATTTTTCTCAGGGCTGGAAACTTGTCCCTCTACCGGGCATTCGACGCTTCGTCATCCTGCCTTTGTTGATCAACATCGTTCTGATGGGCGGTGCCTTCTGGTGGCTGTTTACCAAACTGGAAAGCTGGGTGCCCGCCATCATGAGCCATGTACCGGACTGGCTGCAGTGGCTGAGCTATCTGCTGTGGCCGATCGTGGTTATCTCCGTGCTGCTGGTTTTTGGCTATTTCTTCTCGACAATCGCAAACTGGATAGCCGCGCCGTTTAACGGCCTGCTGGCCGAACAGCTTGAAGCACGCCTGACCGGCGCTACGCCGCCCGATACGGGCATTCTTGGGATCATGAAAGACCTCCCGCGCATCATGAAGCGCGAATGGCAAAAATTTGCCTGGTACCTTCCCCGGGCGATTGTGCTGCTGATCCTCTATTTCGTCCCGGGCATTGGCCAGACGGTCGCCCCTGTGCTGTGGTTCCTGTTCAGCGCGTGGATGCTCGCCATTCAGTACTGCGACTATCCGTTCGATAACCACAAGGTCCCGTTTAAAGAGATGCGCACCGCCCTGCGCACGCAGAAAGTGGCGAATATGCAGTTTGGCGCGCTGACCAGCCTGTTCACCATGATCCCGTTCCTGAATCTGTTCATCATGCCGGTCGCCGTATGCGGTGCGACGGCGATGTGGGTGGACTGCTACCGTGCTAAGCACGCGTTATGGAAGTAATGCAAAAATGTGTAAAACAGGGGTGGCTTATGCCGCCCCTTATTCCATACTGATCCCCATTATTTCCTTGCAGCATATAGATATGCGAATTCCTTACTTCCCCATACTTATTCAACAGGTATGCTGGGTCGGTATCCCAATTTCATACAGTTAAGGACAGGCCATGAGTAAGATTTATGAAGACAACTCGCTGACTATCGGTCATACGCCCCTGGTTCGACTGAACCGTATCGGTAATGGACGCATCCTGGCGAAGGTCGAATCACGTAACCCGAGCTTCAGCGTGAAATGCCGTATCGGTGCAAACATGATTTGGGATGCTGAAAAACGTGGCGTTCTGAAGCCGGGCGTTGAGCTGGTTGAGCCAACCAGCGGCAACACCGGTATTGCGCTGGCCTACGTTGCGGCGGCCCGCGGCTACAAGCTGACGCTGACCATGCCTGAGACCATGAGCATCGAGCGCCGCAAGCTGCTGAAGGCGCTCGGCGCGAATCTGGTCCTGACCGAAGGCGCGAAGGGTATGAAAGGTGCCATTCAGAAAGCCGAAGAAATTGTAGCCAGCGATCCGGCAAAATATCTGCTGCTTCAGCAGTTCAGCAACCCGGCTAACCCGGAAATTCACGAAAAGACCACCGGCCCGGAAATCTGGGAAGATACTGACGGCCAGGTTGACGTGTTTATCTCCGGCGTAGGTACCGGCGGTACGCTGACCGGCGTGTCTCGCTATATTAAAGGCACAAAAGGCAAAAAAGAGTTGATTACCGTAGCCGTTGAGCCAACTGACTCACCGGTTATCGCGCAGGCGCTGGCGGGTGAAGAACTCAAACCGGGCCCGCACAAAATTCAGGGCATCGGCGCGGGCTTCATCCCGGGAAACCTGGATCTCAAGCTGATTGATAAGGTTGTTGCCATCACCAACGAAGAAGCCATCTCTACCGCCCGTCGCCTGATGGACGAAGAGGGTATTCTGGCAGGTATCTCTTCCGGTGCTGCCGTTGCGGCCGCGCTCAAACTTCAGGAAGATGAAACCTTTACCAATAAGAATATTGTGGTTATCCTGCCTTCCTCGGGTGAGCGTTACTTAAGCACGGCGCTGTTTGCGGATCTCTTCACTGAGAAAGAACTGCAACAGTAATGCCAGCATGTTAAAAACGCGTAAAAAAGCACCTTTTTGGGTGCTTTTTTGTGGCCTGCTTCAAAGTTTTACCCCTCCTGCCATTGATTCACCCCGTTGGGTCTGGTATTTAAACCAGCAATTATTTTGAAGCGTGAAATTAATCAGTGAACGAAATTGCCTTGCTGAATCGATTTTATGATTTGGTTCAAGTCTTGCTTTCGCTGCATAATGTTTAATGACGATTGAAACGTCAGCGCTAACAATACAGGCTAAAGTGAAGCCGCCAGGCTAGACTTTAGTTCCACAACACTAAACCTATAAGTTGGGGAAATACAATGTTCCAGCAAGAAGTTACCATTACCGCTCCGAACGGTCTGCACACCCGCCCTGCTGCTCAGTTTGTTAAAGAAGCGAAAGGCTTCACTTCTGAAATCACTGTAACTTCCAACGGCAAAAGCGCTAGCGCTAAGAGCCTGTTCAAACTGCAGACTCTGGGCCTGACTCAGGGCACCGTAGTCACCATCTCTGCGGAAGGTGAAGACGAGCAGAAAGCAGTTGAGCATCTGGTTAAGCTGATGGCTGAGCTCGAGTAAGTTTCCGGGTTCTTTTCAATATCAGTCACAAGTAAGGTAGGGTTATGATTTCAGGCATTTTAGCATCCCCGGGTATCGCTTTCGGCAAAGCACTGCTGCTGAAAGAAGACGAGATCGTCATCGACCGGAAAAAAATTTCTGCCGACAAGGTTGATCAGGAAGTTGAACGTTTTCTGAGCGGTCGTGCCAAGGCATCTGCGCAACTGGAAACCATCAAGACTAAAGCTGGCGAAACTTTCGGTGAAGAAAAAGAAGCCATCTTCGAAGGGCATATCATGCTGCTTGAAGATGAGGAGCTGGAGCAGGAAATCATAGCCCTGATTAAAGATAAAGGCATGACGGCCGACGCGGCTGCGCATGAAGTTATCGAAGGTCAGGCAACTGCCCTGGAAGAACTGGATGACGAATACCTGAAAGAGCGTGCGGCTGACGTACGTGACATCGGTAAGCGCCTGCTGCGCAACATCCTGGGTCTGGCCATCATCGACCTGAGCTCCATTCAGGACGAAGTAATCCTGGTTGCCGCCGACCTGACCCCGTCCGAAACCGCACAGCTGAACCTGAACAAGGTGCTGGGTTTCATCACTGATGCAGGTGGCCGTACTTCCCACACCTCAATCATGGCGCGTTCTCTTGAACTGCCTGCCATTGTGGGTACCGGTAGCGTGACCTCTCAGGTGAAAAACGACGACTATCTGATTCTGGATGCCGTAAACAACCTGGTTTACGTCAACCCAACTAACGAAGAGATCGAGCAGCTTCGCGCCGTTCAGGAGCAGGTTGCCACCGAGAAAGCGGAACTCGCTAAACTGAAAGACCTGCCAGCTATCACGCTGGACGGCCATCAGGTAGAAGTGTGCGCGAACATCGGTACCGTACGTGACGTTGACGGCGCTGAGCGCAACGGTGCGGAAGGTGTGGGTCTGTATCGTACTGAATTCCTGTTCATGGATCGCGACGCTCTGCCAACTGAAGAAGAGCAGTTCGCTGCGTACAAAGCCGTGGCTGAAGCCTGTGGCTCTCAGGCGGTTATCGTCCGTACTATGGACATCGGCGGCGATAAAGAGCTGCCGTACATGAACTTCCCGAAAGAAGAGAACCCGTTCCTGGGCTGGCGTGCAGTGCGTATCGCTATGGATCGCAAAGAGATCCTGCGTGACCAGGTTCGCGCTATTCTGCGTGCCTCCGCTTTCGGTAAGCTGCGCATCATGTTCCCGATGATCATCTCTGTTGAAGAAGTGCGTGCACTTAAGAAAGAGATCGAAATCTACAAACAGGAACTGCGCGACGAAGGTAAAGCGTTTGACGAGTCAATCGAAGTGGGCGTGATGGTGGAAACACCGGCAGCCGCGACCATTGCGCGTCATTTAGCCAAAGAAGTTGATTTCTTTAGTATCGGCACCAATGATTTAACGCAGTACACCCTGGCAGTTGACCGTGGTAATGATATGATTTCACATCTCTACCAGCCGATGTCACCGTCCGTACTGACGCTTATTAAGCAAGTTATTGATGCTTCTCATGCAGAAGGTAAATGGACTGGCATGTGCGGTGAGCTTGCAGGCGACGAACGTGCTACACTTCTGTTGCTGGGTATGGGTCTGGACGAATTCTCTATGAGCGCCATTTCCATCCCGCGCATCAAGAAGATTATCCGTAACACGAACTTCGAAGATGCGAAGGTATTAGCAGAGCAGGCTCTTGCTCAACCGACAACGGACGAGTTAATGACGCTGGTTAACAAGTTCATTGAAGAAAAAACAATCTGCTAATCCACGAGATGCGGCCCAATTTACTGCTTAGGAGAAGAT
>Ga0209281_1001782_pt1 | contig 10862 bp, 10 predicted proteins | sample MedtruBG_FD_187514 | JGI IMG/M metagenome (GOLD analysis project Ga0209281, IMG submission 187514) | Root nodule microbial communities of legume samples collected from California, USA - Medicago truncatula BG (SPAdes) (version 2) | ecosystem: Host-associated > Plants > Roots > Nodule | place... | reverse complement strand
CGCAAACGTCGTGGTTATCGGCAAGACCAAGATAATTATTGGCACAAAAGTTTAGAACATCGCTTCCATCTGCCACTCGGACTTTTGAGGATTGGCTAGAGATGATAGTGCGTTCGGATTTGTAGAGTCCTGACGACTTAAGTCTCATCAGCTCGTCATTTAGATGTGCAACAAAAGAGTCGGTCATGGTCATCCAATTGGCGGAGAGATCGAAAAAGAGACGGGTACCACATCCGTATCGGACGAACGGGCACCTATCCCACAGACATGCTTGACCAGTTCACCGATAGTTTACGGCGGTAGACCAAGCCGGATCCGAGTGCTTCTGCCAGTACAGACTCGTCAGCTGACTTGTTACGCTGCCCACCTTGCCGTTGCCAATGACGGTGTGGTCAATGCGCGTCACCGGCATGATACCTCCGGCGGTCGAGGTGATGAAGACCTCGTCCGCTTGAAGCAGTTCGTCGCGAGCCAAGTCTGCTGCTGCAACTGTTAGGCCGGATTCTTCGCACAGCTCAAAGACCGTCTGGCGCGTGATGCCTGGCAGTACTCCGAACGCCGGGGTTTTCAACTGCCCCCTCTTCACGGTGAATATATTAAAGCCTGGGCCCTCGGCGATGTTACCGTTGGTGTCCATAATCAGGGCCGTTTCCGCGCCGAAGTCGTAGGCGTCAAAAAGCCCCTTCACCAGATCTAGCCAGTGATAATTCTTGATGGTCGGATCCACTGAGTTCGGCGGAATGCGGACTGTTTCGCTAACAGCTACATGGAGACCACGCTTCAACTGGCCACTATTGGCGACGGAACCGTACGGCACGGCGAATGCGATGAAGCGGTTCTCAGCTTCCCTCGGGTCACGACTGAAAGTGGGGGATCCGCCGCGGGTGCATATCATTTCAACATATGCTGACTTGTGTCCCGACATAGCGACGCAATTAGCCAAAATCCCTTCGATTTCCTCGCGGCTATACGGGAGCTTCATCCGCAGACGGTCCATGCCCCTGAAGAAGCGATCGAGATGGAGATTGAGCCTGAAGAAACGACCCTCCCACACGTGCACAGTATCATAGGTCGCGTCGGAATGAAGGAAGCCCCAATCGAGCACTGAAATCTTTGCTTCCGACATGGGCAGGTACTGTCCGTCCATGAAAGCAACGCCGTGAGGATATTTGCGAGGATCGTGGTGATGGGATTTGACTTCTGGAAGGTCTTCTTGCGACCCAAACGTTGCAATTGCCATGTTTTCTTTCTCCTGCTGCGCGATAGATATTGCCTACCCGCGCGCATTGTCGATCGATGCCCACGCGTGTGCACGCGCTGCCTGACTTAGCGGCTTGCTCCCAAATACCGCCTACGAGACTCTGCTTGGGCAGTTGACGAGCCGGGCAGTTCTTCGGGTTGTCAGCGGTAGTTCGACACAACGCCGACTACGCATGATTCATCGCAGGAAATTTTGGGCAGGAACGATCAAACTCATGGGATAAACGCAACAAAAGCTTCATAAAAAGCGCTCGGGCGGCTAAAATAGCCAGGTGAAGAATAGGGTCATACCAAGACGCGGGTCTCGAACTTCACACGATCAAGCGTGATCATGCTTTTAAATTTACGTACGTTCGCATTTGTATATAGCTTGGTCTTCACAAATACGTCGAACGCTTCCACATCTTCAACCGCAACAATCAGTACGAAATCCGCATCTCCGGTCACCATATAACACTGGGTGACCTCCTTTGCGGCCCGCATGGCGCGCTTGAAGTCATCGACGAGATCCAGCCGCTCGCGGTCGAGCTCTACATTCACAACTACCGTGAGCGACTTTCCCAGACTCTTCGGATTTACCAGGGCGACGTCGGCAATTATCACGCCATCTGCACGCAGCTTGTTGACTCGGCGCATACAGGACGCGGCGGACGAGCCAACAATATTCGCCAATTCAGCAAACGAGAGTCGATTGTTTACCTGAAGTGCGGCGACGAGGCGCCGATCGAGATCGTCCAGCATCTATCTTGCCTTTCCTGTGTGGACGCGGGTACCCATAAAATCATTTTACGCGAACGACGATGTTAAATGCTAATGCTTTCAACAGTCGAACGCCATATACGTTTCACTGTACGCCCTCGCGTGAAATGGACATTTCAAGCCGCCGGTTTAATCGAAAGCGAACATGGAGAACTAGGCGTAAAAGTAAGAAGTAGGAACGAGACGCTGGGGTAGCGACCGGGTCTCAGGCCACTTCGACAGGTTACGCCGATGATTACCACGAAGCCTCAGCGCCCGTGGCGCAATCTACTGCATCGGAACGTGTTTGCCGATATAGGCCGCGTCTCCATGGACAGCATTACATCGATATCACGGCCTTGCCCCCTTGCCCTACGGAACGCTCCGCAGCTTCGTCGAGGTTCTTGGGCCGGGTGATGGTGACGCCAGGCAGTACCACTAAGTGCCTTCGGCTTCAATTGGCACCATCATGAAATTCAACCTTTTGGGAGTCGGCATCGTCGGCATCACCTCCGCTTACCAGTTGGCGAAAGCGGGCTATGAAGTCACGGTGATCGACCGCCAAGGAGGGCCAGCGCTGGAAACGAGCTTCGCCAATGCCAACGGAAGTCTCGTTCGGCTACTGCTCGCCTGGGCCGCCCCCGGATCCCGCAGAAGGTCATCAAAAGGGCTTTTCGTGGAACATGCCCAGCTACTCCTGCGGCGGCCAAGGATTGACGGCGCCATGCTCTCCTGGCTAGTGAAGATGTTGTCGAACTGCACCTCCGGACGCTATGGAAATCAAGCTGCCGGTCTACCCGTCAAAGGCTATTCGCTGATGATCCGGATCATCGATGCCTCGAAATATATCCCCATTTTCGATCCGTGACATCGCTTGCATTCGGCACGCTGCGGACAGAATAGCCGAGTGGTTTCGGTCCAACCCATCGTGGTTTCCACCGAATCTTTGCAAATCCGCAGGAATCACAACTTGCTGAAACCACTCAACTCTTTTTGAGGCACCTCTGAGAACAACAAACCGCACCACTTCCGTGTGGCCTTCGGTGAGGCAGCGCCTAGAGAGTAAAGATTTTGCGCGGTGTGTTGGTCAACACTTCGACTCCCGATTCTGTGACGCGAATTGACTCACTAATCATGTAACCAAAATCCTCGTCAAACCAGTTGCCAAGCATGAGATGGAAGGTCATGTTCGGCTTCAACTCGGTGATGTCGCCCTTCTGGAAGCTTGCGGTCGGCTCTAGCCAACCGATGCCGTTAGCATAGCCGCAGCGCGACTCCTTTTTAAAGCCGAGGCTTTCATAAACCCGATAGAAAGCGTTTGCGACATCGCTGCAGGTGTTCCCAGGTCGTATCGTTTCGAGCGCTGCGTCCATTCCTGCAATGTGTGCATCGTGAACTCGTTGGAGGCGGTCGGACGGATCGCCAATCGAGAATGTTCTCATGAGCCCGACTGCGTAGCCATGCCGAACACCGCCCAATTCGATATTGATCTGTGAGCCTTCATGGAACACATCCTCACTCCATGGAATGTGCGCTGTGCCTGTTCGCGGAGAAGAGTTGAGGGCGATTCCGGCGAGGTTGGTACCGGGCCGTCCGTTGGCACCCCGTGCGAGTGTCGCCGCAATTTCGGCGACAGCATCGGCCTCGCGAACGCCCGCACGCATAACTTCGGCAGCCCGCATCATCGCAGCGTCTGTGATAGCTGCAGCTTCGCGCATAACAGCAATCTCAAGGTCCGACTTGACTATCCGGAGCCAGGTCACGACGTTCGAACAATCCTCAATCCTGGCGTTCGGCAGGCGGTTCCTGAACTTGGTCACCGCATGGAATTGCAAGTCCCCAAGCTCAAACCCTATACCGCGATTTTCAAACCCTTTTTCATGTAGAAACGCGATGATCGCGTCATAGCCATCTTTCTCCGGAGTGCCAATCAGTTCTTCTGGGTATGCAATGATATTTTCCCGGTTCATGAATGTCTGGTGAATCGCTGCGGGGGCATCCATTTGGCGTAAGATGAATGTGGGTTCGTCTTCATGAACCGACACCACGAGCCCTTCCGGCACGTATCCAGACGGCGTCGTGTATCCAGTCAGATATGTAATGTTATGTGCGTTGAACACCACAAGCGCGTCAACGTCACGTCGTGCCAGCTGTGCTTTGAGGGCGGAAAGTCGCCGCAGGAACTCTGTTCTTGGAAAGGCCTGAGGGCCCTTGCTGATTGGCATTGGTTTACTCCCGATGTTGAAAATGTTTTCAGCCGCTCGTGGGGCCTACTAGCTGATGTCGTTGTGAGCTATGTGGTGGAAAACCGCCAATTCATCTGTTTCGGGAAGCCGGCGGCTAGTGTGCTAAAGGCGCTTGCGGTCAAGACTTACTATTCGGGTAATCCCAAGCGGAGCGAGGTAACGAGGGTAACCTGTTCAGATGGTGGGCTTCAACAGCAAGTGCTGGCTTCTCGCGCCGGATCGCTGCCAAACGGCATAAAGGACGATCAGGCAGAGTATCGGTAGTAGTATCAGTAACGATCCTACAGCTGCTATTGTGGGGTCAATTTGATGACGAATATCTTCCCACATCTTCAAGGGAAGTGTGCGGACGGAGAACCCACTAACGAGCGACGTGATAACTACTTCGTCGAACGAGTGCAAGAATGCGAAGACGCCGCCGGCAATCAATCCCGGCCTGATCAGCGGAAGCGTGACGCGCATGAAGGTGCGGTAGGGACTGGCCCTCATGCTCTTGGCCGCCTGTTCAAGCCGTGGGTCGAAATTGGCAAGCGTCGCAGAAACGATCACGACAACATATCCCACCGCTCCAACGCTGTGCGCTAAAATGATACCTGTCTTTGAGCCAATCAGTCCGAGTTTCACAAGGCCAAGGTACGCAGCAACTCCTATGACGATTACAGGAATGGTAATCGGAGTCAGGAGCAGCAGGGTAAGGAAACTGCGCACTTGAGGGATCGTGCGGCTGAGGCCATAAGCGGCTAGCGTTCCCAGTATGGTCGAAAGAGCCGCGACTATGATCCCGATTTCGATGCTGTTCAAAGCGGCTCCATACCAAGTCGGATCGCTAAAGAAGTTCCGATACCACTGCAGTGAAAGGGTTGAGGGTGGGAACTCCAGAAACTTACTTCCTCCAAAAGACATGACGAGGATGAGTATCTCAGGGAACAAGAGGAAGAACATGACCAGCGTAATAAATGCAAAGCTAGCAATCTTTAGCCAAGCCGAGCTACGTCCAGGCCGATACAGCTGAGACGCCCAATGCTTTGCGCGGTTGGGAGTGGAGACCTCATTCAGAAAGCCGCTCAGCCTAGCGATTGATGGATAGAATTTCCCTAGCACCTTTTGCCTCGACTGGACAGTACGACCTGGCGTCCCAGAAAGGTTAAGTCCTAGCATTGAAAGAACGATGAATGCGACCGCCAACAAGACGAAAGCTGAGGTAGCAACGCTTGCGATGTTAAATGAAGTTCTAACCTGCGAAGCTATGAACGTCGACAACATGGCATCTCCAAGCCCACCGAGAGCGGCGGGCGTGATGTAGAAGCCCAAGCAAATCACAAACACTAACAACGATCCACTGCGCACACCTGACAGGCTGAGTGGAAAGAATACGCGCCAAAAGGCTCTGAGGGGCGGTGCTCCCATGCTTTGAGCCGCTGATACAAGTGACCTATCTATACCGGCCATGACGCTGACCAATGGTAAGATCATCATCGGCAGCATGATATGTACCATGCCAAGATAGACAGCCATCCGGTTATAGACGAGCGACAGCGGGCTAGAGATAAGTCCGATGTTGAGCAAAAAACTATTGATGAGACCACCGTCGCCGAGAATTACCAGCCATGCGTAAGTGCGTACTAGCATACTGGTGAGATAGGGGATGATAACGAGAACGATGAGCGCAACTCGCAGATGTTTCGAGGCGGCAGCAATCAAGTATGCTGTTGGATAGCCGACGAGAAGGCAAATTGCGGTCACGACGACGCTGATCTCGACAGTCTGGTACAATACACGAATGTTCGCGTACTGGCTGAAGAAGGCTTGGTAATTGACAACGGAAAAATGCGGCGAATTCAGGCTGCTTAGGAAAAGTAAACAAGTTGGTAACCCGACCACGGCGAGAAACATAATGAGAGCCGGTGCGGTGAGCGCGATGGGCATTCGACCCAGCTTGTGCAACATTTGCATTTACTTGCCTCCCTGCGCTTCATTCCTCACGAAGCGAACGTCCGACCGAAGCCAGTCGAGCCGCACCTCCTCCCCGGGTTGAAAAACTTGCTGACTAAAGGCAACATGCTCTCGGGTCACGACTAGCAGATTGCCGACACGCACGTGATATTTTCGAACGGGTCCCGCGTAGATCATGCTTTCGACCGTGCCGGTAACAGACTGCCTGGAGTCTTGATCGGGGGGCATTGAAGCCGTGCGGGCGGCTACCGCAATTCGTTCTGGTCGGAGCATCGCAACGTATCCGGCAGGCTGCCTGACATCCGTTGTAGTTTCGAACCCGCAGTCCTCCAGGATATTCGCCTCACCAAGAAAATTTGCGACAAACCTTGTTGCAGGCCGGTCGTAAAGGGCCTCCGGCGTATCGGTCTGCTCGATTTTCCCTGCTCGCATGACGACAATGCGGTCCGAAAGGGTTAGCGCTTCCTCCTGATCATGGGTGACGCAGATCGTGGTCTTACCGAATTCCCTGTGCAAGCTCTTGATTTCAGTCTGCATCTGCTCACGGAGGTTGCGGTCTAGGGCACCGAGCGGTTCATCGAGGAGAAGGATTGGTGGGTCGGCGATCAGAGCTCGGGCAAGTGCCACACGCTGTTGTTGACCGCCGCTCAACTGTGATGGCATGCGGCCACCAAGATCGTTTAGGCGAACGCGTCTAAGGATGTTCTCAACCCTCTCTGCTCGATTGGAGGCGGCTACGCCACGCATTTCCAAGGGAAATTCGAGATTTCGACGAACGGTGAGATGAGGAAAAAGCGCGTAGCTTTGGAAGACAATGCCTTGATCGCGTCGATAAGACGGCACTGAAGCAACCGACTTTCCTGCTATGAGAATATCTCCCTGGCTGGGGGTGGCGAAGCCTGCAAGCAGCATAAGCGCCGTGGTTTTGCCTGAGCCGCTGGGGCCAAGTATGGTTAGAAACTCGCCCTGCCGAACCGAAAGCGATAAATCATTGACCGCAGCGACAGCACCGTACATCTTCGTGACATGGCGGAACTCGATCTGTGCTACAGTCGGGGTCTGCTTCAACTCTTTTTCCTCGACATTTTTCGGAACAGGATTTCTGACAGGCATATTCATGGTATGTATTTGCTCCAGCTTTACTGAAGGGCCGCCATCGACTTCAAATTGCACATCACCGATGCGTCGACGAGGCAGCCCAACAGGTTTCCGGACGTGGGTTAAGCGACTTGCTGCTGCCGCCAACCTCCACGCGTACAATTTAAGGTCCGGCCTTACTGAAGAACCCACTCGTTCCAACGTTTTGTAAGCCGCTCCGCGTTCGAGACACCGTCCGATCCCACCTCAGCGTACCACTTCGGATCAGTGGCTACGCTCGACTTTACATGGTCAGGATGAGTAGCGAATTTTCTCGCAAGTGCGTCTGGTAACAATTTGAAAGAGTTTTGGTTTGCCGGACCATAAGGGATAAGTTGCGAAAACGCAGCCAGTCTGTCCGCGCGAGTAATAAATTCAATGAATTTCTGAGCGTTTGACGCGTTTGCCGCCCCCTTGGGGATGGCCCAGCAGTCCCAGCTTAGCTTCGCTTGGTTGCGGTTAATTTCGATCGGATCGCCTTGATCAATAAGAAGAGTCGCCCGCCCGTCATAGGTCTGACCTAGGTCGACGACCTTATCATGCATCATCTGCTGGATTTCCGATCCGCTCGTGAACCATTTGCGAATATGCGGCTTGATCTTATCAAGGCTCTTAAAAACTCGATCTATATCCATGGGATAGATCGCATCAGGCGACACGCCGTCCGCAAGAAGAGCCTCTTCCCACGGTCCCTCGACTCCATACTGACCGGAGACCAGTGTTCGGACACCGGGATATTTGGCGACATCCCAGAACTCCGACCACGACACGGGTCGCGCCTGACCGGTCGGAAGTTTACTTGTGTTGTAGAACATGCAGTACGCATAGACGATCGTGCCAACGCTATGGGACTGCTTTACAAAGTCCAGAATAGCGTCCAATTCGCTTTTCTTATAGATGGAGTAGTCGATCTCCTCTAAGTATCCCTTTTGCGAGGCTTCAATAGCCGTGATCGGGTTTGTAGGAATAACATCTAGCGCCACATTGCCGCTCGAAACCATAAGCTCAAGCTGTGTAAAGGTGACCTCATCAGCGACGGAGGTCACCTTGATCCCTGTCTCGGCTTCGAAAGGTTTCACAAAGGCTTCGGTACAAGCCTTCGCGTAATCTCCTCCGTTGAGCGCAACCCTCAACTCTCCAGGGGACTGGGCAGCAGCGTGGCCGCTGTGGTACGCCATGGCGCCGACCGCGACTGCAGATGTCGCCTGAAGAAAACGTCTACGGTTTATTGACATGCTCATTGCTTGTTCCACCTCTTCTCGGCCGCCCGCCGGGCGGTTCTTATTTCTTTGTCGATTTGATCCTTTGGTGAGTTGCGCGAAAACGGTATGCGCCGACCCAAGGCATTGGGCGTTTCGCAGCCGCGCGCACTGCCTCCTTCCAGACCCTAAGACTATAAATCAGTGGGATTGGAGTATTGTATCAAATTTGCCGACTGGCGAAATACGCATTTCAATATGCTGTACATGATGAAATGCTGCCGTCGTTTATCCACCGCGAGGGAGCTTCTCACATATGCAGATGCTTGACGCCTTAGGGTGGCATAGCTTCTCTCACACTAAAATAGCCCCACCTCGCTCCCTTTCGTAGGAACCTGAGGACCTTCACATCTCAGTCGCATGAGCGAAGACGTAGCTGCGCCACACCGACATTCGAACTGATGCGCGAGGAAGGGTCGCTCCGGTCATCGACGACGTCGACCGACGCCGACCCGGTGTAATCATGACCGCGATAGCCTTTATCGACGTAGATGCGATCCGGATCGATACCACCCATGGCAACAGCCTGATCGACGGTGCGTGAGAGGGTGTGCCCGTCATAGGGATTGTCTTCGAACGCATTGGCCGCCAGAACCAGCCCTTCGCGGTTCGTCGCCGCGATCCCTACCTTGCAACCGAACTCGTATGGCGTGCGAGCCTTGCCCTTCGAGATGCAGACGACCTCGGGAGCATGCAGCGAATAGAGCTTGTTCTTGTCTTTCGGCTTTTGCGCCAGCAGCCGTTCGACAAGACCGAACAGCCGGGCGAAAGTCCTCTCCAGTTCGACCTTGCCGGCGATCTTGCGTGCCGATATCGCGCAAGACGCGGCCAAGAAAGGTGCGCAGGCGCTTCAGTTCGCGTCGCATGCGGCGGAATTGCCGGGCATGGGCATAACGGCCGGCGCGCACCGCCGCTGCTTTCGCCAGACGCGTGTAGCTCTGCCTCAGCTCGATGCCATGCTTCTTAGCGTGACGGACCAGCATCTGCAGAGCCTTCAGATACAGCCTGCTGTCGGTCGGATGAGCGATGGCTTTCGGCTGCACCGTCGTGTCGACATTGACCCGCTCCAAAGATAAGATTCCGGCCTGGCCGTTCCCGTCTGAAGCGCCGCCTCGACGCTGGCCTTCAGCAATTCCTCCAGCCCCTGCGGCCCGATCCGCTTGCGCCAGCGCGTCATCGTGCTCGCGTCGATCGGCGCTTCATGCTGGAAGAACTCAAAGCGGCAGAAAAACTGCCAATACGGATTCTCCACCCAGCGCTCGACCACCTCCTCATCCGACAGGTCGTGGACATGCTTCAGGTAATGCAGCCCGACCATCAGCCGCGTCGGCTTGGCGGGCCGGCCAACCGGCCGATAGAACCCACCGAACGCCTCGTCAGATCGTGCCCATGGGATCACACCGGCCAATCGCACCAGCGCCTGGCGCGGGTTGATGATCGCGTCTAGACGGCCGCGAAAAAGATCATTCTTACCGGAAGAGGGACGACTTGGCCGCATACCAAAAACACCAGAAATCAGCTACATCACCGACGATTTCTGCCAGTTTCCAATACTTCAAAACAGATGGGAACCCCTTAATCGAAGGCGTTGAGAGGTTTTTCGACGCCGACTAAGTAGCGCGAAGAGGAAACTGGGGGGCGTCCCCCCGCGCGCGACCATATCCTCGAGCTTGGGCAGGAGGATGCGAGCATTGCGCCAAAGATCTAGGCCTTCGCCATGGGAGGCTTCAACAAGATAAGTGTCCAGCAGATGCTCCAGTTCGACGGAGCGCTCGTTAGTGCACCAACTTCGGTCGAGGGAGGCGTGAACCACGTCGTGCAGGCGGACGGCCGCGATCCGGGGCCGTGAGGCTGTTCCCCTTTAACTTTCGAATGCCCAGCGGCTTAATCGCGAAACTGAGCAGGATCGCAGCCTGTTTAATTTCGGCGATATGCATGGGCTGCTCGCTCCTTCAAGGCGGCTTCCGCCGCGTCAGTGATTTGTTGCGCAAGGTCTGGGTGGAACGACGCGGCACGCTTCCCGCGCGCCTTCGGCGCGTAGCTGGCGCGGTCGACCGTCTGGCCCAATCTTCAGAACCATATTGAACAAGCGCAGATGCGGACCTATCTCGATGGAAATAGGCCATCTCCTTCGCCCGGCTGCCACGAGGTGGCAGCAGCAGATCTTTCGCGTGATCCTTTGAATTTCGTCGGTGGGTTGCGGCGGTGCCTTGAGGCGGACCGTCCTGTTTCGCGCATCCGGCTTCGCCGGCATCGCGCGGCGCTGGCT
>Ga0209281_1001781_pt1 | contig 10865 bp, 14 predicted proteins | sample MedtruBG_FD_187514 | JGI IMG/M metagenome (GOLD analysis project Ga0209281, IMG submission 187514) | Root nodule microbial communities of legume samples collected from California, USA - Medicago truncatula BG (SPAdes) (version 2) | ecosystem: Host-associated > Plants > Roots > Nodule | place... | reverse complement strand
AGGTGGCGAGGCCAGGCTTCAATTCGAGATTCTCGTCCTGGTAGACGAGCCGCTCGTAAATATGGGAGAGCAGTGAGGTGTTCTCGTTGAGATTGGCATATTGCGGATCCAGCGTCATCAGCTTGTAGGACGTAGCGATCCGAAGCTCTCCGCGTTCTTGCGCCGGCGTCGCCGGAGCACTCCCGAGGAAGATGGAGATCAGAAGCGCGGAAAGCAGGCGTGGCCGAAATGGGCTTCCCAGTTTCATTTTGAAGTTCCTTGTTTTAGTTTTGGTAGAGTCGGAACGCCGCATTGGAAGCAGTCCCGAACGCGGTGTTTCCACGGCGAAATGCATGCAAAGGCGCGGTGCGCATAGCTTGTTAGGTTGGCGGCGCGCCGGGGATCACGTGTCCTGGTGAACCATTCCCATTCAATCGCCTTGAAGCTCGGGTTGGCGTTCAGGCATAGACAGGCGGCTCGCAACAGAGCCGGTGTCGATCTTCAGGAGGTCGGCGATGACGGAGCGGATTTTGTGGCCAGGGTTCTTCTTCGCTTGTGGAAGATGGTTGCCACTTCGTGACGAGGGCGTGGAGCTTGGCCGTTACGCCTGCAACCGATCGCGCTGGTGTCCTCCATAGGGCTTCCGCGGCCTGGTCCTCCGCGGCGGATGCTTCGAGCGCCTTTTCGTAAGCTCGCAAACCCGCGGATTGCTCAAGCGGTGGGGGCAAAACAGCCGAAAAGAGCGAGCTTTCGTGCCGCTGCTGGCGCAAAGTCGATTCGCTCAGATGTTCCCGGGCGTTGCACCACTGTTTGCAGACCACGAGCGCGGGATCGTCATTGCACGCATCCGAAGGTAGGCGCGTCGCCCTGGCAAGCTCTTGATATGTGGGTAAAGTCGCCGCCACGAAAGATTGAAAATCTCCCCGGGTGAGCGTAGACACAGTTCTGCTATTGTCGGAATCAGCCATGATCCGAGCTCCCGTAAGCTTGGTTGTGGTCAGGCTGTGTTCGGTGTTGCGAGCACCGAGCACGGCCGATCTGGAACCTTAAGTGCCACATGAACGAAAAAAGTTCAACCGGAAAACCGAAATTTATGAGTGTAATAACGGGAGCTCAAATTCGCGCGGCGAGGGCATTAGTTCGATGGAGCGCCGAAGAGCTAGCAAGTACTGCTAGTGTGGGTCTCTCGACGATACGACGGGCGGAGGCAGAAGATGGGCCACCGACAATTACGGCAGCAAATCTAAAGCTGATCCGAATTGCTCTCGAAGGCGCTGGTATTGACTTCATTCCGGAAAACGGTGGCGGCGTGGGTGTTCGTTTCAAGAAATAGTAGCTGGCTAGGCCGTTTATCGCCCGAACAGGTCACCGCTCTTCTGCAGGCCGAGCACGTCGGCAGCAACCTGATCAGCAAATTGCCCCGCGGAATAGCGGTTTTCCTGATCCGTCCACCGGGCACATGTTTTGCCGTGCACACGAGATTGCGTCAGGCACTGGGCCTCTCCATTGCGCAAGCGAGGGGAGGTTTGTCGATTCTAGTGGTGAAACCTGCCGTTCATACCCGGCACAGACCTCTTTTTTGGGTGGAGGGCGGAAGTTCAGGAGCGCCTCCGCTGAAGGCTCCTTAGCGGACGAAGCGGTCATCACCAACCCAATCGCCGAATGCGTTCGGGGCCAAGGACGAAGCCGATATTTCGGCTATCGGTATTAACCTAGCGATTGTTCAAGCGGAGTACCATGATCAACTCATCGTTCTCCGTACCGTGACCAAGATAGCCGTTTGGAATGCGGCCAACTTCGACGAAACCGTGGCGTTGATAGAAGCGTATCGCTGCCGAAATTTCTGCATTTACCGCAAGCTCCAACTGCAGAACTCCGTAATCTCGTGCATGCTCTGTCACGTTATGCAAAAGGTTTGCTGCAATTCCGGTCCCTCGTTCGCCTTTCCGCACATAGACGCTGACAAGCTTCGCGCGATGCACCATTTTCCTCGCACGCTCAAACTTGAGCCCCATCATGCCGACGGGCTGTCCGTTCAGGAACGCGACAAAAACTGGCTGGTCCAGATGCTCGCGCCATTCACGGTCGGAGAGATGGAGCCAATCGTCAAATACGCTCGCAAACGAAAACGGTTCGTGTGAAAGCGCCTCCAGCCGTATGCGGCGAAACACGTCCACGTCCTCGACTGATAGGCGCTTGATTACCGCCCCTTCTTCATACACATCGACCTCCACCAAGTTCCGGCTGAGAAACACCGTATCCCGCCACCTGGGCATCTGATCGCATGGCATGTAAACGCTCCAGCAGCGAAGCCGCTCGGCCATCCGTCACTTGCTCACGATCCCGACCACTGCCACTCGACGGAACCCGAGTTGATGACACCGCTGGCGATTTGCTTCGACAGGTTCGCCCAGATCGGATCCCCGGTGAAACTTCCTAGATCACCGCTCGACTGCACCAAAGGGATCTGCGCGTATTCTGAAAGGGACCTCGGGCTTTGTCCGAAAAGTCCGATCTCCTGGAATGGATAACCGCCAGCGGGCTTCAGGACACGGTGGCCCCAAAGCCCGGGTCGGTCGTCCCCACGCAGTTCGGCCAAGAGATCGGAATTACCCGACTGCTCAAGGCCGACCGCAGTAAGATAGCGCATGAGTGGGTAGTAGATGGTCTGCCGACATCCCCCAAGTGCCCTCACACCGGGCAGAATGGAAGTCACTAGGAACACTGTATAGAGGCTGGGCACGATCGCTCGTTGCCGAAGCCCCGCTGCGATATTATCCGGCCGGAACTTCAATTCGAAACCGGACGGGGCCGCGGCCCTGAGGGCGTTTTCCTGGAGCCGGAGCGGAACAACCCTGCCTTTTTCCAGCCGCCAGAAGAGATCGGTCGTCCTGCGGACCCAACCCTTCCAGGGTCCAATGCTTAAGCGATCCATGGCAACCAGGATGCTTTCGGCAACCTTGTCTCCGAAGAAACGAGCCGACATCCAGGACTCTTGGTCGTCGAGATGGTCAGCGACCAGGTCTGCGATGTCGAAATCATCGAGCTGAAGTAGCCTGATGGGGGAGGGGAGCTTGCGACGCCAAAGCGTTTGGTTGGCCGCCCTGATTGCGTCGGCCGCAGAAGCAAATTCAACCGTCGGCAGTTCGGCGAAGAGATGGACGGCAGAGGCGTTTGGTGCCGGATCGCCTTTGGCATTCGAGAAAGCGAAGCGATAGGGACCATTCAGACCGCAGATGCTTAATGAATCCATCCGGCTCCGCGGTAAGCCGAAGACGTTCAGGGGCTCGCCTTCAAGCCAGAGCCATCCGGGACCTTTCTTTGATTTTTCCGAGAAGCTGACTGTCGAGGCGTGATACGTGATGTACCATTGCCGGCTATTGGCGCACAGGCCCAACAGACTGAACAGATGCGTGTAGAACGCATCCGGCTCGATCAGCAGCATGCAGTGCGGACCGGTCTGCAGTACCGGCGACGCCATCAACTGAAGGCCGGCGCTTCGAGCTTCCTCAAGATCGTAACCGGACTTGCGCCCCGCTCGTTCTATGCAGTGGCAGAGCAGCTCCATTGCATGACGACGCACGCAACACTCGGAATGGAATTTCTCGACGTGGTGGGCAACCGACGCGTAATCTCGAAGGGGACGCTCCCAATAGGAGGTAAGATGCGGCATTAAGGCAGACAGCGCGCTTCGCACGTCGCCTGCGTTGCAATGCTCGCTGGCCTCTGGGGTGGCCGCCATTTCACGATGCCAAGCGCCTGGGCGCGAGCAGCGTCATGGTACTCGCCCTGCGCCACGTCAAATCAGGAGCCAACCCTTCCACCTCCGTATCGACGACAGCGGCTGGCAAATGTTCGTAACAATAGGCTGGTGGAATTGCGGGCTTTAACATCAGCGAAATCAGTTCCAAGACGGAAGCCCGGGAGTTGGATGACACAATTGTGTAGAAATTCCCGCTGTTCCAGGTTAGCACTGAGTATCGGAAAAACGCTCCCAGAGCGGCTACGGTAGTTGCCAGATCGACTTGAAGATCCGTCATCGTGTTCAGGACTTCATCCTTTTTCTGGGAGATGTGACCGGTCGAGAAGAACCGGGACTTAAAAAGCTCGTCCTTCTGTCGTTCGCGCTCCTCATAGACGTCGCGGTCTTCATGCGCGAGCTTCTGCACCTGGACGAGGAGACCGCCAGGCCGTATGCGGGGGACGACGAACTCCAGCTGCTTTAGCCGGTCACAGTCGTACATCTGAAACGTCGTGTCTTCCAACAGCACGTCAAATCCGTCCCGAAATGGGAGAAGATCCTCGTCGGTCGCGTATCGATCGTCGTCCAACTCAAAGAAAGGGCCGTGGAAGAAGTGCGCGTGTTCGCTTCCCCGGTTCGCAAGGAACGATGTCCGATTGGCTGCCGTTGGACTGCAGCAGAGCGCCTCGATGCGACCATTGCCAAGCGTGGCAAGCGTGCGCGCAAAGCAACCGGTGCCTGTGCCCAGCGTGTATATTGTCGTTGGGGAGGCGCTGCGTGCCCAGGCCCTCAGGCCGAAGGAAAGTATCGCAGCACCCAGGCGACATTCCTCTTCGAGCCTATAGGGAATGCTGGCGAAGTAATGGCTGTCGAAGTGCCCCCAAAGACGCCGATGCGTATCCGCGAAAACGGCGCTCTCCAGATCAAAGTCGAGCAGGCTCATGTCGATCTGAGGTTCGGCAAGGTCCGGTGCTCCGCCCTGTCCGCTCGCGGTCCTTTCGAAGAACGCTGCGAACGATGTAAGCCTGGGAGCGTTCCGCCAGTGTTCAATCGTTAGTCGATCCACCATAGCTACCTCCCAATATTATCCGCGCGCTTTATCTCGGCACTCGCCGAGATGTTTCGGTTGCGCTAGCCCCTGCCGTGCGTGAGTTTGTGATTGCTATGTGTGGACCCTTGCGAGCGGGCAGCCAATCTACCGAATTCGGTAGATTGATGCTGTCGGGAAAGCCGGACGGAGACATACAGGTCCCGAATCCTCGATCGAGCGCGCTCAGAACTTGATTAACTCGAGGAAGCTCGCCTTGGCGACGGCCTGATAACTTGTAGCAGCATTCAGCTTGACCCTTGCCGAACGCAGGTACAATTTCACGGCGTTTTCTGAGATGCCGAGGTCCGCTGCTATCTGCTTGGAAATCCGGCCCGTTGCAAGCAGCTGCAGGCACTGAGTTTCGCGCCTGGAGAGGGTGCGATAACGGCCGACCTCTCGCAGACCGCTGGCCGAAAGCGTCGTCTCATGAAGATAATGAGAAAGGATCTGCAGCTCGTGAATGCTCGAAGCGCGTAGCCGCGACCAATCGCGCTTGGGCAGGTTCGAGCTCACGGAAAAGAGGCAGCGTTCGCCTTTCGAGCCTCGGATTGGGATCGTCAAGCCATGGGGCCCGATGTCGTACGAACGCGCTTCCTTAAATAAACGGTACGCCTGTGCTGACCGCCGATCGAGAGAGGACCAGTCCACCGGGAGAAATCCCCACCGAATGACGTCAATTACCGGGTCTATGTCGAAATAACGCTTGTCTACGTATATCTCAGTCCACTTACCGGGATAGGTCGTGCAGTAATCGGGGTACAAACCCGACCTGCCTCCGCTGCAAACCACAAGGAATGTCATATGCGACAGGCCGTATCGCGCGCAAAGCTCGTCCAGCGCAGGGTGAAGGTCCCCGCGGTGCTTCGCTGACTGCAGCGTCCTCAGGGACAATGACAGTCTACGGTTGTCGATCATCGGTGGACTGCTTCGGTTTGCTGCCATTCGCTCTGTGTCTCAAACCTGAAGAACCGGATCCTAATGCCAGCGCTCCCGTAGCGAAACTGTAGGAAATACGAGTGGCAGATATGGCAAGGGGGGCATAGGCCGAGCGGCATGCTGTTTCTCATCCTCGGGACGGACTTTTCACCGTCGCGCGAAGACTTTGACGTTCCTTGCGATGAGCAGCTGAAGGGAATTCGGCAAGTCCAGGGAGGGGCTATTTCCCACCCTGCCAGTGCTGAATGTGTCTGGGCCATCCTCTCATAGAGTCGAATGGCGCCCTGTCCACCGGGCGCCATTCGACGGCTTCACCAGGAAACGTCGCGATGACGGACAGGCTCCCCTGCAAAAGCGCCTGAATGCCATAAAATGTGAGGATGTCTCGAGCGGAGACGCGAAACAAAAGTGCGCCCTCAGTCGATCTTATGATCGCTTCACCCTCGCCGAAGTCGAGTATCCTGCCGGTCTCTAAGTGCCTGATTGCTCCACAATACTTTCCGATGTGTACAGAAAGGCTCTCTATGGCGCAATCGGTGTGCGTTACGTAAACGAGAGCTTCGGCGGTGTGCTTGTACATCGACTGCCTTTCCCTTTGACCTTCGTCCTTGATTGCCTTCCGTTCCGAGCTACTCATTCCGCGATATTTATGCACGCTTCGGTCAAGCACTCGACTACTAACTCTATTAGTCGTCCGAGCGCCAAGACTCGTGTTCAGTAGTCTACGAGCGAGATTTCTTCGGAGATTGGTGATGGAGATACTGGCTGTACCGGCCGTGGCGCGTGGAGAGTTTGCTGACCTAATTGATTCGATGCACCGACTGCGTGCCCGCGTCTTTGGCGACAGGCTGGATTGGGACGTAGAGATAAGGGATGGGCGTGAAGCCGACGCCTACGATCAACTCAACCCGACCTACATCCTGGCTGTTTCCCCCACACGTGCGGTGGCGGGTTGTGCGAGGCTTCTGCCAGCTACAGGCCTGACAATGCTCGCCAATACCTTTCCGCAGCTCCTGCCAGCGCGCGGTTTGGACGCTCACCCAGGCATGGTCGAAAGCTCGCGCTTTTGTGTCGACACTGCGCTCGACCAGGACAGAACGCCAGGGTCTCTCCACAAGACCACGCTGATGATGTTCGCCGGCATCATCGAATGGTCGATGGCGAACGGGTACCACGAGATTGTCACCGCAACTGATCTGCGTTTCGAGCGCATTCTGAAGCGTGCCGGGTGGCCGATGCAGCGCCTCGGCCCGCCGTGCCCCATAGGCAACTCTTTGGCTGTTGCCGGAATTCTTTCTGCCGATGTCGGAAGTCTTGATCGCATTCGCGCTGGTGCCGCTCGACCCGGGACTCGCCGCACCGTCGCCGCTTGACAGACACCGGGGGCGCCGCGCGGAGTGTCGTCGCTGCACCGTCGGCCGGCCTAACGGCCGCGCCGCTGCAGAGAACGACGCCAGAATTCGCTCGGGATCGGCCAGAATCAGAGATGGAGCCCAAAGGAGAGGTCTTTGAATCCAACGCGGCCCCAGATCCTGATTGGCTCGACCGATGCGGACTACTATCTGCTGCTCGTCCATATCCTAGAATCCGAGGGATTTCAGGTCATCCTTGGATCTGGGGTCGAGGAGATCGTCCATCTCGCAGGCGAGAACGATGTCAGAGCGATTCTTCTTGATTGTCGATCGGGAGAAGAGTGGGCTCCTGCAACTTGCGTAAAGCTAAAGCAGCAGCCGCGGACATTCGGGATCACGACGGTCGGCTTGATTGGGCCTGGTGCGGAAAGCCGGTTTATCGATCTACTGAAGGCGGGTATTGACGAGAACTTCGTAAGGCCGATCGCTCCTTCGAAACTACTCGGCTTCCTCCGTGACCGCATCCTGCACGGGTCGCATCCCACGGCAATCGACGGTCATATCCTCGCGTATGCAGGGATTGAACTGAGCACCAACAGGCATAGCGTCAAGCGTTTCGGCGTCAGCATTCACTTAGGACCGATCGAATTTCGGTTGCTGCAGCTCCTGATGGAGAACCGGGAGCAGGCGTGCAGCCGCGCACAACTCATTGAAGCTGCCTGGCGCGAGCGTCGTTTCGTTGACGCTAAAACGGTCAACGTCCATATCGGTCGACTGCGCAAGGCGCTAAGCGTGGCCAATTGCGCTGATGTGATCCGAACGGTGCGATCGTCCGGCTAGATGCTGGATGGTTCCAGCCAGGAGCAATCGCATCGCCGGTTGGATCGGCCGGACGGGCGACCAGCGGCCAGCACCGCACCATGGCGAAAGGAATAATTGTCATGGGTCTAGTCGTCCGAGACGGAAGCCTCATCACTGGTGACGGCAAGACATGTCACAAGCGGACTGCGGTTTATGTCCGGCATGGGCAGATCGCCGGAGTTGACGCTGAGGAGACTGCCGCAGGCGCTGAGATTGTGGCGCGTGAAACCATCGATGCAGCCGGCGGCATCGCAATACCGGGCCTCATCAATGCACATGCGCATGGATGCATTCGGGGACCTTCCATGCGAGCGGCTCGGCGCCTTTGAAGAAATCGACGGTTTATCGCATTGGCACCGACCACCTTGACGGCGGCGTATCTGGCCCCGTCGTCGATTTCGTAGAGCACGACGCCCTCGTGTAGGACGTCGACGAAGAATTCTTGTCCGTCCGCAACGAAGTTGTTCACCTCCCGCGCGCCATGGACAATCAGCCCCACCGGCGTCGAGACCCCCTTGTCCCACAGCAGCCGATCGGTCGCCTTGTCCCAATACTGCGGTTCGGCCAATTTCTTCGTACTGGCGATCACGAGAATATCGTAGTCCGAGCGGTAGCCTGCGGCTCGCCGACGAACGTACCGCGGGCGACCGCCCGCGCTTCTTAAAGGCGGCTGAGCTTCCCTCGAGCGCATCGGCAAACTCCTCGTGGATTATCTAGACGACGCGGGCAAGCTCGCGCTGCTCCCTCTCCGGCAGGTATTCGAGGCTCGTTTTCATGCTCAACCGATAGGGCAAAGACGATTCCGTCTACTGCGGGAATTCATGGGGTCGAGATTATCAAAAAACAACGGATGGTCTGCGCCTTGCGGAAGAACTGCACAGATGGAGAGGACAGGGAATGGAAGTCCGTCAGATGAGATGCTTTGCACGCTGGCCGAGGAACTTCATTTCGGCCGCGCCGCGGCCATGGCGCAGCCCGCCCTCAGCGTGCAGATCCAGACGCTGGAAAGGGAGCTCGACGTGCAGCTTCTCACCCGCTCTACCCGTCGCGTTCAATTGACCAAGCCTGGCGAAGTTTCTTATGAGCGGTGTATCCGTGTTCTCAAGGAGATTGAAAACAGTTCCGCCGTCGTCCGGGCCGTTGCGGGCAAGGATGTCGATCGGATCACGATCGGTAACATTTACCCTGCGACCTTCGGTGTCTTGCCGCTCTTTCTAAGCAAGCTCGGCAAGCGATTCCAGACGTTCAGATTCACATCAGCAGTGGCTCGACCGATGCAATCATCCGCGATCTGGAGAAGGGCCGCATCAATCTCGGCTTCATCCGGCCGGTCGAAAATATCGGCTCGCTCCGCTGGCAGAGCATCGCCAACGAACGATGTCTTCTGGCGGTGCCGCTTGGCAGCCCGCTGGAGATGGCGGAAACTGTCACAATGAGCGACCTCAAACGAGCGCGGATCATCGCCTTTTCCCGCTCGAATCTATCTTACACGTAAAAGTACTTCTTCGAGCAGTTCAGAAAGCACGGCCTTCTCGATCAGGTCGCCTACAGCTGCGACGATGCGCTCTCCCTGGTTTCGCTCGTCGCCGCCGGGATTGCGTCGGTTTCGTGCCGGAATGGACGAAGGATTGCCCCACCGGTCGTTTCGCTTCGGGAAGTGGAGGGAGTGATTTTACGATCGGCATGGGGCTCGCCTGGAACAAGGAAGACCCCACCGCGAACCGTGAAGAATTCGTGGAAATCGCGCGCTCTCTCGCATCGGTCTCGCGGCCGCGTAAACCCGCCGGCGGGCATTCTGAAAAGCCCGGCAAGACCGCCGCGGGTCGGCGGATGGAGAGTAGGCAGTCGAACTAGGGCCGTGGCAGGATGAGCTTGGCGTCGTCAGCGCGTTTTGCTGGGGGTGTGCCTTGATGCTTCTGCCGCGTTCGAGGCTTCGAGTTCTGCGGGCGGCTTTGTTCTGCCCTCGTTGAAAAGTGGTCGCCGACCAAATATCCTAATTTTGGTGGGCACGAGCAGTATGAGACGGGATGCAACAAGAGGGGATTAGAAGGTGGAGATTTGGTTTCAGAAGCTAATCGATGTTACAGCGGTAGCGCGCACCAGGGAGATGTTCAATGGAGCACTCACCGAACTCGCACGGGAACTCGGCTTCGAATATTACGCCTACCTCAATCTTCAGCCGGTCGGAACATTCGCTGTCTCGAATTATTCACCCGAATGGCAGGATCGGTATTTCTCCAAGAGCTTCAGTGAGATTGATCCCGTGGTCCAGATCGCCAAGTCCACGATGAGGGCGTTCACTTGGTCTTCGGAAAACACGCGGAAAGTCAAGTCGAGGCGTGTTCGGCAGTTCTACCTGGATGCTGCCGGGTTCGGCATCCGATCGGGCATCACGATTCCGGTGGCGACTGCATTCCGGCGCATCGCGATGCTGACCATTGCGTCGCACAAGCCGTCCCTTTTGCTGAATCTCGATATCGATCCGGTCGCAGCTGCGACGGCGGTCGCTCAGCTTCATGTGAGGATCGAGCAAGCGCAAATTGAACCCACGGCAAAACCGAGCATCCGCATGACCGCCAAACAGGCGCTGATGCTCAAGTGGTCATCCGAGGGCAAATCCATGAGTGAAATCGCCACCATCGAGAACATGACCTATGCGAATGTGAATTTCCATATGAACAACGCTCGCAGGAAGCTCGGTGCGAGCACACAGGCGCAGGCGACGGCACTGGCGACAAAGCTCAGGCTCATTTGAAGCCAAGTGCATGCGGCGAGCGCCGTCAGGCCACTGGTTCTGTCCTTCTTGGAAGCATGGGTGGTGCGGAAGATGCCATGCTTGTCGCTGTAGAAGGCAATCGGCTTGCCCCATTGCTGCAAATAGGCCTTCGTCGCGTGCAGATAGTCG
>Ga0209281_1001780_pt1 | contig 10880 bp, 8 predicted proteins | sample MedtruBG_FD_187514 | JGI IMG/M metagenome (GOLD analysis project Ga0209281, IMG submission 187514) | Root nodule microbial communities of legume samples collected from California, USA - Medicago truncatula BG (SPAdes) (version 2) | ecosystem: Host-associated > Plants > Roots > Nodule | place... | reverse complement strand
GAATCATCCAATATACCAAGTCTAATTCCTGTTAATATACCTGCTGCTATTGCTGCAGAACCTGAAACTTCTTCATAGCTAGTTGGATCATCTATAACTGTATGCCATAATCCAGATTTAGATTGATATTTAACCAATGTTGATACCTGAGCTTTAAAAGTATCAACTAGGAATTTCTTTAATCCAGGATTCATTTTACCATCAAACATTTCGATATAATCTAATATTCCAAATGTAAACCACGAATTACCTCTACACCAGAAAATTTCTCCAAAATTACTGTTTTCGTTAAAACTCCATCCATGATAGAATAATCCAGTTTTCTTGTCATATAAGTATTTTATATGGATAAGAACTTGATGAATTGATTCATCAATCCAATCTTGTCTCTTATATTTTTGACCCATCTTATTTAGAAATAAGACTGTCATAAATAAAGTATCTATCCACATTTCACTTTCATTTAATCTAACACCTTGTCTATCACCATTTGCGCTAGTTACATGTTGGAATCCACCTTCTTTAGTTCTTGGAAGACAATTCATAAGCCAATCAGCCCACTTTAGACAAAGCTTTTCAAATTCCGGATTAGAATTTACCTCACATAAATTTATTAAAGTTAACAAAGGTGCTGTAGTATTAATATTTTTAGATGGTAACCCATTTTCAATATTAGTTTTATACCAGTTAGCTAAAAACTCTAAATACTTGTTACTTTTATCATGTTTATCCAACTTTAATAGACCATATAAACCAACACCTTGTGGCCAGTCCCATTCTTGGATTCCAAAATCTCTTGGAAACATCCCAATAGCTTCTCCGCCTTCTTTGGTTAACTTCTCTTCATCTGCTGGACGATCTAAATTAAGAAGTTTATCAACAACTAAATCAAGTTTAGAACGAATTTCTTTTTCTGTTAATTTCATGATATCACCTCATAGTATTTGTTATAGAGAGCATTAAGCTAATGCTCTCCTATTAATTATTTGATATTTTAGTCTAAACCAAAAATACTAACTAGTTAACGGTTTTTAAATTAAATATAATTTAATGTTAATGCTATTTTATTATGTTAATATGATAATTTTATTTTTAATTCTAAACCAGAATACTACCTAGTTAATGGTTTTCTAATTAAATATAATTTAGTGTAAATGCTATATCATTATACTTAATATAATAAATCTACTTATTGAGCACGTTGATTTTCTTTAAATCTTCTCCAGTTTCTATATCCTATTTTGTTATTTCCCCATACTTGGTCATATTTTAATCCTGTTAATTCCTCAACAGTTTTACGAGTTTCTTCATCTACTTCTTCTTTGAATCCACCATCTTTTAATCTAGCTACTTCTTTCTTAAGCACTTCATGAGATGCATGTGTTACTTTAAACTTTAATGATGATATAAACCCAAAAACAAGAAATGCTGCTGGTACTGCTATTAATATAACTGCCATAGCTGTTAAAGCTTCTGGTGGTTGTGTTTTTGATCCCGAAGTAAAATGGAATTCTTGTAATACAACTCCTACTAAGAAAACAGCAAGTGCTTGAGAAGCCTTACGTAAAAGACTCATGAATCCTGCGAAAACACCTTCTCTTCTATCTGCAGATACTATTTCATCTACGTCTGGAACAAATGTGTAGTTATTCCAAGGAACAAAGTTTATTCCGCCTCTTCCAAGTCCAGCTAAAGCTGATACACAATATAAAGCTACAAGGCTGCCTGGAACTGTTCCGTATACGATTAAAAATCCAACAATACTCATCATAAATATAGATGATACAACTCTAAATGCTCCACCTGGGCTTAGCTTTATTGTACAATAAGTTGCTATACCAACTCCAGCGATTTGGAATATATACATTGTTGCCATTAAATTTGAGGCCACAACTGCATTTTGAAATAGTGCAAATACTATAAAATAAGTAAATACTGCATTAAAAGTATCTTGTGCTAAATATCCTCCGATATACATTCCTAAGTGAGCTCTAAATGTTTTAATTCTAAGGGTTGTAGCTAAGTCTATATAAATCTTTTGTACATTTTGTCCAAATGATAATTTTTCTTTAGAATGTCTTGATTCTAATACTTCGATTTCTTCTAAAGATCTTTCCCAAGAGAAATTATATACAAGGATTAAAACTATTACGAATATAACGGTAAAAATCATAGCTGCGAATAAGAATGATTTAGGTGACTCTTTTCCTAATGTATTTATAAGTCTTCCTGGTATAAATGCTGCTAAAAACGCTGAAAATTGAGCTATATACATTCTTGCACTAGTTAGCTTAGCACGCACTTTGAAGTCAGATGTCATTTCTGCTGCTAATGTATCATAAGGTATTAATATCATTGTATATACTATTTCAAATGCTATATAAGTTGCAACATAATAGAAATAAGAGAAACCACTAATCCAAATTGTAATATAAATAATTACTAATGGTATTGCTGCCAATAAGAAGAATCTTCTTCTTCCAAACCTTCTTCCAAGTGCAGTCTTATGGAAATTATCTGTTATGAATCCCATTGTTGGACTTGCAACTGCATCTACTATACGAGCTAATGCAAATATTGAACTTGCTTCAATTGGTGTTAATCCACAAAATGTTGTATAGAAATATAATAGCCATGCACCTGTCAATGCAAATGCCCCTGCACCTATAAAATCTGTCATTCCATATGAAAAGTAATTTATAAATCTTAATTTTCCGTCCTTCTTACTCATATTTCCTCCTAAAATATATTATAATTTTTGTTTGTTATAGATGATAATTTAATTTTTACAACAGTTTTTCTATTTACTTTAATAAGTCCACTCATGTTAGCGTTTTCTTAGAATTCAAATTCGTTTTTCAGATTAATATAAAAATTATATTTCTCTCTTGACACTATTAATACACATTATAGAATTTTCATATAACCTATGCAAATCTGATAATCGCATAATATTAGTCATAGCATTCCTCCTTATATGAAATATAAAGTATCGTAACCTTTACAATTAGAACTATTAATTATCAAATTTTACTTTAATTAGCGAATGACCCAATGAACAAATCAAAATAATTTTCTTAGATCATTTAAATGAAATTTACAACACTTTTCTCATAATTACTTCTTATATTTATATAAATTAGGTTCCTGCATTTAAATACTTATAATAAATTAAATTTATTAATCCTTAAACCTTAAGTGTATTACATTAACTAGCTTTAACTTATATTAATTTTAGATGCAGAAACATAATTATAATCCGTCTAACATTTAATGCTATTTAAAACTATCTTACTAACCATCCACCGTCAACAGCTAATACATGCCCATTAACATAATCTGATGCTCTACTCGCTAAGAATACTATTGCTCCCATTAAGTCAAATGGTTCAGCCCATCTATCTGCCGGTATTCTGCTTTGAATCTCTGCATTTCTTTCTTTGTCTGCTCTTATTGGTGCAGTATTTGCAGTTTTTATATAACCTGGTGCTATAGCATTAATTTGAATATTCTTGCAGGCTAATTCATTTGCAAATGCCTTTGTTATACCAGCAACACCATGTTTACTTGCAGTATATGGAGGTACAAATTTTCCACCTTGGAATGCTAACATTGATGCTACATTAATTATTTTTCCCGAACCTTGCTCTGCCATAATCTTTGCTACTTCTTGACTTAAGAAATATACCGCATTTAAATTGATGTCCATTACTGCATTCCAATCTTCTTCTTTATATTCAAGAAGAGGTGCTCTTCTAATAGTTCCTGCATTATTTACCAATATATCTATCTTTTTAAATTCTTTCATTGTAACATCAATTACATTTTTTCTATCTTCTTTCTTAGTTAAATCAGCTTGTATAAATACAACCCTTCTGCCTTCTTTTTCTATTAATTCTCTTGTTTCATCCCAATCTGTATTATAAGCTGGAACAACTATATCTGCACCTGCCTTAGCTAATGCCACAGCATACGCTTGTCCAAGACCTGTATTTCCTCCAGTAACTATTGCTACTTTTCCATCTAATCTAAAGAAGTCCATTGAAAATTGATCTAGAATATTTGACATAATATATACCTCACTTCCATCTTTATTATTTTAAATCTTCTATCTTAATATGATCCATATCATCAAACGTTTGATTTTCCCCACACATTCCCCAAATAAATGAATAATTTTGTGTTCCAACACCAGAATGTATTGACCAGCTTGGCGAAATCACTGCCTGTTCATTTTTCATTACAATGTGTCTTGTCTCTTGTGCTTCACCCATAAAATGCATTACACATTGATCATGTGGAAGATCAAGATATAAATATACTTCCATACGTCTTTCGTGTGTGTGACTAGGCATTGTGTTCCATGCACTTCCTGGTTCTAATATTGTTAATCCCATTACTAACTGGCAACTTTCACAAACTGCTGGATGTACATATTGATTTATAGTTCTTTTATTTAATGTAAATGAATCACCAGTTTTTATCTTATTGGCTTTTTCTAAATCTATTTTTACAGTTGAATAAGATTTAAGCGCTGGTGCTGAATTAATATAAAATTTAGCTGGATTTTTTGAATCGATTGAAGTAAATTCTACATTTCGTACACCTTGTCCAACATATAATCCATCTCTATATTTTATGTTGTATTCTGTACCATCTACTATGATTGTTCCTTCTCCGCCTACGTTAATCACTCCAAGTTCTCTTCTCTCAAGGAAGTAATCTGTACCTAGTTCTTTGGATACTCCAAGTTTTAGTATTTCCTTTACTGGAGTAATACCTCCGAATATTATTCTATCGTTATGGCTATAAACTAAATTCACTTCGTCTTCTATAAACACTTTTTCAACTAAATAATGTCTTCTCAATGTCTCTGTATCATATTTTTTCGAATCTTCTGGATGATTTGAGTATCTAATTTCCATATTCATGCTGTATCTTCCCTTCAAATTAATCATCGGCACACGTGTTCCCCAAATTGTAAAAAAATATTTTAACTTTGAAATAATTACTCAGATGCTTTTTATTTTAACTTTTAGTGCATATACACACGTGTTCCCAAAAGGGTAAAGCATCTTAAAATTATAAAGTTATAATTCAAATAAGAATTTTTGTATTAATCTTCTTAGCTAATTCTTTATACTCACTGTGAATGCCTTACTTCGGCACACGTGTTCCTGAATTGCTTAACTTTAGTATATACTCTAATGTAAAGAATTGCAATAGTTTTTTTTATTTTTTATTCAATAAGCTAGAATAAGCAAAAGGTTACAATAAAAGCAATATTTATTGTAACCTTTTATAGGAATAAAATTATTATTTTTGTTTATATTTTTCTATCAAAAATCAGCTATTTGCTAAATTCTTAATAGAATCCCCTATCTCTAATTCCGATTCTATATATATTTTTTTAGCCGTTATGTCCATCTCATCGCTTAATAATTTCAAAAGTAAATCTATAGCAATTTTAGATATATCACCCATAGGCCTTTTAATAGTAGTAATACTTGGACTAATAAATTTTCCAATTTCATTTCCATCAAACCCCAATATGGATATATCATCAGGCACTTTTAACCCTATCTCAGTTAAAGCTTTTATCGCACCTGTTGCCATTTCATCATTGAAAGCAAATATAGCAGAAAATCGTTCTTTTCTTTCAAGAAGTTCTTTAGCTCTTTCGTAACCACTTTTTACACTAAAGTCTCCATTTAATATTAGATTTTTATTTAATTGAATATTATAATTTTGAAAAGCATCTTCATAACCTTTTCTTCTCATTTTCGTTGAATCAAAACTCTTTGCTCCTTCAATTATTGCTATTTCCTTATGACCATTTTTTATTAATTCCTCTATGCCTTTATATGTCCCTATGCTTTCATCTGTATATATATTTATAACATCATGATCTACCTTTCTGTTAATGACAACAACTGGTATTTCTCTTTCTAGAATTTCTCTTATAAACTTATCATCATTTACCATTTGACTAACAACTAATATACCGTCATAATTTTTAGGATTAATTGTATTTTCTTCATACATATCTATCCCCTTAACTATAACATTATATCTCTTATCTATATTTCTATATACACTATTTATTACAGTTTGGAATACATATGGTGAAGTTCCATTACTAATAGTCGAAAAAAACACTCCGATATTATAAGCTTTATCTATTTTTAAACTTCTGGCACTCATATTAGGAATATAGTTTAATTCTTTTACTGCTTTAAGTACTGCTTCTTTAGTCTTCTCATTTACATATTTAGAACCTGTTAATGCTCTCGAAACAGTTGAATGTGATATACCTAATGCTTTTGCTATGTCTTTAATTGTAGTAGCCATATTAATCCTCCAAAACTTTTACAAATATATTATAATAATATTTCTAAATAAAAATACGAACACTATATTGAATAATTAAATCAATTATTTTACACACGTGTTCATAACTCTGCTATTATTTTATAGCACTTGACGCCAAATTACAAGTTTTACAAATAGTTTTGATTACTATAATATTTTCTAGAACTAGTTGAGTTTCTGATTGCTATTGTAAATTATAAAACAAAATAAACGCAGAAATAATCAAGTAAAATAAAAAACATAAAACAATGTTTTATTATAGTTAATTATAGTATTTTTGAATAAACAATGCCTCATATTGTTAGGATACACTTAATTTAATTGTTTAAATTTTTCATAGAACTCACTTTGTTTTGTGTGGGATTATTACTAAATCAATCAAAATATATGTTGTTTTTTAATAAAAGTAGGTATATTATTGATATATCACAAAATTTGTTTACAGAAAGGAATAACGTTATGAGAATTGGTATTAGAGGACATGATGTTGGAAGATATACTCTAGATAGACTTGGGGAAATAATGAAGAAAAAAAATCTAAAAAGTATTCAGTTTGTAGCAAAAAAAATAATAACTGAATTTGAAGTTACTAAAGGAAGTATGACTCCAGGAATGGCTCAATATATTACTGATGAATTGGAGAAACATGGAATAAATATAAGTATACTAGGGTGCTATATAAATTTGGCTAATCCTGATGATAATGAACTTAATGAATTACTAGGTACATTTAGGGAACATATACGTTTTGCTACGTATTTAGGTTGCAATATTATTGGAACAGAAACAGGAGCACTTAATAGAGAATATGTTTATACCGAAAAAAATCACACAGAAGAAGCCTTTGAAAGATCTTTAAATTCCATCAAATTACTTGTGGAAGAAGCAGAAAAGTTTGGAGTAATAGTTGGAATTGAAGGAGTAACTAAACACGTAATGAACACTCCTGAAAGATTAAAACGAGCTTTAGATTTAATTGGTTCAAATAATTTACAAGTTATTTTTGACCCTATTAATTTTATAGATGAAAGCAATTACCAAAATCAAGATGATATAATTAAAAAATCTTTTGATTTATTTGGAGATAAAATTGTTATCGTTCACGCAAAAGATTTTGTTTACAGAGATGGGCAAATTAAACAAGTATCAATAGGAGAAGGACAATTTAATTATCCACTATTTTTATCACTACTAAAAGAAAGAAAGCCATATATAGATATAATCCTTGAAGATACGGTTCCTGATGATTTGGATTCTAGTATTAAATATATAGAAGATGTATATAAAAATTTATAATTTATTTTAAAATATTATTTTATTTCTAAAGGGAGTTTGATTATATTGAAGAAAAAGATTAAAGTTTTTATAGCTGGAGACTCTACCGCTGCAACTAAAACACCTGATAAGAAACCTGAGACAGGTTGGGGCGAACGAATTGCCGAGTTATTTTCAAACAATATAGAATTTGTTAACTTTGCATTAAACGGAAGAAGCTCAAAGAGTTTTATTGCCGAGGGGCACTTACAAAGAATAACAGATTTAATAAGTTCAGGTGATTTCTTATTTATACAGTTTGGTCATAATGATGAAAAATCTGATTTTGAACTACATACAGATGCCTTTACCACTTATAAATCTTATCTAAAAAAGTATATAGAGGTTGCAAAAAATGCTAATGCAACCCCCGTTTTATTAACATCAATACAGAGAAGAAACTTTAATGACGATGGGACAATACAAGATACTCACGGAGATTATCCAATTGCCATGAGGGAACTAGCTATAGAATCTAATGTTACTTTAATAGACATGAGCGAGAAAAGTAGAATTTTATTTAACACACTCGCTCCTAAAAAAACAAAAGAAATATTTTTATGGGTTACACCTAATGAATCCCCAAACTATCCAGAAGGTGTGCAAGATAATACACATTTCAGTGAAAATGGTGCAAAAGTAATTGCATCACTTGTAGTTGAAGGTATAATTGAAAATAAAATATGTCCACTTAATGAGTTAGTTAAGAATTAATATTCTATTTTCTTATTAAAGTATATAAAAAAGAAGTGTTTCTTGCTAAAACACTTCTTTTTTGTTTTAATTCTAATTATTAATTACATATATATCTATTCACTTATATAAATATATATATGTCTCCATGCTATGTAAACAATAATTTTCAGAAGTTATTTTAAATTAAATACATTAGCTAACTCTGTAGATACGGGACTATTATCAGGATTAGTTTCCATAATATCTTTCATAAACTCCCACCATTTTTTACAAGCTTCAGTTTCAGCAATTTTATCCCATAATTCTTCACTTTCCATTTCTACATAAGAAAATAAGTAATTAGTTTCTTTATCATGAAATATTAAGTACTTTGACGCTCCATGTGATTTTAATTCTTTTACAAGTTCAGGCCAAATTTCATTATGTCTTTTTTCATATTCTTTTTCTTGTCCGTTAAATAATTTCATTTTAAATGCTTTGTGTATCATAAATCTTCTCCTTTAAAAACAATAGTATACATATTATTATATAGCTGTCTTTTAGAATCAGTCAACAATCAACTTTGATTTATATTGTATTATGTGAATTTATTTGGTATATTGAATTAAGGATTATTAAAAGTAAAGAAATAAATATGCAATTATATATAGTTTAGATATAATTTAAAATATAAATATTATAAGATTGATAATTCCAAAAATTAATTATCATATATCGTGTGTTAGGGAGGAAATGGAATGTTACCTAGAGAAAGGTTAGAAATAATAAAAGAAATTGTTTTGAAAGAAAAAAAAGTGTATGTATCAAAGCTAAGTGAAAAGTTTAATGTTACAGAAGAAACAATAAGAAGAGATTTAGAAAAGTTGGAATTACAAGGTATAGTCACTAGAAGTTATGGCGGCGCAATATTAAATTCCGAAAAAACTAATGAAGATATACCTTTTTATAAAAGATCAAAGACTAACATAGAAAGCAAGCAGTATATCGCAATGAAAGCTGTAGAATTTATTAAAGAAGGTAGTACAATAGTTGCCGATTGTAGTTCAACTGTTCTTGAAACATTAAAATTAATTAAAGATAGAAAAGATGTAACTATCATCACTAACTCAGTAGAAGTCCTTCAAGAATTGAATCAGTCAGAATTAAATATTATATCCACTGGTGGAAGTTTAAAACAAAGATCTTTATCATTACAAGGACCAATTACACAAAATACTATTAGTAAATACAATGTAGATATAGCCTTTGTAAGCTGCAAAGGTATGGATAAGGAAAAAGGAATACTAGATTCAAATGAAACTGAAGCTGAAATTAAGAGATCTATGATTAAACAATCAAATAAAGTAATCTTATTAATCGATCATACTAAATATGACAAAACATCTTTTGTAAAACTTTTTGATTATGATAATATAGATTACATAATTACAGATGGTGAACCAAAAGAAGAATGGATGAATCTTTTCCATTCTTATAACATTGAAGTAATATATTAACGATAGTAACTAAAACCTCAACTATTAGCCATTTTAGAAATTCTAATCTAATTGCTCTGTTTGTTTAACTAATTATATAAAAACAGTAGGTAGTTTTGTTTTTACGCAAAATTACCTACTATTCTTAAAAATTATTTATTCAATAACCTATACTCAAAAATTAATCTTCTATTTTAATTAATTTCTTTTTGATAATTCAGTTTCTTCATAATCTTTAACTTCTTTAATCCAACTCTCTCCAACTGGTACATTGTTCTTTTCACAATAGTAGTTCCAGATATCTCCCATTGGGTAAGTTTTGAATTCTTCCATTAAAGCTAATCTTTCTGTAAAGTTTCCATTGTCTTGTAATTCCTTTAATGCTTTGTTTGGTGTTAACATTGCATTTAATAATGCTTTTATCATGTTTCTTGAACCAATTGTCCATGCTGCAATTCTGTTAATACTTGCATCAAAGAAGTCAAGACCAATGATTACTCTGTCTAATGCATCATTTCTTACTATTTCTTTAGCTATTTCTTTAAGCTCATCGTCATATACTACAACGTGGTCTGAATCCCATCTAACTGGTCTACTTACATGAAGAGCTACTTTTTCATCAAATAATAACATCGCTGAAAGTTTATCTGATACAACTTCAGTTGGATGATAATGACCTGTATCCATTAATGACATTATGTTGTTTTTAGCTGCATAATTTAAATAGAATTCGTTAGAACCTACTGTATAAGCTTCTGCTCCTATTCCAAATACTTTTGATTCAACACAGTCAAGATTGTATTTTTTATCTATTTCAACTTTTAAGATTTCATCTAAAGATTCTTTAAGTCTTCTTCTTGGTCCTAATCTATCACTTGGAATATCCTTATATCCATCTGGAATCCAAATGTTTGTTAAACAAGTTTGCCCTAATTCTTTACCAAAGTATTCTCCAATTTTTCTTGATGCAATTGCATGTTTTACCCAGAAATCTCTTATTTCTTTATCTGGGTGAGAAAGTGT
>Ga0209281_1001777_pt1 | contig 10896 bp, 12 predicted proteins | sample MedtruBG_FD_187514 | JGI IMG/M metagenome (GOLD analysis project Ga0209281, IMG submission 187514) | Root nodule microbial communities of legume samples collected from California, USA - Medicago truncatula BG (SPAdes) (version 2) | ecosystem: Host-associated > Plants > Roots > Nodule | place... | reverse complement strand
CATCAAATGGAGTTTCAATAGAAGGTGAGTTCCATATTAAAGGTAATAATGTAATAAAAAATGGAAGCTGTAGAGAAGTTTATGCTCCGTATAAATAAGGGGGAGAAGAAAAATGGACTTTAATTTTGGAAATTTAGTTAGTAGTGCTATTGGAGCGGTAGTAAAAGTAGCAACTGCAGTAGTTGATTTCTTTTCACCAGCGGCAGAAGCAGGCGGAATCCTTGGGGGTCTTGTTGGAATGGCAGTTGGATTAGCAGAAGCAGTTCTTGGAGCTGTGCCAGGAGCCGCAGATGTTAATGAGGATGGGGAGATTGATGCTGATGAGGCGGAGAAAATAGTAAAAGATGTGTTAAAGGCAATGTTAGGAGGTTTTATAGCAGCATTTGGTTCTGTTTCATCACATTCAGATAATCAAAGTGATGAAGAAGACTCGCCTGGTCCTGGAGATAACATAGTGATTTCAGGAAATTATGTATCTGAAAATGGTAAATATGTTAAGCGAAGTTTTATAGAAACTGCTATAAAGAGGATAAAGGATTTTAAAAGTCAAGGAAAAGAAGATATAACATGGATAATTACAGATTCAGGATATGATTGGAAGGAAAAAATGGACATGCAGAACTTTGCATCAGAAAATGATGTTAAAATAATGTTTATAGATGATAAAGAGCAACTAGCAGATTATATAAATCAAGGGAAAAATGAACATGGAGAAACTATTGAAGAGAGAGATTTAAATAAAATATCAAGTGTCACCGTTTTTGGTCATGGGTCCTATTTGGCATATAATAACGAGTTTAAATTAGCATTAGGATATGAAGATGAAGAAAAACCAGCATTAAATATTAGTAGTCAGGATTTGAAAAATATGAAGATAGATAAAAATGCATTTTCATCAGATTCCAAAACATGGTTTGAATCATGTAATACCGGTACAATTACAGAAAAGTCAGAAGACAATAAGAGTTTTGCACAAGAATGGGCTGATGAAACAGGTTCAAAAACTATAGCACTTTCTGATGGGAGAACTAATTATGAATTTATTAATGATCATGTAGATGATAGGGAGGATACAATTTGGAAATGGCAAGATAGATATCGTAGATGGTGTAGAGGAGAAGATTTTACTTTAAATGGAAGTGAAAATTATCCAGTTAGAAGTACAGATAAGGGAAGTGAAAATTCTCAATGGAAAGTATATGAAAAAGATAAACAACCAATAGATATAGATCAATCAGAAATAAAAGAGGAATTAGGAGAATGAGAAAAATAGTAAAAATACCTTTAATTATAGTATTAATATTAATTTCGGCAGTAATAATAGATAGATTGACTATTATTATAAAAGTTCAACATGTAACAAAAGATGTTCAGACGGTTGAAGGAATGAAAGAACCAATAGATAGTAATACTAGTGAAATATACTGCGAATATATGAGTGGGGACAATGAGTATGGCGATTGGGTAGTAATAGGTAAAGATGGTGTTTTATTTAAATCAGATAAAAAGAAATGGGAGGAAATTATTGTTGTAGGAAATGTACCTAAAAAAATGAATCATCGTGTATTGGGAAGTATATTTGTATTTCAAGGAAAATATTTAGGTATAAAAAAAGAGAAAGTGGATAAATATTTGAATGGTTATAATTATGATTGTAAAACATTTAAAGCAGAAAATTGGTTTATTAATTATCCAATAAAAAGAATTTCTTCAGAAAAAAATTATCCTAAAGATGGATTTTGTTTAGCGGATATAATGGATGCAGAAAGAATGCCTGTTCGTGAAGTAGTAGAAGATGACAATTAAGTTTAGTAGTAAATCTAATATGTAAATTCAAAATATAGTGATTTGAAACATAAATATTTTTGATATCTAAAATTAATTTTAGATCAGAAGGTGTATACAATTATCCTAAAAAGTTTGTTGATTCAAAAAAAGCAGATGCTTATAAAGATATACATTGGGTAAAAATACATGAAGATGGGAATATCGAAAACATAGATATTGGGGGGCCAAGAAATGAAAAAAATAATTAAAGCAATAGTGAGAATATTAATTTCTATTGTTGTAATAATTTTGATACCAATATTCATTTTAGCAATTCCAATAAATCATGTTGAAATGCAAATAAATATTACTGATGCACCAAAACAAGATCTAGTTAAAGATGAAATTACACAAATTTATGTTGATAATTATCCAGAAGATCCAGGTTGGATTGTATATGGAAAAGATGGTGTAATGTTTAAAGGGGGGAACAAAGTAGATCATATATTTATTGTGGGTAATTTTCCTAATAAAATAAACTATGATTTAATTAATACTAATACATTTGTACTTAATGGTAAATATATAGGAAAAAAAAGCGTGAAGGTGTGATAGCTGGATGCTTTTACGTAGAAAGTTGGGGAGTACTTGGAGAACTTAAAAGAGAAAGTGGTTGCTTTGAGAGTTTTTCTAAATCAAGTTTAACATTTGCAGATAAGATATTTGAAAATTCAATTTTGGTATACGATCTAGATGAATTTGAGGATGTGGAAGATTATGAAACTTCAAAGTAGATTATTTGAGGCATTGGTAAGTTATAAAACTATAAAAACAATAGTATAAAAGGGAAAAACAAAGTAACAGAATGAATTTGTAATAATATTAATGACAAAAGTAAATGTCTAATTGAGTTTCAATAGAAGGTGAGTTTCATATTACAGCTAATAATGTAATAAAAAATGGAAGATGTAGAGAAGTTTTTGCTCCTTATAAAGAAGGGGGGAAATAAAATGGACTTTGATTTTGGAAATTTAGTAAGTGCTGTTGTGGGGGCAGTAGTAAAAGTAGCAACAGCAGTAGTTGATTTCTTTTCACCAATAGCTGACGGAGGCGGAATCGTTGGAGATATTGCTGGAGTGGCAGTTGGATTAGCAGAAGCAGTTCTTGGAGCTGTGCCAGGAGCAGCAGATGTTAATGGGGATGGGGAGATTAATGCTGATGAAGCGGAAGAATTAGTAAAAGATGTGTTAAAGGCAATGTTAGGTGGTTTTATAGTAGCATTTGGTTCTGTATCATCAAACTTAAATGCTGAAGGCAAGGTAGACGATGTATCTGAATCAAAAAGTGACAATGCAGAAATACATGAGGAAACACAGAAGCCAACGCGAATTCATGTAGGAGAATCTGGTGATGGTTTTTGGGGAAAGGTTGCCGATGCATGGGTATCTTCTCCAATATATGATGGATTGGCATCAATGGCTGAGTGGCAATATGATAACCCTAAAGCTACGGACGCAATAAATATTGCTAGTATTTTTATAGTGCCGCGTAGTCCAGCTGGTATTAGTGGGTTAGAAAAAGAAACACAAGTAATAGAAAATAGAAGTATGAAATTTGCTAGTGCAGAAAGTAAAATTGAAAAAATTACTAAGAAGGTAGATAAAGTTGTTGATAAACAACCTAGTACAGTTGAGGAATTAATCAATATGATGAATAAACGAGAAAATACTAATGCAAGTTTTGCAACAGGTGATGGAGAAGCATATTTAAAAGCAGTTGGCGCTGGAGGTTCGCATATGTTGATGGAAAATGGAACATCAGATATTATGCTTAGAAAAGATGTAACTTCAAGATGGACAGCATTCCATGAATGGCTACATAGATGCTTACAACAGAAAAATGGAGAGTATACACCTGGTGAGGATGTAAAGATTGAGGATTTCTTAGAAAGACATAAGGGGATGTTTAAAATTGAAGAATAAGGAAAAGTATGATATTGAAAAAATATATCCAATATCTGACCAAAAATATTTTTTGGTTAATTTAAAGGAAAATTACTGGCAAATAAAAGGAGAAAAGGATGCTTCTATTATATTTAAAGATGAAGTTATCGTTTTAAGATATGTTGGATTTAGTAATATAAATGGGAAATTAGTTTTAAAACTTATACCAAGAGTTGGAGAATTGGAAAAATTCAACAATGTATTAAAAAAGTTAGAAGGAGAGATTGAGGGATTGTACTTGGAAATTTAGTAGAATCAAAACTAACTATAATATTAACTGCAAGAAAATAGTATTAAAGAATTATAGTAACTTCAATAAAGTTTATATTATAATTAGCTACATAATTATAATTCTGAAGTAAGTAGATGTATAAAGTTAATAGCAATGTTAAAATGATAGTAATAGTAAAAAGTGAACTGCACCCTGTCAAGTAGAAAAAGGAAAAAATAAAAATTATGAAGCTAGGGTCTGATTTCGATATTCAATTGGAGTTGGACCTTTTAAATTTTTCTGTAATCTTTTTGTATTATAAAAAACTATGTATTAATCAATTGCTTGCCTTAATTCTTCATATGTATAAAACTTTTGCAAATAGTACATATCGCATTTGAGAGTTCTTCGAAAACATTTCATTGGTCAGTTGTCGACTTGATGAATTAGATTTTCCAATTCAAGTAACTGATGGAGCTGCTGTAACTTATACTAATCCTGATGTTGATTTTGATGATGAATCATCTGAAAGTATATTTGATAGAATAAAAAATGCAGCAAAGGATTTTACAATAGGTGCAGGATATTCTGTTGATAATAATATGTTTTTTGGAGTAACTACTCATGTTGCAGGAATGAATGATAATAATTTATCGAATTCAATATCATGTAAGGTAGGTCGAGTAGCTGGAGATTTAGCATCAATTATAGGAAGTGGAGGTAAAATTGCTTCTGGCACAGGAGGAGAAGTAGGTGGAGTAATTTTAGATGCAACAGGCGGAGGAGCCATAGTAGGAATACCGGTTAATGTAGGATCAGCAGTACTTGTTTCGGATGGAGTAGTAAATGGGTATAGATCAACTACTAGCTTGGCTGATGACTTAATGAATTTTGCAAAAAGAGATCAGGAAGGAGGTAGACCTGAAAAAGGTAAAGAATTTAGAGGAGGGTAAAAAAAGCAACGTGATAATTGGTATGGATACAATGATAAAAATTTTCAAAATTGGTGGCATAGGTCGGATAAAGAGGAATTTGGAGGAGATGATATTCATGATAGTGCAATGGCCACAGAAGTTTATAAGTATTGGGAGAGTATTGGGAAACCAAAAGTTAAATAAGCAATTTGGTTATATGTCAATGACAAAATGAAAAGAAAATTAAACTATTTTAATAAAGAGAGTAGCCAAGACGGAATACTTTACCGGGCACTACGAAAGAAAATGCAACATTTATGTAGTAGAATGTAATGCTTTGACTATGCTACAAGCTATATAGTTAATAGCCAACATGTTCTACAGGATAAATACAGCAGTAACATTTGCAGAAATTATATTATAGTTACTTTGTCTTAGGAAATTCTTTCAAAAAAAGTAATTGAATAAATAAGTCTAAAATAGTTATTTAACTGACTATAAAATTATTATGTGAGGAGAGAGTATTATGAATTTAAGTATATTAGAAGAAAGTATACAAAATAATAACATTGATGATGCACTAAAAATTATAGCTGATATTGGAGAGAAAAAATGTAAAGAAGCTGTTCCAGTATTAATTAAAAACCTTGAAAAGACAGAGAATAATAAGCTAAGGAATAAAATTGCAATTGCATTATCTGATATAGGTTGCTATGAAGCTGTTGAACCAATAATAAATATGATAAAGAGTCCTAAAACAATAGGAAATAGAGGAACATTGCTATATGTATTAGAATCACTTGACTATTCATCACATATAGAATTTCTTGTAGATTTACTTTATGATGATAATTTTGAAGTTAGCAGGCACTCCTTAGTTTTAATTGAACAAATAATAAAAGATATTCCAAATGAAATAAAAGAACAGTATAAAATGAAGATAAGAAATAAAATTGACAATTTAGAAGAGAAAATTGATTTTCTTTCAGAATCATTAGATGTATTTAAAATTTAAATAAGCTATCAAAGATAGGTTGATTGGAGAAATGACAATCAGCTTATTTTAATGTTCTAATGTATAGTGTTTTATATTATAGAGATTTATCATTAAGTAACAAAACATTATATCAAGATATAATTTACAACAAGCTTTTAAGAAGAGCTACCATTGAAGGCAAGGTTCTTCCAGTAAAAGAAGAATTAGTAAAACTTCATTTAGATATAGATGAAAATCAAAATGAAGATGAAGCTTTTTAGTTCCCATTTTTGCCATCATCAGTAAACATAATGTATTCAATGCCATTGGTTGGGACAAGTGTAAGGCTTTACTTTCAAAATGAAAGCAGTGAAGAACCAATAAGTAGAGAACCCAAATCTATGATTTGGTGTGAATCACTTACTCAGCGAACGAATGTGAGTCGAGTTTCCTTTGCATTTCTGCTAGAAAAAATGGAGATGCATGTGAAAAGACCTCTGAACCATCAAACAGATACTATGAAACAGAACATGGTAGCGAAATAGCCATGATTTCAGATGCATTAACCATTAAAGGTGGCTGCAAGAACCATTAAGTATAAGTTTTGAGGATAATGTGGGAGTAACCCTTACAAGTCATAAAAAATTAAGTATAAATGCAGGTGGAGAAATAGAAATAAACACACCAAGGTATGTAAAGATAAATGGTACAAGCCAAATAGTAATGACAAATGGAAATACATCAAATGGAGTTTCAATAGAAGGTGAGTTCCATATTAAAGGTAATAATGTAATAAAAAATGGAAGCTGTAGAGAAGTTTATGCTCCGTATAAATAAGGGGGAGAAGAAAAATGGACTTTAATTTTGGAAATTTAGTAAGTAGTGCTATTGGAGCGGTAGTAAAAGTAGCAACTGCAGTAGTTGATTTCTTTTCACCAGCGGCAGAAGCAGGCGGAATCCTTGGAGGTCTTGCTGGAATGGCAGTTGGATTGGCAGAAGCAGTTCTTGGAGCTGTGCCAGGAGCTGCTGATGTTAATGGGGATGGGGAGATTGATGCTGATGAGGCAGAGGAAATAGTAAAAGATGTGTTAAAGGCAATGTTAGGAGGTCTTATATTAGGGTTTGGTTCAAGTTCATCAAATTCAAAAGTTAATAATGAAGATGAAAATTCTAGTAGTGATAAATCAATTGGTGCGATGGCTAGTAAATCATGGAATTCGTTTAAAGGAATAGGGAGTGATTTTTATGCCGGGCTTGATAATAGAGGAAAGAAAGCATTTGATTCGCCATATGACTTTTTTAATTGGGCAACAATAGGTATTCCTGATGCTGTCAAGTCAACTTTGAAAGAAAATGGAGAAAAAGGAACTAAGGCATTTAATTCTGGTTCAGCATATGATTATTTTAATTGGGCTAGTATGGGTGGCGGAGACATGGTAAAAGAAACATTTAATCCTGAAGATCCGTTATCAAAAGAACATTGGGTAAATAGTTTTGGACTAGTATCAACAATTTTTGGTTTCAAAGGAACGAAACCTGGTATGGGTAAATCATTAGGTAAAGAAATTTCTAATAAAGAATTCAGTATGGATCCAGTAGATGTAGTAACAGGAAGTTTATATATTCCAGCAACAGATATGGTATTACCTGATATTCATGAAGAATTTAAGATTGAAAGAAAATATGAATCTGTAAATAACAGTGTAGGTCTCCTTGGACTAGGATGGACAAATAATTTTGAAACTTATCTTAATATAGTTGAGGAAAAAGTAAATGTACTTTGTAGTGATGGTCATATTGAAACTTTTTATCAAATTGATAATGAATGGGTAAATGACAAAGGTGGAGCAAGAATCTATTCTTTAAGTAGAGAAAAAGATTTTTGGACAGTTAAATCTTTCAAAGATAAGAAGATTTATAGATATGATAATCTAGGCAAACTTATTAATATAACTGATAAGCATAATAATAAACTTTCATTAACTTATATTGGAGAGAATATAGAAACTCTTACAACATTCTCAAATTATAAACTTTTCTTTACTCATAATGACGGAAAAGTAATAGAAATAAGAGATGAGCTAGATAGAACGGTTCAATATAAATATAATGGAGATTATTTAACGGATGTTGTTCATGTTGATAAAGGTATAACAAGGTATACTTATGATCAAAAAGGATATATAAGCAGTATAACAGACCAAAATGGACATATCTATACTAAGAACTTTTTTGATAAAAAAGGAAGAATTATAAAAGAAGAGTATCCAAATGGAGATTTTGCAACAGCAACCTATGATGATGGGGAAAAAGAAAATACTTTCTATTATCATGGAAGCCAAAGAACAGAGAAATATAAATATAATAACGATGGATTAATAACGCATGTATTCTACGAAGATGGAAGTATAAAAGAATATAAATATGATGATTATCAAAATAAGATTTATATAAAAGACAGAAATGGATTTGAAACTCATAGAATATACAATGAATTTGGAAGTTTACTTAATGAAACTTTACCAAATGGATTAATGACAGAATACACTTATGATGAAAATGAAAATCTAATAAAACAAACAGATAACGAAGGAAAAGAGATTATTTACACTTATGATAGTGAGGGTAAGTTAATAGAAAAGAAAACAAAAATTTCAGTTGGAGAATGGAAAACTGAAAGTTATACATATGATTGCAGCGGGAGAATTTTAAGTAAAACTGATGGTAATGGAAATACTTCAAAGTATGAATATGATTTAGGGAATTTCTTAGAAGGAAAACAAGGAAAAGATCCAATAAGGGTAATTACAAATAGTGGATATGAGTATGAATATGGTTATGATGAAGTAGGTAGAAATACTGAGATAAAGACAGATTATGGGACTATAGAATTTGCATATAATCATTTAAATTATACGGCAAGTATTAAAGATGGTAATGGAAATGTAACAATAAAAAATTATGATAAAATGGGTAATCTAATAAGTCTTTATACTCCGAATAACTGCATTAAAGGAAGCATGTCAGGGGAAGGCTATCAATATAAATACGACCATGTAGATAGGCTGATAAGCATAAAGAATCCACTTGGAATTATAGAAAAAAGTATAAGAGATACTGAAGGAAACATAATAAAAGAAATAAATCCCAATTATTATGATGATGATAGTAAAGATGGATTAGGCGTAGAATATGTTTATGATAAAGATAATAGAAAGATAAAAACTATTTATCCAGATGGAGGAATAGAAAGGATATTCTATGATTCAAATGGAAATGTTATAAGACATATAAGTCCAGAATATTATAATGAAGAAACTGATGATGGAATTGGCTATAGCTATACTTATGACCAAATGAATAGATTAAGTTCTATAATAAATGAAGAAGGAATCATAGAAAAAACCTTTGAGTATGACCTTCATGGAAACATCATAAAAGAAATAGATAATGAAGGAAATGCAACTTTATTAAAATATGACTTACTTGGAAATCTAATTGACAAGAGAGTTCCAGCTGAAAGAGATGAAAGCAAAGCAGAGATTAAATATAATTTAACTTGCTACGCTTATGATAAAAATAGTAATAAAATCTCAGAAAAGCATGGGACAACATTAGTAAATGAAGATCAAGTTTGCAATAGCTATAATGAAATCTATTTTGAATATGATAAAGAAAATAGGCTTGCTGAAGTTAAAGATAAATATGGAGCAAAAACAAGGTACAAGTATGATTGTCTAAATAATAAAACTTATGAAAGTTTTAAGATTAATGATACAACTACTAAAATAGTTCATTATGATTATGATAAAGTAGGAAACTTAATTGAGAAAAAAGAAGAAATAGATGGCAAATTTGTATCACCAAAAACTAAGGGCAAAAACATTTGGGCAATTACAAAGTATGAATATGATAAAAATGGAAATATAACAAAGATAATAACTCCAAAGGGATATGAAATCGGAAGAGTTTATGATGGAATTGATAGAGTTATAGAACAACATGAAAAAGATGAAGTTAATGGAATATTTAGAAGTCATGTTTATACTTACGATAATGCAAATAATGTTATTGCTTTAAGTGAATATTCTGGAGAAGATGCAAAGCTAATAAGCAATAAATATGCAAGCGAAAATGATTATAAACTCCATTGGTCTGAAAGAGATGTAAATATAAAAGAAAACAAGAAGTTATTTGAGGAACTTCAATTTCAAGAAGATAAAATGAAAAAGACGTATATCTATGACTCTCAAAATAGACTTACTCATTTTGTTAATGTTTCAGGGAATACAACAAGATTGTTCTATGATAAAAATGATAGGATTATAAAACAAGTACTTCCAGAACAATATGATAATGAGAACGACGATGGAGTTGGAACAACTTATTCTTATAACTTAAAGGGAAAAGTTATTGAAGTTAAAAATGCTTTAGGGCAAACTGTAACTAAAAATACTTATGACCCTAAAGGAAATATTAAAACATCAATTGATGGAGAAAATAATAAAGTAGAATATACTTACACTCTACTTGGACAAATTAAAGATGTTATTACTCCAAATTCTAGAAAAGAAAATAAGTCAGCTCAAAGCTATAAATATGATGCCAGAGGAAATATAACTGGAATCACTGATGGTAATGGAAATCAAACAAGCTATCTGTTAGATGACTGGGGAAGAATAATTCAAATAACAACACCAGAAGGTGGAAGAGAAAAATATACTTACGATTATGCAGGAAATATAACAAGTACAACTGATGCAAATGGTGGAACTATAGAATATTTCTACAATAGTTTAGGACAAGTATGCGAAATAAAAGATCAAGAAGGAAACAGTGAATATTTCTATTATGATAGCGAAGGTAACTTAACAAAACATGTGGATAGAAATCAAAATCATGTGGATAGAAGTTATAACCTAGATAGAAATATAGTTTCAGTAAAAGCTTATGAAATAGATGAAGAAGCAGCAGCTTTAGAAGAAAAGAAAGCTGAAGAAGTTAGAGTAAAGACAATTGAGGATG
>Ga0209281_1001771_pt1 | contig 10937 bp, 8 predicted proteins | sample MedtruBG_FD_187514 | JGI IMG/M metagenome (GOLD analysis project Ga0209281, IMG submission 187514) | Root nodule microbial communities of legume samples collected from California, USA - Medicago truncatula BG (SPAdes) (version 2) | ecosystem: Host-associated > Plants > Roots > Nodule | place... | reverse complement strand
CAGGGGACGCCTGCACCAATGATGTCATCTTCTTCGAGCATCCTTCATGGCATTTCGGCTTCGATACCGATGCGGAGACCGCGCTCAAAAGCAGGCAAATGCTCTTGGATCGGGCTGCGTCCGAGAAGTTGCGGATGCTCGGTTACCACTGGGCGTATCCAGGCATCGGGTATGCGGAGCGTCGCGGGAGCGGCTATGCGTTCGTGAAGGCATAGGACGTCACTGTGCATTGGCGGCCCGGCGTCCACGAGATCATGAGGCTCATACCCAACAATCTCATCCGAGCTCCCCCGACGGTCCAGTTCTCCCGCTGGAAGACGCCCACCACGAAGTCCCGAACGCCCGTGTGTTGGATGGCGGGAAACCGAGCTGTAAAGAAGCGACCCGGCGGAGAACGATGCGCAGGGGACCGTGCCGAAGACGAGGATTCATTCGCGCCCTGGACCTTGCTCCGCTCGCTGGCGTGAAGAATCAAACTCCTTCGAGTTCGCAGCAGGACATCCAGACGGCCATTCACCCCGTTGACGTTGTAGGTGGCGATCTTCAGCGATCGCCCTTGTCGCCCTGGCCCGGTTTCGCTTCGTGCTTCGCCTTCTGTTCCCCTGTCCGACGACAGGGAACGGCCGACATCCACCGACTCTTTGAACTTCCCGCTTTCGTCGCGCCGCACATAGCGCTTGTCGGTCCGGTATCGATGAGTTCGCGCTTCGACTGAGGCCCTGTGAGTGGAATGGGCGAGACCGTTTAGGATTATTGTTCGTCGCCGCCAACAACTTGCACAACAAAAGCGTACTGCCGCTGCGCGGAATGGTGCAACATTGCTGCTGGCCTGAGGCCGAGTCCGGCGGCCGCGAAGTCGCTCGAGATCGTTGTCCGGAATCGTAGAGCTACGGATGCATATGCGCATAGCGTCACGGATAGTACCATTTCATCTCGAACTAACGGTCCGGCAAAGATGACGTGAAATGATCTATACTCATGCCGAACCGCTCAGTTTCCCGTGATCAGGATGAGCACCTGCGAAGGAAGTCTAAGCCAGTCACAGACCGATCTCACTTAACGACCGAGAATTCGAACCTGTCCGACTGGAGAACTAGCAGATACTCGTTTTTTTGAGCGAAAGTGCCGTCGGACTTGCGGAAAACGACACCGCAGAAACGCCACCGCGTTGGATAGATAGAACAAAGCATGTCGCCCTCGACTGTGCTAATCCCATGGTCAGTCCAATCGCCGACGGTGATTCGTGCCGTGCCGTCTTCCGCCGTCACCCGCCGATATGACTCGCCTGTCCGGATATTGCGCCCCTGAATTTCGTGACCGAAGAGCAACGTCCTTACACTTCCCGCGTCGAGGCGAACTCCCCGCTTTGGGGTGAAGCCGTCGGGGAGCTCCGGCACGCCTGCCTTGCGCAGACCCACGAGTAGTCGTTCGAGGTTGACGTAATCCTTGAACGGAAATTCGACGGCGGCCATCAACCCTGTGTATTCAGGCTCCTGTGCTTGGGCCAGATATGGCTTGAGCCTCTCACGAGCTGCGGTTGCATCGGCGTCTCTGTCCAACTGACCGTAGGAGGAAATGAGCACCATGAGGCCAGAGTAGCCCGACCAAAAGTCCCAATACGAGGTTTCCTTCAGTTCCGGACCGATCTTTTCGAGGGCGACGACAGCTTCCTCGTAACGGTCCGTCGAGAAGTAGGCGAGTCCGGCAAGGAAGTAGCGCCAGCGCGACCAAGCGGGATCGACACGTGCTGCGGCATCAAGATTGTCGAGCCCATCCTCGACCCTGCCGTTAAAAATCATGGCCATACTCAGCGACTCGTAGTTGGAAGGGTCGCTGGCGTCGAGTGCTATCGCCCGCGAGGCGGCGGCGATAGCCTCATCGGACTTCTGCATCATGTTCAGTCTTCCGGCAAGGAGGCGGTAGTACGCCGGAGAGGGGTTCTTGGCGGCCTGTGCGAAGTATGCGTTTGCCCTGCTACGGGCTTCGTCCTGCGAAACCCCGAGTAGTTTTGAACGGGCCTCGGTCCAATGAGCTTCCCTATACATCCAGGCGAGTGCCGCCGCTGCATTGCCAAAGGCATCATCATGGGCCAACGCCTGCTCGTAGTACTTTACCGCCTCTATCCAATCCTCTGGCTTTTCCCTCAGCTCCAGTTCGCGGCCGAGCAGATATGCCTCGTACGCGGCAGGGTTAGTTGTTCCACCAGCGACCGCAGTTTGCTGGCTCGTGACCAGCCGAAGCTTGAGCGCCGTTGCGACCTCCCCAACCATCCTGTCCTGCAACTCAAACACTGCTTTCCATTCGCCGTCGAACCGCTCCGCCCATATGTTGCCATTGGTCATGGAGTCGATGAGTTTTGCGTTGATGCGCATTTGGCCCCCGGTGCGACGCAGGCTGCCTTCCAGGATGTAGCGAACGCCCAATTGTGTCGAAACGTCTGATGGCAGGCGGGGCTTGTCTTTGAAGGTGAATGCGGCATTGCGTGAGATCACGAACAGGCCGGGAATGCGTGCCAGTTCCGTTGTCAAATCCTCGGTGAGTCCGTCGGCCAGATAGCCCTGTTCTGTGTCGGTGCTCAGGTTGTCAAAGGGCAACACGACAAGCGAGGGGCGGGTATCAGAGCTAACAACGGAGGCATCGCCCCCCGGCTGCCATGGCTGCCACCATGTTAGTCCCGCAAATAAAAGGGTGGCGATCCCTATGGCGGCTACATGAACAGCTCCGGATTGCCGGTCTCTCCTTGCTCCGCTGATTTTGCCCTCTGTCACCGGATCGAGCACCACGCGATAGACCCGGATGGGCTCCGAGATGCTCTTGACCTTCTGCTCGCCCAGCGCACGGTAGCCGATGGCGAGCTTGGATTTGACGTGGTCGTATGTGGTTCCGGATATCGCGATGCCGCCGGGTTCCGCCAGCACCTGCATGCGGTCAGCTATGTTGACACCGTCGCCGTGAATGTCGTCGCCTTCGACGATGATGTCGCCTAAATTGACGCCGATGCGGAAAACCATTCGCTGTTCGGGCGGCAAGGCCGCGTTGCGCCGAGCTTTCTCCTGCTGCAGTTCCACCGCGCAGTGCAGGGCGTCCACCACGCTGTGGAACTCGACAAGGACGCCGTCTCCCATTGTCTTCACAAGCCGGCCGTGATGCTGGGCGGTTCTCGGTTCGAAGAGTTCGCGCAGGTCGCTGTGGAAGAGAAGACGCGTTCTCGCTTCATCGATCTCGCTCATCCGGCTGTAACCGACGACATCCGCAATCAGCACTGCTGCTAGACGGCGCTCCATGCCCGTCTCTTCCCGGGGGCGACCCCCAAAACAATATCTTACAACACGTCGCGTTCCGGTGCCATCACCGTCACTGCGGCTTCCGATACCTGGCCCAGCAGAGGGGAGTTGCGGTACACGGCGGCGGGCCGATCCTGTCGCGGGAATTTGGAAGCCTGCTGAAAATAGGAAAGCAATGACACATCGAACAGCACTTATTACCGAAGGCTCCTCGGGCATCGGCGCGGTTTACGCCGAACGTCTGGCGCGCCGGGGTCACTATCTTATCCTCGTCGCCCGCGACTTCGACCGTCTGAAATCGCTTGCCAACCGTCTGTCCGGGCGATCACGGCATGGTCGTCACTCCTCCGGCCGCAGACCTCACGAGCGCGGCCGCCCTAACCTGCCCCACAAAGAGCATACGAGATGTCAGGTTGCCCAAGGGTCTCCGCTGCCCAAACCGGCAGATAACAAGGAGGTCCGCACCGCAGGAGCGGACCTCCGCCCCCCACTAGATCGTCGGTCGCCGTCGCCTCACCGCAAAGGATGCCTGCCGCGGCGCGCGTGCTTAGCTTCACGATCCATGAACATGCCTCGCGCGCTGCAACGTGTCGGGCGCGAGGATCAATCGAGGTGATCGAATGGGCGAGCCGACTCGATTGCTATTCACCGAGAAATGTGCCGAACAGTCGTGCGAGCGTCTCGGCATCTTCCCACATCGACGCCTATCAGTCCAATACCGACGCCTCCCACATAAGCAGCCAGGGTCTCACCAGCATTTTTATGTCCGCCGCCATAAAGACCGCCGACGGCTGAAGCGAAGCCGGTGCTATCGGCCACCCTTGTCATAGTGGAACAGGCCGAGCTTGTTAAGCAGGCCTTTGAGGTACTATATTAGCATCCCCGAAGATAATTGCCCGATCTCGCAAAATGTTAGGGATAGTGATGTGTCCGGTTCATGAGACAACGACGCATCCCCTGAAGCGTAAACTCGTAGCGATCCTTGCGGCGGACGTTGTGGGATATAGCAAACTTGTGGGAGACGACGAGGAGGGTACGCTTACTCTCTTTCACCAATACGCCGAGATTGTCTCTGAATTGGTCTCATCGCACGGCGGCCGGGTTTTCAATACAGCAGGTGACGCTTTGATGGCCGAGTTCTCGAGTCCCGTCGAGGCAGTCAGAGCTTCGCTGGCGATCCAGCGGGAAATAGAACGGCAGAATGAAAGCCTCGCCAAACACCGCCGGATACACTTCCGGATAGGAATTCACACCGGCGATGTCGTGGTGGAACACGACAACCTGGAAGGGGACGGTGTAAACATCGCCGCGCGTCTTCAAAGCCTGGCAGATACGGGCGGGATACTGATCTCGGGTGACGTCCACCATCACGTTCTCGGAAAACTCGATGCCGCCTTCGAAAGCTTAGGCAGGAAGAGGTTGAAAAACATCTCCGCGCCAGTGCCGGTCTACCGCGTGCTGCCAAAGCCCCGGTCGTCGCTGCGTCAATTGCTTCGTCGAGCCGATGAGCACCGGACGTTGGCTGTCGTCACGGCGGCAGCCGTCGCGATCGTAACGGCCATCAGTTTAACCTCCTCCCCGAGCGCTATCTGGAACACCATAGCCAGTAGGATCGAGGGGCTTCCGAAGGAACCTTCGATTGCTGTTTTACCCCTGCGGGCGCTGGGCGACGATTCGCAGGAGGAATACCTGAGCGATGGCCTCACCACGGACATAACCGGAGAGTTGTCGCGCTTCAAAAACCTGTTTGTGATCGCGAGTAATTCCAGCTTTCCGTATAAGGACAAGCCGATCGACGTGCAATCTGTCGGACGGGAGCTGGGAGTCCGATATCTTCTTCAGGGAACCTTACAAAGGGATGGTGCTCGTGTCCGGATCAGCGCGCAGCTGGTCGACGCGCCGAGTCGTCGGCAAATTTGGTCTGATCGATATGACGGTCAGGGCAACGACATCTTTGCGATCCAGGACGACATCATAGAGACTGTCGTGGCTAGGCTCGCCGTCCAAGTCAACGTCGCAGAAAGGGAGCGTATCATGCAGAACCCGACCGACAGTGCCGAGGCTTACGATCATTACCTGAGAGGACGCCAGCAGTTTGACTTGTACTCCCGGGAAGGCAACGCCAGGGCAAAGGAGGAGTTTTCAAGGGCCATCGAGTTGGACCCGAAATTTGCTCGCGCCTATTCATGGGCGGGTTACGCCCATCTCGAAGACTACAAGCAAGGATGGGCCGACAGCCCGGACACGGCGGTCAGATTTGCAACCCAGGCCGTCAAAATGGCTCCGGATGACTACTACACACATTGGACGCTTGCGTCCGTCTACATGGAATTGAAGGATATGGTCGGCGCGCGCAGGGAGTACGACCGAGCTTACGAGCTGAATGGTAACGATCCTGACCTGCTGGCCGAGAGGGCGGACATGCTGAGTTTCCAAGGCGATCCTGCCAGCGCCATTACCGATATTGAAAGGGCCAAACGCCTGAATCCGAGTTTTCCGGAGTGGTACCAGTGGTCGCTTGCCTTGGCTCATTTCCAAGACAGGAACTATGATGAGACAATCAGGCTGCTAACCGCGATGTCTGATCTGCCCAATGAGGCTTATTTGATGCTGGCCATGAGCCAGGCAAGAGTGGGACACTCCCCCTCACATGACGCAATCATGAGGGATTTGCGCGCTAAGGACCCACAATGGACAACCGAGCATCTTGATCGAATGCCATTCGCGAAAGCAGAGGATCAAGAGCACTGGATGAAAGGTCTTGAGATGATAGGAATCGCGAAAAGCAAATAATCCCAGTTCTTGGACCTCAGTAATCTGGAGGCCCATATCGACATTCCATCGATTCGGGCGGCCTGCAAGCCAAGCCGAAGCGATCTCAATTCGCGGAAGGGGACTCCCGACGCATGCCAGACCTCGGCAACCGGATGAAGCCTCCTTACCGTTGATAGTATAATGAGGGTTTAGGTGTGGTCGAAGCGATTTCCAAGAACACTTTTCAGCGCTGAAGCGGTCCGCCGTGCTGCCGAACGGGCTCCGACTCGCGTACGTCGAGATGGGTGATCCTGACGGCGTGCCCATCCTTCTCCTACACGGGTTTACAGACAGCGCTCGAAGCTGGAGCCTCACCGCGCCTTATCTCGCCACGGGCTTTCGCGTCATAGCGCCGGACCTGCGGGGCCACGGGCATTCGGACCAGCCGGAGGGCTGCTACACTATTCCCGAGATGGCGAATGATGTCCGGTTGCTGATGGTGGCTTTGGACCTTGCGCCGTGCCACGTAGTCGGCCATTCGCTTGGTGGACGGCTTGTGCAAGCGCTTGCTGAGCGGTGGCCCCATCTCGTCCGAAAAATCATTCTTATGTCGACCTCCGCCGCACTGCGCGAACGTCGGGGGAGGTTGTGGGAAAACATCCAGACGCTGCGCGATCCGATTGATCCTGAAAGCGCATTTATACGGGAATGGTGTTCTGGCGCAGTTCCGATCGACGAGAATTTCCTCACCCTTGCGCGACGCGAAAGCGCCGCGCTGCCGTCAAGCATCTGGCATTCAATTTATTACGAGCAGCTTGCCTATGATCCGTCGCCGCTCTTGCAGGATATTTCCGCGCCAACGCTCATCCTGCGGGGCGAAGAGGATATGATCGCCACTGAGGAGCATCAGGTACAGATGAAAGATGCGATCGTCGGCGCGGAGTTCATTTCTCTTCCCGGCCAAGGCCACAACATCCATTGGGAAGCCCCCGAAAAGGTGGCCCATTTGATCTTGACGTTTTTGGAGCGTCCGTGACCGCTTCTGGCGCTTCTTCGTATTCAGATCGACGTCGGCAACGTGAACTTTCCACCCATTTGCGACGGATGGGAACCGGACAAATCGACCCGTTGCTGTCATTGCCCAGGCACGCTCCAATGTCTGGTGAAGCCGAAAATGCGACATTGAAGTGCTAAGAGACTCGCCGTGACCATCTGCCACGCTTGTTGAAGCAGTCCGCCCTTACCGATGCGCAAGTGAGATCGTGTAGGTGCGATGGTCGGGCCAGTCATTTCATTTTGATGCGACCAATCCTATAATGCGCCGGGGAAGGGCAATCCCGATGGAACGCAAGCTTTGTGCTATCCTCGCCGCCGACGTCGTGGGCTATTCCGCCCTGATGGAGCGCGACGAGGCCGGGACATTCGAGCGTCTTCATGCCGGACGCAAGGAGCTGTTTGAGCCCGAAATTGCCCGCCACCACGGCAAGGTTTTCAAGCTTATGGGCGACGGGCTGCTCGCCGAATTCGGCAGCGTCGTTGACGCCGTGGAATGCGCGGTCTCGCTACAGCGCGGGCTAACGGAGCGGAACGCCGCCGTTCCCCATGATCAGCGGATACGGGTCAGGATCGGCATCAATCTCGGCGAGGTGATTGTCGAGAGGGAAGACCGGTATGGCGAAGGCGTCAATGTCGCGGCCAGGCTTCAACAATTGGCGGAGCCGGGTGGCATCTGTGTCTCGGGAAAGGTAGCCCGGGAGGTCGAGAAGAAGCTGGCCTTCGGTTTCGAGCCAATGGGCGAACAGAAGGTGAAGAACATCATCGAACCAGTGCAAGCGTTCCGCATCATCATCGAACGGCAAGCCAGACGCCGACCGGTGATACGGTTTCAACGGTATTGGGTTGGGACAGGAACAGCGGTGCTAGCCCTTCTTCTTGTTTTGGCAGGCGCAGCCTGGCAGTTTTGGCCGACGGCCACGGTGAGCGGTAAGCCTTCTGTAGCGGTGTTGCCGTTCGACAACTATGGCGGCGACGAGGCAAGCGGACGCCTCGCTGACGGCCTCACCGAAGACATCATCACCGATCTGGCGCGGTTTCCGGAATTTAAGGTCATCGCCCGAAACTCGACCGAGACTTACAAGGGAAAGGCGATAGATGTCCGCGAGATCGGCAAGGCGCTCGATGTCGGCTTTGTGGTTGAGGGCTCGATCGCGCGCGAAGCTGACCGCATACGCGTCACTGCGCAGCTCATCGACTCGAAGCAAGGCCGCCACCTTTGGTCGCAGCGGTGGGATCGGCCGGACAAGGAGGTATTCGTCATTCAGGCCGAGATCGCCGAGCAGATCGCGAACCGTCTTGGAGGCGGCGCCGGGCTGGTCCAGGAGAGCGGCCGGATCGCGGCCCATCGCAAGGTGCCCGGCAATCTTAACGCCTATGAGCTCTATCTCCTCGGCACCGAAAGGCTGGAGCAGTTAGACCAGGCGAATCTCGAGGCGGCACTCTCGCTCCTCACTCAAGCGGTTCAGTCCGACCCCGGACTCGCCCGCGGCTGGGTCGAGCTCTTCCACACGCACGACCTGCTCGCCGGTCTCGGGATTGAGCCGGAGCGGAATCGGGCCCTGGCTGATGCGGCCGCGGAGCGCGCGCTTACGCTCGATCCAAGCGATCCGGAGGCGCACGCTGTCTACGGCAGCAGTCTCGGCATGCGTGGCGACTTCGCAAGGGCGGAGGCCGAGTATGAAGCGGCCCTGCGCATGGCGCCAAACGCCGCCGAAATCCTGATCTTTTATATCGGCTGGGCGTCTACCTTCGGGAAGCCCGAGCGCGGCGCCGATCTAGTCGAGCGGGCGATCCAGCTCGACCCGAACTACCCCGGCTGGGCCAACAGGCCCTTCGGCCTTGCCTATTTCATGGCCGGGCGCTACCCCGAGGCGGTAACGATGTTCGAACGGCTGGGGATCGAGCGGCACAACCGCTGGAGTTGGGCGGCGCACGCAGGGGCGCTGGCCGCAGCGGAGCGGCGGACGGAGGCGGCAGCGCTCGTCGCACGGGCGATGGCGGCGCATCCCGATCTCAGCATCGAGTTGATAGCGAACGAACCCGGTTGGAGTGACGCCGAGCGTCGTCGCTTCATCAATACGATGCGACTTGCCGGCTTTCCCGCCTGCACCAAACCCGAGGTTCTTGCAAAGATTGAAAAACCGTTGAGGCTTCCTGAATGCGCGTCCCTTTGATCTTCGAGCGACATAATAACTCGCGGTCGTCCTACATAAACGCGAGGCGCAACTTCAAGACGGCCTGACAAACAGGCCTGCCGTGCCGCAGAAGTGTCGCGGCAGCCGTTGTCACTCAAACGCTGAGTTCCACCATTGCCACAAACTGGTCAAGCGCTTCCGGATTTGCCAGCGCTTCCTTGTTGACAACAGGGCGACCGTGGTCAACGTCGCGAACCGCCAGTTCGACAATCTTTCCAGACTTCGTCCTTGGAATATCGGACACCTGGACGATCTTTGTCGGAACGTGGCGCGGCGAGGCTCCCGTTCTAATCTTCGCCTTGATCTTGGCCTGAAGCTCCTCTGTGAGGTCAAAGCCATCGCGGAGCAGCACGAACAGTATGACGCGTATGTCATCGTCCCAATCCTGGCCGATACACAGGGATTCGGCGACCTCATGCAACTGCTCGACCTGACTGTAGATTTCGGCCGTGCCGATCCTCACGCCGCCCGGATTCAAGGTCGCATCCGATCGTCCATGGATGACAATTCCGCCGTGCTGGCTAACATCAAATGCGGGCTCGGCGACCTGGTCAATTCGCGCGCTTTCATCGCTGTATGAAGATCGAAATTCTAAATATGAAGTCGTCTCAAAGAATGAATTGATACTCAGCCCACGCAGCGAACTCCTCAAGCCGCTCCAATGCCCTTGCCGCGTCCGTGCGAGTCTTTGCCCGAGCCGTATTGCACTTCGAGGAGGGGTTCGCAAGTTTGACTCCTGCTTTGCAGGCAATGCTTTCCTCAATGCCGCTTTTAGTAGCTTGATGACGGCCTGATGATCGCCCTGATTAATCTCGCGGCGGAACTTGGCCTACGAACTCCTCATCAGTGACGAGCTTGCCCCATTCGACGTTCTTGCCCTCCTTCATGTAGGAAATCGCGATGTGGCCCATGCCGGTCTTGTTGGTTGCCCCATGCCAGTGATTGACGCCTACCGGAATCCAGACGACATCGCCGGAGTTGATCTCCCGCTTTTCGCCGCCTTCCTGCTGCACCCATCCCTTGCCAGAGGTGACGATCAGCATCTGGCCGGCGGGATGCGTGTGCCAGGCGGTCCGAGCCCCCGGTGCGAAGGTTACATGGCCGCCGGTGCCGTGCGTGAATTCGTTCGCCGGAAACAGCGAGTCGACGACGACATGCCCACTGAACAGCTTGGCGTCGCCTAGCGCGGATGGCGCCGATGCATTCGGTGTGATCTCGATCGTCTGTGCACGAGCAATTGCGGTCGACAGGATGACAAGCGATGCGGCTGCGATCAGTTTCTTCATCTCGTTTCCTTTCTGGAGCTTAATAGTCCATGATGGTCAAACACCTCGGGATTGCCGAAGTCTCAGGCTGAGCGCAGCGGCCGTCAGTTCTGCGCGGATAGTCTGACCAGTCGGTCCTTCGAAGGTCCTTGTCCTCGTGGTGATCGATTGGTGGTGATGAGCAGGAGATCGTCGCCGACTGGAAGCACATGCCGGACACGCTCACCCAGACTGACGACGGGCTGGAGCGTTCGGGCTTGCCGATCGAGCACATAAAGTCCGCGCCCCTGGAGGGCCGTTACCAGGAGTTCGTTGCCGGCGAACGCTATTCCCGACGGCGCCCAGGTGTCGCCGCCCGAATGGACGAACGGCGGCTGCATACC
>Ga0209281_1001768_pt1 | contig 10994 bp, 14 predicted proteins | sample MedtruBG_FD_187514 | JGI IMG/M metagenome (GOLD analysis project Ga0209281, IMG submission 187514) | Root nodule microbial communities of legume samples collected from California, USA - Medicago truncatula BG (SPAdes) (version 2) | ecosystem: Host-associated > Plants > Roots > Nodule | place... | reverse complement strand
CAATTGAACGCACCATTCTGCGTCCGTAGCTCAGTTGGTTAGAGCACCACCTTGACATGGTGGGGGTCGGTGGTTCGAGTCCACTCGGACGCACCATTTCAGTCCTGAAATGGTGCAAATCCTCTCTCAGTATCCTGAATAATCTCAATATCCTGATTTCTTATCGCTTCACCTGCTACGCTTTTCTCATGGGAAAAATAACGCAGGAAGACTGTCGATGAAGAAGATCGCGATTATCGGCTCCGGCCCTACAGGGATTTACACCTTTTATTCTCTTCTTAAAAACAAAACCCCTCTCGCCGTCTCTGTATTTGAACAGGCAGAAGACGCCGGCGTGGGCATGCCCTACAGCGATGACGATAATTCTCGTCTGATGCTGGCCAACATTGCCAGCATTGAAATCCCCCCTATTTTTATGACCTACCTCGACTGGCTGAAAGGCCAGAGCGACGCCCATCTGGCGCGCTTTAAGGTGGATAAGGCCAGCCTGCATGAGCGGCAGTTTTTGCCGAGGCTGCTGCTGGGCGAATATTTTCGCGACAGCTTTCTGAGGGTGGTCAACGAAGCCAGAAAACGGGGGTTTGAGGTCAACGTCCACGAATCCGCGGAAGTCACCGATATCGACGCCGCCGAAAACGGCGTAACGCTTTCGGTTAACGGTCACAAGCACCCGGAAAGATTTGATCTTGCCGTTGTCGCCACCGGTCACGTCTGGCCAGATGCAGAAGAGGCAACGCGCACCTACTTCCCGAGCCCCTGGTCCGGGCTGATGGACGCGCGTATTCCTGCCTGCCAGGTTGGGATCATGGGGACATCATTAAGCGGGCTTGACGCCGCCATGGCGGTAGTTATGCAGCATGGGGACTTTGTTGACGGCAGGTTCATCCTGGATAAAGGCAGTGAGGCATTACGCATAATGCTGATGTCCCGAACGGGCATTCTGCCGGAAGCCGATTTTTACTGCCCGATACCTTACGAACCGCTTTCGGTCCTGACGGAATCTGTGGTGGAAAGCGAAATAGCCAAAGGCGCCGACGGCCTGCTCGACAGGGTCTTTGCGCTCATGGTTAACGAGCTAACGCTCGCCGACCCGGCGTGGTGCAAGTCTGTATCGCTGCACACCCTGAATGCGGACAGCATCCGCGACGCGTGGTTTGAGGAGCGTAAGCAGCGCGGTCCGTTTACGTGGGCTGAAGAGAACCTGAAGGAGGTCGAGCGGAACAAACGTGAACGCCGCACGGTGGCCTGGCGCTATACCGTGCTGCGGCTCCATGAGGTGGTTGCCGAAATTGTCCCTGCCCTCAATGAACGCGACAGAGAGCGATTCAAAGCGGGGCTGGAGCGCGTCTTCATCGATAACTATGCCGCCATTCCGCCGCAGTCTATCCGCAGATTACTGGCGCTGCGCGAGGCGGGCATCATTAGCGTGGCGGCGCTCGGCGATGACTATGGTCTGGATATTGGCAGCGATCGAACCGTCATCACCACCAAAGACAAGACCTACCGCTTCGACGTTTTTATCGACGCGCGCGGGCAAAAACCGCTTACGACAAAAGATCTGCCCTTCCCCACGCTGCGCAACCAGCTGATGGATACAGGCGATGAGCTACCGGAACTGGGAGAGGATTACACGCTGAAGGCACCGGACGCCCTTCGCGGACGCATTGCGTTTGGGGCGATACCCTGGCTGATGCACGATCAACCTTTTGTGCAGGGGCTGGAGGAGTGTGCCGTGAGGGGGGAAGCGATGGCCAAAGCGGCGGAGATACCCGCCTCCCGATCGCGCAGAAAACTGCCTTACGTGGAGAATTAACAGGGCTTCCCTGCCCGGGCTGTCTGATTATTCGAAGTAAACGTCCGGATTTTCAGACAGCGAAACGAAGGTCTTGGTCTCTTTATCCAGCGCGCGGATATCGCCGCTTTCAATGTCATACACCCAGCCGTGCAGGCGGATGGCGTTATTGCGCAAACCCACCGCAACCGACGGATGCGTTTTGATGTTGCTCAGCTGCGCAAACACGTTCTCCTGCACCATCGCATTTACTTTGTCGAGTGGCTGGTCCCACGTTTTGTTCTCGACCACGGCTTTTGCCGCATCGGAGTAGCGCAGCCAGTGGGAAACCGCCGGCATTGGCTCGAGGTTGGCGTTGTCGGCAATCGCCTTCATAGCGCCGCAGTTGGAGTGGCCGCAGATGACAATGTCGGTTACACCCAGCGCGACCACGGCGTACTCAATTGTCGCCGAGACGCCGCCGGGCTCAGGCCCGAACGGTGGCACGATGTTGCCAGCATTACGAATGACAAAGAGCTGTCCCGGCTCTTGCTGAGTCACCAGCTCTGGCACCAGACGGCTGTCGGAGCAGGAGATGAACAACGCTTTGGGATTCTGGCTGGACGCTAAACTGCGGAAGAGCTCTTTACGTTGCGGGAAAATCTCTTTTTGAAAGCTGAGAAAACCTTCAATGATATGTTGCATAGCAATTTCTCTTTTATCTGTTTTAGTTTAGGCATGATCGCGATCACGCTCCTGAAGTTTACCCACCGTACTTTACTTCAGACAAGCAATATATTTCTGGCCCGACCGCTGCACGATCTCGTCAGCCTTCGCGAGGATGTTCTGCCCTTCGAATGCACCGTAGAGCCGTTGATAGCTTCTGCTCCGCAGGAGTCCGACGATCTTTTCAACCGTGGCGGCAGGCAGCGGAAGCATATTAGGATAGCTCCACATAAACGAGACGGCATCCCTTCCGGGAGTGACCTGCAGGATATCCCCCGCCAGCAATACCCCCTCGCCTTCCTGCCAGTGCAGCACCGTGCCGCCCGCAAAGTGTCCTCCAGCGCGGAGCAGCGTGACCGAGGGCATAATCTCCAGCGCGTCGCCCTTCCAGAAGCGAATTGCCGGGCTGTCGCGCATTACCCACTCCCGGTCGCTGGCATGCAGGTAAACTGGCGCGTCGAACGTCTCCGCCCAGTCCTGCATGGTGGTGTAGTAATGCGGGTGCGAAATCGCAATGGCGCTAATGCCGCCGAGCGCCGCGATCAGCGTTTTGGTTGCCGCATCAAGATTAGCGATGCAGTCCCACAAGATATTGCCCTGCGCGGTTCGCAGAAGAATGGCCCGCTGATTGATGGCAAAGGACGGAACGGTTTTGAGGCCGATGAGCTGCGGCTCCAGCTGCTGCCATTTGTTAGTGTGCGCGGCGGTCAACGCGTCGAAATCGACCCACGCCTGCCCCGTGGCGGGAACGTACTGACGCTCATCCTCGCAGACTGGACATCGCTCGGGTTGAGGAACGTAAGAGGTTCCACAGGTTTTACAGAGTGTAATCATGCGCATTTCTCAGCCATAAAGCTCTGAGTATGGCAGGGATTATCCTTATGTGCTGCGAGGTACATTACCGGCTTTTTTTGACTTATACTGTGCCTGTATCAAAAACCGAATAACGCAGGTGAAACATGGAAATCGATCTCGATAACCTGGTCTTTAACGGGCTGGATGAAGCAGAAGAACGCAACGCGGAACGTCTGGACGACGCGGATAAAAAAGCGCAGGCGATTATCGCCGATGACGACTGCGGCGACGCCTGCAAGATCTGATGAGAAAGCACCGGACGTCCCGGTGCTTTTTTTTGTGCCTTACTTTTTCAAGCCGTCAATCGCTGCCTGCGCGCAGGCTTCATCAAGATGACCGCCCGGCGCCCCGCCGATGCCAATCGCCCCGATCACCTCATCACCCTCTTTCACCGGCAGGCCACCCGCAAGCAGCAGGAAGCCAGGGACGTCACGCATATTCTGCGCGCCCGCGTTGCTCTGCGCGGCTTCCATCACCTTGCCGGAGGCATTCTTTGTGCTGAGCGCCGTCCAGGCCTTCATTTCGCTGGCCTTTACCGTGTGCGGACCGGCGTTGTCGGTGCGCTGGACTGCCTTCACCACGCCAGCGCGGTCAACAACCGTTACCGTCACCTGATAACTTTTCGCCACGCACGCCTGAACGGCGGCGTTCGCCAGCGCATTGGCCTGCGCCAGGGAGAGATTTTTCTGGCTCAGGCTTTCTGCCTGTGCCGTCAGCGTGAAGCTACCCGCGACAAGCGCCACCATCATCATTACTTTTTTCATCGCACATCCTCGAATGTTGGGAGACACCTCGAGGTTACTGACTCAGGCGACGAAGCGTAATTCGGTTGATTACGCACGCCACCTGGTAGTTATACGGATTGCAATTTATCGTATTCGCGGATCGCCTGAACCAGGCTGCTGACCCCTAATTTGGCAAACGCTGCGGCACGGTGCGCTTCTACCGTACGCGGCGAGAGAGAAAGACGCGCCGCCGCTTCCTTGTTGCTGCAGCCTTCCATCAGCACGGACAGCACTTCATGCTCCCGCGCGGTAAGCTGTGCGACACGCGCGCTTATTCGCGCCGTCTCCTGCCAGGCGGTAAACCGTCGCTGGCTCTCCTCGAACGCCAAACCCACCGTTTCAATGAGCTTATCGGCGTCCAGCGGCTTGGTAAAAAACTCAAACACGCCGTTACGAAATGCGCGGCGACAGGCGTCGACGGTGCCGTGTCCGGTCATAATCATGACGGGTAACAATGGCCACGGCCATTCCCCCTCCTCCAGCCACGCCAGCCCGCCTTTACCCGGCATACGCATGTCCAGCAGCAAACAGCCCACAAGCGCGCTGTTTGCGCTATTTTCCGCCGTAAAGGCATCAACGCTTTCGAACGTTTTTACCGCCCAGCCCATACCCGACAGTAAAAATGCCATCGACTCTCTGATGGATTCATCATCATCGATCAGCCAGATTGTCTTATCCATGTCCTGACTCCAGCTGCAGCACGATCGTCGCGCCACCTTCAGGTGAATTGCCCAGCGAGAGGGTTCCATTCATGCGCGTCATCAGTGACTCCGTTAACGTCATACCAAGGCCTATGCCCTCTTTTCGACCGCTGTAAAAGGGCATAAAGGCATTCTGCAATGCCTCCGGGCTAAAGCCGGGGCCGCCGTCAGTGACGGTAATCTTAATGCCATCGGTGCTTTTCTGGCTTTCAATGCGCACCCAGCCCTGGCCGTTCGCCTGCTGGGCCTGAATCGCATTTCTGAGCAGATTATGCAGCACCTGCTCAAGCCAGAGCCGATCGGCTATCACGCTCGTCGCCCCCGGCGCGAAGGCATGCGTCACCGCGACACGTTCAGCCCTGCGCTCATGCTCCAGTAAATTCACAACCTGCTGCCAGCACTGCGTCAGGTCAGTTTCACGGAGGGTGACTTTCTCCTGCACGACATGTTCGCGAAAGCGCGTTAAGAGGGCGCTAATACGCTGTGTTTGTACCAGCGCGGCCGCCAGCGCCTGCGACACGGCCTGCGGGTTGTCCCGCGTCTGCTGGCGCTGGGCACCCTGGATCCAGGTCTGCACGGCGGTTAGCGGCTGGTTAATTTCGTGTACGATCCCGGCGGTGATCTCGCCCAGCGTATTCAGCCTGGCATGCTGGTAATAAAGCGCCCGCTGTTCAGCCTCTTTGCGCGCCTTGCGCTGCCAGAGCGCCATACTTGTTACCGCAATGACGGCACCCCATCCCAGGAACAGCGCGGGATAGATTGGCCAGTAAACGCCGAACCACGCGGGTTCTGCATCTGCAATCAGCGTGAAGGGTTGAGTATGTTGCGGGAAAGTACGCTGCCAGCGCCAGAAGGCATCTGAGCTGCTCTGGGCATTACCCTCGCGAGCATAGCGGACCTCAAGACGGGTAAAGCGGGGGTGCGCCGTGAGTAACGGTGCAAGATCGACAAGCACGCGGATCTGACGCCAGGGGTTGTAAAGCCAGTACTGATTTTCGCGGGCGGGTTCGACCCGAGCGGCGTCACGCGCCCGTCCAGCGGTCTTTTCCAGCGCGAGAAGATGGGGGAATTTTGTCCGTAAGGCGGCAATGTCTTCATCGCCACTCAGGAGAGGGAGAACGGACTCATTTTGCGTGAGAACGGCGCCGATCTCTGAAAACAGCGCCGAGAACGCCCGATCCCGTTCCCAGAACTGCCGGCGGTTTTGCTCGGTATAGAGCAGCACGCTGCTGATGAGGCAGACGACAGCCCAGACGACAAGCGCGCGCGTAATAAGCGTGTGTTTCATTCCGTTAGCTGATTAGTGTTCACATCCCGTCGACATTAACAGTTAACCGCTATCAGAACAAAAAAACGCACAGCTCATTCCAGTACAGCTTGCGCGTAAGGCGCAGCTCAGCGTGACGTTTTATCATGGAACCACTCCGGGTCGATGTTGGCCACGTCCACGCCGTAGAGGCTGGCGACAGGCAGTATTGACTCAAGAACACGTTGCGCGCTGTTCTCCGCATTGACCTGCCGGGTCGCAAAAAACCGCCGTAACGTGCTTATCCACTTTTTCATTGTCTCTACCCCTCTTCGCTTAACCTGCTCTCAGTTAAGCACCGAAATTTACTGTTGGGGAAATACCAATATCGACTGTCGATGTGCAGGATCCGCAAATAGCGCTGTCTTTCATTTACCTGTTAGTAACACCTTGTTCACTAATGCTTTTTTGCATATAGCAAAGAACGATTTCGTATTTGGCGATAGCCTTTGCTTATGGGAGCGTAACAGGACAAAACAAAAACGACGGGAAGACGTATTACTATGGCAGCAGATAAAAAATCGTATCATAAGCTGGCGCTGGCGCTGGGTTTACTGGCAGCTGGCGGGATGCTTTCAACACAGGCTCAGGCCGATCGGCTGGCGGATATTAAGGCCGCTGGCGTGGTAAAAGTCGCCACTTTTGACGCCAACCCACCGTTTGGCTCCATTGACGCAAAGACCCATGACATCGTGGGGTATGACGTCGATTTTGCCAACGCGCTGGCAAAAGCGCTGGGCGTGAAGCTGGAGCTGGTTGCCACTAACCCGGCCAACCGCATTCCCCTGCTCCAGTCCGGTAAAGCGGATTTGATTGTGGCGGATATCACCATCACGCCGGAACGTGCGCAGGTGATTGATTTCTCCACGCCCTACTTCGTGACCGGGCAACAGTTCCTGGTTCCCGCCAAATCACCCGATAAGCTGGATGAATATAGCCGGGCGCGCATTGGTGCGGTGAAAGGGACGACGGGCGAGCAGGCGCTGCACCAGCGTTTCCCGCAGTCTCGCGTGCTTTCCTATGACGATATTCCGCTGGCGCTGACGGCGCTGCGTAACGGCAACGTCCAGGCGATCACTCAGGACAGCACGATCCTGGCAGGCCTGCTGGCGCAGGCGCCGGATAAAGCAAACTTCAAAATCCTGCCCGACCTGCTGAGCAAAGAAGAGATTGGCGTCGGCGTGACAAAAGGTGAAACGGCGCTGCTGAAGGCGGTGAACGATGAGCTGGTTAATCTTGAAAAAAACGGCCAGGCTGCCAAAATCTACGACGTCTGGTTTGGACCACAGACCGCCTCTCCCCAACCTCGCGCCTTTAAAATAGAAGCTCAGTAATATGCTCTCAGGTCTGTTTTCACACTCCGCGGCCGGTGCCGCGGATTTTTCACATCTGGAACACGCCAGCGTCGAGTTTCGGGATGTCGTCAAACGCTACGGGGATCATCAGGTCTTAAAAGGCATCAATCTCAGCATTGCGCCTGGCGAAGTCGTTGCCATTCTTGGCCCCTCGGGTTCCGGTAAATCCACCTTAATCCGCCTGATCAACCAGCTTGAAGCCCTCAACGGCGGCGAAATTCTCATCGACAGCAAGCCCACGGGGCATCTTTCCGGCGCCGCGCTGCGCCAGCTGCGCAGCCGCGTGGGGTTTGTGTTCCAGCAATTTAATCTCTACGCCCATCTCACCGCCAGCCAGAACATTACCCTGGCCCTGGAGCATGTTCACGGCTGGAAGCCGCTCCCCGCGCAGGAACGCGCGCTGGCGCTGCTTGAAAAAGTGGGCATGCTGGAAAAAGCGCATCAGTTTCCCGCTCAGCTTTCCGGCGGTCAGCAGCAGCGTGTAGCGATTGCCCGCGCGCTGGCCTCGTCGCCGCAGATCATTCTCTTCGACGAACCCACCTCTGCGCTGGATCCCGAGATGATTGGCGAAGTGCTGTTTGTGATGAAAGCCCTTGCCCACAGCGGGATCACCATGATTGTGGTGACGCATGAGATGCAGTTTGCCCGCGAAATCGCCGACAGGATTGTATTCATTGACGGTGGGCAGATCCTTGAGACCGCCCGACCGGCGCAATTTTTCACGCAGCCCGCTCACCCGCGCGCCAGGCGCTTCCTGCAAAAGGTCCTCGACCCGCTTCATCAGGAGCAGCTGTAATGCCCGCGCTCGACTGGCAGGGGGTGCTGACCGGGCAGCCTCTGCAATGGATCGTCTCCGGTTTCCTCACCACGCTGTGGGTTACTCTCGCGGGCGTGGTGCTCGCCACACTGCTGGCGTTGCTCTTTCTGCTCCTTCGCCTCTCCGGCGGGCGGTTCGGGAATGCCGTCGTCAACGGCTGGGTCTCATTGTTTCGCAATACCCCGCTGCTGGTGCAGCTGCTGTTCTGGTATTTCGCGGCCTGGAACTGGCTTCCTCGCGCCGTCCGCGATGTGGTGAATGCGGACCATACCTGGTCGATTCTGCCCGGCGACGTCTGGTGGTTCACGCCCGAGTTTTTATGCTCCGCCTGGGGATTAGGGGTTTTCACGTCGGCCTTTCTGATCGAGGAGGTGGCGTCGGGGCTACGTTCCGTCCCTGCCGGACAGCGGGAAGCGGCGCTGGCGCAGGGGTTTTCAGCGTGGCGGCTGTTTCGCCACATCCTTCTGCCGCAGGGGCTGGCGAATGCCTGGCAGCCCGTCGTGGGGCAATACCTCAACCTGATGAAACTCTCCTCGCTCGCCAGCGGTATTGGCTTTGCTGAACTCACCTATCAGGTGCGGCAGGTCGAAAGCTACAACGCCCATGCGCTGGAGGCGTTTACCGTGGGAACGGCCCTGTACCTGCTTACCGGCGTGGTCATGGGTACGGTGCTGGTCCGCCTCGGCCCAGGCGCAGGGAGTAAAATATGATAGCCGGACTGAACGTTATTACTGAAAACCTGGATTATCTGCTGTGGGGGCGCATGGCGTCCGGTGAGCCCGGCGGCGTGTTGCTTTCACTGCTGATGGCGGCGGGTGCGGCGGCGCTGGCCCTGCCCGGCGGCATCGCCCTGGCGTGCCTGGCGTGGCGCTATACGGGGCTGGTGCGCAAGGTGCTATTCCTCTGGGCGGAGGTGATTCGCGGTATCCCGTTAATCTTTGTGATCTTCTGGATGTGGTATCTGCTGCCGCTCATTACCGGAGGTGACCTTCCGGGCGCCCTCACCGTCACGCTGGCGCTGGCCTGGTTTACGGCTGCCTCGGTAATGCATTCGGTGCTGGCAGGACTGAGCGCATTACCCCGCGGGCAGTACGAAGCCGCGTTGGCGCAGGGCTTCAGCACCTGGCAAACCCTGTGGCGCGTGCTGCTGGTGCAGGTGATGCGGAATATTCTGCCCTCTCTGGTGGGGATTTTTATCAGCCTGCTGAAGGATACGTCGCTGGCCTTTATTGTGAACGTGCCGGAGCTGACGACGGTAGCGGGACAGGTGAACAACCGGGTGCAAATCTACCCGGCGGCCATTTTTATCTTTACGGGCGTGGTCTATTACCTGCTCTGCTGCTCCCTGGAGCAGCTGGCGAAACGCTGGCGGTTCAACCAGCCAGCGCCTTGACCACCTTCTCCATCGCCTGAGTCGTTAACTCGCTGCGCGTAACGCGCTGGTTCGCCAGCGCGGTACGCAGCACGCCGGCAATGACAATATGCTTTGGCTCCTGCCCTAAATCACGCATCTCAAGAACAACCTTGCCGACTACCCGGCACATCTCCTGGTACAGCGCTTCGTCTTTGGTCACATTGCCCAATGCCTTCACTCCATTGCCCTAAAGCACTCAGCTTAAATGATTCATCGGCCGGATACAAAAAAGAAGCCCGGTGAGAGACTCACCGGGCTTCGTCTGTAAAATCAACTAATTAGTTGTTTACGGGGATCACCGCGCCTTTATATTTGGTGCGGATCCAGTCCTGGATCTCTTTGGAGTGCAGCACGTCCACCAGCGCAACGATATCTTTCTTCTTCTCGTCACCGCGGTGCACGGTAATGATGTTGGCGTACGGGTTATTTTCGCCGCTTTCTACCGCAATCGGATCGTGAACCGGGTCCAGACCTGCATCAATCGCGTAGTTGGCGTTAATCACCACAGCGGCACCCTCGTCGTTGTTATACATCTGCGGCAGCAGGGAGGCTTCAACGTTAGGCGTAAACTGCAGCTTTTTCGGGTTCTCAACGATATCGCTGATGCGCGCGGTCACTTTGTCGATGCCCGGCTTCAGCTTGATGACGCCCTCTTTTTCGAAGATGGAGAGAATACGGCCCTCTTCGGAAACGGCATCACGCATGATGATTTTGCCGCCCTCCGGCAGATCCTTCAGCGATTTGTATTTTTTTGAGTAGATACCAATCGGCTCGATGTGGATCGCGCCTGCGCTGACGAAATCGTAGTCCTTATCGCCCGCATGATCTTTCAGCACGCTGTTCAGGTAAGGAATATGCTGGAAGTAGTTGGCGTCAATGTCGCGCCCGGCCAGCGCGGTGTTTGGCAGAATGTAGTCCTGGAACGGTTTGATCTCCAGGTCGATACCCTGCTTCGCCAGAATCGGCTTCGCCTGCTCCAGAATTTCGGCGTGCGGCGTGTTGGACGCGCCCACGGTCAGGGTGTCAGCCCAGGAAGCGAAGCTCAGGGCGCTCAGGGTTGCGGCGGCGATCAGTGTCAGTGTCTTTTTCATGATGTGGTTCCTGTGTGTATTTATTAGCGTTTATCTAACAGTGAAGTAATGACATCGCCGCAGAACTGGATAATGAAAACGATGATCAGAATGGTCACCGTTGCCACCAGCGTGACGTCACCATGGTTGCGCTGGAATCCTTCCAGATAAGCCAGATTTCCCAAACCGCCGGC
>Ga0209281_1001766_pt1 | contig 11007 bp, 10 predicted proteins | sample MedtruBG_FD_187514 | JGI IMG/M metagenome (GOLD analysis project Ga0209281, IMG submission 187514) | Root nodule microbial communities of legume samples collected from California, USA - Medicago truncatula BG (SPAdes) (version 2) | ecosystem: Host-associated > Plants > Roots > Nodule | place... | reverse complement strand
TCCGAAGCGGGCGATGAAGATGTGATCATGGAAGCCGCTCTGGAAGCCGGTGCTGAAGACGTTGTGACCTTCGATGATGGCGCAATCGACGTCTACACCGCCTGGGAAGAAATGGGCGCGGTACGAGATGCACTGGAAGCGGCTGGCCTGAAAGCGGACAACGCGGAAGTATCGATGATCCCGTCCACCAAAGCGGACATGGATGCAGAAACGGCACCGAAACTGCTGCGTCTGATCGATATGCTGGAAGACTGCGACGACGTGCAGGAAGTTTACCACAACGGTGAGATCTCTGATGAGGTTGCAGCGACTCTCTAATGGGTCTGCTTAACACCCACTCTGGAGGCGCGTGATGTCCATTATTCTCGGCATTGACCCGGGCTCGCGCATCACCGGATACGGCGTCATTCGCCAGGTCGGACGGCAGCTTTCTTACCTGGGTAGCGGATGCATCCGCACCAAGGTGGATGATTTGCCGTCGCGACTAAAGCTGATTTACGCAGGCGTATCGGAAATCATCACCCAGTTTCAGCCGGATATTTTTGCGATTGAGCAGGTATTCATGGCGAAAAACGCCGACTCAGCCCTTAAGCTGGGTCAGGCGCGCGGGGTGGCGATTGTGGCGGCAGTAAACCAGGATTTGCCGGTATTTGAATACGCGGCACGTCAGGTGAAACAAACCGTGGTCGGGAACGGCGGCGCGGACAAAACGCAGGTGCAGCACATGGTGCGAACCCTGCTCAAACTGCCGGCCAACCCGCAGGCGGATGCCGCCGATGCACTGGCGATTGCTATCACGCATTGCCACGTCAATCAGAACGCGATGCAGATTAGCGACACACGGCTGAATCTGGCGCGCGGAAGATTACGCTAAATAAGACAATAGAGGCTGGATATTTATCCAGCCTTTTTTTATGATACGACATTCGTATTTTGTCCCCAACGCAGGAGCGTCACGTGATCGGCAGACTCAGAGGCATCATTCTGGAAAAACAACCCCCACTGGTATTGCTGGAAGTGGGCGGCGTGGGCTATGAAGTGCATATGCCGATGACCTGTTTCTACGAACTGCCGGAGCAGGGCAATGAAGCCACTGTCTTCACGCAATTCGTGGTACGTGAAGACGCGCAGCTGCTGTACGGCTTCAATAATAAGCAGGAACGCACCCTGTTCCGCGAGCTTATCAAAACCAACGGCGTAGGGCCGAAGCTGGCGCTGGCTATACTTTCTGGCATGTCGGCGGCGCAGTTCGTCAATGCCGTTGAACGTGAAGACTCCGTGGCGCTGGTGAAGCTGCCAGGTATCGGCAAAAAAACCGCCGAACGTCTGGTGGTCGAAATGAAAGACCGCTTCAAAGGCCTGCACGGCGACCTGTTTACCCCGGCGTCCGATTTGGTGCTGACCTCTCCGGCCAGCCAGGCGACCGACGACGCCGAGCAGGAAGCGGTTGCTGCGCTGGTGGCGCTGGGCTATAAACCACAGGAAGCCAGCCGGATGGTGAGTAAAATCGCCAGCCCGAATGCCAGCAGTGAAACGCTAATCCGCGACGCGCTACGCGCCGCGATGTGAGGTAACGGATGATTGAAGCTGACCGCCTGGTCTCTGCAGAAACTGTCGTACCCGAAGATGTGGTCGACCGCGCCATTCGCCCGAAGCTGCTGGAGGAATACATCGGCCAGCCGCAGGTGCGCTCGCAGATGGAAATCTTTATACAGGCGGCGAAGCTGCGCGGTGAAGCGCTCGATCATCTGCTGATTTTCGGCCCGCCGGGACTCGGGAAAACGACGCTGGCGAATATTGTCGCCAATGAAATGGGCGTTAACCTGCGCACCACTTCCGGCCCAGTGCTGGAAAAAGCGGGTGACCTGGCCGCGATGCTGACCAACCTTGAACCGCATGACGTGCTGTTCATTGATGAAATCCACCGTTTGTCGCCAGTGGTTGAAGAAGTGCTGTATCCGGCGATGGAAGACTATCAGCTGGATATTATGATTGGCGAAGGTCCGGCCGCGCGCTCGATTAAAATCGACCTGCCGCCGTTTACGTTGATTGGCGCCACCACGCGCGCCGGTTCATTGACCTCGCCGTTACGTGACCGTTTCGGTATCGTGCAGCGCCTCGAGTTCTATCAGGTTCCTGACCTCCAGCACATTGTCGGGCGCAGCGCGCGTTACATGGGCCTGGAGATGAGCGAAGAGGGCGCGCTGGAAGTGGCGCGTCGCGCACGCGGTACACCGCGTATCGCAAACCGTCTGCTGCGCCGCGTGCGCGACTTCTCTGAAGTCCGCCACGACGGCACCATTTCTGCGGATATCGCATCTCAGGCGCTGGATATGCTCAACGTCGATGCGGAAGGCTTCGATTACATGGACCGTAAGTTGCTGTTGGCGGTTATCGACAAATTCTTCGGCGGCCCGGTCGGGCTGGATAACCTTGCCGCAGCGATTGGTGAAGAGCGCGAAACCATTGAAGACGTGCTGGAGCCGTATCTGATTCAGCAGGGCTTTTTACAGCGTACCCCGCGCGGGCGAATGGCGACGGTGCGAGCCTGGAACCATTTCGGTATCACACCGCCGGAAATGCCGTAAAGCGCCGCTCCGCGGCATAAAAAAACGCCCTATTGGGCGTTTTTTTTCATCATGCTGAAGATAAACAGCACCGCGGAGCAGAGCACCACTGACGGGCCTGCGGGCGTGTCGTAGAAGGCGGAGAACGTCAGGCCGCCAGTGACGGCAACCATGCCGATGCCGACGGCGATACCGGCCATTTGCTCTGGCGTGCGGGCAAAGCGGCGCGCGGTGGCGGCAGGGATAATTAACAGCGACGTGATGATCAGCGCCCCGACAAATTTCATCGCCACGCCAATAGTCAACGCAGTGACCAGCATCAGCAGCAGTTTGACGCGTTGCAGCTTCACGCCGTCAACGAAGGCCAGATCCGGGCTGATGGTCATCGACAGCAGGTTGCGCCACTGCCACAGCAGAATCGCCACGACCACGGCAACGCCCAGACCAATCGACATCAAATCTTCAGGCGTTACCGCCAGCAAATCACCGAACAGATAGGCCATCAAATCCACGCGAACGTTGGACATCAGGCTGACCACCACCAGACCTAGCGACAACGCACTGTGGGCCATAATCCCGAGCAGCGTATCAATGGCGAGATGAGGGCGGCGCTCCAGCCATACCAGGCCGCCCGCCAGCATCAGCGTCACGGCGATGACCGCATAAAACGGATTCACATTCAGCAGCAGGCCAAACGCCACGCCCAGCAGTGAAGCATGGGCGAGGGTATCGCCGAAATAGGACATCCGACGCCAGACCACAAACGAGCCCAGCGGCCCGGCGGCGCAGGCCAGCATCACACCGGCCAGCCAGCCGGGAAACAGTAATTCAATCATCAGCGGTCGTTCCCTCTGCGCAGAACAATACGTCCCTGTAAATCGTGGCGATGGTTGTGCTGGTGGCGATAAATTCCCAGCTGTTGCGCGCCGCGAGGGCCGAACATCGAAATAAATTCAGGGTGCATAGACACCACTTCCGGCGTGCCGGAACAGCAAATATGGTGATTGAGGCACAGCACCTCATCCGTTTTCGCCATCACCAGGTGCAGGTCGTGGGATACCATCAGTACGGCGCAATTCAGTTCGCTGCGCAGCTGGTCGATAAGGTCGTACAGCGCCACCTGACCGTTGACATCCACACCCTGAGTCGGCTCGTCGAGCACCAATAACTGCGGCTTATTCAACAGAGCACGGGCCAGCAGCACGCGCTGCGTTTCACCCCCGGACAGCTTCTGCATCGGGGCATCCATCAGATGTCCTGCCTGTACGCGTTTCAGTGCCGGGAGAATGTCCTCTTTACGCGTACCGGGGCGCAGCCGTAAAAAGCGGCTGACGGTTAAGGGCAGGGTGGAATCGAGGTGTATTTTCTGCGGAACATAACCAATCTGCAGTTTGCCCTCGCGCTTGATGACACCGGAATCCGGTGCTACCAGCCCAAGAACCACACGGACGAGCGTCGACTTTCCTGCGCCATTCGGCCCAAGAAGCGTAAGAATTTTGCCAGGCTTCAGCGTCAGCGAAATATCAGACAGGACACGGCGCTGGCCGAAGGAGACGGAAACATTTTCGAGCGTTACGAGATTCGTCATCACAATTTGAGGTTGCACAAGTCAGTGAATGTTATAATATCACACTTCTTTTATTCAATACGATGATAAGACGCATTATGTTACATAAAAAGACGCTTCTTTTCGCAGCATTATCCACCGTACTTTGGGGCGCAGCCGCTACGCAGGCGAGTGCCGCGGTCGTTGCCTCGCTTAAACCCCTTGGATTTATCGCCTCAGCTATCGCCGACGGCGTAACACCGACCGAGGTTTTACTGCCTGACGGGGCCTCCGAGCACGACTACTCATTACGCCCGAGTGACGCAAAACGCTTACAAAACGCCGACTTAGTGGTGTGGATTGGTCCTGAGATGGAAGCATTTATGGACAAGACAGCGACTGCGTTTCCTGATGCGAAAAAGGTCACCATTTCAACGCTACCCGGTGTGAAACCGCTGCTTATGAAAGGGACTGACGATGATGATGACGATCACGGTCATAACCATGGCGCCACAGAAAAGGGTGACGAAGATCACCATCATGGTGAATACAACATGCATTTGTGGCTCTCGCCAGAGATAGCGCGCCTGTCAGCGGTTGCAATCCACGATAAATTAGTGGAACTTATGCCGCAAAGTCGAGCCAAACTTGACGCCAACCTGAAGGATTTCGAGGCGAATCTCGCCGCGACCGATAAGCAGGTGGGTAACGAGCTGGCACCGTTGAAAGGGAAAGGATATTTCGTTTTTCATGACGCCTATGGGTACTACGAAAAACACTACGGAATGACCTCACTGGGGCATTTTACCGTCAATCCTGAGATCCAACCCGGTGCGCAGCGTTTACACGAAATAAGAACACAGTTGGTTGAGCAAAAAGCGACCTGCGTTTTTGCTGAGCCACAATTCAGGCCGGCAGTGGTGGAAGCGGTAGCCCGCGGAACATCCGTTCGAATGGGAACACTGGATCCGCTTGGCACCAACATCCCGTTGGGCAAAGCGAGTTATCCCGCTTTCCTGACCCAACTGGCGAACCAGTATTCGACCTGCCTGAAAGGAGATTAACGAGGAAGTGAATACGTGCAACAGATAGCCCGCTCTGTCGCCCTGGCATTTAATAATTTGCCGCGACCTCACCGCGTAATGCTGGGGTCGTTGACCGTTCTCACCTTAGCGGTCGCCGTATGGCGACCGTACGTGTACCATCCCGATTCAGCCCCTATTGTCAGAACCATTGAGCTCGAAAAGAGCGAGATCCGTTCCCTTCTGCCTGAAGCCAGTGAGCCTATCGATCAGGCGGCGCAGGAAGATGAAGCCATCCCGCAGGATGAGCTGGACGATAAAGTGGACAACGAAGCCGGTGTACACGAATACGTGGTGTCAACGGGCGATACGCTCAGCAGCATTCTTAACCAGTATGGTATTGATATGGGTGATATCAGCCAGCTGGCCTCCGCAGATAAAGAGCTGCGTAACCTGAAAATTGGTCAACAGCTCTCGTGGACGCTTACCGCCGACGGCGATTTGCAGCGTCTGACCTGGGAAATGTCACGCCGCGAAACCCGTACCTACGATAAAGCAGCGAACGGTTTCAAAATGAGCAGCGAAACGCAGCAGGGCGACTGGGTCAACAGCGTGCTGAAAGGCACCGTTGGCGGTAGCTTCGTTACCAGCGCGCGTAATGCCGGATTAACCAGCAATGAAGTCGGCGCGGTTATCAAGGCGATGCAGTGGCAAATGGACTTCCGCAAGCTCAAGAAAGGCGATGAATTCTCGGTGCTGATGTCCCGCGAAATGCTGGACGGTAAGCGTGAGCAGAGTCAGCTGCTGGGCGTGCGTTTGCGTTCCGACGGCAAAGACTACTACGCAATTCGCGCCGAAGACGGCAAGTTTTATGACAAGAACGGTACTGGGCTGGCGAAAGGTTTCCTGCGCTTCCCAACCTCGCGTCAGTTCCGCGTCTCCTCAAACTTCAATCCGCGTCGCCTGAACCCGGTGACCGGCCGCGTTGCGCCGCATAAAGGCGTCGATTTCGCGATGCCGCAGGGCACGCCAGTGTTGGCTGTCGGTGATGGCGAAGTGGTGGTGGCGAAGCGCAGTGGTGCGGCGGGTTATTACGTCGCGGTGCGTCATGGTCGCACCTACACCACGCGTTATATGCACTTGCGTAAGCTGCTGGTGAAACCGGGTCAGAAGGTGAAACGCGGTGACCGTATCGCGCTGTCCGGCAATACCGGCCGCTCTACCGGCCCGCATCTGCATTACGAAGTGTGGATCAACCAGCAGGCGGTTAACCCGTTAACGGCGAAACTGCCACGCACCGAAGGGCTGAGCGGCTCCGATCGTCGTGATTATGTGGCGCAGGTCAAAGAGGTGGCTCCGCAGCTGCAAATCGACTAGCCATTGACGGTTAAATGGCCTTAAAAGCCGATGCCTGACCGGGCATCGGCTTTTTCTTTTGTATGAAGCCGGGCACGTCGCTAAACTATCAGCATCTTTCTCTTTTTCCGGCACGACTCTGGAACAGGCATGGAAACGAAAAAAAATAACATTGAGTTTATTCCTCAGTTCGAAAAATCCTTCTTGCAACCGCGCTATTGGGGCTCCTGGTTGGGCGTTCTGGCTTTCGCCGGTATTGCGCTGACCCCTGCGTCTTTCCGCGATCCGATCCTCGGCGCGTTGGGCAAAAAAGTCGGGCGACTGGCAAAAAGCTCTCGCCGCCGCGCGCAAATTAATCTGCTTTACTGCTTCCCGGAAAAATCCGACGCCGAGCGTGAAGCCATCATTGATGAAATGTATGCCACTGCACCGCAGGCGATGGTGATGATGGCGGAGCTGGGCCTGCGTGACCCGAAGAAAATCCTGAAACGTGTCGACTGGCACGGCATCGAAATTATCGAAGAGCTGCAGCGTAATAACGAGAAGGTGATTTTCCTCGTGCCACACGGCTGGGGCGTGGATATTCCGGCAATGCTGATGGCCTCGAAGGGGCAGAAGATGGCAGCCATGTTCCACAACCAGGGCAACCCCGTTTTCGATTACATCTGGAACACCGTTCGCCGTCGTTTTGGTGGCCGTATGCATGCGCGCAATGACGGCATCAAACCGTTTATTCAGTCGGTGCGTCAGGGTTATTGGGGCTACTATTTGCCCGATCAGGACCACGGCGAAGAGCACAGCGAGTTTGTTGATTTCTTTGCGACTTACAAAGCCACGTTACCGGCCATCGGTCGCCTGATGAAAGTTTGCCGGGCGCGCGTGGTGCCCCTGTTCCCGGTGTACGACGGTAAAACGCATCGCCTGACGGTGGAAATTCGCCCGCCAATGGACGACCTGCTGACGGCGGATGACACCACTATCGCGCGGCGCATGAACGAAGAGGTCGAGGTGTTTGTCACCCCGCATAAAGAACAGTACACCTGGATCCTCAAGTTGCTCAAAACGCGCAAACCCGGTGATATCGAACCGTATAAACGCAACGAGCTGTTCCCGAAGAAGAAATAAAAAAACGCCCAATTGGGCGTTTTTTTTACCCACAGACGGGGTTATTCGACGGTCAGAATACGTGTGGTGTTGGTCGTGCCCACGGTACTCATCACATCGCCCTGGGTGACGATAACCAGGTCGCCAGAAACCAGATAGCCTTTATCACGCAGCAGATTCACCGCATCGCTCGCCGCGGCCACGCCGTCGGACGCGCTGTCGAAGTGAACCGGCGTTACGCCACGGTAAAGGGACGTCAGGTTCAGGGTGCGTTCGTGACGGGAGAGCGCGAAAATCGGCAGGCCGGAGCTGATACGAGAGGTCATCAGCGCGGTACGGCCGGATTCGGTCATGGTGATAATCGCCGACACGCCTTTCAGGTGGTTTGCGGCATACATCGCTGACATCGCGATCGCTTCTTCCACGTTATCGAACTGCACGTCCAGACGGTGTTTGGAAACGTTGATGCTTGGGATTTTTTCTGCACCCAGGCACACACGCGCCATTGCGGCGACCGTTTCAGACGGATACTGACCGGCTGCGGTTTCCGCGGACAGCATTACCGCATCGGTACCATCCAGCACGGCGTTCGCTACGTCCATGACTTCGGCACGGGTTGGCATCGGGTTGGTGATCATCGATTCCATCATCTGAGTCGCGGTGATAACCGAGCGGTTCAGCTGACGTGCGCGACGGATCAAGGCTTTCTGAATGCCGACCAGTTCTGGGTCACCGATTTCAACGCCGAGATCGCCACGGGCAACCATCACCACGTCAGAGGCGAGAATGATGTCGTCCATCGCGTCCTGGCTGCACACGGCTTCTGCACGTTCGACTTTTGCCACGATTTTGGCATCGCAGCCTGCGTCACGTGCCAGACGGCGAGCATAGTTCAGGTCTTCGCCGCAGCGCGGGAAGGAGACGGCCAGATAATCGACGCCAATCAGAGCGGCAGTCTGGATATCGGCTTTGTCTTTTTCAGTCAGCGCTTCGGCAGAAAGGCCGCCGCCGAGTTTGTTAATGCCTTTGTTGTTGGACAGCGGGCCGCCAACGGTCACTTCGGTGAACACCTGCATGCCTTTAACATCCAGCACTTTCAGCTGTACGCGGCCATCGTCGAGCAGCAGGATGTCGCCGGGCACGACGTCAGCAGGCAGACCTTTATAGTCGATACCGACTTTCTCTTTGTCGCCTTCGCCTTTACCGAGATTGGCGTCCAGCAGGAATTTATCACCGATATTGAGGAAGACTTTGCCTTCCTTAAAGGTGGAAACACGGATTTTTGGACCCTGCAGATCGCCGAGGATCCCGACGTGGCGTCCCAGTCTGGCGGCGATTTCGCGCACTTTATCGGCACGAAGTTTATGGTCTTCGGCGCTGCCATGGGAGAAGTTCATGCGAACAACGTTAGCGCCAGCCGCTATCACCTTCTCGAGGTTATTATCGCGGTCAGTAGCCGGGCCTAACGTGGTCACGATTTTGGTTCTGCGAAGTCTTCTGGACATGTAATACTCCATTGCTGAAACAATTTTGGTGTTGCGTGAACAGGAATTCGGACGTTCCACCTGTGCATAGTCTAATGCTGGAACTTAACCGAATGTACAAATAGGTTACAAGCTTGTTATAGAATTTTAATGATTATCACTGCTAACCTGCAGTTCCTTATCAAAGCGCGATTCCTTCAACGCTTCCTTGACCCGCTTCAAGTTATCCCGGAATTTTGCCCCACGGCGCAGGGTAAACCCGGTCGCGAGTACGTCAATCACCGTAAGCTGGGCCAGCCGAGAAACCATCGGCATATAAATGTCAGTATCTTCTGGCACCTCGAGGGTGATGGCTAAAGAAGCCTCTCGCGCCAGCGGCGTTCCCGCGGTGGTGAGCGCAATCACCATGGCATCGTTTTCACGCGCCAGTTGTGCCAGTTCAACCAGACTCTTGGTACGCCCGGTGTGAGAAATCAGCACCACAACGTCGCCATCGCTGCAGTTCATACAGCTCATACGTTGCAGTACGATGTCATCGGAATACACCACCGGCACATTGAAGCGGAAAAATTTATTCATCGCATCATGCGCCACGGCGGCGGAAGAGCCTAATCCGAAGAAGGCGATTTTTTTCGCCTGCGTCAGCAGATCCACGGCGCGATTGACCGCGGCCATGTCCAGCGATTGGCGCACGTGATCGAGGCTCGCCATCGCCGATTCAAATATTTTACCGGTGTACGCTTCTACGCTGTCGTCTTCATCGACGTTGCGATTCACGTAAGGTGTGCCGTTTGCGAGACTTTGTGCCAGATGCAGCTTAAAATCAGGAAAGCCCCGGGTGTCCATGCTGCGACAAAAACGGTTTACGGTCGGCTCACTGACTGAAGCCTGGAGTGCCAGCGTCGCGATGCTGGAGTGGATAGCCTGAGAAGGGGAGGCGAGGATCACTTCCGCCACTTTACGTTCGGATTTGCTAAGGTTTTCCAGATGGGACTGGATTTTTTCCAGCATGTTCATGGTTAACAGGCGCTCATCGGTGAAAGCGATTCCATTAATGGGTGAAATCGCCGGGCAATTTAGTGAGAATATACCCCTGTGGATCCTGCAATGCAGAAGAAAGAGGACAATTTACGTTGTTTTTTTTCATTACATGATCACAGTCGACTTTTGCCGACAGAGATTTGGCGAAATGGCGAGCAAAAATAAGCTGTTGGCCCATTCCTGCCGGGGTTTTTATTCCAGAAATGCGTTTATCTGGCGTCGGCGGGGGGAAGGGGTTTCGGCATTAACGTAAACACAGTACAGTGCAGCGTAAGAAAATTACAAATAGCGCCTGGCAGAAGCACCAGGCAATCCAACTGAGGAGAATGACATGGCGGTAACGCAAACGGCCCAGGCATGTGATCTGGTCATTTTCGGCGCGAAGGGTGACCTGGCGCGTCGTAAACTGCTGCCTTCCCTGTATCAACTGGAGAAAGCGGGCCAGATCCATCCGGACACGCGTATCCTTGGGGTAGGACGTGCCGACTGGGACAAAGATGCATACACCAAAGTGGTGCGCGAGGCGCTGGAAACCTTCATGAAGGAGAAGATTGATGAAAGTCTGTGGGACAGCCTGAGCGGGCGCCTGGACTTCTGCAATCTGGATGTCAACGACACCAAATCCTTCACCCGCCTCGGCAAAATGCTCGATCAGAAAGAACGCACCACCATCAACTATTTTGCGATGCCACCGAGCACCTTTGGCGCTATCTGCAAAGGTCTGGGCGAAGCAAAACTGAACGCTAAACCGGCGCGCGTCGTGATGGAAAAACCGCTGGGCACCTCGCTGGCGACCTCCCGCGAAATCAACGATCAGGTCGGCGAATATTTCGAAGAGTGCCAGGTCTACCGCATTGACCACTATCTCGGTAAAGAGACGGTACTCA
>Ga0209281_1001763_pt1 | contig 11041 bp, 10 predicted proteins | sample MedtruBG_FD_187514 | JGI IMG/M metagenome (GOLD analysis project Ga0209281, IMG submission 187514) | Root nodule microbial communities of legume samples collected from California, USA - Medicago truncatula BG (SPAdes) (version 2) | ecosystem: Host-associated > Plants > Roots > Nodule | place... | reverse complement strand
TCGCCACACCAACCACCCGCGCCAGCGGCTGTAAATCGTGGGCAATTAACGCCTGTTCACTTGCCAGCAGTAGCGCACACGCGCCGTCGTTCACACCGGAAGCATTGCCCGCTGTGATGCTGCCGTCGGCCCGCACCACCCCTTTCAGTTTAGCCAGTGATTCCAGCGAGGTGCTGCGCGGGTGCTCATCACGCGCAAAATTCAGCGCATCGCCTTTACGCTGCGGCACCGATACGGCGATGAGTTCATCGTCAAACAGGCCTTTTTCCTGCGCCAGCGCGGTTCGCTGCTGGCTGCGGAGTGCAAACGCATCCTGATCGGCGCGAGAAATACCGAACTCGTCCGCTACGTTTTCCGCCGTTTCCGGCATCGAATCCACCCCATACAGCGCTTTCATCAGCGGGTTGATAAATCGCCAGCCGATGGTGGTGTCTTCCATTTTCATGCTGCGGCTAAAGGCGCTTTCGGCCTTGCCCATCACAAACGGCGCACGGGACATGCTTTCCACGCCACCGGCGATCATCAGTTGCGTTTCTCCGCTTTTGATCGCCCGCGCCGCAATACCTATCGCATCCAGGCTCGAACCGCAAAGGCGGTTCACGGTGCTGCCTGGCACACTTTCCGGCAGCCCGGCCAGCAGCAGCGCCATGCGCGCCACGTTGCGGTTATCTTCTCCGGCCTGATTGGCACAGCCGTAAATCACATCGTCGATACGCGCCGGATCCAGACCCGGATTACGTTCCAGCAGCGCCTTCAGCGGCAGTGCGGCTAAATCGTCAGCCCGCACCGTCGAAAGCGTACCACCAAAGCGGCCAAACGGGGTGCGCACTGCGTCGCAGATAAATGCCTGATTCATCGTCATTCCTTACGCGCTTTGCGCCAGTTGGCTGAAGGTCAGTTTCACCGGAGTTACCCGTTGCAATTCCTCAAACGAGAGGCCGTTGAAAATTTCACGCACCACCGGGCCGTCAGGCGTGATATCAATCACCGCCAGGTCAGTATAAATGCGGCTGACGCAGCCAATCCCGGTCAGTGGATAACTGCACTGTTCCACCAGTTTGCACTCGCCGTCGCGGGTCAGGTGATCCATCATCACGAACACCTGGCGTGCGCCAATCGCCAGATCCATCGCCCCGCCGACCGCCGGGATTGCATCCGGGACGCCAGTGCTCCAGTTCGCGAGGTCGCCGCTGGCAGAAACCTGATACGCACCCAGCACGCAGATATCGAGGTGGCCGCCGCGCATCATCGCGAACGAATCACCGTGATGGAAATAACAGCCGCCGGGCAGCAGCGTGACGTACTCTTTCCCGGCGTTAATCAGCTCCGGATCTTCTTCCCCTTCCAGCGGCTTTGGCCCCATGCCCAGCAGCCCATTTTCACTGTGCAGGAAGATCTCTTTATCCGCCGGAAGGTAGTTGGCGATACGGGTCGGCAGGCCAATCCCCAGGTTCACATACGCACCTTCAGGAATATCCTGGGCCACGCGTTTCGCCATGTCGTCACGGGTCAGTTTTTGCATCAGGTTCTCCTCAGGCGCTTTTGGCCGCGGTCAGGTTAGCCAGCGAGAACACGCGCTGAACGAAGATCCCCGGCGTTACCACGTTTTCCGGGTCGAGTTGACCGAGCGGCACAATATCCGACACTTCCGCCACGGTGATTTTTGCCGCTGTCGCCATGATCGGCCCAAAGTTACGCGCCGCTTTGCGATAAATCAGATTGCCCCAGCGATCCGCCTGATGGGCTTTGATCAACGCGAAGTCCGCGTGGATCGGATATTCGAGCACATAATGACGACCGTCGATTTCACGTGTCTCTTTGCCTTCCGCCAGCGGCGTGCCGTAGCCGGTTGGCGTAAACACCGCGCCAAGCCCTGCCCCCGCAGCCTGAATGCGCGCCGCCAGATTGCCCTGCGGGACCAGTTCCAGCTCTACTTTTCCGCGGCGATACAGGTCATCAAAAATCTGCGAATCCACCTGACGCGGGAAGGAGCAGATCATTTTGCGCACCCGTCCGGCTTTGAGCAGCGCCGCCAGGCCGACTTCGCCGTTTCCGGCGTTGTTATTAATGATGGTGAGGTCGCGCGCGCCCTGTTCTATCAGGGCATCAATCAGAAAGGTTGGCTGTCCGGCGGGGCCAAAACCGCCAATCATGATGGTGGCACCATCGGGGATCCCGGCGATGGCCTGTTCCGGCGTCGGGACGCTTTTGTCGATCATCAGGTCGCTCCTTGTTGTGCGGTTATCGCACTTTTATGCGTTGTTCGCACAAAATGTGACCCGCTTAACGATGTCGGTCAAGGGCGATAATCGAAATATGGTGCGATTATCGAACATCCTGTATGTTTGTTTTCAGAATGTGATCGGTGGCAAATCCGGAGACAAAAAATATGACCCGACATCCTGACGACGTGCTGAGCGGTGAGAGCGATCCGTTCAAGGGCGACCCGAATTATATGGCCTCTCTGGCGCGTGGGCTGGAGGTGATTCAGGCCTTTACCCCGCAGCGCCCGGTGCTGTCGATTTCGCAAATCAGCCAGAAAACCGGTATTCCGCGGGCGGCAGTGCGACGCTGTCTGTACACCCTCGGCAAGCTGGGGTTTGTTTACGCCGAGGACGGCAAAAACTTTCAGCTGCGTCCACGCATTCTGTCGCTCGGCCACGCCTGGCTAGCCTCGACGCCGCTGGCCCGCTCAGCGCAGCCGGTGCTGAAACACCTGAGCGAAATGCTGAACGAGTCCTGCTCTATCGCCACCCTCGACGGCGACGATATTCTGTATATTGCGCGGGCATCAAGTTCCCGAATCATGACTATCGATTTAGATATTGGCAGCCGCCTGCCCGCCTGGGCGACGTCTATGGGCCGCGTGCTGTTGAGCCACCAGCCGGAAGAGAAGCTGAACGATATGCTGGCGCGGGTAACGATGATCCGTTACACGCCGCAGACGGTGGATTCGGTGAGCAAACTGCGTGCAGAGTTGAAGCGCGTATGCCAGCAGGGCTACGCGCTGAACGATCAGGAGCTGGAGATGGGGTTACGATCGCTGGCGGTGCCTCTGTTTAACCCGCAGGGTCACTGCGTTGCGGCACTGAACGTCGGCGTTCATGCAGGCCAGGTTTCCGCCGATGAAATGGTCGATCGCGTGTTGCCTGAACTGCAAAAAGCGGCGAAGGAATTAACGCTGCTGCTGCGTTAGCGGCTGCGTTTGGCGTGGCGCTCCCAGTTTTCCTGCTTCGCCTGTTCCGATTTTTTTAACGCCACGTAACACGCCCCGCTGCCGCCGTGATGCGGCAGTGCGCTGCAAAACGCCTGTACGTCGTCAAATTCCGTCAACCAGCGCGCCAGATAGCTCCGAATAACGTTGGCATGCGAATTATCGGCTTTGCCTTTACCGTGAACGATCAGCACGTTTCTCAGACCGTCTTTATGCGCCTGGCGGATAAACGCAAACAGCTGCTGCCGACACTGCTCGACAGGCTGGCGTAACAGCGTCAGGCTCGCCTGTTGGTTGTATTTTCCTAAGCGTAATTTATCCAGCACGCCGGTTTGTAGCCCGTCGCGCTTGAATTCCAGCGGCGTACCGAGCGGCACGAGATCGAGAAAACCGGTGGCCAGGAAGTTATCGAGCTGGAGCGTATCGATATGCTGTGGCGTGCGGGTGTTGCGACTGGGCTGCCAGTGCACGTCAGTATTGTGCTTCAGCGGCTGGACATCTTCCATGGCGTCAAGAAACAGAAATTTGTCGTCAGGGTTCATCTTCACTTCCTCCCAGTGCTGCGACGGCTGAAAAGCTACTATAGCCGCGCCCTGCCTCGCGCTCAACGCGTTTTAGTTTTCTGGAAACTGACTGCTGAAAGAATATATTCTGAGGTGAAAATTAACCGAATGGGGAATAGAGATACTTAACCCCCACTTAAATAGGATTAATGCACGATAACATGAAACAATAATGTTAAAAAACCGTGAAATCCATCACCTAAAAGTACTGGTAATTTACTTTAAATTCGCTATAACTATAACACCTGCATAGGGGATCCAATTGCAGGAACACGTTATGGAAATATTGCTGTGTATACTGCGGGATCTGGCGGATGTCGGCAGATCCTGTTTTTTTATTGCGGCCATAATAGTCACCAGTGAAATAGTTACCGGTGCCAGTAACGCAATAAATTCATTTGTTTATCCATAATTAATCGCTCCGTTTTCTCTTTTTTGAAACGATGCGTAAATAAGAGACCCTGTCGGTTAAAATAATAATTCCACACCGTTATTATCTTTATAATATATTTTGATAGCGCTCTGGTGAATTTCCCTCACTCGCTCAAATCCCCCCTCCGATAATTAATCACAACCTTTTCCCATTCTTTTTATGCGTAAAAATCAGCGCCAGCTTACCGATTTCAATAAATCCACTCTTTCATATATAAGGACGCGTCCCTTTTTGGGTATGGTTGCTCAGACGGCGGGCATGATATCGTGTCGTCCTCCCCATTGGGCCGCGGATTCCCCCGCGGCTGAACTAAGGAAACATGATGCTGAGATTGCTGGAAGATAAGATCACGACGCCGCTCGGGGCGCTGTGGATCCTGTGTGATGAACAGTTCAACCTGCGTGCAGTGGAATGGGAAGAACATACCCCTCGCATGGAGCAACTGCTGGAACTGCATTATCGCGTCGAAGGCTATGAACGCGTAGCGTCCAGTAATCCCAACGGCTTAAGCAAATTAATGCAGACTTACTTCGAGGGCGATCTCAGCGTGATTGATGACCTGCCGAGTGCCACGGCGGGCACGCCGTTCCAGCGCGAAGTCTGGCAAGCGTTACGTAGCATTCCCTGCGGCCAGGTCATGCACTACGGTGAGCTGGCCGAACAGCTTGGCCGACCGGGTGCAGCACGCGCGGTGGGCGCGGCGAATGGCTCTAATCCAGTCAGTATTGTGGTGCCCTGTCACCGCGTGATTGGTCGTAACGGCACCCTGACGGGCTATGCCGGCGGTGTTCAGCGCAAAGAGTGGCTGCTGCGTCATGAAGGCTATCTGCTGCTTTGATTTTAAGTGCTTTTCTGGAGTGATTGCGCAATTTTTTAATAAATTGTTCCAGTTTAAATCCATAGATTTCAGGAAGATATAATCTTCAGACTATTTCCCTTGCTTATATTACGTGAATCGGGTTTTCGAGGCTTACCTGCTTAACAAAAAGATGTTAAAATTGACCAATATCAATTAAAGCCTGAGCAAATCTATGATCCCGGAAAAGCGAATTATTCGACGCATCCAGTCTGGCGGTTGTGCTATCCACTGCCAGGATTGCAGCATCAGCCAGCTCTGTATTCCGTTCACTCTTAATGAACATGAGCTCGATCAGCTTGATAATATTATCGAGCGCAAGAAGCCAATCCAGAAGGGGCAAACCCTGTTCAAAGCGGGCGATGAGCTGAAATCTCTGTATGCCATCCGCTCCGGGACTATCAAAAGCTACACCATCACTGAACAAGGTGATGAGCAAATCACCGGCTTCCATCTGGCGGGCGATTTAGTAGGTTTTGACGCGATTGGTACCGGCCATCACCCGAGCTTTGCTCAGGCGCTGGAAACCTCTATGGTTTGCGAAATCCCGTTTGAAACACTGGATGACCTCTCCGGCAAGATGCCAAACCTGCGTCAGCAGATGATGCGTCTGATGAGCGGCGAAATCAAAGGCGACCAGGACATGATCCTGCTGCTGTCTAAGAAAAATGCGGAAGAGCGCCTGGCAGCGTTTATCTATAACCTGTCGCGTCGTTTCGCCGAACGGGGTTTCTCACCGCGTGAATTCCGTCTGACCATGACCCGTGGCGACATCGGTAACTATCTCGGTCTGACGGTAGAAACCATCAGCCGTCTACTGGGTCGTTTCCAGAAAAGCGGCATGCTGGCTGTTAAAGGGAAGTACATCACTATCGAAAATAGCGATGCGCTGGCAGTCCTCGCGGGTCACGCCCGCAACGTCGCCTGATAACGCCCTTTCCTTTCGCCAGATCGTCAATACGCGATCTGGCGAAGGTTATTCCCTGCCTGACCTGACAGCGTGTATCAACTGCCCTTATACGTCGAGTATCCGTACTGACTCAGTAACAGAGGGATATGCAGTTTTTCGTTGGTTTTGGTCACGGTAAACAGCACCGGGACTTCCGGGAAAAACGACGATAACTTCTCGCGCTTAAAATAATCCCCCGTTTTGAACGTCACCCGATACACCCCGGGCTGCATGTCCTGGTCCTGAGGATAAAGGGACTTAATACGCCCATCATTATCCGTTTTCCCCTGAGCAAGTTTGTCCCAACCTGTTGCCTGCAGCTTTTCCAGAGTAACATCCACGTCTTTCGACGGAATCCCCGTTTGCTGGTTCAGAATGTGGACACTGAGCGTGCCCATCGGCGCACTGTATGCGACAGGTGCGAGAAGCGAGGTGGATAACAGAGCCAGCCCAAAGAGTTTGTTCATTGTTTTCTTCCTGTGGTTGAAATTGCAGATAACGCTAATCCATCCAGGCCGGGAAAAAAATTCAACTTTTCGTTATCAAATGAGCAACAAATAGACTTCCCCTAACACCAATCCATGAATTTTCCTGATTTATTGATCTGGCGAAGGTTATCCCCTGTTTCAATCACGTCTGATGGGTTATCTTTTAGTTACAGACTGTGGTGACAGTTGTAAGGAGACCCTATATGGCAAAGTATCAAAATATGCTGGTAGCCATCGATCCTAACCAGGACGATCAACCCGCATTACGGCGCGCTGTTTACCTTCATCAACGGATTGGTGGATCGATTAAAGCCTTTTTGCCGATCTATGATTTTTCCTACGAGATGACCACCCTTCTGTCGCCTGACGAGCGCACCGCTATGCGTCAGGGCGTCATCAGCCAACGGACCGCCTGGATCCGCGAGCAGGCAAAATTTTACCTGGATGCTGGAGTACCGATTGAAATTAAGGTCGTCTGGCATAACCGTCCTTTTGAAGCCATCATTCAGGAAATCATGAGCAACGGCCACGATTTGTTGCTTAAGATGGCGCATCAGCACGACAAACTGGAAGCGGTGATTTTCACCCCCACCGACTGGCATCTACTGAGAAAATGTCCATGTCCGGTTTGGATGGTGAAAGATCAGCCGTGGCCGGAAGGCGGCAAGGCGATTGTGGCGGTCAATCTCGCCAGCGAAGAGGAATATCATAACTCCCTCAACGATAAGCTGGTGCGTGAAACCCTCCAGCTCGCCGAACAGATTAACCACACCGAAGTGCATCTGGTGGGCGCGTACCCGGTTACCCCGATTAACATTGCCATCGAACTGCCTGATTTTGACCCGAGCGTGTATAACGACGCGATTCGTGGCCAACATCTGTTGGCAATGAAGTCGTTACGTCAGAAATACAGTATTTCGGAAGAGATGACCCACGTCGAAAAAGGCCTGCCGGAAGAAGTTATCCCGGATTTGGCAGAGCATTTACAGGCGGGGATTGTGGTGCTCGGCACCGTAGGACGTACCGGGTTGTCTGCGGCGTTCCTCGGCAATACGGCGGAACAGGTGATTGACCATCTGCGCTGTGATTTGCTGGCACTGAAACCGGATCAATATCAAACCCCGGTCGAGCTGGACGATGAAGACGACGATTAAGCGTTAGCCGCTAATAAAAAACCCGATGAGAAACTCACCGGGTTTTTTTATGGCTGACGTCAGGATCAATGGATACCCATGCGCCAGGCGTAGTCGATCTCTTCTTTCAGTTCGAGGGAGGAAAGCGCCATCAGGTCGGCAAACTCCAGCTCCAGCTGTTTAACGCGTTTCAGATATTGCGCAGGGGTTAACGGGCTTGTATCGCGACGCAGAAATTCGACGGCCAGCTGCTTAGGGTTTAATTCGATATCCATGACATCCTCTTTTACGTTGAAAACCCCTTCAGTATAGCATCTGACCCTGATTATTTTTTGACCAAAAACAACACTAGCATGAATATAAACCTCACCTTTTAAGCGGTTTTCCTGCGGTTTCTTTGGCTTTTAGCACCGTGAGGAAGGTGATTAAGGCCGCGCCCATCACGTAGTACGCCGGTGAAAACCGATCGCCGGTGGCCCCAATCAACCATACCGAGAACCACGGCGTGATGCCGCCAAAGAATGCCACCGCAAAGTTATAGGCGATGGATAAGCCGCCGTAGCGCACGCTGGTCGGGAACAGTTCGGCCATGGCCGCACTGCACGCCCCGTCAAACGCGGCAATAAACGCCCCGAGCAGTAACATCGCCAGTACCGCCGACAGCATATTCCCCTGCGCCATCACCATCATCGCCGGGTAGCTGAACAGAATAAACCCGGCGCATCCGGCCAGCATCAGCGGCTTGCGGCCATATTTATCCGACAGCCAGCCCATAAACGGCACCAGCACCGCGATGCCAAACAGGCCGATCGTGGTGATGGCGTAAGCATTGAGCTTTGAGAAATGCAGTTCGGTGGAGAGATAGCCTGGCATAAAGGTTTGCAGCGTCCAGTGCCCGACCGCTTTGAGCACCACGAATCCCACACAAAACAGCAGCGCCCCCCAGGCTTTCGTCACTGCCGCCCGCAGCGGTTTGCTTTCGGTTTTACCGCTTTGCACTACGGCCTTAAATTCCGGTGAATCTTCCAGATGCTGGCGCAGATACAGCCCCACCCAGCCGAGCGGCCCGGCCACCAGGAACGGGATCCGCCAGCCCCAGTCGTTCATCGCGGTTTCGCCCAACGACGCCGTGAGAATAAACACCAGCCCTGAACCGGCAACAAAAGCCATAAAGCCAAAGTTGTCTATCCAGCAGGTAAAATAGCCGCGTCGGTCGTTCGGAGCGTATTCCGCCAGATAGGTAGTGGCGCCTGAGCTTTCACCACCAGCGGCAAACCCCTGAACCAAACGGGTCAACACCAATAGCACCGTCGCCGTGACGCCAATCTGATGGAACGTGGGCAACAAGCCCATAACAAACGTCGCGCCAGAAGTGAGCAAAATGACTGTCGCCAGCACCTTCTGTCGCCCCACCCGGTCGCCTAATGAGCCGAAATAAAGTCCACCCAACGGACGCATGATAAACCCGGCACCAAACACCGCGAACGATGACAACAGCGCCACGCCAGGGCTGTCGGCGTGGAAAAACTGCATTCCGATGATCGCCGCCAGCGTGCCGTACAATCCGAAATCGAACCATTCAACAAAATGCCCCACACCGGTGGCGAGCAGCACCTTACGCAGTTTGCGCGCCGCTGGGATCTCAGCGGCGGACGATACCGCCTGCAGCGTTTCTGTTCTGTTCATTGTTCATCATTGCCTGTTTTTGTTTCTATTATAGATATAGTTTTAATCATGATGAGCAAAATACACCCAACGCTGACAGCGTGAATTGTGATGTCGATCGGCGCCAGCATTGAAATTATCAGTCCCGATCACAGTTTAGACCCTGCAGGATTTTCATCGGCGGCCCTCGTTTTGGCCCCGCCTCTGCCGCGCAAATAATGCGATATTATTTATTAACAATTGCGCAATGCAATTTAACAGATCTATCATGCTCACCATTCACCAAATGGTTCATATGAAATTCATAAAGGTGATTATTGCGCCTCTCTGAAGGTATTTATTGCTTCATTCAAAAACCCAATCACGTTTAAGCGTTACGTATGGTTCATAAGCTATGTGTATGGGTGTCTTAAGGAGACAGAAATGGCAACTGGCAGTTCGCCACGCGGATTACCTCGGATCCTGCAGTGGCTTTTAGTGGTGCTGATGGCCGTGATCGGCCTCGCCGTGGGTGGCCTCGGGGCCAAACTCGCGAGCGTCGGCGGGAGCTGGTACTTCGTCATCGCCGGTATCGTGATGCTGATTTCAGCCTGGCTTATCGCGAAAAACCGTCGCAGCGGGATTGCGCTTTATGCGGTGTTGTTCGTTGCCTCGATTGTCTGGGCGATTAGCGATGCAGGCTGGGAGTTCTGGCCGCTGTTCTCACGCCTGTTCACCTTCGGCGTACTGGCGCTGCTGGCTATCTTGCTCTGGCCCTTCCTCGGCCAACAGACCGCCACGCATAAAGCCCCGGCCTTTGGCATTGCCGCGGTGCTGGTGGTTATTTTACTGGCCAGCGCAGGCGGCATGTTCCGCCCGCAAACGCTGGTCACCGCCGACGAACCGGTTCCGGTGAAACCTGTTGCACCGGGCGAAGCACAAAAAAACTGGGAGCACTGGGGCAATACCACCCACGGCGACCGTTTTGCCGCGCTTGATCAAATCAATAAGCAAAACGTCAGCCAACTGCAGGTGGCGTGGACCGCACATACTGGCGACATTCCGCTGAGCAATGGTTCCGGCGCGGAAGACCAGAATACGCCGTTGCAAGTGGGTGACACGCTGTTCGTCTGCACGCCTTACAGCAAAGTGCTGGCGCTGGACGTCGATTCCGGCAAAGAGAAGTGGCGCTATGATTCAAAAGCCACTGCGCCAAACTGGCAGCGCTGCCGTGGTCTCGGCTATTACGATCAGGCCGCTGTAACGCCTGCGGCTAACGCGGCGCCTGTGGCAGATTCGCAGCCTGCGGCCTGTCCGCGTCGTCTGTTCCTGCCGACCACCGATGCCCGTCTGATTGCCATTAATGCCGACACCGGCAAAGTGTGTGAAGACTTTGGCACCCACGGCGTGGTGGATTTGAGCGTTGGCATGGGTGAAATCAAGCCTGGCTACTACCAGCAAACCTCGACCCCTCTGGTGGCTGGAAATGTGGTGGTCGTCGGTGGGCGCGTCGCGGATAACTTCTCGACGGGTGAACCACCGGGCGTGGTCCGCGCGTATGACGTTCACACGGGCAAACTGGCGTGGGCATGGGATCCGGGCAACCCGAACCTGACCGGCGTTCCGCCAGAAGGCACAACCTATACCCGCGGTACCCCGAACGTCTGGTCAGCGATGTCGTATGACGCGAAGCTGAACCTGATTTATCTGCCAACCGGCAATGCAACGCCTGACTTCTTCGGCGGTCATCGTACGGCGCTG